>TARA_R110002020_G_scaffold91560_1_pt1 | contig 126540 bp, 107 predicted proteins | sample TARA_R110002020 | Tara Oceans TARA_R110002020 (sample SAMEA4396489) | marine metagenome | biome: Westerlies Biome; feature: [MES] marine water layer (ENVO:01000295) within the mesopelagic zone...; material: water (ENVO:00002006), including particulate matter (ENVO:01000060)...
TCCAAACCCGCAATACATTTTGTGACTTTTTTTTCGAAGAAAAAATTAAAGCGCTAAAAATTAGAATATTGCAGCTCCCCTTTTTTTTGAAAGGGTAATAAATTTAAACCATTTAATTGAATTGGGCAAGTTTTATTTAATTGCCGGAAGTCTTTTTCCATTTATTGGAGAGCGCCGCATAATCATATTCAAGTACCGATTCCTGTCTTTCCAATTTATTTTCGGCGAATGCCCGCTGTAAAATATCCTCTATCATATAATCCTCATGAACATGCTCCGGATCAAATTCCTCCTTGATGCTTATCTTGAACATCTTGGCAGTGGTATTGTACCAAAAGGCACGCCATCCGCTCCGGAGTTCCTTCACAAGGGCAAAAGCCGTAGTGCCCGTTTGACGATGGATCAGCTTGACCAAGATCTGGCCCTCCGTCCTCGTCAGCTTCTTTAGCTCTTCGGAAAATTCTTCCTCTATATATTTCTGCACCTTACGGGTATACTTCTTTCTTTTGGAATTTTTGGTGATCAATTCCAAACTATCGTTGAGCTGCACCAATCTTTCCGAGGCCAGCTTTGCATACGGATAAACCTTAAGCGTCTTTCTTCTTAGAATATAATACCTGAGCTTGTCCTTATAGGAAGGGAACTTCAACTTTCCGAAAATATATACTTCCTCCAAAGGAATGGAACTTATAAAAACGGAATCGCCCTCCATCTTTATATATTGGTCCGTTATGGAATCGTGCTCCAGGTCTCCCTGGGAAAACCCAACGGAACACATCAGACCAAAAACCAAAAACACACATATTCTATCCATCCTTACTCCAAAATCAAAAATCGTGCTAAAATTAATGATTATAGCGCAATCATATTATTAAATAAAAACCAATATCCTTAAGTTTGTACACAAAATAGATGTAAATGAGCCAAAAGAAGATCCTTACCAAAAAGTCCATTGATTTTTTTGAAAAATACCTTAATAATGCCTCTCCCACAGGCTATGAAATGGAGGGTCAAAAATTGTGGATGGAATATTTGAAACCTTATGTGGACACTTTTATCACGGATACCTATGGTACGGCAGTAGGGGTCATCAACCCCGAGGCAGCGTACAAAGTGGTGATCGAGGGGCATTCCGATGAGATTTCCTGGTACGTTAACTACATTACGGACGATGGCCTCATCTATGTGGTACGCAATGGGGGGAGCGACCACCAGATCGCTCCGTCCAAATGGGTGAACATACACACTAAAAAAGGTATCGTAAAGGGCATATTCGGGTGGCCGGCCATACACACTAGGGAAAGCTCCAAGGAAGAACCTCCAAAATTGGACAATATCTTTATTGATATCGGGGCCAAGAACAAGGCCGAGGTGGAAAAAATGGGCGTGCATGTGGGCTGTGTCATCACGTACCCCGATACGTTCCAGATCCTGAACGGAAACCGGTTCGTATGCCGTGCAATAGACAACAGGGCAGGAGGTTTTATGATTGCCGAAGTGGCGCGACTTTTGTATGAAAACAAGAAAAAGCTGCCCTTCGGACTCTATATAACCAATTCGGTACAGGAAGAAATTGGACTAAGGGGCGCCGAAATGATCACCCAGACCATTAAACCGAATGTCGCCATTGTCACCGATGTCTGCCACGACACCACCACGCCCATGATCGAGAAAAAAAAACAGGGACACACCGAAATCGGTGCCGGCCCGGTAATTTCCTATGCACCCGCAGTTCAGAACAAATTACGGGAACGCATCCTTGATACCGCCGAAGCCAAAGGGATTCCCTTTCAGCGGTTGGCCTCTTCCAGATATACCGGCACGGATACCGACGCCTTTGCCTATAGCAACGGTGGAGTGGCCTCGGCACTCATATCACTTCCCCTGCGGTATATGCACACCACCGTGGAAACGGTTCACCAAGACGATGTGGAAAATGTCATCCGCTTGATCTATGAGACTTTGCTGACCATTAAGGAAGGGGAAACTTTCAGCTATTTCGATTAAGGGTTCTATATCAAGTGTAATTTAGCGGTACCCTGTATAACCGATCGATAGTCCCTCGGCATTCCGATTTACGGTGTCCATCGTCAAATAAAAATGGACCAAACTTTATGTCCCCGCCAAATTGGGAGACCTGATATCCCACGTTAAGGGGCAACTTATATGGATGAACTGTTGGATGTATTGGATGCTTCCGGAAATTATACCGGAAAGCGCATTTTAAAATCGGAAGCGCATGTAAAAGGGGTGTTCCATCCCACTGTACATATTTGGTTCCACACCGGAGCGGGCGACGTGTTGATTCAACAAAGGAGCGGGAACAAGGATACCCATCCGTTGCTATGGGACGTTTCCGTTGCCGGGCACGTTGGGGCGGGAGAGGACCCGGTCTTATCCGCCCTAAGGGAAATAAAGGAAGAAATAGGGCTTACAGTCGGGGCGGGCGACCTTCAAAAGATCGGCATCTTCAAATCAATGCAGCAACATGGCAATGGTTTAATGGACAATGAATTCCACCATACGTATATGGCCACGCTCACCGTTGGACTTGATGCCCTCGTAAAACAGGAAAGCGAGGTAAGGGATCTCGACCTTATACCGCTTTCCCATTTTATGGACGAACTTCTACACCCCGAATATAGCAAAAAATACGTGCCGCACGGGCTGGCCTATTACCGGGCCATTGCAAAGGCCGTATCAGAACGGCTATAGTCCAAACTGCCTCACAAAGGCATCGGGCGAATCCAGGGAATAGGTATACTGCTCACCTTGATCCATATCTTTTACTACAAACGTATTGCTGACCAGTTCCTGCTCCCCTATCAACACCACAAAGGGCACCTTTCTATTGTGGGCATATTTCATCTGTTTCTGCATTTTGACCGTTGATGGATAAAAATCGGCCTTTACCCCCATTTTTCTGAGTTTGTTCACCAGTGTAAGGGAAGCCATCGCTTCTCTTTCCCCAAAGTTTACACAAAGTACATCCAAGGAGCGTTCCAAGGCATTAGGAAAGAGTTGTAGTTCTTCCAAGACCAGGTAAATACGGTCCAGTCCAAAAGAAATTCCCACCCCGCTAACATCCTTAAGTCCAAAGATTCCGGTAAGGTCGTCATACCTACCACCGCCCCCTATGGAGCCCATGGCCACTTTTTCCGGGGCACCTACCTCAAAAATTGCTCCCGTATAATAGTTAAGGCCCCGCGCAAGGGTGACATCCAACCGTAATTTGGCCGACCGAAGACCCAATTTTTCAACGGTATCCATGATGAAGGCAAGTTCCTTGACACCAGAAGACCCCAGTTCCGATTCGCTCAACAATTTTCCAAGTGCCGCCAACTGCTCCGAATTGGTGCCCGAGAGGGAAAACAAAGGAGCGGCCTTGGCAATTGCCCCCTCCGAAATGCCTTTTTCCAACAGTTCCTTTTTAACACCCTCCTCCCCTATCTTGTCCAGCTTGTCCAGGGCAACAGTAAAATCGATCAATTTCTCCCGGGCCCCTATCACTTCCGCAATTCCGGCCAGTACCTTTCTATTGTTGAGCTTTATAGCGACCCCTTCCAGTTTAAGATCGGAAAATACCGCATCGTACAACTGCACCAGTTCCACTTCCTGCAATAGGGAATTGGCCCCGACAACATCTGCATCGCATTGAAAAAATTCACGGAAGCGTCCCTTTTGAGGTCTGTCCGCCCTCCAAACGGGTTGGATCTGATATCTTTTGAAGGGAAAATCCAGTTCATTTTGGTGCATTACCACGTAGCGCGCAAAAGGAACGGTAAGGTCGTACCTAAGGGCCTTTTCGGAAATTTGCGGCGTAAGCAGATTGGAATCTTTTGCCATAATCGCCTTTTCCCCTACTTTGGAAAGATAATCCCCTGAATTGAGAATCTTAAAGATAAGCCGATCGCCCTCGTCCCCATATTTGCCCATCAGGGTCTCGGAATTTTCGAACGAAGGGGTTTCTATAGGTTGGAACCCAAAGGTCCTAAACTGTTTCTTTACTACCTCGAATATGTAGTTGCGCTTTGCCACCTCTATGGGGCCAAAGTCCCGGGTCCCCTTGGGGAGTGCTGGTTTTTGTGCCATTGATTGATTTTGTACTAAATTGTATTCCCTTTCTTGCCCAATTTGGACCGGCCCTACCCGATCAGCTTGTCGAACCATTGGTACAGTTCCCCTTTGGTGATCACCGCTCCCTGTTGGATCAGTTTAAATTTATCCATATTGTGTTCTTTACCATATGCCTTTGAAGCCGTAAGGTACTCCACAAAATCCGATTGCCAATTCTTTTTGAACCATCCAAATCCCTCAGGGGTGGTCAGGTCCAGGTCGGGGTTCAATATTTTTACGGAAATCAATTTCATTTCCTTGTCGGTCAAATGGAAAAGGTGCATGCTCTGGGCCGAGATATTTTCCAGATAGGTTACCTTGTTGAGCACCCCCTCCCACACCAGATCGCTAAAAATATCCAATTCCTCCTCGGCCACTTGGGGCTTGTCACGTTTAAGGGATTCCCATTCATCGGCCGTAATGGACTGGGTAGCCAAGAAGTTGATAAATTCCTTTTGCAGTTCTTCCAACTGTTGTTTAGTAAGCCTTGTATATTTCATCCGTATATTCTATGGTCCCTTTTGTTGTGCAACCGGAACAGGTTCAATTTTTCCACAAAAATAATAAGGTATTTGGACCAGACCTTTTCCCATGCCAAAATTACGCTGATGAAAATTACCGGTCGCGCGTACCTTAATGGTCCAAACCATATTTATAAAATGGTCATAAAAAAGGGCCACATTTCTGTGGCCCTACAATTCTTATTTATTCGATGCCTAATTGTTGGCTTCGGCCACCACGTCAAATGAAAAGTCGATAATCACATCCCGGTGCAACCGGATCTGGGCATTGTAAGGTCCGGTCCTTTTTATGGAACCACCGTTGATGCTGATGTATTTCCTGTCCACAGGCTGTCCAGCTTTCTCCAAAGCCTCTGCAAGATCGATATTCGTAATGGATCCAAACAATTTTTCGCCCGCACCGGCCTTTGCCGATATCTTGATCTCCAGTTGTTTGATTGCTTCGGCAGTTTTATTGGCCTCCGCGATCACCTGCTTTTCCTTATGGGCCTTTTGCTTTAAGTTTTCGGCCAAAACCTTTTTTGCCGAAGGCGTGGCCATTGCCGCTAACCCTTGGGGTATAAGGTAATTTCTCCCGTAACCGTTCTTTACATTTACCAAATCGTCCTTAAAACCCAAGTTTTGAACGTCTTCCTTTAATATAAGTTCCATGATCAGCTCCTTTTTATTTTAATAAATCACCTACGTAAGGCATTAAGGCCAAATGGCGTGCGCGTTTCACGGCAGTGGCTACCTTTCTTTGAAATTTCAGGGAGGTTCCCGTTAATCTTCGCGGAAGGAGCTTACCTTGTTCGTTTACCAATTTAAAAAGGAAATCGGGATCTTTATAATCCACATATTTGATACCTGATCTCTTGAAACGGCAGTATTTCTTTTGTTTATTGGTCTCAATGTTCAATGGGGTCAGGTACCTGATCTCCCCATCTTTTTTGCCTTTTGCTTGTTGTTCTATCGATGACATAACCTTATGCTTTAGTTTTTAGTTTTGCTCTTCTTCGCTCCGCCCATGAAATGGCATGTTTATCCAACTTAACGGTCAGAAAACGCATGATGCGCTCGTCCCTTCTAAATTCCAGTTCGTAGCTGGCAATTGCTTCACCTGGTGCGGTAAATTCGAACAAATGGTAAAAACCACTTTTCTTGTGCTGTATCGGATAGGCCAATTTCTTTAGCCCCCAATTTTCCTTTGATACCATCTTGGCACCTTTGTTGATTAAGAAATCCTCGAATTTCTTAACTGTTTCCTCTATCTGGGTGTCAGACAGAACGGGATTTAAAATGAAAACAGTTTCGTAATGATTCATATAATATAGATTTTTTTAGGATCGCAAAAGTAATAATAATTATGACTAAACACAAGAAATGCTAATATTATTCGTTAATGACCTAGCAAGTTATAAACATAAAAATCTTAACCTAAACCTAAACAGTGCTTATTACTGATTACACAACATTCTCTGCCATGTTCACATCTTTTGTTGTAGTACATCTTGTTTTTTCAGTACTTTGCCGATGATTTAACCCCACAAATCGACCATTTATGAAATTAAGAAGTATAATCGTAGACGATTCCTCCATGCAAAGGATGGCCGTTGCCAAATTGGTGAACAATCATCCAAATTTGGCCTTGATAGCAGAATACAGCAATGCGATCGAAGCTAAAAATGGTATTAAGAACAATGAGGTAGATCTTATTTTCCTTGACGTGGAAATGCCCATAATAAACGGATTCGACCTATTGGAATCCTTGGACAACCGGCCACAGGTAATCTTGATCACCGGGAAGCCGGACTATGCCCTAAAAGCGTTCGACTACGACGTAACCGATTACCTGCACAAACCCATTACCATGTCACGTTTTGATGCATCCGTCAAAAGGGCCGTGGCCAAATACGAACAGATGCATTGGGTGAACGAGGATGAGGAGCATATTTTCGTAAAGAGCAATCTTAAGAAAAGAAAGGTCATCCTGAACGATATCAAATGGATCGAAGCTTTGGGGGATTACATAAAATTGGTGACCGATGATGCCAATATAGTGATCTTGTCCACCATGAAATCCTTTGAGAACGAACTTCCCCAGGATAAATTTTTGAGGATACACAAATCCTATATCGTGAACTTGGAGAAAGTGGAGAAATTCAACAGTAAAAATGTGGAAGTGGGGGGACGTCAGATACCATTGAGCAGAAACAAGAAATCAGAATTGGCGGAAGCGCTCAGCAACGTGTAGCGCACTAAACATAATCTACATTATAGAGGACCCTTACACCTTTATAAGGACCAATTGCATTAAAAGACCTTTCTATCCTTTTAATGCAATTTTTTGTTTTGGATAAGGAGTTTTCCGCTGGAATTTTTATCATTATATTCTTGATATACTGGTTTCTTATCCGGGCGACCGGTGGAAATTCCGGGCCCAGTACCTGCTCCCCGAACAGGTTTTTCAAAGATTTTGCGAACCAGTCCGCCGCCTCGTTCACTTTATTGTAATCCTTGTGCTTAAAGGTAATCTTGATCAACCTGTTTATAGGTGGATATTTATACTGTTCCCGTTCGTACAACTGATCTTGGAACATGCCAAGATAATCATTGGTGGAAACCTGTTTCAATATCTGATGGTAGGGATTATAGGTCTGTACGATCACCGACCCCTGTTTTTGGGTACGGCCCGCCCTTCCGGCCACTTGGGTAAGCAATTGGAAGCTTCTTTCGTGCGCCCTGAAATCGGGAAAGTTCAGCAGACTATCCGCATTCATGATACCCACAAGCCCCACATTCCTAAAGTCGAGCCCTTTAGTGAGCATTTGGGTCCCCACCAAAATATCCAGTTCCTGTGTTTCAAATGCGGTAATGATCTTTTCATAACCGTGTTTGCCCCTAGTGGTATCCAGATCCATACGGCCTACCTTGGCCCCCGGGAACAGGTCGAGCAGTTCCCTTTCCACCTGTTCCGTTCCAAAACCTTTGGTATCCATATCGGAACTTCCACATGCCTGACAGCTGAGCTGAAGGGCCATATGGCACCCACAGTAATGACAGCGCAGCTGCCTTCTGTATTCATGGTACGTAAGGCTCACATCGCAATTGGGACATTGGGGCGAATGGCCACAAGTGCCACATTCCACGATTGGGGCATATCCCCTTCTGTTTTGGAAAAGTATAATTTGTTCCCCCGCCCCCAGCGCTTCGGCAATTCCCTCCATCAAGCGTTCGGAGAAATGTCCCTTCATCCTTTTTTTTCGGGTCTGCTCCTTAATGTCCACCAACTCTATTTTGGGCATAAGTACGTTACCATACCGTCGGGTCATGGCAGCGTACCCGTATTTACCGCTCTTCACGTTATAAAAGCTCTCCACACTGGGGGTGGCGGACCCTAAAAGTACCTTGGAACCATGAAGGTTTGCCAGTACAATGGCCGTATCACGGGCATGGTACCTTGGTGCGGGGTCATATTGTTTAAAGGAGGCCTCGTGCTCCTCGTCAACAATGGTCAGGCCCAATCTGGAAAATGGCAGGAACAGGGCGGACCTGGCCCCTATGACTATCCGTGCCTTGGCCTTGTGCCTCAGCACATTGTTCCAGACCTCTACCCGCTCCTGCACACTGTATTTTGAATGGTAAACGGCCACCTTATCCCCAAAATATTCCTGCAGGCGGGAAATCAATTGAGTTGTGAGCGCTATTTCGGGCAACAGATAAAGGACCTGCATCCCCTTTTCGATAAAATTGGAGATCAATTGTACGTACACCTCGGTTTTACCCGATGAAGTGACCCCATGTAAAAGGGCGACCTTGTTATCCGCAAAACTCCTTAAAATAGCTGCATAGGCTTGCTCCTGTTCCCCATTAAGGGGTTTCAGGTCTTCCTTCCCTTCACCTGCATTGTGCTCCACCCTGTCCGTCCGCAAGAAATACTCTTCCAGTATACCCTTTTCCACCAAGGTAGAGACCACCGTGGCAGAACTGTTACCGATCCTCTGAAGGTCGGTTGCCTGTATGGGCTTTTTGGAAGTTGCTTGTAACTGGAACAACGACAGAACAACGGATCGTTGTTTGGGGGCCCGGGAAAGCGAGTCCAAAAGGACTTCCAATTTTTCCTCTTCTAAAAAGGCATGGCCCAAACGTACATACCTAACAATTTTCGGTCTGTACTGTTCAAAAACTTCTTCCTTGATCGTTATGGCCTTTTTTTCCAGCAACCGGGACAATATCGGAAGTACGTTCTTCCTTTCTATAATGGCGCTTACTTCGTGTACCCTTAAGACGGGTTGGTGACGCAATGCCTCATAGACCAGGAATTCATCGTCCGGCATGTTCGAATCATCAATTTCCGTTCGGTCATTTCTAAGTATTAGGGTTTCGCTCTCAAGTAAAAAAGCGCTGGGAACGGCCGTGCGGAAAACCTCCCCTACACTGCACATATAATAGGACCCGATCCACTGCCACAACTGCAATTGAATATCGTTCACTATGGGCGCATCGTCCAAGATCTGATGTATCTCCTTTGCTTCGTAAAGTTCCGGGGGCTCGTTATGAACTTGATGGACCAAGGCCGTATATATCTTGGACTTTCCAAAGGGTACGGCCAATCTCATCCCGGGCTTCAATATTTCTGCCTCGGAAGCGGAAATGCTGTACGTAAAAAGCTTCTGCAAGGGAATGGGCAGAATGACGTTGACAAAATAATGCATAACAAAAAACTCCTAGTCCTTTATTCGGATCCATTTTTGGGTACGGTAGATAAAGGCCAAGTACCCCCTTACCATCAGTTCGTTGGAATTCTCAGGGTTCAACCATATTTTACAGCGAAATGTCATTGCCTGCTCCGGATCAAATAATGTCTTGCCTTTCCATATGCCTTCGGAATGTTCGCTTGCATCCTCAATGATCTTCATCCCCAAAATTGGTTTGTCTTTTCGCTCGCCCTCACATTTCACACATTTGGCGTTCTTTTTTCCTTCCTCCAAAATCTGCACAACCTTCCCATGGAGAAGTCCGTCCCTTTCATAAATCTCTATAACGGCCTTTTCCACCCCGTTACGGTCATCAATGGTTTTCCACTTGCCAAAAACGTCCTGCGAATTGGAAAGATTACATCCTAACATACATGTGCCGAGCATTATAATGCTAATCATTTTCTTCATTTTGTGCCATTTTTTTCCGTAAGGAGTTAAGGGTCGCGTTCAATTCGAACCCCAGCAGCAAGATATTGGAATTTAACCAAATAAAGACCATCAGGATCAATAATCCGCCCAGCGCACCGTACAGTTCATTATAACGGGCAAATTTTTCCACATAAATACCGAAGATATAGGAAGTTAGCACGAACAGCACGGTGGTCATCAAAGCGCCCACGGTAAGGAAACGGGCCTCTTTGCCCTCGGCGGTTCCGAAATAATAGAGGATGGAGGTGGAAAAATAGGACAAGATCACTATGAACAACAACTGGGCAATCTTTACGAGCAGTGTACTTTCCCCTAAATTGTTGCCCCTTATAAAATTGGCGATCTCAGATGCCGATCGCACCACATAAAATTCAAAATAGACAAAGGCTACGGCACTTACGATCACCAAAATGGACAAAATGACGCCCACGACAAGGGCATAGGCATATTGTCTTAAAAAATGCCGGGATAGGCCTTTATGGTACGAATTCTCAAAACCGGCGAAAATGGCGTTTACCCCATTGGCCATTAGAAAAATGGACGCAGCAAAGGCGGAGGAAAGCAGACCACCCTGTTTCTGGTCCTTGATCTGTTGATATATTTCCCCAAAATATTCACTGGTCGCGGAGGGCAGGAACGATTCCAGGAATGCCAAAAACTGGGTGTCAAAATCGCCGCCATCCAACGAAACCAACGGGATGATAAATGGCAAGAGCGTCACCAAGAAAATCAGGAGCGGAAAGAGGGCCATAAAGAGACTGAAGGCAATGGCACTGGCCCTGGTCGAAACTGCCCCCCTGACTATGCCCCGTATGTACATCTCGAGAAGATCATAGATGGAAAGTCCCTCAAAAGTAGGAAGTTTCATTCTTTTCAACAATCTCACCAATGATCCAATTATTGGAATTTTCACTAATTTGGCCTCTATCTCCGCAGACATTTATACCGCTTTTAGACTTAGGTCCATATTGTAAATGGAATGGGTAAGTGCCCCGGATGAGATGAAGTCCACCCCGCATTCGGCATATTTTCGGATAGTCATTTCGTTGATACCGCCAGACGATTCCGTTGCGCATTTGCCCGCAATGAGCTGTACGGCCGTTTTTGTTTCCGTATATCCAAAATTATCCAATAAGATCCTGTCCACGCCCCCAGCTTCCAAAATCTCCCTTACTTCGTCCAAACTGCGTGCCTCCACGATTATTTTCAGCTCCTTTCCCAATTTCCCCAGGTACGTTTTGGTCTTGTGTATTGCATTGGTGATGCCCCCCGCAAAATCGATATGGTTGTCCTTTAGCATGATCATATCGTACAGGGCGAACCTATGGTTTCCCCCGCCTCCGATCTTTACTGCCCATTTTTCTGCGGCCCTTAGTCCGGGTGTGGTCTTTCGGGTATCCAAGAGGGTACAGTTGGTGCCCTCCAAAAGCTGTACATAGGAGCGGGTCTTTGTGGCAATGGCACTCATCCGCTGCATGGCGTTCAGCACTAGGCGCTCTGCTTTTAGGATGCTCTGGGAACTTCCGGAAACATAAAAGGCGATATCCCCATGGAAAACCTCGGTCCCGTCCGGGATCAATATTTCCATTTGAAGGTTGGGGTCCACATATTCGAATACCTGCCTTGCAAATTCGACCCCTGCGATCACGCCTTTGTCCTTTACCAATAATTTGGCCTTGCCAGAGGCAGTTTCCGGAATGCAGGCAAGGGAACTATGGTCCCCGTCGCCCACATCTTCCCTAATGGCATTGCTGATGATAATGTCCAGCTCTTGTTGAAATTGTTCCCTAGAAATCATAGTCTTTTTTTGGCCTGTGCTAATTTAGTAAAAACAAACCCCAAATTGAAAATTAGGAATGGGGAAAGCAACTTGCCATGCCCTATATTTGCAACATGAAGATAAAACTTCTTACCATAGGGAAAACGGACAGCCACCATTTGGAGCAATTTATAAAGGAATATACCATACGCCTGAGCCATTATATTTCATTTGACCTGGAGGTTGTCCCAGATCTGAAAAAAGTGAAAAACCTATCCGAAGAGCTTCAAAAATACAAGGAAGGGGAACAGCTTCTAAAACGAATCAACAATTCCGACGTTTTGATCCTGCTGGACGAAAAAGGCAAACAGTACAGTTCGGTGGACTTCGCTACCTTCCTGCAGAAACACATGAATTCGGGCATCAAGCAATTGGTATTTGCGATCGGGGGGCCATATGGCTTCAGTACCGAAGTACGGCAGCGGGCCAATGGCCTCATCGGGCTTTCCAAAATGACCTTTTCCCACCAAATGGTGCGCCTATTTGTTGCAGAGCAGTTGTACCGCGCTTTTACCATACTCAGAAATGAGCCCTACCATCATCAATAGCCCATCTATCTGTCCGTTTTCATAAATCGTTGTTTTCAAGGGAATTTACCATGCTCTTGGAAGTCTGTTCCAAGCCGTCCAATTCTTCGGATATGAATCGCATGATCTCTTGTTGGCGTACCACGTTCTTCTCGATTCCCAGGACATACTGTAGGTCCTTGATATTTTTCATGTGGGAAGAAAATGAATGTACCTGATGCCAGGATATTTCTTCCAGTTTTCGCTTTTGCCTTCGGATGTCGGCAATTATAGGGTTTACTATAAGGAAGATTTCCATAAGGACTATCACCACGGCAAGAACGGCCAAGGCCAACTCGATTGCCATAAGGTTCCGAAGGTCCCTTTCTGCCCTTTCCTGGAATTGATGGACGATATGTTCCATAATTTCAAGGAATCCGGAAATTTTGGATTCCACCACATCCACGGGCAGATTTTTCGCATTTTCAACATTGTTCAACTCTTCGTATATCCAACCTATAGTGGGCCGTAGCCTGCGGAAGCTTTCCTGGATTTCCTCATGTTGCAAGGACGGAATTCCCAATTTTGCATCCCCCTTTTGAAGGATCGTGTTCATATGGTACAACTGTAAAAGGGATTTTTTTAAAATGGAGGGATCCCCTTTATCAAAACGGGAGGAATAGAATTCCGCAAGAATTTTTTGGCTCAACATCCGCTGTCTCCCGGCCGTATTGATTACCATGGCACTGGTATTCTGACACCTTAAAGAATATTGTGTAATGGACTGTATAACCACTGTCAGCAGAATCATGGAAATGGCCAATAGGTAATAGAGGGAAAAGAATTTCTCAAAGGCGAACGATCTGAAATGCATATAAAAAGAAGGAATTACCCTACAATAATACGACCCCTTTATAGGATAGACAAAAAAATTAGCCGTACGGTCTCACCAAAAGTAGGTCCATGGATGCGCACGGTGGTTACCACCACTGGGAAGGGCACAAAGAAAGGGCCTGGTCCAAAAAAAAAAAACCACCCTATTGCACAAAATGGGTGGTTGTATGGTTTGTATCTTTAGGCCATTAGTACAATACCCGGAACTTTATGGTATTGTCGATTTTCTTTAGGGCCTTTATGACATCCTTATTATATTTCTTGTCCAGATCCGATATTACATAGCCCACTTCATTGTCCGTTGACAGGTACTGTCCGGAAATGTTGAGCTCGTAACGGGCGAGGACTTCATTTATCTTTGCCATGACACCGGGCACATTTTTATGGATGTGCAGGAAACGGTGCGAATTGTTCTGTTTGGGCAATCGGATATTGGGAAAATTAACGGAGTCCACCGTATTGCCCGAGTTGATGTAATCCATTATTTTGTTCGGGACAAAGTCGGCTATATCCCTTTGGGCCTCTTCGGTACTTCCACCTACGTGCGGGGTGAGGATCACATTGGGTATCCCTTGCAGTTCCGTGATAAATTCCCCATTGCTGCTGGGCTCCTCCGGATAAACATCCACCGCGGCACCGGCCAGCTTTCCACTTTTAAGGCCGTTGACGAGGGCCTGTATATCCACTACGAAACCACGTGAAAGATTTATCAGCATGGCCCCCTCCTTCATTTGGCCGATTTCCCGCTCTCCGATAAAGTTTTTATTGGCCTGATTATCGTCCACATGCAGGGTCACTACATCGGAAACGTTCAATAAGTCTTCGAGCGTATTGCATTTTATTGCATTTCCCAAGGCCAGTTGGTCCTCAACGTCGTAATAGTATACGCGCATTCCCAAGGCCTCTGCCAGTACCGACAGTTGTTTTCCTATGTTGCCATACCCTACTATACCCAAATTTTTGCCCCTTACTTCACGGGAATTGGATGCGGTCTTGTTCCATTGCCCTTGGTGCAGTTCCATACTTCGGGTAAATACACTTCTCATCAACATGATGATCTGTCCGATGGCAAGCTCCACTACCGACCTTGTATTGCTATAGGGGGCGTTGAAAACTACGATTCCCTTTCGTTTGCAATGGTCCAGATCGATCTGGGTAGTACCTATACAGAAGGCGCCCACCACCAAAAGTTTATCGGCGGCATCCACCACCTTTTGGGTAACCTGTGTTTTGGAACGGATGCCCAGCACGTGCACCCCTTTTATTTTTTCGATAAGTTCCTCTTCCGGGAGGCTATGTTTTACCAATTCCACCGAAAATCCTTCATTGGAAAGGTTTTCGAAAGCAGCGGTGTGTACATTTTCCAATAATAGGATCTTGATCCTGTTTTTGGGGTAGGAGATTTTTCTTGGTAGATCGTTCACGAATAAAAATTCATCAAGGTTAGGTGTTACGTAATCGGCATTGATAGTTGCCTTCTCACGCGAGACATTTTCGGTATATGCAAAAAATTTATCGGCAATTCCGGCCTCCCGCATCACATAATCGCTGTAACCATCACCGATTACCTGTACTTCCCCTTCCAGATTAAGGTTTCGTAAACAGGCTATCTTTCCATTGTGGGTGGCCAGGACATTTGATTCGTCAAAACCGATAATATTGCCGTCGGCATCAAATTTGAAGGTATTGGCATAGACCCTATCGGATGGGATATTGTATTCGGCTACGATGGGATCTATAAATTCCTTGAACCCACAGGAAATGACATAGATATCCTCCGAATAGTTCAGGAAGAACTCCTTATTGGATTCTATGGACCTGGATATTTTCTGGCGCAGTTCGGCCACCAAATGTTCCAAGTTGCTTTTATGGGCCTTCAATAATTTTATCCTTCTCTCCAAGGATTCGGTAAAGGAGATATCCCCATCTATGCCAAGATTGGTGATGGCTTGGATCTCCCTTATGATCTCCTCTTTGTCGGACTTTCCTTCAAGGGTCAGTTCCGCCAGGACATCCAGTGCTTCCACTCGGGTGAGGGTACTATCAAAATCAAAAACGTATTTTCTGCCCACCGCTACCATTATAGTTCAAATTAAGGTGCAAAAGTAAAAATTAATTCACATCGGATCGGCTATTTTCATCTAAAAAAACAAGGTCGCCCGCTTTCTCACAAAATAGCCGATGGGACATCTTTATATCACATTGTGTTTCCGCATCCTTTTGATGGTTTAAAAAGATGTCACTAAAGAATTCCCGTATATACCACTCCGGTCAAGATTGCTATTCCAAAGCTCAACAGTGTCCCTATCAATATGTATTCGGTAAGTTTCCTATTGTTGCTCTCCTTCAGATCGTTGAACCTGAAGACTGATTTTGCCGTGATGAGAAGGCCTATTACCTCCCACCTTCCCAATATGATAAAGAGCAATACGAAGAGTCTTTCTATGATTCCAATGTATTTGCCGGCATTGGGCAACGATTTATGGTCGATCTGGATCTGGTCCGACATTCCCTCCAATAGTTTCGACATGATAATGGCCGCGGGAAGGCTCACAAATACAATGGCGGTCACCAGTGCCCAGTCCAATTCTTGGAACAGTGAAACGGTATGCCCCACCAGACCTTTGTAGTACACACAAATATAAAGGACCAAAAGGTGCAGGGCCTGGTCCAAGAAGAAAGGTATGGCCTTTTTTTTGAACAGGGGGCTTGCGTACAATTTGGCCACATCTATACAATAGTGGGATAGCGCAATGGCCAGCGCCAATTTCCATTGTTCCAGGTCCCACAGCAACAACATGGTCAGAAGAAAGTGCAGCAGTATATGTAGGTAGAGATACTTGGAGGTTACGCCGTTCGCTTCCTTGTGTACGACCCATTTGGAGGGCTGTATCAGAAAATCCCCTATTATATGGGCCAAAAAAAGTTTTATGAACAAGGTCATGGCTTTAGTTCCTTTAAGGTTCCCTTATAGTACGAGAGCAGTTCCAGCACCAGATCCACCCTTGCCCTTTTTAAACGTTGGCTTACTGCCGATTGTTTTATGCCCAAGGTCGCCGCCATTCCCTGTTGGGAATCATCGGGCCTATCCATTGCCATGGCTACCGTTTCCGCTGAAACCTGTGACCAATTGTCCATAAAATCCAAGGCCAACTTTAGCAGTAGGTTCATGGTAACGTTATAATGGGTGTTGGAGGTCGTGACCGCTAAATTTATCTTGAGCTCCTTTAAGGTCTCAAATGTCCGTCCCGAAAACTGGTAGGCCGTACCGTTGGATTCACTGATACCCTCCGCCGTATAGAGCTCCTCCCCCATTCCAATGGCCATCCTCACATCCAGTCCCTTTAACTGTTTTATCAGGGCCTTGATCCTGATGCCCACTGCTAGGGCCTGTTCGGGCATCACCCTCAGCTGAAATTCATCGCCCCTATAAATTTCCCAGTCGGTCGGGGTACTGCCCAAAGTGGAGAGGTATTCCTTGAGCGGGCGCATCCAGTCCGATGCCCCATAGCGGTTGGAATTGATGATATCTCCTGTTATGATCGCTACCATTTCAAAATAAGTTATAAAGCTAATATATTAAAATATAATCTAAATAGCTAATAGTTCGGATTATAAGCCCAATGATCGTTAGAACCATCTTCTTACCAATGAACAATACTGTCTGTATTCCCTTCCGTACAACTTTGCCAATTCCCTTTCCTCGGGAACGATCTGAAATCGGTTCATATAGGACACGAACAACGCCGCCAAGATGGAATTAAAAACATTGCCCAGCCAAAGGCCCCATGCCAAAAGACATAGGAGCAGCGCCAAATACATCGGATTTCTGGAATAGTTATAGATTCCTTTTACCACCAATCGGCTACTTTTGGAAGGTTTACGGGGATCAACGGAGGTACCTGCCCGTACAAAATCCACCAAGGCCAATACACCGATCACAAAAGCAAGGACCAAAAGAAAACAGACCAGTCCCACGCGCCCAAAAAAATAAAACTCCCCCACAGGCAAGACCAGATGTAAAAAATACATGAGGGTTCCAAAAAACAACATTACCGCAACGGGTGGAAACTTTAACTTGAACATATATAAAAATATATTGGGAATAAATTTACTACTTTTGGTCCGACCAATAAAAAAATCCCAATCTCCAACTGGCCGATATAAAACCTATGGAGCTCGTATTTGCCACCCACAATATAAACAAACTTAAGGAAGTACAGCTTCTGCTCCCCACACATATAAAAATATGGTCGCTGCAGGATATTGGCTGTAACGAAGAGATACCGGAAACCGCCCACACCTTGGAAGGCAATGCCGGACTAAAGGCTTCCTTCGTAAGGGATCGGTACGGATATGACTGTTTCTCGGACGATACCGGACTCTTGGTGGATGCCCTCAATGGCGCCCCAGGGGTTTTTTCGGCCAGGTATGCGGGGGAGCAAAAAAATGCCGACGACAATATTAAAAAACTCTTGCGCGAGCTTACGGGAAAAACAAATAGAAATGCCCATTTTAAGACCAGTATCGCCCTTTGTGGAAAACAGGGCGACATGCTGTTCAACGGTACGGTACAAGGCACCATTGCCACCGAAAAAAAAGGGGAGGGCGGCTTTGGCTACGATCCGGTCTTTACCCCAAATGGATATGAAAAGACCTTTGCAGAGCTGCCCCTGTCCATAAAAAATAAAATAAGCCACAGGGCAATGGCCATGGGCCAACTGTTGCAATACTTACTAAACCTACCATATGCCGATACCCGAAATGGCCTTAAAAAACAATAATACCATCGATGCCTCTGAAAAATATAGGGCCTTGGGCGCCATCCTTATAGTTTGTGTCGCCGCCGCAATGGCCATTGCGGAAATGGCGAACAACACCTTGGAGGAACAAATGATGATCGCCCATAACAAGCAGGTAAGCTATTCGGACTGGTACCAATCCAAAAGCATCAAACAGGTATTAAAGGAAAATGAACTGGTCTATCTGCAGGCCTTATTGGAGACGGATATGATAGCACCCGGCAAAAGGGCCTCCCTAACCTCCAAAATAGAGACCACAAAATCCTTGGTGCTCAAATACGAGGCGGAAAAGACGGAACTTTTGGTAGGCTCCTCCAATATACCAAAAGAATTCTGGGCCCAGGACCTGGATGGAAAGATGGGAGAAATCATAGGCTTAAGGGAGTGGGAACAACTAACGGACGAGTACGAAATGTCCACCAAAAAATTCGATATGGGAATGCTGTTCTTCCAAATAGGGATCGTCATGGGGGCTATATGTATCATCCTTCGCAACAACATAAGGCTGCAACAATATTTTATGCTGCTCACCCTTGTCTTCGGGGTGGTCGGAATCCTTTTCTCCGCCCATGGATACACGCTTGCCCCTTAACAAATAAAAGTATTGGCAAAAAAATAGGGCCATTTCAATTATTAATGGTACTTTTGCCGCTTTAATTAACGCCGCTAGTATAGCATGTGTTGCGCTGAGTCTAAATAGGTTATTACAATAATCGCTCTATGCAACATACATATTTGCGATTAAGTTTAACGATATTATGACAAAATTTGAAGCATTGGGACTTGAAAAGTCCCTACTTGACGCTATTTCCGATTTAGGTTTCGAAACCCCTTCAGAGGTACAGGAAAAAGCAATCCCGATTTTATTGGCGGAAGAAGATACGGACCTGGTCGCACTTGCACAGACAGGAACGGGAAAAACGGCCGCTTTCGGTTTCCCGCTGATCCAAAAAATAGACAGGGACAGCAGGACTACGCAAGGATTGATACTATCCCCAACCAGGGAACTGTGCCTACAGATCACCAACGAACTACAGTTGTATTCCAAATATGTCAAGGGAATAAACGTGGTTGCCATTTATGGTGGCGCCAGTATTTCAGATCAGGCCAGACAGATAAAGAGGGGCGCGCAGATAGTTGTGGCCACCCCGGGCAGGATGAAGGACATGATAGGCCGCGGAATGGTGGATATCTCCAAAATCGACTATTGCATTCTTGATGAGGCCGACGAAATGTTGAACATGGGCTTTTTTGAGGATATTAAGGACATCCTTTCAAATACCCCCAAAGAAAAGGCTACTTGGCTGTTTTCGGCCACCATGCCGAAAGAAGTGGCGATCATTGCCAAAAAATTCATGAACAGTCCCCAAGAAATTACGGTAGGGGCCAAAAACTCGGGAGCTACCACTGTCCAGCACGAGTACTATATCGCTGGTGGAAGGGACCGATATCCCGTCTTAAAAAGACTGGCCGATACCAATCCCGATATTTTCTCCGTAATCTTCTGCAGGACCAAAAGGGACACACAAAGGGTTGCCGAAAAATTGATAGAGGACGGGTACAATGCAGGTGCACTTCACGGTGACCTTAGCCAGAACCAAAGGGATTTGGTAATGAGCTCCTTCCGAAAAAAACAGATCCAGATGTTGGTGGCCACCGATGTGGCGGCAAGGGGAATCGATGTGGACGATATTACCCACGTTATAAACTACCAATTGCCCGATGAGATAGAGACCTATACCCACAGAAGTGGACGTACGGGAAGGGCCGGAAAATCCGGTATTTCAATGGTGATCATCACCAGAAGCGAGCTGAGGAAGATAAAGGCCATTGAAAACAAGATCGGACAACAGTTCATTTCCAAAAAAGTGCCCACCGGTATGGAAATCTGTGAAATACAGTTGTACCATTTGGCCAATAAGATAAAGGATACCGAAATAAACGAAGAGGTGGACAATTACCTGCCGGCCATCAATGATGTGCTAAGGGGCATCGATCGGGAAGATCTGATCAAAAAGATAATCTCCGTAGAATTTACCCGATTCTTCAATTATTACAATAAAACAAAGGACCTGAACACCTCGGATGGGGATAGGGGCGAAAGAAGGAACGACTCCAACAACGATGAGCAGGGCGGTGACGGCTCCGTTCGCTATTTTATAAACATAGGGGAAAAGGACGACTACGACTGGATGACCCTAAAGGATTTCCTAAGGGAAACCCTTAATCTGGACAAGGACGATATCTTTAAGGTAGATGTAAAGGAAAGCTTTTCCTTCTTTAATACCGATGCGTCCGTTACAGATCTTATACTTAATACCTTTAAGGATTACAAGGTAGACGGCAGGTTCATCAATGTGGAAATATCGAAAAATCCAGGCGGAAGCGGGGGTGGCCGAAGTGGCGGAAGGCGAAGTGGCGGCCGAAGCGGCGGAGGTGATTTCGGAGGAAGGCGCAGCGGCGGTGGAGACAGTGGCCGTAGCGGAAGGGACCGCGGCAGAAGCAGGGGAAAAGAACGGAAATTCTCCGATGGCGGGAAGAAGGAATCCAGCAAACGCCCATACAAAAAAGACAACGGCTTCTATTAGTTAATTGTATATTAAAAAAAATACGCTTCGGCGTATTTTTTTGTTTTGTTTAGTATTTTTAGTGTTGATCTAGCTTCATGAGAAACTATTTATTAGCTTGTTTTGCCTTAGTGGCTTGCTTGGGGTTTTCACAGGAAAATACGGAAATGGGGGAAGGTTCAAAGGTTTCCGCAATTGTGGTGAACGCCCAAACGCAAGAGATACTTGAAAGCGTCCATGTTATAAACCTGAACCAGGTAAAGGGGACGATTACCAATAAAAAAGGGGAATTCACCATTCTTGCCGCTGTGAACGACACGCTCTACCTCTCCTATTTGGGCTTTAAGACCCAAAAAATAAGGGTTACCAATGACATGTTCAAATTTAAGGATACCAAAATAGCGTTGACCGAACTGGCCTATGCCCTGGAAGAGGTCATCGTAAAACCGTATCAGCTTACGGGCTACCTGGAAATAGATGTAAAGAACCTTCCGGTGAACCAAGGGTTCCAGTATAGCATTTCCGGTCTTTCCAAAAGTTATGAGGCTGGCAGCAAAAATCCCAGTGCCGTTACCAAAGTATTGGGCGCCATTTTAAATCCGGCCGATCTTCTCCGTAATCTCTTTGGAAAAAAACCAAAGGAAATGCGGAAATTAAGACAAATGAAGGACGAAGAAGAGGTCAGGGACCTGCTGGCCTCCAAATTCGACAGGGAACTGCTCACCGAATTTCTTCAGATAGAAAAAGTGGATATTGAAGATATCCTCAACAATTGTAACTACTCCCAATCTTTCATCAAAACGGCAAATGACCTGCAGATCTTGGATGCCATAAACGGATGTTACGAGGAATTCAAGGTCCTTAACAGAAAGCGATAGGCAGTCCCTCAAATCCTTGTAGTTGTGCCCATCCATAAGCCCAGTTTTGAGACGGAAATAAATTTTCTATTTCAATTTTCATTTTATAGCTTTAGACAAAATAGCGAAAATGAAAAAACTGCTGATAGTTGCAGCAATGACGGCCTTTACAGTAGGTTGCAAACAAGTGGAAAAAGAAACTGAAATACCGGAGGTTACCACGGTCGCACAGGATTCCCTTCCCGAGGCAGCGGACAGGCCACCCTTTTTATGGGAGGCGGCAAATGTCTATTTTCTGCTTACAGATCGTTTCAACAACGGAAATCCCGAAAATGACGTCAATTTTTCACGTACCGATTCCACAGGGGTCCTTAGGGGATTTATGGGAGGGGATATACAGGGCATCACCAAAAAATTGGAGGATGGATATTTTACCGATCTTGGGGTAAACGCCATTTGGTTCACCCCAGTGATGGAACAGGTATACGGCAGTGTGGATGAGGGTACCGGAAATACCTACGGCTATCACGGATATTGGACCAAGGACTGGACACGATTGGATCCTAATTTTGGAACAAAAAAAGATTTGGAAAACATGGTTTCGGCCGCCCATGAAAGGGGCATAAGGGTTTTGATGGATGTGGTCCTCAACCATACGGGTCCCGTTACCGAGGAAGATCCGGCGTGGCCCGAGGAATGGGTACGTACCGGACCCAGGTGCGATTTTTCCAGTTATCAAAGCACTACTGCCTGTACTTTGGTAAAGAACCTTCCAGATGTGCGGACCGAGACGGACGAAGCCGTGGAATTACCAGACCCACTTTTGGCAAAATGGAAGGAAGAAGGACGCTTGAGCAACCAGCTGGATGAACTACAACTCTTTTTTGAACGCACCGGATATTCCAGGGCCCCACGCTTTTATATCATAAAATGGCTTACCGATTATGTAAATGATTACGGTATAGATGGCTTTAGGGTGGATACGGCCAAACATGTAGGCGAACAAACATGGACCGAGCTGCACAAGGAAGCTTCCTACGCACTCGAAACCTGGAAAAAGAAACATCCCGAAAAAGTATTGGATGAAAATCTCTTTTTTATGGTAGGGGAAGTCTATAATTACACTATTGATGGTGGGAGGGAATTCGATTTTGGGGATAAAAAAGTGGATTATTTTAACTATGGGTTCAAGAGCCTTATCAACTTTGGACTGAAACAGGATGCCAAGGGCAATGACTACGAAACGGTCTTTAAAAAATACCATAACCTTCTGGCGAACCAATTAAAGGGCAAGAGCGTTTTTAATTACCTTAGCTCCCACGATGATGGAAAACCGTTCGACAAAGAGCGGAAAACACCTTTTTATGATGCCAATATCCTTTTGATGGCACCTGGGGCCTCGCAGATCTATTATGGTGATGAAACCGCCAGAAGCCTTACCATAGAAGGCGCCAAAGGTGATGCAACACTTCGTTCCTTTATGAACTGGGAAGAATTGGACAGTCTTCCGGAAACCCGGCGTATCTTGGCCCACTGGCAAAAATTGGGACAGTTCCGAGGTAAACATCCTGCAATAGGTGCCGGCGATCATGTGATGCTATCAAAAGCGCCCTATGTTTTCAGTAGAAGTTATATCATGGGCGACTATAAGGACAAGGTGGTGGTGGCACTTGATCTTCCCAAGGGCAAAAAGACCATTTCCGTAAAGGGGTTCTTTGGCGATACTACCAAACTGTTCGATACCTATTCCCAGACCCAAGTGGTGGTCAAGGATGGAAAGATAGAATTGGACAACGACCACGACACGGCATTATTGGAGCTTATACCTTGAACATTCTGGAATCAAAGCATTCCCTATCTTCTAAGATCAAATGAATTTTGATATTGGAATGGGGTGAGGTTATAGCTTTTTTTGCCATTCCTCTTGGTACCTTAACATAATATCTTCAATGCTCCTGATGGACTTTTTGGACCAATCCAAACGTTTGTCCAACTTTTCACCTTCAGTAAGCTGCCACACATGGCCGCTCTTTTCCATCCTTGCCCTAAACTGCTGTAAAATAATCGCCGCGGAGACCGAGATGTTCAGGCTTTCTGTAAATCCCACCATTGGAATCTTTAGAAATCCATCCGCCCTGTCCATGACCTCTTTGCTCAGTCCGTTCCGTTCAGTTCCAAAAAAAAGTGCCACCTTTTGATCCAGCATAAAATCGTCCAAAAGACAGGAATTATCGTGCGGGGTGGTGGCAATGATCTTATAGCCAGCATGTGACAACCGTGAAATACAATCGGCCGTATTTTTATAGCGATATATATCCACCCATTTTTGCGCACCCATGGCAATCTCGTCATCCAACCGCTTCCCATAACGGCTCTCTATTAAGTGGGCCTCTTGGATCCCAAAGACATCACAGCTGCGAACTACGGCACTGGTATTGTGCGTTTGGTACACATCCTCCACCGCAACGGTGATAAACTTGGTACGTTTTTCGAGCACCTTCAAAAACGCATCCTTCCTGCTCTGGGTAAGAAAACCTTCCAAATATTCCAAAAGCTCCATATCGATCATCGCCCAATATACTAAAAACGTTATTTTTATGGGAATACCCAAAAATATAAATTCAGGATGAAAAAGAAAATAGTGGTGCTCACCGGTGCGGGAATAAGTGCGGAAAGTGGTATCAAGACCTTTAGGGACGCAGATGGTTTATGGGAAGGACATAATGTGATGGAGGTGGCCACACCCGAGGGATATGCAAAAAACCCCTGCTTGGTCCTTGATTTCTACAATCAACGTCGAAGGCAATTGTTTACGGTAGATCCCAATGCAGCCCATAGGGCATTGGTTTCCTTGGAGGAAAAATATGACGTAACCATAATCACACAAAATGTGGACGACCTGCACGAACGGGCCGGTAGTTCACAGGTAATGCACCTTCACGGCGAACTTTTAAAGGTAAGGAGCACGGTGGACGATACTTTTATAACGGACTGCAGAGCAGATGTTCTTTTGGGGGACCTCTGTCCCAAAGGGGGACAACTACGGCCCCATATCGTTTGGTTCGGCGAAGAGGTCCCAATGTTGGATCTGGCCATGTCCAAAGTGGAAAAAACCGATATTTTGATCATCATTGGCACCTCCATGCAGGTATATCCGGCGGCAAGCTTGGTTCACTATGTACCTTGGGGCACCCCCATTTATTTTGTGGACCCCAAGCCCTCCGTCTCCCCATCCGATTTTGCATCGCTTACCATAGTCGCAAGATCGGCCGTGGAAGGTGTTCCCGATCTGGTGGACCAACTTATAAAGAATATGAATTCCTAAGAAAACCTTTCAAATCTGTCAAAAATGACCCCGGAAGAACTTACCATAGCCCTCTCTACCATAGATCACTCCTTGGACCATAGAAAGGGAATGGCCTTACGGATAACGGCAGACCCGTCCCTGGTGCTTCCCCTATTGAAAACGGCATTTTCGGGAAAAGATCCCCAGTATATTAAAGCCTGCTGGGTATTGGAACTGGTCGCCAAGGAAAATCTACAACTTTTAGTGGCCCATTTAGAATCCTTTTTGGAAAACGTACCCTACCTACGATCGGAATCTGCCTTAAGGCCCATGGCCAAAATATGTGAATACCTAGCCACTGCACATTTTGTAAAAGGTTCCATAACCTTGGATGGTAAACATCTAGATCTCATGGCAAGTATTTGTTTCGAGTGGCTAATAGGGAACCATAAAGTGGCCACCAAGGCATATGCCATGGAAAGTCTATATTTGCTGGGCAAGCAGTTTACTTGGATACACCCGCAGCTTGGACCGGTACTGGAGCAGAACTATGCCTTGGGAAGTGCTGCCTATAGGGCCAGGGCAAGGGCCGTACTTTCAAAAATGGGAAATTGAAGAAATTTTGGACCATCCACCCTTGGCATTGCCCATTTCAAGCTTTTAAATAGCTGAAGTAATGCCTATCTTTGGTTCTTTTAAAAACCAATACCCAAGAGATGCCATTAAATGAATTAAATGCCATATCGCCCATTGATGGACGTTATAGAAAGAAGGTGGCCGCCTTGGCCGATTACTTTTCCGAAGAAGCACTGATAAGGTTCAGGGTGCGGGTGGAAATAGAATATTTTATCGCCCTATGTGAACTTCCCCTACCGCAGTTGCAGGCGTTCGATACCACAAAATTTGAGGCCCTAAGGGACCTTTACCGAAACTTTACGACACAAAATGCCCTTGCCATAAAGGAAATCGAAAAGGTGACCAATCACGATGTAAAGGCGGTGGAGTACTTTATAAAAAAGGAGTTCGATATTTTAGGGTTACAGGGTTTTAAGGAGTTTATCCATTTTGGACTCACCTCCCAGGACATCAACAATACCGCTATTCCCTTGTCCATTAAAGAGGCCTTGGAAGAGGTCTATTTACCGGTATTGCACCTGCTCCAGAACAAACTGCAGGAACTCGCCGGGGAATGGCATGCCGTTCCCATGTTGGCACGAACCCACGGACAGCCCGCCTCCCCTACCCGCTTGGGCAAGGAAATCCAAGTATTTGTCGTTCGACTGGAACAGCAGTTACAGTCGCTGACAAATATTCCACATGCTGCGAAGTTCGGGGGGGCCACAGGAAATTTCAATGCCCATAAAGTGGCTTATCCCCAAGTGGATTGGAAGGGCTTTGGACAAACCTTCGTACAGGAAAAATTGGGGCTTCACCATTCCTTTCCCACCACCCAAATTGAACACTACGATCATATGGCGGCCCTGTTCGATAATATTAAACGCATAAATACCATTGTCCTGGACCTGGACAGGGACTTTTGGACCTATGTGTCCATGGACTATTTCAAACAACGCATCAAGGCTGGGGAAGTGGGTTCCTCTGCGATGCCACATAAGGTAAATCCGATAGACTTTGAGAATTCGGAAGGCAACCTTGGAATCGCAAATGCCCTTTTTGAACACCTATCGGCCAAACTCCCCGTTTCTAGACTTCAAAGAGATCTGACCGACAGTACCGTACTACGAAATATAGGTGTGCCCTTCGGACATACCCTCATTGCATATCGATCTACCCTAAAGGGGCTAGGGAAATTATTGCTGAACCTGGAAAAATTTGGCCAGGACCTAGAAAACAATTGGGCCGTTGTGGCAGAAGCCATACAGACCATCTTAAGAAGGGAAGCCTATCCCGACCCCTATGAGGCATTAAAGGGACTTACCCGAACCAACGAAAGGATAACACAGGAATCCATTGCGGGGTTCATTGATACGTTGGCAATATCGGAAGAAATCAAAAATGAACTGAAGGCGATTGCCCCTAGTAATTACACGGGCATATAGCTTCCGTTATATCAAATCGCAATCGCGCAAAAGGTAACTATTGGTCTATCATTATGGTTTGCCGGCGAACTTTGCTATTTTTATCCGAAGGGGCAAGCTGCCCCCCTCAAAATACAAGAGTGTATGGAAGATAGTTTTTCATTGGAAAGGGCCCTTAATAAATTATGGGAGAAATTATATGGTTGGGTAGATGTAATGATCTTAAAACTTCCCAATATTGTAATGGCCATCGGGATAATGGTACTCTTTTACTTCTTGGCAAGGGGGGCGGCCAGGTTTTTCCGAAAAGTGCTGCTACAAAAAGTAAGCCAGGTTTCCATTAGGGAGATGATGGCCAAGATGATCTTTATTGTCATAATCTTGATCGGGTTTTTCATCGCACTGGGGGTATTGGAATTGGATAAAGTACTGACCAGTATACTTGCAGGGGCGGGTGTGATCGGTCTGGCCATTGGGCTTGCCCTACAGGGAACCCTTAGCAACTCTTTTGGGGGACTTGCCCTGTCCTTTATGCCTAATATACGTATCAACGATTATATAGAGACTGCGGATACCGCTGGTTTTGTGTCGGAAATAAGCCTCCGCAATATGATGATCCGTAGGCCTGACAACAATTATGTGGTCATCCCCAATTCCAAGTTCATCGACGAATACTTTATTAACTATTCCCTTAGCCCAAGAAGTAGGATTACGGTTTCCTGTGGGGTAGGGTACGAAAGTGATCTGCAGAAAGTGGAGGATCTGGTTCTTAGGATAATTTCGGATAATTTTCCCCAGCTCGAAAACGAATCTGTGGAGTTCTATTTTACCGAATTCGGTGATTCTTCCATTAATTTTATTACCCGCTTTTATGTGGATATGACCAATATGGGCCAAGAATTTGGCGCCAAGCACAAGGCCATCAAACTCATTCGGGGGCATTTCGCCGAACACGATATCAATATTCCCTTTCCCATACGAACTTTGGATTTTGGGAAAAATAACCTACAAGTGGGTATCGACGGTCCGGAACCTGATAACAACGACTGAGCCACCTTTAAAAAATAAAAAGACCCGCTTTGCAAATTCAGAACGGGTCTTTTGTTAGTACGAATATGAATTTCTGCAATTGTGTGTCAACAGTCTCGGAACAAGCTCACAAGGCTTATGGAGGAAAAACTAAAATAACCCGCCTCCGCCTCTGGCGGACAGGCGTCCGAGCCTACTACATCTCACCTAGTGCGTCAATCCTTTAAAAACCCTGAGATCTCCCCAAATCCCGCTCCTTTATAATCGGACTTTTGAAGGGCCTGTACCAAGGTCATCATCTGGGCAGGGTTCATATTGTTGCCCAATATGCGTATCAATGCAAAGCCTTTGTCCTCGCTATTGCCGTAGATCACCACCTCATCTATGGCATCTTCGTCCCCAAGGTATTTGATCACGCCTTTTCCATAACTGGAATTCAATTTCATAAGCTCTACAAACTTATCGTCCTTTAGGATGGCCGATACCTTCGCCTTTTCCTGCTTAAATTCCATAACGTTGTCGGTTGTCTTCCTAAAGGCGAGCACGTTCAGTTTCTTCAACGATTTTACCACTTCCCGCTCACTGGGGGAAAGTTCCACCTTATCCAGATTAAGGATGCTTGCGGGAATATCCAAGGCCAGAAAATTCGGGTTCTCGGCACTGTCCACATAATATTCCTGTAAACTCTGGTGTGAGGTACAAGATCCCAAGGTTCCTATGGCCACAAGGGCCAATACCGCTTTTTTTAAGGTTGATTTCATAAGTTCGTTCTGCTTTATTGATTAGATCTCGGCGAAGTATCCTTCCGACCGATGGTTTTGATAATGTGAAGGAAGGCCTTTAAAAAAAGGGCTCCTTCCCATCCTTTGGTTACCCCCGGTTATTTTTTGTTGCCCTTTCCCGCTTTGTTGAGTTCCTCCGGCAAGTTCATCTTTTTGGTAAGGGAATTGATCTTGTTCAGATCGATATCCCCCGTAAGGGAAAGCAGTACGGTTTCCACGTTCCTGTCGTTCACCGAAACGTTGGCATTGCTTATTCCGGTCACGAACATAAGAAGTTCGCTTACATGATCGTCATCCTTCCCGCTCTTGATATAGAACTTTACGTTCGCGTCCTTGTCCTTTACCCGCATCAGCTCTACCAATGAGGAGGACTTAAGGTACTTGTCAACGGATAGCTGCATGTCGGAGGAGACTCCCTTGTCCTCGGTAATAAAGACCTTTAGGTTTTTAATGCTCTTGGCTATGTCCATAAAGTCCCTGGCTTCCGGGTCGTCCACATCGACATCTATTTTGCTCAATAGTTTGAACATGCTTTGGTTGACCACTACGGCACTTACATTGTCCAATTCCTCGTACTTGTCAAAATAGGACTGTGATTGGCCCAATAAGGGCAAGATAGCCACCAATACCAATATTATATACTTTTTCATGGTTTTACTTTTTTTTAATTGTTGTTGTAAATTTTTTCTTTTGCTTCCTCAAATTCCTTTAAATAGGCCACTTTTTCGGTACCTCGGCTAAAATTGGCCGCAAGGAGCCCCAATGCTTTTTTGGTCTGGGCATAGGCGTACTCGGCTTCCTTTTTTTCTTGGTAGTCCTTACCAAGGTATAGACCAAATATCAAAACGGCCACTGCTGCAACGGATATCCATTTAACGTATAGTTTTCTAGGTTTTAATGGTACCGGTCTGGTGTACTGTTCCTCCTTGGCTTTTGAAAAAAATTGAAACAAAGGCTGGTATTGTTCCAGGTGTGGCGCCACCTTTCCCTTTACAAAATACTGCCGTAACGTTTCCTCCTCGGCAACCGTTGTGGTCGCCTCAAAGTATTTTTCCAATAATTTTTCTATTTTAACCAATTCCATAGCTGTGTTTTTGCATTAATTTTTCCCGTACTTCTTTTCGTGCCCTTGAGAGGGCAACACGTACCGCTGTCGGCTTCATGTCCAAAAGGGCCGCTATCTCATCAAAATCGTATTCTTCAACATCCCGTAGTTGCAGGACCATTTTCTGCTGTTCCGGCAGGCTTTCCATAATTTTCTGTATCCATCCTACACTGTCCATCGCCTCAACATGGTTCTGGAGCGAAACGTTCGTATCGGTGTAGTTGCTATGTACCAGCTTAAGGTTTCCCGCCTGTTTGGATTTCAACCTGTCCAAACAAAAATTCTTGGTCATGGTCATTGCAAAGGCCTCTACATTGTTATACCCTTCAATGGCCTTGTTCTTGGACCATAGCTTCAGCAAAATTTCTTGGGTGGCATCCTCGGCTTCTTCCGTAGAGACCAGTAAACGTTTGGCCAATCTAAAAAGCTTGTCCTTAAAAGGCATCACCACATCTAAAAATTCCGCTTGTTTCATTATTGGTTCGGTTGTTGTTGTTGCCAAGTTATCGGTTCTTATAAGCAAGACGAAGTATAACGAATTTTGTTACAAATATGTTGTTTTTACCGTATATTGCTTACTTTAGAAGATGAACCGGTGTGACTTTTTCGAGCACTGGCCGGGAATTGTTGATTATGTACCTGATGGACATTGTAACGGGTGGCAAGCCCTGCTTTGGGACCTCAGGGATGTTTCAGGACGACACAAGGACAATTTTCGGACGATAGTGATATCGGTTCCTAATTAAAAGTTGCCCCAACTTGCATAGTACATTGATAATAGGAACATTCCTGTTAAAATTTTCTGACCGCAGGGACCGGGCGACAAAATTTAACGATCGAGTTTGGCTCCTTTTGCAATTCCTTTCCGTATATATGGTCGGGCAAATGAAATGGGCCCATTTTCAAAAAAATTAAATAATTGAAAAGAAAAGGAATGAAAAAAATTATAGCACTGTTTTTAGGTTTTGGTGTTCTGCTTACAAGTTGCAGCAATGATGATGATGTTGCTCCGGCACAGCCTGCCGACGTGGTTGTCCAAGATTTTATGTGGAAGGCCATGAACACTTGGTATTTTTGGCAGGACGAAGTGCCAGATCTTGCCGATACCAGATTTTCCACGGATGCCGAATACACGGAATTTCTGAAGTCCGAACCAGATCCGGCAGCCTTTCTGGAAGACAAACTTCTCTTTAACGATGACCGATTTACCTTTTATGCCGAAGATTATGAGGAGCTGGTGCAATCTTTTGCCGGTATCTCAAAAAGCAACGGTCTGGAGTTTGGGCTGATGTATTACGGTGATGGAAATGATGTCTTGGGATATGTGCGCTATATAGTGCCCAATTCGGATGCATCCACCAAGGACATAGCCAGAGGGGACATTTTTATTGGGGTCAATGGCCAGTCCATGACCGATGAAAACTATATCGATCTTCTATTCGGGACCTCGGACAGCTATACCCTGAATATGGCCGATATAGTGGATAGTACCGTAATCCCGAACGATAAGGAAGTTGCCCTTACCAAAGAAGAGGGACTGGTAGAAAATCCGGTGTTCCTCACCAAAACTTTTGAAGTGAACGGGGAAAAGATCGGGTATTTGATGTACAACAGCTTTACCAGCAATTTTGACGAGGAACTCAACAATGCCTTTGGCACCCTAAAAACGGCCGGTGTTACCGATTTGGTTCTGGACCTAAGGTACAATCCGGGGGGCTCCGTAAATTCTTCCCGTCTTTTGGCCAGTATGATCTATGGCACCAATACAGATGAACTGTACATCCGCCAACGATGGAACAGCAAGATCCAGGCCGAATTCGACCCTAGCGATCTGGAAGATTATTTCGCCAATAAGACCGGTGACGGAACGGATATCAATACCTTAAACTTGAGCAGGGTATTTGTACTGGCCACGTCCAGCTCGGCATCGGCCAGTGAATTGGTAATGAACGGACTTGCCCCCTATATCGACGTGCTCCATGTGGGCGAGACCACTACAGGAAAAAATGAATTTTCCATCACCTTGGTGGACAATGCGTCCGACAGTTATGTATACAACCCTTCCACCGTGGGAAAAATAAATCCACAAAATAGCTGGGGGCTCCAGCCATTGGTGGGCAGGAATGAAAATGCGGACGGGTTTTCGGATTACACGGAAGGCCTTGCGCCCGACTTCCTATTGAGGGAAGATGTTGCAAATCTGGGCATTTTGGGAAGCATTGACGAACCACTTCTTGCCAGGGCCATTCAGGAAATTACCGGTATCGCTTCAAAGGCCCGTTCCGTCCCGGTCTCGATGCCGGTGGTACTGTTGAGCAGTTCCAAAATGTTTACCCCTATAAAGGACAATATGTATCTGGAAAAACCGGTATTGTTTGAAAAGTAAGACCGTTTGCTGGTCAAAAAAAAGAAGATGGCCCCCAAAAAGGGCCATCTTCTTTTTTTGGCAACTCCACATTGGAAGGGAGACATGGCTTCCTGTCCAGTTCGTTACTTCCCGATCACAATTTTCTACAACTGCGTTCCAAATGTTGCGGAACCTGCATCGCATCCGGATGGAACAGGGCGGACAACAATTGGATACCGTCCACCAAGGTCCCTGCGGAGGATTGGGTAAAGAGCTCAAAATTGGCCAAGAACACCGACCCGCTCCGAACGGCCCTTAGGTCCTTCCACCCCGGCCTATTGGTGAGCAGCCCTATTTCCTCCAAGCTTCGGTCTATCCCAAAACCACAGGGGGCCACTACGATCACCTCCGGATCGTAATCCAAGATATGTTGCCAATCCAGTCGCCCACTATCGCCCGACGGGTTTGAAAGTTTATCCCTGCCGCCCGCATATCCTATCTGATGGGGGATCCAATGTCCGCAGTTGTACAGGGGATCTATCCATTCTAGGAGCAACACTTCTTTGGACCGTATCTTTTTGTCCAGTAAGCTCTCCACGATCCCATCCAAACGTTTGTGGAGGCCTTCCAGATAACGATAGGCTTTTTCCTCTTTACCAAGTGCGGCGGCAACAACAATGGCGCTAGAAAAGACATCCTCCAAGGATGAGGGGGTAATGGAGATAATCTCTGGTCGCTTCTCCAAAAGGGCCACGGCCGCAGCGGTGCATTCCGTATCAATTTGGCAGACATCGCAAATATCCTGTGTAAATATGACGTCCGGTGAAATGTGTTCCAAAACTTCGTTGTCCACATAATACAATGGCTCTCCCTTGTGTTTGCTGGCCGAAAAAATCCGGTCGATCTCCATACTGCTGTAAACCTTGCCTTCCAACGTGCAGCGTACAACAGGGGTTTTTTCCTTAAGCGCGATCGGGGGACACTCGAATGTGACCCCGTACAAATGGGATTCCAGGCCCATATCGTAGATCATTTGGGTAACGGCGGGCAAAAAAGAGCAGGCTTTTAACATTGTTCCGGAAATTTATGTCCTGTATATTATAGTTCAAGGTTCATCCCGACCCTAAAATTTCGTCCTTTGGTGGTAAACCCGAAAACCTCCGTATATGCTTCATTAAATATATTGGACGCATTTAAAAAGACCTTTAACTTTCCTGGCACCACTTCATGTCCCACATATAGATCTACCAACGAAAAGGAGGAAAGCGACACATCGTTACCATTAAAAAAATCGGTATCCAGTCGTTCGCCCGTCAGGGAATAATTTATGGATGCAAAGCTGCTGGATGATAGATCATAGGATAGGGAGGCGTTTACCTTGTGTTTGGGAATGCGTATGGCATTGTCCCCCTTTCTTTCGGTAAATGTATAATTGGCATCCAAACGTACCGCATCCACCGGTCGCCAATCCAGCTCAACTTCCACCCCGGAAGCATCAATGGTAGATTCCGCATTTATATAGCCCGTGGCACCGTACAAGATCAGGTTCTCTTCCTTCCTGTCAAAATAAAGCGCGCTGATCCTTATTTGGTCGGTTACCGACCATTCTGCCCCGGCCTCAAGGGTACGGTCCTCTTCCGGTTCAAGATCTGCATTGGCGCCATAAAAACCGAACAATTGTGTCAGGGATGGGGTAATATAGGAAGTGGCATAAGACCCCATTACTTTTACATACCCATTTGGGGTGGTAAGGGAATAAGAAGGATTGATGTTGTATACAAAATGGGAGCCATATTCGGAGTTGTTGTTGAGCCTGGCCCCTGTATTCAGATTTGCGCCAAAGGGCGATACGTAGACCACGTTCAGGTAGGGATCTGTGATGGTGAGTTTTTTGCTGTCCAGAAAATCTGCCCTATCGTCTACATAGTTCAGACCCAATATAGTATGGATCCGATCATTGAAAACGTATTTGTTGTAAACGTCCACCACATAGTTTTTGGCCACATATTGGTTCGTAAAGGCACCAATGTTTTCCGAGGAATAATCGCTCAGTGCCGCATTCAGGTTAAGGGATCCCTTGCCGTACCCCAAATCGGCCGACATCCCCACCCGCTCCTGTTTGCTGTTGAACTGGTATGGGGCATCAAAATAGCCAAAAGATTCATCAAAATCGGTTCTTACCTTGGTCTGGTTTCCATAAAGAACAACCTTGAAATTATCGGAAATTCCATATCCAAGGCGCAGATCTGTGCTTATATTTGAAAAATCGTCCTTTTCATTGGTGGGGGTCACAAGTGCGGACAGCCCATCGGAATACCGCTGTGAAAAACCTGCGGCATAGGTAAAACGGTCCAATGTACCCGTTACTTGGACACTGTTGTTGAACTCGGAAACATTGTAGTGTTGATCCTCCGCACTTTGGTTGGTTCCCACAGTGGAACGTACGTTGGCGGCGATTTTTTTCCCCGATGCTTTTTTTGTGGTAATAAGGATAACCGCCGAGGCGGCATTGGTACCATATAGCGTACTTGCCGCACCCTTGATGATCTCTATGGACTCAACATTGGCGGCAGATAATGACCGTAGGTCATATTCGGAAGAGGAAGAGGATGGATCTGCTACCCGTACCCCATCGATCACTACCAGCACTTGTCTGCCCCTGCCCCCGCGGGCATATACCCCCAAAATGGCCCCGTCACGGCCACGGCTACCACTGATCTCGATACCACTTTTGGTATTGATGATTTCGGGAATGGTCCTGCCCTGGGAGCGTTCAAGTTCCTCGGCCGTGATCTTTATGACCGTTTTTCCCGAATTTTCCCTTTTCAGTTCAAAGCGGGAATCGCTCACCACCACTTCGTCCAAATTTTGGATTCTGGCAGTGTCCACCTGTTGTGCCCTTACGGCAACGCCGGTGCATACCAAAAAGGCAGCACATGGCACATAAATTTTTTTGTTCATTTTTCGTTTAATCCAATAAACGGGAGATTGGTATGTCTGTACCCATACGTAAACCTTTTTCCCGAAAGTTTAACAATGATTTTTGAAAATGGCAGGTCTCCTGACTTGCGTCCTGCCGACTACCTTCCCATTTACGATCACCTTAAAAACGGGTGCCGGCGAACCGGTGTAAACAGTGGTTTGCAGATGTGGCAGGCATCCCCTAGGGGACTTAGCTTACAGTTGCGGGAACAGTTCCGGAATTTGACCGGATTCCCTTTTAATCCCGTCACCATAAATGACAGGAACCAAAATTCTCTGCGAAATTACTACTTTTAAACAAAACCTCCACTTTTTTGCCCGCACTTTTGTGCTGAGCATCTTTTGGTGTTTTAACGGGTAGGGCCGATTCGTGCCGATCTCTTCATTGGACTGGATTGTAAAGGTTTTTTTGGGAATGGTGCATAGATAGTCCAAAAAACATGATCTTTGCCCCATCGATAAATCTAAAAACCCTTTCTTATCATGCCGGTTTTAAATGCAAGGCCTCCTCGGGGAAAACAATTACTGCCATCCTTTCTGGGGGCGATCTGTTTGTGCGCCCTATCAATGGTAAGCTGCAAAGAAGGGAAAAAGGGATCTCAATTTAAAAACCCCTCTTCCACTTCCATTACCTTGCAACATGCCAAAGGTTTTGAAATCAAGAAAATGAACAATGGCATTACCGTGATCACCATTACCGATCCTTGGCCCAATGCAGATGTCCAGTTTACATATGCCCTTGTACCCAGGGAAAAAATGGCGACAATCGAGCTCGATGTCACCAAATACGATGTCATAGTTCCAGTTCCGGTAAATAAGATCGTGGTAACTTCCACTACGCACATTCCGGTACTGGAGGCACTGGGCGTGGAACAACGGTTGATCGGTTTTCCGAACTTGGATTTTATATCCTCGGAAAAGACGAGGGCCAGGATCAAGAAGGGTGACATTATGGAGCTGGGGAACAATGAATCCATCAACACCGAAATGGTCTTGGCCCTTGATCCGGACCTGGTGGTAGGTTTTGGCATCAATAATCGTAACACGGCATATGAAACCGTTCAAAAGTCCCAGATTCCGGTCGTCTATAATGGGGATTGGGCAGAGGAAACCCCTTTGGGAAAGGCCGAGTGGATAAAATTCATGGCCCCCTTCTTTCAATTGGAGGAAAAGGCCGATATTATTTTTAAGAACATAGAGCGATCCTATATGGAGGCGGTACAACTGGCAAAAAACGCCAAGCGCAGACCTACGGTGCTTACGGGCGGACTTTATAAGGATGTATGGTACGTTTCCGGGGGGAAAAGCTGGATGGCCGAGTTTTTGAACGACGCGCACGCCCACTATCTATGGAAGGATACCAAAGAAACGGGAAGCCTTTCCCTGGGATTGGAAAACGTGTACCTTAAGGGCCGTGGTGCGGAGTATTGGTTGAATCCCTCCCTTCACAGGTCCTATGGGGAATTGGAAATGGCGAACGGCCATTATGCACAGTTTCGCGCATTTAAGGAAAAACGGGTTTATTCGATCACCAATTCTTTGGGCGATACCGGCGGCATGGTTTTTTATGAGCTGGGACCCAATAGGCCGGATTTGGTTTTAAAGGACCTGATCCATATCTTTCATCCCGAATTATTGCCTAACCACCAACTTTTCTTTTTTAAGCCCTTAAAATAAGTGCGGCCACAAAAAACATATTTTATCCCCTTCGTACTGCTATTGGTGGTATTGCTGCTTTGTTTTGGGATCAACGTCAGTTTGGGTTCGGTAGCGATACCTTTAAAAGAGACGGTAAACGCTTTCTTGGGAAACTCGGCGGCCCAAGATTCCAGCACCTATATTATATGGAACTACCGTATCCCTAAGGCTTTTACGGCGGTACTGGTAGGTGGTGGCCTGTCGGTAAGCGGCTTGTTGATGCAGACTTTCTTTCGTAATCCCTTGGCAGGACCCTTTGTGCTCGGAATCAGTTCTGGGGCCAGTCTGGGTGCGGCCCTATTGATAATGGGCTCCTCCCTCTTCTCCGGACTGCTATCCTTTAACCTTGTCAACGACGTTTCATTGGCGGTGGTATCCAGTATGGGCAGCTTTGCCGTCCTGCTTTCTGTAATGGTGGTGGCCGCTAAGGTAAAGGACTCCATGGCCCTGTTGATCATTGGACTTATGTTCGGCAGCATAACGGCCGCCGTAGTGAGCGTTTTATCCTACTTTACCGATGCCCAGCAGTTGCAGCAGTATATCTATTGGTCCTTTGGCAGTATAGGGCATTTATCTTGGGCTCAACTGGCGATCTTGGGAACGATCGTAATTATTGGTATGATATTGGGAATAGCCTCCATAAAATCCTTAAATGCGCTTTTGTTGGGGGAGAACTATGCCAGAAGTTTGGGTGTCGATATCAAAAAGAGCCGCTTCCTCATCATTATTGCGGCCGGTCTTTTGGCAGGGGGAATTACGGCATTCGCCGGACCTATAGCCTTTGTGGGACTTGCGGTACCCCATTTGACACGACAGATCTTTAATACCACGGACCATAAGATCTTGGTCCCGGCCGTAACTTTGTACGGGGCCATCCTGCTCCTGATATGCGATACCGTTGCCCAATTGCCCAACTCCGCCAGTATGTTACCGCTGAACGCAGTGACTTCGGTAGTGGGCGCTCCCGTGGTAATATGGCTTTTGGTAAGAAAAAGAAAAATGGTTTTTTAGAAGAACATACTATGACCTTATCCAAACTTTACTGATATCAAAAATTCCGAAAAAAATATCGCCTTGGAAGCACATGGCCTACGTATAGGTTATGGGCAAAAAAAGCAATGGAAAACAGTTGCAGGAGAAATCGATTTTACCCTGTTGCAAGGAGAACTTGCTGCAATTGTGGGAATAAACGGAATAGGAAAATCCACGTTATTGCGTACACTGGGAAGGGTGCAACCAAAACTGGATGGCGGCATATTTTTGGATGGCCTTCCCATTGATGGCCTGGGGCCTTTGGCGCTTGCTTCCAAAATAAGTATGGTGCTTACGGAGCCCCTCGCCTCCAAGAACCTTGCCGTATGGGAACTGCTGGCATTGGGGAGACAGCCCTATACCAATTGGCTGGGTACCCTTGCCTCCGAGGACCGGTCCAAAATTGCCCTGGCGATCGAACTGGTGGGAATTGGGGATCTACAGTACAAAAAATGTTACGAACTGAGCGATGGGCAATTGCAAAAAGTAATGATCGCAAGGGCATTGGCGCAGGACACCTCTATCATATTGTTGGATGAGCCTACCTCCCACTTGGACCTATATCATAAGGTACAAATCCTCAAACTATTGGGCAGCATTGCCCATGAAACACAAAAGACCGTCCTGTTCACCACCCATGAGATAGAGATCGCAATACAGCTGTGCGATAAAATGTTGGTAATGGACAGGGAGGAATGTTACTTTGGTCAGCCCTGTGAGCTGATCCTACAGGGATGTTTCCAGAAATTGTTCCCTGCGGATACCATTGTTTTCGACCCTGATACAGGTTCCTTTAAAGTTAAAAAGTAAGGTCTTACATGATACGCAAATCTAAGGGCGATCCATTATCTTTACCTTCCAGAAAAACTTGGATGAATGGACGGATTTCCGATATATGTTTTGATCGCATTGGTATTTTTGGTAATGGGGTACTTTCTGGGCCACTATATTCAACTGCTCAAAACCAGGTCCTCACAGAGTACACTCCTTGAAAGGGAACAGCAGCTTCGCAACAATCTATTATCCCAAACACAAAAACTGGAAAGCGCCGAACAGGACAAAAATGTCCTCAGGGCGGAAAAGGAGCAATTGGGGAATCAGATAACCCGTTATAGGGCAGATCTTGAAAACCTGGAGCTGAAGAACAGGGAGCAAAAAATGGAGGTTGAAAAATTACAGGAAAAATTCACAAAAGAATTTGAAAACTTGGCCAATAAGATCCTTGATGAAAAAAGCTCCAAATTTACCGAACAGAACCGGGAAAACATAAAGAACATATTGGGACCCTTGCAGGAAAAGATCCTGCACTTCGAAAAAAAGGTAGAGGACAGTCAAAAGGAGAGCGTGGGAATGCATTTTGCCCTCAAGGAACAATTGGCGCACCTACAATTACAGAACCTAAAGATTACCCAAGAAGCCGAAAATCTCACCAAAGCGTTAAAAGGCGACAGTAAGATGCAGGGCAATTGGGGCGAACTGGTATTGGAAAGGGTCTTGGAAAAATCGGGACTTGAAAAGGATAGGGAGTACACGGTCCAACAAAGTTTTGTAAGGGCCGATGGAACACGGGTCCTGCCCGACGTGATCATCAACCTGCCCGATGGGAAGAAAATGATCGTCGATTCCAAAGTATCCTTGACCGATTACGAACGGTACGTAAATGCAGAGGAAGAACTGAAAGAAAGGTACCTTAAGGACCATGTAAATTCCCTCAGGCGGCATGTGGACCAGTTATCGGCAAAGAAGTATGAAGACCTGTACGAAATGGAAAGTCCCGACTTCGTACTCATGTTCGTACCCATTGAACCGGCCTTTGCCATTGCCATCAATAATGACAGCAGTCTCTATAACAAAGCATTTGAACAGAACATTATAATAGTCACCCCCACTACCCTATTGGCAACGCTTCGCACCATAGACAGTATGTGGAACAATGAAAAACAGCAGCGGAACGCCTTGGAGATCGCAAGACAGGCAGGTGCCCTTTACGACAAGTTTGAAGGCTTCGTGATCGATCTTACCAAGGTCGGGAAAAAAATGGACGAGGCCAAGGTGGAATACAAAGGGGCAATGAACAAGTTGGTGGACGGAAGGGGAAATATCGTCACCAGCATCGAAAAGCTAAAAAAAATGGGGGCAAAGGCCAAAAAATCCATTCCGGAATCCATTTTAAAAAGGGCTCAGGATGACGAACTGGATGATGAACCAAGACTCGAACTATAAAAATGGGATGTAAAATTACGGCAAACCAACTATGGCAAAGGTTTGCGCTATCGTCGAGTTTAACAACCATTTGGACCTAAAATTATAGCTAATACAGATGAAAATATGAAAAAAATTCTACTATTTGGAACGATCGCCGTACTGGCAATTTTCTTTGTTTACTATGCTTTTATCTATTTCGTGCCGTATAGTGATGGCGTGCGCTCGGGCGAATTGATAAAGATAAGCCACAAGGGAATGCTGGTAAAGACATGGGAAGGACAGATAAGCCAGGGAATATCCGGGGCACAGATATTTTCTTTTTCGGTACTTGACAAGGATACCGAGGTAATTGCCAAATTAAAAAAATATCAGGGCCGATACGTTAAGCTGGATTATATTGAACGGTACAGGACCTTTTCCTGGCTTGGGGACACCCGGTATTTTGTTACCGGTGTAACCCCCGAAAAATCGCCCCATTTTAGAAATTGATCTCCATGAAAAAATTTAAGACACCCAAGGAATCCAGGGTATCGCTCACGGAATTGATGCTGCCCGCACACTCCAATTTTGGCGGAAAGATACATGGAGGGTATATCCTGAACCTTATGGACCAGATAGCCTTTGCCTGTGCTTCCAAACATTCGCAGAGTTATTGCGTGACGGCCTCGGTGAACAAAGTGGATTTTCTAAATCCCATTGAAGTGGGCGAATTGGTGACATTAAAGGCTTCCATAAACTATACGGGGCGTACCTCCATGGTGGTAGGGGTACGGGTGGAATCGGAAAATATCACTACTGGGACCGTAAAACATTGTAACTCTTCCTATTTCACCATGGTGGCCAAGGATACCAATGGAAAAAACCTGACCGTTCCAGGGCTTATCCTGACGGATAAACAAGGTGTTAGAAGATTTGCCCGAAGTATACAGCGAAAGGCGGAGGCCTCCTCCAGAAATACCAAGTTCACCCCTTCCATGTTCAAGGTAGCGGACTATTTGGAATCGTTGAAAGAGGAAAACGTCAGGCTTGAACTGGACTGATGCCCCCCGCAGCGGCCTTGTCCAAAAACCAGATCAATTTGCCCGATTTGGGCGCCACTAAGGACGCTGGGTAATCGGCAAAACGCCCTTCTCCCTTTACTATCTCCCTTACCTTTTCGGCCTTGTCGGGACCGGTTACCAAGAAAGCCACTTCCTTAGCGGTATTGATGACCTTTCCCGTAATGGTGATTCGCTTTTGGCCCGAATCGGGGTGTACCGCAACTTCGCACACGGAAATGGAATCCCACAAATATATGTTGTAAGGGAAAATGGAGGCGGTATGTCCATCGTCGCCCATTCCCAAGATTACTAGATCGAACTGGGGAACCCCCGCTACCACTGGCAGTTTTGACTTCAAAATCCCCGCATAACGGATGGCCTCCTGTTCCGGTATATCCTCTCCTTTTATTCTGTGCACATTTTCATCGGGAATGGGTATGAGCCTTAAAAGGTGCTCCTCCGTCATCCTATAATTGCTCTGCTCGTCATCCGGGGGCACACAGCGTTCATCGCCCCAATAGAAATGCACCCTTTCCCAATCGATCCCGTCGGCATACCCCATTGCCAGATAATCGAATACGATTTTAGGGGTACTACCGCCCGAAAGGGCAATATGTACCGGTTTTTCGGAGTGGGTTATCTTGTACAGGTATTCACAAAAATCCTTTGCCACTTGCCCTTTGGTATCGGCTATTCTTAGTTCCATTTTTATCGTTCTTAACAGATTACACAAAATCCTGGGTCATCGGCCATAAATTCCCCAGGGTTCCTCCACATATAATTCCCCTCCAAAAGGTCGTCGGCATTCTTGGGTCCCCACACCCCTGCAGAATATCCATAGGTGCGCACATCCTTCCCGTTTTCCCAGTAGTTGAGAATGGGATCCACAAACGTCCATGCCGCCTCCACTTCATCGGCGCGCGCATACAGGGTAGCATCTCCCTGCATGGCATCCAGCAAAAGACGTTCATATGCTTCCATTATATTGTTTTCCGCCAGACTGGAATAGTAGAAGTCCAGATTGGCACGCTCTACCTTAAAGCCCTGTCCCGGTACCTTTACGCCAAACTTGATCATGATTCCTTCATCGGGCTGGATTCGGATAATGAGCTTGTTGTCCTTATTGTGTACATCCGAATCCTTGAAGATCTGGTGATGTGGGGATTGGAAGTGTATGACCACCTCCGTGACCTTGGTGGGCATCCGCTTGGCGGTGCGCACATAAAAAGGCACATCCTTCCAGCGCCAATTGTCCACAAAAAACTTGATCGCGGCATAGGTTTCGGTGGTACTGTTGGGATCCACCCCTTCCTCTTCCCTGTACCCTTTTACTTTTTTGCCATCTATTTCAGCGGCCACATACTGCCCCCTGATGGTGTTTTGATATAGGGTTTCCTCATCGTCCATGATCCGAAGGGACTTCAGCGCCTTCACCTTTTCGTTCCGGATTTCCTCCGCACTGGCATCAATGGGGGGCTCCATGACTATAAAGGAAATGATCTGCAATAAATGGTTTTGGAACATATCCCTTAAGGCCCCGGATTTATCGTAATACCCCCCTCTTTTTTCCACCCCAACCTTTTCGGCATTGGTGATCTCTATGTGGTGTATATAATTTCTGTTCCAGAGAGGTTCAAAAATGCTATTGGAAAAACGTGTCACCAGAAGGTTCTGTACCGTTTCTTTGCCCAAATAATGATCTATCCTGTATATCTGGGACTCCTTAAAGAATTTTTGGAGTCCCTTGTTCAGCTTTTTGGCGGTTTCCAGACTATACCCAAAAGGTTTCTCCACAATAAGCCGTTTCCACCCTTTGTTTTCATTGTTCAGTCCCTTGTCCGAAAGGTTTTTGGCAATGGCCTCGTACAGGTTGGGGGGCGTAGAGAGATAAAAGATATAATTTTCCCCGGTACCGTGCTCCTTGTCCAGGGCATCGATCCTTTTGGAAAGTTCTTCATAGTCCGTATCGTACTCCTTGCCCAGGTCCTCATAGAACAGTTTGTCGGCAAATTTCTTGATGAAATCGGCGGGGTCCCCGTTCATCTTCTCCTTTAGGAAGCTGCTTTCCTGTACTACCCGCTCCCTAAATTCCCCATCGGTCATACTGCTCCGACTGGCCCCCAGTACCACGAATTTTTCCGGAAGGTGTTTCCCCTTGTAAAGATTGTAGAGCGCGGGAACCAATTTTCTGGCCGTCAGGTCTCCCGACGCCCCAAAAATTATTAGCATTTGATTAGCGGTTTTATTCATGTCTTTTATGGATCTAAATTGTATTTGGAATAGTACAAATCTAACCAAAAAAGAAACTTTGGGGGAATTCCAAAAGGACAATCCTGCCCAAAGTCAATATTTTGGATTAATTTTGGGTTATTCTAGTTATCCGCTAAGATAAAACTTATTTAAAGGATTTAATTACAGAAGGGCTTACTTAACAAATTATCGTTGGGTTTCCCGATAATTCACAACAACACCGTTTATGTCGAACAAAAAGTATGATTTTGGACTGATAGGCCTAGGGGTCATGGGGCGCAATTTTATTTTGAACGTTGCCGATAATGGATTTTCCGCATTCGGGTACGATCTGGACCAAGAAAAAGTGGATGCCCTGATCGTTGAAGGGGGCGATGAAGAACGTGTCAATGCCACTACCTCCATAGAAACCTTTGTGGATTCCCTTGCCGCTCCCAGAAAGATAATGTTATTGGTGCCCGCTGGAAAAATAGTGGATGCCGTGATAGAGAGCCTTTTGCCGTTGATTCAGAAAAACGACCTGATCATCGACGGAGGAAATTCCTTCTTTACGGATACCGACAGAAGGGAATCCTATCTTCAGGAAAAGGGCATTCACTTTTTTGGTTCCGGTGTATCAGGTGGGGCCAAAGGAGCTAGGAAGGGCCCCAGTATAATGCCCGGCGGCAACAAGGAGGCCTATAAGGAGGTACAGCCAATTTTTGAGGCGGTGTCCGCCAAATTCAATGGCGAGCCCTGTGTAGCCTATATGGGGCCAAAATCGGCCGGAAACTATGTGAAAATGGTCCATAATGGCATCGAATATGGCCTTATGCAGCTTACTTCGGAGATATACGACCTGCTCAAAAAAGCAGGGGGATTTTCCAATGCCGAACTGCACGATACCTTCTCCACATGGAACGGTGGAAGGTTACAATCCTTTCTGGTAGAGATCACCGCCGAGATATTCGAGAAAAAGGACGATCATGGGGATGGGGAACTGGTGGACAAGATATTGGATCGTGCCAAACAAAAGGGAACGGGAAAGTGGACCTCCCAGAACGCCATGGATCTTGGCATACCCATCCCTTCCATTGATATTGCCGTGAGCATGCGGGAATTATCGGCCCTAAAGGAAGAACGGGTTATGGCCGATGAACTGTACGGACGCCCTGAACCCGCCGCCATGGACAAAAAGGAATTAAGGGATTGGGCGGAGGCCGCTCTTTATTTTGCCTTTATAAATACCTATGCGCAAGGTCTGCACCAATTACGGGAAGCCTCTAAAGAATATGGTTATGAACTCGACCTATCGGTAATAGCCAAAATATGGAGGGCGGGATGTATCATCCGTGCGGGCCTTTTGGAGGATATCTCCATAGCCTTTAGCAATGATACCAAATTGTCCAATTTACTTTTGGCCCCTACCTTTGTACCTAAAGTTCAGGAAACCGTGGGAGCGGCACGCAAGGTAACTGCCTATGCGGCCACCAACGGTATCCCCGTCCCGGGACTTTCCAATTCCCTTACCTATTTTGATGCCTATACATCGTCACGATTGCCATTGAACCTGATCCAGGCCCAACGGGACCATTTTGGATCGCATACTTATGAACGGGTGGATATGGAAGGTATTTTCCATACCGAATGGGAGGAATAGAGGTCCATTTGACCCACCGCCAAGTACGGTACGGTGAAATTCCGGGTTACCGACTTTAAAATAATACAACAAAACCCTGTACCTTGGAAGGTGCAGGGTTTTTTTTGGGGAAAAGCCCTTTATTATTTGCTTAGGTACATCTTCCGTCTAGCGTACAGATTGTAAAAGGCATCATCTTTAAGGCTGTCTATAAAAAGGATGCTTTCACCCGTACTTTTCATTTCGGGACCCAAGTTTTTATTTACGTTGGGGAACTTATCGAAGGAAAAGACGGGCTGTTTAATGGCAAACCCTTCCAATTGGGGGTTAAAATTAAAATCCTTCACTTTCTTCTCGCCCAACATAACCTTGGTGGCATAGTTTACATAGGGCTCCTTATATGCCTTTGCAATAAAGGGGACGGTACGGGAAGCCCTAGGGTTCGCCTCTATGATATAGACCACATCGTCCTTAATGGCAAACTGTATATTGATCAGGCCTACCGTGTTAAGGGCCAGGGCGATCTTTTTGGTGTGGTCCTTGATCTGCTGCATCACGAACTCGCCCAAATTGAAAGGTGGCAAGGTAGCGTTTGAATCGCCCGAATGGATACCGCATGGTTCAATATGTTCCATGATACCTATGATGTAGACGTCCTCCCCATCACAGATGGCGTCGGCCTCGGCTTCTATGGCCCCATCCAGGTAGTGGTCCAGCAACAGCTTGTTATTGGGAATGGAGCGTAGCAGTCCCACCACGTGCGATTCCAGTTCTTCCTTGTTGATCACGATCTTCATGCCCTGTCCGCCAAGTACATAGGACGGCCGGACCAATAATGGAAAATTGAGCCTATCCGAAAGTTTAAGGGCTTCTTCCGCGGTTTCGGCCACACCGAACTCGGGAAAGGGAATGTTGTTTTCCTGTAATAATTTGGAAAAACTGCCCCTATCCTCCGCAAGATCCAGGGCCTTAAAACTGGTACCTATGATCTTGATGCCGTACTTGTCCAGCTTTTCGGCAAGTTTCAATGCCGTTTGCCCTCCCAGCTGAACTATGACGCCTTCTGGTTTTTCATGTTCGATGATATCGTAAATATGTTCCCAAAAAACAGGTTCAAAATAGAGCTTGTCCGCGGTATCAAAATCGGTGGAGACCGTTTCGGGGTTGCAGTTGATCATGATCGTCTCATAACCACATTCGGCAGCGGCCAATACGCCGTGCACACAGCAATAATCGAATTCTATGCCCTGCCCTATCCTATTGGGCCCGGATCCGAGCACCACAATTTTCTTGCGGTCCGTAACGATACTGTCGTTCTGTACATACCGGGTGCCGTCCGGCCTCTGTATTTCCTCTTCAAAAGTAGAATAGTAATACGGGGTCATTGCCTTAAATTCGGCCGCACAGGTATCCACCAGTTTAAAAATCCTGTTTATGCCCAATGCGGAACGTTTGTTGTGCACGTCGCTTTCATAACAATCGAGCATATGGGCGATCTGCCGATCGGCAAATCCTTTTTGTTTTGCTTCCAAGAGCAGTTCCCTTGGCAGGGATTCCACCGTATATTTTTCAATTTCCTTTTCCAGAAAGTGCAGTTCCTCGTACTGTTTTAAGAACCACATGTCAATTTTGGTGATCTCGTGGATCCTACCGAGCGGAATGCCCAATTGGATGGCATCATAGATTACGAACACCCGGTCCCAACTTGGAATGGTCAGTTTGCTTATGATCTGATTGTAATCTTTGTACCCCTTTCCATCTGCTCCCAACCCGTTCCTTTTTATTTCAAGGGACTGGGTGGCTTTGTGAAGGGCCTCCTGAAAGGACCTTCCGATGCCCATGACCTCCCCTACCGATTTCATTTGAAGGCCCAAGGTCCTATCGGATCCCTCGAACTTATCAAAATTCCATCGTGGTATCTTTACGATCACATAGTCCAAGGTAGGTTCAAAAAGGGCAGAAGTTGATTTGGTGATCTGGTTGTCAAGTTCGTCCAGATGATAGCCTATCGCCAATTTGGTCGCGATCTTGGCGATGGGATAACCCGTGGCCTTAGAGGCAAGTGCGGACGAACGCGAGACCCGAGGGTTGATCTCAATGGCAATGATATCCTCCTTCTCATCGGGACTTACAGCAAACTGTACATTACAGCCACCCGCAAAGTCGCCAATGCTCCTCATCATTAAAATGGCCATGTCCCGCATTCTCTGAAAGGTCCTGTCGGAAAGCGTCATGGCAGGGGCCACGGTAATGGAATCCCCGGTATGTATGCCCATGGGATCCATGTTCTCTATGGTACAGATAATGACAACGTTGTCATTTTTGTCCCTTAAAAGTTCCAGTTCATATTCCTTCCAACCCAAGAGGGCCTTATCTATCATCACCTCGTGAATAGGGGAGATTTCTAGTCCCCTGCTCAACAATTCATCAAAATCTTCTTGTTTATGTACAATGGAGGCACCGGCTCCCCCAAGGGTATACGAGGCCCGGATCACTAATGGAAAACCGAATTCCTGGGCTATTTCCTTTCCTTTAAGAAAGGAAGTGGCAGTGGCCTGGGGTGCCATTCCTACCCCTATCTTTAACATTAGCTCCCTAAATTTCTCCCTGTCCTCCGTAATATTGATGGCGTCTATGTCCACGCCTATGAGCTCTACACCAAAATCTTCCCATATTCCCTTATCATCGGCCTCCAAACAAAGGTTCAGAGCCGTCTGTCCTCCCATGGTCGGCAATACCGCATCTATATTGGGGTGCTTTTTAAGGATCTCTATGATGGACGCAGTGGTTAGGGGTTTTAGATAGATATGGTCCGCCATGGAGGGATCGGTCATAATGGTGGCCGGATTACTGTTGATCAAAACGGTTTCTATACCATCTTCCCTCAATGAACGCAGGGACTGGGATCCAGCATAGTCAAATTCACAGGCCTGACCTATCACAATTGGACCCGAACCGATAATTAAAACTGATTTTAAATTTTCTCTTTTTGGCATTGGAAATCTATTTTATGATGTGGAACCGAACAGGATTCCGGTATATGGCCTCGATCCTATTGGATTTTCTTTTTTTACTGGACAAAAAAAAGGTGCTACTTATAAAAAGTAACACCTTGATATCTTGTAAAACATTACGATCATTATTTTTTATGCTTTGGCTCTGAGGATACGCTTATTTTTTTCCTTCCTTTGGCCCTTCTTCTGGCAAGAACCTTTCTACCATTTGCCGTTGCCATGCGCTCCCTAAAGCCATGTTTGTTCTTCCTCTTCCTCTTTGATGGTTGATATGTTCTTTTGCTCATGCCGGAATATTTTAAAAAATGCTATTTATCTTGGTATCGGGCCTTTGGTCCACGCTGTAAAACTGGGCGCAAATATACAAAGAGTTTTTGCTTTGGCAAATCTAATTTATAAAATATTTCGGATTGTTTTTATTACTTTTGCACCCGAGATCCTGGAACACTATATCATGAAAAATTTTCTTCCTTTTATAATGCTTGCTCTTTGCGGTATGCAAGTTTTTGGGCAAGTGGAACTGCGGTACCATTTGAGGACGGGATCCATTTTCAGGGTCAAACAGGAGGCCCATCAAACCGTTGTACAGGAACTGGATGGCGCTTCCCACGAGATCATAAACCATATCACAGGGGTATTACAGTTTAAAGTGGTAGGGAAAAAGGAGGATAATTATGTGCTTGAACTGGAATTTAAGGACCTTAACCTTAAAATGACATCCAGTATACAGGGCGAACTGATGAACGTAAGGGCCAAGGAGCTGGTGCAGGGAGACATGCAATCGGCCATTTTCAATAGTATACTGAACAGTCCGATTACCATTACCTTGGCAAAAAATGGCAATATTCTGGATGTAAAGGGAGGGAATGCCCTAGTGGACAAAATGACCGATGCCTCTGGATTGGAAGATGAATTTTCATTGAACATGATGCGCAGATCCCTGGAAAAGGAATTTGGGTCCGAGGCCCTTTCCAACAGTTATGAACAAATGACCTATTTATATCCCGATAAAAAAGTGGCCGTTGGGGATACTTGGGAAAATATGTACAAGGGCAAATCACGGGCCGATACGAGTTGGACACTCAAGGAACTTTCCCAAACGGAAGCAAAGATCTCCGGTAAGGCCACCGTGACCATGCAGGTTTCCGAACCCACCACCTCCATGGAACTGAGCGGTACCCAGACCACCACGGTCACCACCGACCTGTCCACTGGATTTGTTTCCTTCATGACGGTGGAGGGCACTTCAAAGGGATATTCCATAATAGCACAAATGGGCGAACAAAAAGTGCCCACCAAGATCACTTCAAAAGTCACCTACAAATTAATTAAAGAGTAACATGTTCAACAAAATCTTTAAACTTATTATCGCAGGCCTTATCATTGCCTATGCCATCTACCAGTTTGTGGAAGGGAATATAGGAAACGGAATATTCCTGCTTTTGCTGTCCACCATTTTCATATTCCTTTATTTCAGGAACGAAATGATACTTTTGGCGTTTTTGAGAATGCGGAAACAGGATATGGCCGGTACCCAAAAATGGTTGGACAAGATCAAGGATCCCGAGACCGCACTTACCGTGAAGCAACAGGGATATTATAACTATCTGCACGGGATCTTGTTTTCACAGACCAATCTTACCCAAGCGGAAAAGTATTTTAAGAAAGCGTTAAAACTGGGGCTTACCATGGATTATGATGTGGCCATGGCCAAATTGAGCCTGGCGGGGATCGCCATGCAAAAACGAAGAAAAAGGGAAGCCACCATGCTATTGAACGAAGCCAAGAAATTGGACAAACAGAATATGCTGACCGAGCAAATAAAGATGATGCAGCAACAGATGAAGAAAATTTAGAGCAACGGGGCCCAAAGCCTACAGAACGATTCCTTTAATTTTCTGGAAAGCCCGCGGTTCTCCCATCGTTCCAATACCACCTCTTCGGAATCCCGAAGGTCATCCAAGAATATTTTGTGCATCTGCTCCCCTATGCCCCTATCGTATAACAGGGCATTGATCTCAAAATTGACCGAAAAACTTCTGTAGTCCAAATTGGCGGTACCGATGCTGGACAAAATATCGTCTATGACCATGGTCTTGGCATGTATGAAGCCCTTTTTGTACCGGTATATTTCCACTCCCGACTCCAACAGTTGGCCTATATAGGAATCCGAGGCATACTGTGCCGCCCATGAGTCCGATTTCCAGGGAATGATTATCTTGACATCCACACCGCTCCTGGACGCCGTGGTAAGGGCCGTTAATATCTCCCCATTGGGAATAAGGTAAGGGGTGGTAATGAAAATATAGTCTTTGGCCGTATTGATCGTGGTAAAGATCGCTTCCATAATGTTGGCCCAGTCGGTGTCGGGACCACTGGACGCAATCTGCACGGCAATGGTATTGCCTGAATCCTTTACCGGCGGCTTCAGTACTTCGTTAATATTGATGTCCGCATTGGAGACAAAGTTCCAGTTAAGCAGAAAAGAAGCCTGTAATGAGCCAACCGCATCCCCTTCCAATCTCAGGTGGGTATCCCTCCAATACCGATCGTTGTCCATGGAATTATCGTACTTCCTTTCTATGTTTATTCCCCCTATATATCCGATACAACAGTCTATAATGGCAATTTTCCGGTGGTTCCTATAGTTGAGCTTACTGGTGAACTTGGTGAACACTACGGGCATAAAGGCATGGTGGTCCACCCCGCAATCGGTGAGCTTTCTTTTTGTGCTGGAGCTTATGGAACTTCCGACATCATCGTAGATAAGCCTTACTTTCACCCCCTCCTTTGCCTTTTTACAGAGCACGTTGATGATCTTCATCCCCAGTTCGTCGTCCCGTAGGATAAAATATTCCATATGTATATGGGAACCTGCTCCTTCTAGATCGGCCAACAGCGATTTGAACTTGTTCTCCCCGTTCAGCAATATCTTCGCCTTGTTATCGAAGGTGACCACGGCCTTTTCATTGTTTCGAAGCAGTTTGTATATCTTATAGATGCCCGCACCAAATTCTTCTTCAAATTCCTTGTCCTCCCTTCTGGTAAAACCAAAGGATTGACGCCAATCCTTCAGAACGGCGTGGTCCAAAATGGATTTTTTCTCGAATATCTTGTACTTTCGGTAGTCCTGACCTATAAAATAATACACCAATAGGCCCAAAAAAGGAAGTGCCGCAAGGGCGAACAAATAAGAAAGTGTCCGTATCGGATTGCTGTTTTTTAGCACGATAAAGATGGAAAAAACAATAACGAGGGCGTAATTGATGCCCAGGGCCACTTTCCAGATATTGCCCTCGATAAATGCGTACATTATTTATCTACTGGCCTTGTAATAGCCTTTATTGGGTATCTCGATAACGTATTTCTTTCCCGTCACATTGTTCAATTTTGCTTCCCTCAACCAAGGGTTGTGTCTTTTTAGGATTTTATAGTTGATTTCGTACTGCGCCGCGAAATCCGCAAAATTAGTTACTGGGGTGTCCACTTCCACATTAAAGGTAGGTACCGCTGTATACATATCCTCTTTTGAAATCTCAAAGCCGTATTTTTCGGGATTGGACAAAATTTCCTTGATGGCCAAGATCCTGAACACATAACGGCCCGTTTCCTCGCCCAACAGCAGGTCGTAGTAGCCATCCACCTGTTGGATGCCCATGTATTTCCTGATCCCGGCCGGGCCCGCATTATAACTGGCAGCGGCAAGGGTCCAGCTTCCAAAGCTTTCCTTGGATTTTTTCAGATATCTACAGGCTACTTCGGTGGCCTTTTCTATATGGTACCGCTCGTCCACATTTTCGTTCACCTCAAGGCCGTAATCTTTGGCGGTGCCTTTCATGAGCTGCCAAAATCCGGTAGCACCGGCGGGCGACACCAAATTTTGAAGTCCGCTTTCCGCCAGGGCCAAGTATTTAAAATCGTCCGGAATCCCATTTTTTGCCAAGATCGGTTCTATTATGGGAAAGTATTTATGCGCCCTTTTCATAAGCAACAGTGCATTGGACTGCCAATAGGTATTTACAAGAAACTCCCTATCGATCCGTTCCATGACCTCGGGGTCGCTCGCCGGAACCGCTTCGCCCGCAAAGTTCAGGTCTTTGGGGATGTCTATTGCACGGATACGGTACCCGTGTTCGGAACCCTCCGATCCTTCCACTTTATCCGATGTATCCTCTTTGGCAAGGTCCTCCAAATTATTCTGTACGGCAAAAACAAGTGTGCTCACCACAAATAGCAGCCCCACCAACATCAACACATTCTTTAGCATCTTCATAACTACATTTTTATTTATGATTAAAGGTATTAAATAGAACTGCGTTCTCCCAAAATAATTGTGGGCAAATGCTCATTGAACCATTTAAATCTATGGATGATCATCGTATGGGTACCATTTTTGACCCTAATACAGTCATGAATGCGCTCGATAGGGAAAACGGCATCCTTTTCCCCATGTATATGGACCAGGTTCGGGGGGCGATCGGTGGGGACCCAGTTCACGATCTGGTCTATGGCCCAATCCATATAGATGGTATCCCTAATGGAGAGATATTGCTCGTATAATTTGAGCCGTTTTTTTACCGGTTCCCCAAAGGCGTATTTGGCCAATAGCTCCACATTCTGTACCAATCCCGTTGGCAAAAGTTTGTACGCTTTTGTATATTTGGCAAAAAGGAGGCGTTTTGGCAGCTCCGAAGCTTTTTTTATACTGGAGATCAGGATCACTTGTCTTACCTTTATATGTCTGGCCATCTCCACCACCAACATCCCTCCAAAGGAAACCCCTATCAATACACTGTTTTCATGTACTACCTTTTTGCACATGCCAATGGCATACTCCGCAAGTGTCATCCCCTTGGTGGGGAGGAACCAGTCCAGCCGATGCATCTCGAATACTGCCTCCGGAAGTGCTATGTTTTCAAAAATGGAAGAATTGGCCGCCATACCCGGCATAAGGTAAACATGTATTTTTTCTGGGGACATAAGGGGAGCTACGGTGTAAAGTACTAGGAATGTAGGGATTTTTTATTTAAATTTGTTATCCCAACATTATTTTATTGCTACTTATAACAATTTTAACAGATCAACAAATTTCGGATTTGGAAATCTGCTGATTTTCATGCGTCCATTAAATATCCACTATATGAATGAAGTAGTAATTAAGGACAACAGTTTTTTACGCCAGTTTGAGGCCACTTTTGAAGGCCATTTGGCCAAGATCGAGTACTCTTCCCAAGAACGCAAGTTGTTTTTGACCAAGTTGGTAATTCCGGAAGAAATAGTCGCGGAAGGTTTCAAGGAAGATTTTATCACCGCGGTGCTGAACAGTATTCAGGAAAAAAAACTGCGTGTGGTGCCTACCAGCCCTCAGATAGCAGGGTTCTTGAGAAAGAACAGTCAGTTTAAGGAACTGCTGCCCGTTGGAATACGGATTTGAATTTACAAAAACCCCATGTGGGTTTTTTTTATGCCATGGCACTTTCTTTCACAAAATCGAACCGCACGGATCCGTCCACGTCAATTTCACGAAGTTTTATCCGGTGTAGGGTATTTACAAGATCCGGGTTCCAAGGGGCCTTTACTTTTACATAGTTCTCCGTAAACCCATATATGTAGCCCTCCTTGTTTTCGCCCTCAAAGAGCGCTGTTCGTTCGCTGCCCAATTGCCCTTCATAAAATGATCGTCTCAATTTTACCGAAAGTCCCCTTAACATCTTACTGCGTTTGGCACGTATCTTTGGGGGCACCTCCCCTTCCATAATGGCCGCAGGGGTATTGTCCCTTTCGGAATACGTAAAAACGTGAAGGTAGGAAATATCAAGTCCGCTCAAAAAGTGGTACGTTTCCAAAAAATGCTCGTCGGTTTCCCCGGGAAATCCAACAATGACATCCACGCCGATACAGGCATGGGGCATGGTATTCCGGATTTTGGATACCCGTTCCGAATAGAGATCCGTCCTATAACGGCGTTTCATCAATTTCAATATTTCATCGCTACCGCTTTGCAGGGGTATGTGAAAGTGTGGCACAAAGGACGGGCTCTGGGCCACAAAATCAATGGTATCGTTCTTGAGCAGATTGGGTTCTATTGAAGATATTCTGTACCTATGGATCCCCTCCACGCCTTCCAAAGCCCTTACCAGGTCCAAAAAGGTATGCTCATGTCTTTTGTTCCCGAATTCCCCTTTTCCGTAATCCCCTATGTTGACACCGGTAAGTACGATTTCCTTGATACCTTGGGCCGCAATTTCCGCGGCGTTCTTAAGGACATTGTCCAAGGTATCGCTCCTGGAAATGCCCCTAGCCAAGGGAATGGTGCAATAGGTACATTTATAATCGCACCCGTCCTGTACCTTTAGAAAGGCCCTTGTCCGATCGCCGATGGCATAACTACCAACATAAAAATCGGCTTCCTCTATTTCACAGGAGTGTATCTCCCCAAATTTATTTTTGGAAAGGTCGTTGACATAGTCGGTTATCTTGAATTTTTCAGTGGCGCCCAAGACCAGGTCCACACCATCCACCGCGGCCAGTTCCTCGGGTTTCAACTGGGCATAACACCCGATTGCCGCCACAAAAGCGTCCGGATTGCTTTTTTGGGCTTGTTTTACGATACTTTTAAAGCGTTTATCGGCATTTTCGGTTACGGAACAGGTGTTGATCACATACATGTCCGCAACCTCGGAAAAGTCCACCCGCTCAAACCCTTCCTCCCCAAAACTCCGTGCAATGGTAGAGGTCTCCGAAAAATTGAGCTTGCAGCCCAATGTATAAAATGCGACCTTCTTTTTCATGTTGTGTTTCTTGGCATCCCAGCTTTTGGTACGGGAAGGGACAAAATTAGTGTCCATTTTTTTTACCGACATGGTTAAAAATGCAAATATACCAACTTAGGGGCAGATTGAAAAATGGAACAGGGTATCGGAACGGGATCCTAAAACCTTCGCCATTTCTTGGTTTCCACAAAAACATGTTCCAAAATATCCGCCTCCACCTTATTGAACTCAAATCCGCGCCGGGCCATCATCACCGTGGCGGTCTCAAAGGCCTTTTCCGGCATAAAGGTAGTAAGTCCGGCAGCCCCGCCCCAACTAAAGCTTGGAATAAAGTTGCGCGGAAAGCCGGCACCGAAAATATTGGCGCTTACGCCCACCACCGTTCCGGTATTGAACATCGTATTGATACCACATTTGCTATGGTCACCCATCATCATTCCACAGAACTGTAGCCCTGTTTTGGCAAAACCTTCGGTCTCGTAACTCCAGACCCGTACCTGTTCATAGTTGTTCTTTAGATTGGAGTTGTTGGAGTCGGCACCTATATTGCACCACTCGCCCAGAACGGAATTCCCCAGATAACCATCGTGTCCCTTACTGGTATAGCCAAAGATCACACTGTTGCTTATTTCCCCACAGACCTTACCGTAGGGGCCCACAGTGGTGGGACCGTAGATTTTTGCGCCCATTTTTACAACGCCCCCTTCCCCAAGGGCAAAGCCGCCCCTGATCATACTTCCTTCCAGCAGTTCGGCATTTTTCCCGATATAGATGGGCCCCGTATTGGCGTTAAGGATGCAGCACTCCGCTTTGGCCCCCTCTTCCATGAAGATCCTTGCGGGGTTTAAGACGGTGTTCGTTGCCGAAATGGGGGCGCTTTCCCTGCCATCTGTGAGCAGGTCGAAATCAGCCTCCAAGGCCTCCCCGTTTTTTGAAAAGATATCCCATGTATGCTGGATCTGCAAAACGGGCCCATCAAAGTGGATAGGGTCGTACGTACCGAAATCGACCTCTGGGTCCGTATCCCTGGTATAAAAGGCAACCACTTCCCCCTGATAAAAAATCGCCTCATTTTCCTGAAGGGCCCCTACCAATTGAACCAATTCAACATTGGGCAGAAAGGATGCGTTTATAAGAATGTTCTCTTCCATTTCCACCATAGGGTATTTTACGGAAAGGTACTCCTCGGTGATGGTCGTGGTGGTAGATCCAAGGTACATTTCCCATTTTTCACGAATGGTCATGATACCGACCCTGATATCGGCCACTGGACGTGTAAAGGTAAAGGGCAAGAGCGCATTGCGTACGGGTCCGTCAAAAAGGATATAGTTCATGGGTACCTTTTTTTTGTAAAAATAAAAAAAGTCACGTTCCCAGATGATCGGAACGTGACTTAAATATGATGTGGCAAGGGATATTACTTGCCGAACTTCTTGTATTTGTTCTTGAACTTGTCGATACGTCCTGCCGTATCCACCAATTTCGCCTTCCCTGTGTAGAATGGATGTGAGGTTCTTGATATCTCCAATTTAACAACGGGATATTCTACACCGTCCACTTCAATGGTCTCCTTGGTATCTGCTGTAGATCTGGTAAGAAAAACGTCCTCATTGGACATATCCTTAAAAGCTACCATTCTATAATTCTCTGGGTGGATTCCTTTTTTCATTGTAACAAAACTTTATTCCTCTAATTTTTAGAGCTGCAAATTTAAGTTTTTTTCCCAAAACCGCAATCTTAATTTCAAAAAAAATAAAAATAAATAAATACCTTTATAGTGTAACAAATTTATACCTACCACTACTTATTTCGCACAACCTTTAAATTACTTAAAAATGGAAGACAATAAACCAACAACCGGCAAATTTGCCTTGAACTACGGACTTATACTGGGTGCCCTCGGTATCGTATTCAGCCTCATGTTATTTTCACTGGACATGCACTATCAGGGCGGGATGGTCGTCATAGGCACCAGTATCGTCATGTTCTTGGCCATCATCGTATGGGCCCTGCTCCAGTTCAGAAAGGCCAACAACGGCCTGATGAGCTTTGGACAGGGACTTAAAATTGGAGTGGGGATCTCCCTGGTGGCCGGAATAATTGGTACCATCATGAACCAGGTAATGGAACATGTGATCGACCCTGATATGGTGGTAAAGGCCATGGATTACCAAAAGGCGATGATGTTGGAAAAGGGGATGACGGCCGAGGCCATCAACAACCAGATGAAAATGGCCGAACCGTTCCAGACACCCTTGATGAAAATATTGTTCGGATTGCTGTTCAGTATTATTTTCGGTTTCCTTTTAACATTAATTCCCGCATTGGTATTAAAAAAGAAGGAAACTAACGAGTAATTTGTACTTTTGGGTTTATTTGAGAAGTACTCTATGGACCTAAGCGTGGTAATCCCTTTACTGAACGAAGAAGAATCACTTATGGAACTACATGATTGGATCGCATCGGTGATGCGGTCCAATCATTTTTTATATGAGGTCATCTTCATAGACGATGGGAGTACGGACGGTTCATGGGAAATTATCCAACGTTTGGGCAAAGTGGATCCCCATGTAAAAGGGATTCGGTTCTTGAAAAATTACGGCAAATCCCAAGCCCTTCATGCAGGGTTCAAGGCCGCACGGGGCGAAGTGGTGATCACCATGGACGCGGACCTACAGGACAATCCAGAAGAAATCCCGGAACTGTACCAACTGATCCAACAAAAAGGCTTTGATCTGGTATCGGGCTGGAAAAAAAAAAGGTACGATTCCATCCTTTCCAAAAACCTTCCCTCCAAACTTTTCAACTGGGCCGCTAGAAGGACCTCGGGGGTACGGCTCCACGATTTTAACTGCGGCCTGAAGGCCTATAGAAAAGAAGTGGTGAAGACCATAGAGGTCTCGGGGGAAATGCACCGCTATATTCCCGTTCTGGCCAAGAGTGCCGGTTTTATAAAAATCGGCGAGAAGGTGGTATTGCACCAGGCCAGAAAATACGGTAAGACCAAATTTGGGATGGAGCGGTTTATAAATGGCTTTTTGGACCTCATCACCATTTGGTTCGTATCCACTTTTGGCAGGCGTCCCATGCACCTGTTCGGGGCCTTGGGGGTCATTATGTTCATCATCGGGCTTGGGTTCTCGGGCTATCTGGGGGTGGACAAGCTCTTTTTGAACCCCCGTGGCCGCCTGATCACGGACCGCCCACAATTCTTTTTGGCCCTTACCGCCATGATCATAGGGACCCAAATGTTCTTGGCCGGGTTCCTAGGGGAACTATTGGTCCGTTCCCGAAAGAACGAACCCCGATATTCCATCTCGGGGGAAGTGAACATGGTCCAAGATCAAAATCAATATTCTTTGTAACTTTAAAATAGATTAGTACAGAACATAAATATGAACAATATGGATGCCATTATAGAAAATGCAAAAAGTTGGTTGAGCGGTTTCTTTGACGAGGACACAAAAAAGGAAATTAAGGGACTTATTGAAAACAATACGGAAGAGCTCAAGGACCGGTTTTACCGCGACCTGGAATTCGGTACCGGGGGAATGCGGGGCATTATGGGCGTCGGCACAAACAGGATAAACAAATATACCTTGGGCAAAAGCACCCAGGGACTGAGCAACTACCTTCACAAAACCTATACCGGCGAGACCATTAAGGTGGTGATCGCATATGATTGCCGACACAACAGTGCTTCCCTGGCCAAAACGGTGGCAGATGTCTTTGCCGCCAATAACATACAGGTGTTCCTTTTTTCGGAACTCAGGACCACCCCGGAACTTTCCTTTGCGGTGAGATATCTTGGATGCCATGCGGGAATTGTGCTGACAGCCTCGCACAATCCTCCAGAATACAATGGTTACAAGGTTTATTGGACCGATGGTGGACAGATAGTGCCCCCTCAGGACGGCGAGATCATTGCAGAGATCAATGCGCTATCCTTTGAAGATATTAAATTTGAGGCCGATCAAGACCTGATCACCCTTATTGACAAGGAAGTGGACGAGGCATTTATTACGGAGTCTGTAAAAAACGGGAGCTTCAATGCGGAGGGCAAGGATGATTTTAAGATCGTTTATACCTCCCTGCACGGAACGTCCATAACGGCCATTCCAGAGGTGCTCAAAAGAGCGGGTTATGGCAACGTTACCATCATTGCGGAACAGGCGGTGCCGAACGGCGATTTTCCTACGGTCAAATCACCCAACCCCGAAGAACCCGAAGCACTTACCATTGCCATCAGAAAAGCGGAGGAAATAGGGGCCGATATGGTAATCGGAACGGACCCCGACGGGGATCGCTTGGGGGTGGCCGTACGAAATCTAGAGGGCAAAATGGAGCTCTTGAACGGGAACCAGACCATGGTACTAATGACAAAATTCCTTTTGGACCAGCGTAAAGCGGTCGGTATGGAAGGCAATGAATATATTGCCGCTACCATAGTATCCACGCCCATGATGCCGGCAATGGCCAAGGCATTTGGGGTAGAGTACAAGACCGCCCTCACAGGGTTTAAGTGGATCGCCAAGATGATCAAGGATTTTCCCGACCAACACTTTGTTGGCGGCGGCGAAGAGAGTTACGGGTATATGGTAGGTGATTTTGTCCGGGATAAGGATGCGGTTACCGCTACCCTTTTGGCCTGCGAGATCGGGGCCAGCACCAAGGCAAAGGGAAGCTCTTTTTACAAGGAACTGATAGATTGTTATGTGGCCTACGGTTTTTATAAGGAAAAATTGATCTCCCTCACCAAAAAGGGAATTTCCGGGGCGGAAGAGATAAAACAGATGATGGTGGACTTTAGGGACAATCCCGTAAAATCCATAGACGGGTCCAAAGTTATTTTTGTGGACGATTATAATACCGCCACCAAAAAGAACCTTCAAACCGGCGATGTCTCCCCTATCAACATTCCCAAATCCAATGTCCTTATCTATACCACCGAGGACGGCACCATCATGGCGGCAAGGCCCAGTGGTACGGAACCCAAGATCAAATTTTATTTCAGTATAAATACGACCCTGCAAAAAGCGTCCGATTTTAAAATGGTGGAAAGACAATTGGATGAAAAAATAAAGAGGATAATAGAGGAACTGAAACTGCATTGATGGAATATTTTAAAAAGATCCTGTGGTTTGCCAGGCCCTACAAAAAATATGGCTATCTAAATATTTTCTTTAACCTGTTGTACGCCCTTTTTAGCGCCCTTTCCTTTGCGGCCCTGATCCCGATGTTGGACGTTTTGTTCACGCCCGAGAAAAAGGTGCTTGTCCAACCGGTCTATAAGGGCTTCGGGGGCATTAAGGATTACTTGCAGGAGTATTTGAACTATAGGATCACCGCCTATTCGGGAGACGACGAGATGAAGGGCTTGGTACTGGTGATAGGGCTGGTGCTGGTCTTGTTTCTTCTAAAGAATTTCTTTAATTACCTTGCAATGTACTATATCACCTTTTTGCGCAACGGGGTGCTAAAGGATATTAGGAACAGTATGTACAGGAAAATTGTGGACCTTCCCATTTCCTACTATTCCGAAAAAAGAAAGGGCGACGTGATCGCAAGGATTACCTCCGACGTACTGGAAATACAGCACTCCTTTCTGTCCATATTGGAACTGGTGGTCAGGGAACCGCTAACCATCTTGTTCACCATTCTGATCATGTTCGGTATAAGCACAAAACTAACGCTCTTCGTGTTCATATTCATCCCCATTTCCGGAATGTTGATTTCCCAAATTGGAAAATCCTTAAAAAAGAAGTCCGATAGGGTACAGAAGGAACAGGGCGAATTCCTTTCCATAGTGGAAGAAACGCTCGGTGGGTTGCGCGTCATAAAGGCCTTTAATTCCGAATCCAGGTTTTATTCAGGGTTCTCGGCTTCCACCCAACGGTTTTACGATTTCTCCAATAAGTTGTTGAACAGACAGAACCTTGCCTCTCCCACAGGTGAATTTTTGGGAATCCTGGTAATCGGTGTGCTACTCTGGTTCGGTGGAAAGATGGTATTGGTGGAAGGCACTTTGGATGCCTCATCCTTTATAGCATATATGGGACTGGCCTACAATATCCTCACTCCCGCCAAGGCCATAAGCAAAGCCTCTTATGGGGTAAAAAAGGGCAATTCCGCCGCAGAAAGGGTATTGGAAGTCCTAGAGACCAAAAATCCCATTGTTGAAAAACCCGATGCGATTACAAAAAACAGCTTTGAAAGCAGCGTTTCCATGAAAGACGTGTCCTTTAAATATGAGGACGAATACGTACTGAAAAACTTTACGCTCAACGTACCAAAGGGCCATACCGTGGCCTTGGTGGGACAATCGGGCAGTGGGAAAAGTACCATCGCCAATCTGTTGACACGCTTTTACGACGTTAACGGGGGCAGCGTATCCATAGACGGCACCGATATAAGGGATATGACCAAATTATCCCTTCGAAATTTAATGGGGCTGGTAACACAGGATTCCATTCTTTTTAACGATACCGTCCGGAACAACATTGCTCTTGGCAAGGAAAATGCCACCGAATCGGAGATTCTGGAGGCCGCCAAAATTGCCAATGCCCACGATTTTGTAATGGACCTTCCCAAAGGATATGATACCAATATTGGGGACAGCGGCAATAAATTGAGCGGTGGCCAAAAACAGCGCCTGTCCATTGCCAGGGCCGTACTCAAGAACCCGCCCCTTATGATATTGGACGAGGCCACCTCTGCCCTGGATACGGAAAGCGAGCGATTGGTACAGGATGCGCTTGAAAAAATGATGCGGAACAGGACTTCAATAGTTATTGCCCACCGCCTGTCCACCATACAGAATGCCAATACCATCGTGGTGCTCCAAAAGGGAAGGATCGTGGAACAGGGAACCCATGAAGAACTTTTGTCGCTTAACGGTACCTACAAAAAATTGGTCACCCTTCAATCCTTCGGTTAGCCCCTGAATCTGTTGAATTGGGCATCCCCGTACAGGTCTGCAAGCTAACCAAACGAAAAACCTGACCCGTTTCAAAAATCGCGTTCTCAAATAAGCCCCATTTAATGGGATTAAACCTTTACAAGAAAAATTAGTCTTACCTTTATCGGTATACAAAAAGTTTGGTGACAGAAGAAAATTTGGTACGGCAGTTACAACAAGCGGCTACCCGTTCCTTGGCTTTTGAGGTACTGGTAAACACCTATAAGGAACGTTTATACTGGCACATAAGGCATATCGTATTAGATCATGACGATGCGGACGACGTACTGCAGAATACCTTTATAAAGGTGTTCAGGAACATTGAGGGCTTTAAGGGCGACAGCAAACTGTTTTCTTGGATGTACCGTATTGCAACAAACGAGTCGTTGACCTTTTTAAAGGTCAAATCGCAAAAGTTGGGAGTGGATACGGATATCCTCCAATGCCGAATGGCGGAAAATTTGCAGGCGGACGTATATTTCGAGGGAGAGGAAATTCAGTTACTGCTCCAGAAGGCCATCGCTAAATTACCCGAAAAACAACGTTTGGTTTTCAACATGAAATACTATGAGGAGCTGAAGTACGAGGAAATGTCCCAAATTCTGGAGACGTCCGTGGGGGCACTAAAGGCATCCTATCACTTGGCGGTCAAGAAAATCGAAAGTTTTTTAAAAGCAGATCAAACCTTTTAAGATATTGATAGTCAAACAAGAACAATGGGGATAAAAAAGAAACAGAGCGGTTTTAAAACGCCCGAGCATTACTTTGCGAATTTCAATGGCCAACTTATGGAGCGGATGGCCCATGAAGGTTTTGAGCTTCCCAAAAAACATGGCTTTGGGGTCCCAGATGGCTATTTTGACGGTGTTTATCCAAAGATTTCCGCCCACACCACCCATAAGCCGGGCAAAACGATCAGGTTGAACCCCCATAAAAAATATTATTATGCGGCAGTTGCTGCCGCGGTGGCCATCATTTTTGTGCTTGTCCTAAAGGATCCACGACCGGAGGCTACAACTTTTGATAAATTGGCCATTTCAGAAATGGAGAACTATTTTGACGTATATGACTATGGGATCACCGCCTATGAAATGGCAGAGATTGTCCCGATAGATCAACTGGAAGTACACGACATGGTTCAGACCCCCTTAAAGGAGGAAAATATAATTGAATACCTCAACAACAACCTTGGGATTTTTGATGAACTAAATCTGGAGAACAATGAATGAACTTTTAAAATATACAGCCTTAATTGCCCTGTCGATGGGCTGTTTGGTAGTATCTGCACAACATAAGCCCGACAATGACAAGATAAAAGCGCTCAAAATAGCCTTTCTAACGGAGCGGTTGGAGCTCAGTAGCTCAGAAGCACAGCGGTTCTGGCCCATCTATAACGACCATGAACTTAAAATGGACGAACTGCGGAGAAAGGAATGGAAACATATCCGCAATAAGGCAAAAGAGACGGAAAGTTTAACGGAAAAGGAAGCAAATGACCTCGTTTGCCAATTTTCCCATTTGGAGGACGAAAAAACCGCCGAAAACAAACGTTTTTTGGAAGCGGTGCGCCCCATCCTTTCGGGAAAAAAAACCCTTCTGCTCATAAAGGCGGAGGACGACTTCAAAAAACAGCTCTTTAAAGAATATTGGGCAAAACACCGAGAGGAGTAGCGCCCTAGGTCATGATCCGAGTGGCGACAGCCCCGACATAACCCCGTAACCTTTTGTTACGCTGTTATCTTGTTATCCAGTTACGGATCGGTCCTGAAATTGAAAATCATAACAACATAACCAGTGGCACCGCCACGCATAACAGCATAACCGAGTGGCGGTAGCCAGGAACATTGTTGCTTTATTATTATGTTATAAGGTTAAACGGTTATAGGGTTATGTGGAAAGAACAAATATAATTCTGCATCCATCATTCACAAGCATAACAGCATAACCGAGTGGCGGTAGCCACGACATAACCCCTTAACCTTTTGTTACGCTGTTATCTTGTTATCCAGTTACGGATCGGTCCTGAAATTGAAAATCATAACAACATAACCAGTGGCACCGCCACGCATAACAGCATAACCGAGTGGCGGTAGCCACAACATAACCTCATAACAAAGCAGCTGCGCTGCGACCTAACTTTATAACCTCTACTTAAACCTCAATCTGGCAATTCTCCCGTTCCCGGCGGCATAGGCGGTGGAATCGTTTATAAAACGTACGGTAAAAAAAGGTTCATCCGATAGTTCCTTCCATTGCTGTCCACTGTCCGCCGAATAGGAAATACCCGTAAACCCTACTGCCAGAATATGCTCCCCGTTGGCGTTCGGAACAAACTGCACACAACTTTTATAATCGGGTTCCTTTCCATTGGCGATCAGCTCCCAGGTCTTCCCCCCATCGGTGGTGATCGCTTTGTTGTATGTATTGCCCTCCGGTTTGGTATAGTCGCCCCCCACCACAATTCCCAGTTCTTCATCAAAAAAATCAATGGAATATATTCCCTGGGTCGGCAAATCGTCCAATATGGGGGTATCATATACCTCCCAAGAGAGTCCCTTATCCAGGGAGCGATAGATACGCCCTTTGGTGGTAGCTATCCAAGCGGTATCCCCCACAATGGCAATATTGGTATTGCTCGCGGCAAAGGCGCCCTCCCCTTCCAAAGCGGCAGGAAGCGTATCGCACCCGCTTTTTTTCCAGGTTTTTCCGCCATCCCTGGTAATGATGATCGAAAGGCAGCCGTTCATGGCATCCCCGACCGCAATGCCCTCGCGGTCGTTCCAAAATTTCATGGCATCGTAAAAAACGGTTTCCCCTTCTTCCCTATACACCAGTTCCATGGTCCCTTGGCCACCGGTTTTGTAAAGGAGCGCCGGAGACGCTATCGATAACATAAAAAAATCCGAAGCGGTATGGGCAACTGCCCTAAAATGCGGAAGGATACTGTCGTACCGCTGTGTATTGGTACGCACCTTTCCCGATTGCAGCTCAACGGTCCCGAATACCCCATTGTTTGCGGCAAAGGCCAAACTTCCGCCCATGTGCTCTATGGCCCGTATGCTCAGGGAGTCGCTATAAACTACCTCTACCCCAACGCTTTTATAGGGTGCCCGTTTATTGCTTTTTCCACAGGAAACCAACAACAGCGAACAGATCAAAAAAGATATATGCCTCATATATATAAATATCCTCAAAAATAAAAGGATTCCTTTCTAAAACAATACCTTTGCCCCTTTAATTTTTTACGATGCGATTACATAGAAATCTGGTGTTTGGGGTTATTGATGCGTTGAATTTTATCTTCAACGAGGATGAATATGCCGATAAGGTAGTGGAGAAGGTCCTTAAATACGATAAAAGATGGGGAGCCCGGGACAGGGCGTTCATTGCCGAAACTACCTACGATATTGTACGCTGGAAACGTTTGTATAGCGAGATTGCCGACGTAAAACCACCATTTTCAAGACCCGACCTATTTAGGATCTGGACCGTATGGGCCGTCCTAAAGGGTATAGAACTTCCCGATTGGAAACAGTTGGAACCCACCCCTACCCGTCGGATAAAGGGAAGGTTTGACGAACTTTCCAAAATTAGGAAATACAGGGAATCGGTTCCGGATTGGATGGACCAGTTGGGCGAAAGTACCTTAGGGGACGATTTATGGACCAAGGAACTGCATGCCCTGAACAAACAGGCCGACCTGATTCTTAGGGCAAATACGCTCAAAACCACCACGATCAAATTACACGATATCTTCTTGGGACTGGATATCGATAGCGATTTTATACCGGGCTATCCCCATGCGCTCAAATTAAAGGAACGTACCAATGTCTTTACCACGGAGGCATTTAAGGATGGACTGTTCGAAGTGCAGGATGCCTCCTCACAACTGGTGGCCGAATATCTTGATGTACAACCGGGCCAACGGGTGGTGGATACCTGTGCAGGCGCCGGGGGCAAGAGCTTGCACCTTGCCGCCCTTATGGAAAACAAGGGACAGCTGATCGCCTTGGACATCTATTCCAAAAAATTGTCCGAATTGAAGCGAAGGGCCAAACGGGCCGGGGCCCATAACGTGGAGACCCGTGTTATAGAATCCACCAAGGTCATCAAAAAACTCCACAATAGCGCCGATAGGGTTCTTATAGATGCCCCATGTACCGGCTTGGGGGTACTGCGAAGGAACCCCGATGCCAAATGGAAGATCCAACCCGATTTTGTGGATACGGTTACCGCTACCCAAAAGCAATTATTGCTGGATTACAGTAAGATCGTAAAACCGGGCGGCAAACTTGTCTATGCTACCTGCTCCATCCTACCACAGGAAAACAATGAACAGGTGGCCACCTTTTTGGCGTCTCCCGAGGGCAGTGATTTCTCCCTGATCAAGGATAGGAACCTGTATGCATCCCAAGATGGGTACGATGGCTTCTATATGGCACTTATGGAAAGGAAATAGGTCTATCTATTCTTTCAAAGTAGGGTATTTTACACCCAGTTGTTCCAGATAGGTATCATGGCTTTTCTCGTCATAATAGAATTTTTCCAGGGCAGGCCTGTACTGTTCCATTTTATCTTGGTTTAGATAGATGGGAGGTTCGTCCGTCTCGGATATCATGGGCTCGTACTTGGTATCCTTGCTCTGTTCCTCGTTAAAGTACGTCCACGCTTTGGTGAGAAGGTCGGGCTTTAACAAAAAATCCAAAATGGTCATAGCCTCGACCTTTGCGCCCGCCACGACCCCTTTATGGGCTATGGGGGTGGCCATGGCAATGGCATTGCTCCAGTGATGTCCGGGAAGACCTGGAATATTGGAAGGAAAGCCCAGTGTCACCGTGGGCACTTTCCATGAAATATCCCCGATATCGTCCGACCCCCCACTTACGGGTTCCTTTACTGGCAGGCCCAAAGGTTTCAGTTCCTTGTTGAGCCCCTCCACTTTTTCCGCCCCGACCTCTTTTTGTACCGCTTCCGCAAGCAGCTGGTCTTCTTGTGACCATTCGGGCAGCCCTATTTTCTGGATGTTCCCGTACATCTCTTCGGCGATTACCTTGTTGTAGTGACGGGGCCATGCGGTCCCCAATATTTTCGATTGCACCTTTGTTCCGGTCATCAGCGCAGCGCCTTCGGCAATTGCATTGGCCTCCTGGTACATTTCCATGATCCCTTTGTAGGTAATGTCCCTAAAATAAAACCAAATGGCCGCTTTGGAGGGCACCACGTTCGGCTGATCTCCCGCATCTGTAAAAATGGAGTGGGAACGTTTTAGGGGATGCAGGTGCTCCCTTTTATAGTTCCAGCCAATGCTCATAAGTTCCGCTGCGTCCAGCGCACTTCTTCCCCTCCAGGGCGCACCTGCGGAATGGGCCGCTTCGCCTTCGAAGGCATATTCCACGGATATAAGGCCGGTCCCTTGGGTCTGCCCCCAGGACACGCCCAAATTATTGGAAACATGGGTAAAGATGCACATGTCCACATTATCAAAAAGCCCGTCCCTAACGTACCAGGCTTTTGCCGCCACAAGTTCCTCCGCTATGCCCGGCCAAATGACCAAGGTCCCTTGTATGTTCTCCCTTTCCATCAATTGCTTTACGGCAAGGGCGGCCGTTATGTTCAACGGGATTCCTGAATTATGTCCCTCCCCGTGGCCCGGCGCCCCCTCAACAATGGGTTTGTGATAGGCCACCCCAGGATATTGGGATGCCTTGGGAATACAGTCCACATCGCTTCCCAGGGCTATTACCGGACCCTCCCCATTGCTCCATCTGGCGAACCAAGCGGTCGGTATACCCGAAATTCCCCGCTCAATGGCAAATCCGTTCGTTTCCAGAATGCCCGTTAAATACTGGGAGGATTCGCTTTCCTGAAATCCGAGCTCCGAAAAACTGAATATCTTGTCCACCATAACCTGGGCCATCTTGGCATTGGATTCCACTATTTCGGAAACTTCGGTCTTCAACTTTTCCACCTGTCTGGCGGAACGTTTGGTTTGGGCCTGTAGGGAAACGTTTAAGGAAATGACAAAAACAAAAGGGCTCAAAATTCGGTAAACTGCTTTCATATAAAGTTTTTTGGTTGGTAGTCTTAAAGTTACAGGATTTTTCCCTACTCAAACAACAACCGCCCCTTAATTGCGAAATAATCATTTTAAGGGCCCATTTTCATATATGGAAACAACCATGGGCGGCACAAAATTCAAATCTATGTTTCAGGAAGATCACAATGGCATTCATGGAAGGGGACGATGGCGGTTTTTTTAAAAAGGTCTTGGGGCAAAGGGACCATTTGCTGGTATTTAACAGTTCCCGTCAAAAACTGTTTATATTTCCGTTTAGGGATTACACATTTAAAACGTAAATTTGCAGCTTGTTGAACCTCCAATGCACAAAACAAAATGATCCATTTTTTCGGGGACCCACAGGCTTACGTTTTCGCCGTTCAGACAGATGGCGCAATTTCTAAGGAAGACACCACAAAACTCACTTGGTTGTTTGGCAACCTGCCCAAATTGAACACGGCGTCCCTTGACGCCTTTTTTATTGGGCCCCGGGCGGCCATGGTCACACCATGGAGCACCAATGCCACGGAAATAACCCAAAATATGGGAATTGCTGGCATCCTTCGTATAGAGCGGTTCCTTTCCTGTTCGGAAGACCATACAGATTTTGATCCGATGTTATTGGAAAAATACACCGGATTATCGCAAACGGTATTTACGGTCGATATCCTTCCGGAATCCGTTCAAGAGGTAGATAATATCGCCTCTTATAACAAACAGCAGGGACTTGCCCTGAGTGGGGAAGAAGTCGATTATCTCGAGCAACTGGCAAAAAAGATCGGACGGAAACTTACGGATTCGGAGGTATTTGGGTTCAGTCAGGTAAACTCGGAACATTGCAGGCACAAAATTTTTAATGGGACCTTTGTGGTGGACGGGATGGAAAAACCTTCTTCCCTTTTTAAACTGATCAAAAAGACCTCCCAAGAACATCCTGGAGAGATCGTTTCCGCCTATAAGGACAATGTAGCGTTCATAAAGGGCCCCACTGTGGTCCAATTTGCCCCTAAAAGTGCCGATAAACCCGATTTTTATGCGGAAGTACCTTTTAATTCCGTCATCTCTCTAAAAGCCGAAACCCATAATTTCCCCACTACCGTAGAACCTTTTAACGGTGCCGCCACAGGTGCCGGGGGCGAAATTAGGGACCGTCTGGCCGGGGGAAAGGGTTCTTTGCCACTGGCAGGTACCGCCGTGTACATGACCCCCTATTCCCGCTTGGAAGAAAACAGGCCTTGGGAGAAGGCAATGGCCGAAAGGGACTGGTTGTACCAAACCCCCATTGACCTCCTGATAAAAGCTTCCAATGGAGCTTCCGATTTTGGAAATAAATTTGGGCAACCGTTGATCTGCGGATCTGTGCTGACCTTTGAACATGAAGAGAACGATCGAAAATTGGGATTCGATAAGGTGATCATGCAGGCAGGGGGAATCGGATATGGCAAAGCCGAACAGGCATTAAAGGAAAATCCCTCCACAGGGGACAAAATTGTGATCTTAGGGGGCGATAATTACCGTATCGGAATGGGTGGCGCAGCAGTCTCCAGTTCCAATACTGGGGAATTTGGGGCCACCATAGAGCTGAACGCCATCCAACGTTCCAATCCCGAAATGCAAAAACGTGCTGCCAACGCCATTAGAGGTCTGGTGGAAAGCGATTTTAATCCCATAGTCTCCATTCACGACCACGGGGCGGGGGGCCACTTGAACTGCCTTTCCGAACTGGTCGAGGCCACAGGTGGAAAGATAGATTTAGATAGTTTGCCCGTTGGGGACCCTACCCTTTCGGCCAAGGAAATTATAGGAAATGAGTCCCAGGAACGGATGGGACTGGTCATTGGACAAGAGGACATGGGACTGCTACGGCGCATTGCCGAGAGGGAACGCTCCCCCATCTACGAAGTGGGGGCCGTCACCGGGGATCACCGTTTTACCTTTGAATCCTCTACCTCTGGTGCCAAGCCCATGGATCTGGAACTCTCCGATATGTTCGGGAGCTCGCCCAAGACCATAATGGACGATACCACCGTTTCCAGGAAATATCGTAACCCTTCCTATTCCTTGGATCATTTCCAGGAATACCTGGAGCAGGTGCTACAGCTGGAAGCTGTGGCATGTAAGGACTGGCTAACGAACAAAGTGGACCGCTGCGTGGGCGGGAAAGTGGCAAAACAGCAATGTGTGGGACCTTTGCAACTTCCCCTGAACAATTGTGGGGTCATGGCGTTGGACTATAAAGGGAAGGAGGGCATCGCCACCTCCATAGGGCATTCGCCCGTATCGGGGCTTATCGACCCTATCGCCGGTAGTAGGAACAGCATTGCCGAAGCGCTGACCAATCTTGTATGGGCACCACTAAATGGGGGCCTTGGTTCGGTTTCCCTGTCCGCCAACTGGATGTGGCCCTGTAAGAACCCCGGCGAAGATGCCCGATTGTATACCGCCGTGGAGGCCGTGTCCGATTTTGCCATTGCCCTTGGCATCAATATCCCCACCGGAAAGGATTCCCTTTCCATGAAACAGCGCTACAGGGACAGCGAAGTTTTGGCGCCCGGAACTGTTATCATTTCCGCGGCCGCCCATTGTAGTGATATTACAAAGGTCATAGAACCCGTATTGCAAAAAAATGGGGGGGACATTTATTATATCAATCTTTCCAAGGATACTTCTAGATTGGGGGGCTCTTCCTTTGCACAGGTACGAAATAGCGTGGGCAACGAAGCTCCTACCGTTAAGGATGCCGCATATTTTAAACAGGCGTTCAATACGGTACAAAAACTGATACTGGAAGATCGCATCGTGGCAGGACATGATGTGGCCTCCGGAGGATTGATCACTACCCTTCTTGAACTCTGTTTTGCGGATACCGACCTAGGTGCAAATATCGACCTCTCTTCCTTGGGCGAAAAGGATACCATAAAATTGCTGTTCGCCGAGAATGTGGGATTGGTGGTTCAGTCGCACGACCCGGCATTTGAAGCCTATCTTAAGAGCTTCGGCATCGAGTGCCATAAATTGGGATCGGTAACCACCGACCCGACCCTTATCATTAAAAACCAAGGGGTCGAAATGGGGCTGAATATACATTCCCTTCGGGATGTTTGGTTCAGGACCTCCTATTTATTGGATGCAAAACAGACCGCTGGCAATTTGGCCAGAGACCGTTTTGATAATTTCAAGCAACAGCCCCTTAAATACATCTTTCCACGGGATTTCACTGGAAAATTACCGGAAATGGTGCGGGAGAACAGGCCCAAGGCCGCCATCTTAAGGGAAAAGGGAAGCAATTCGGAGCGGGAAATGGCCAATGCCATGTACTTGGCCGGCTTTGACGTAAAGGATGTACATATGACCGATCTGATTTCCGGAAGGGAAACTTTGGAAGATATACAGTTTATTGGAGCCGTGGGAGGTTTTTCCAATTCGGACGTATTGGGAAGCGCCAAAGGATGGGCGGGTGCCTTTAAATACAATGAAAAGGCCAATACCGCCCTAAAAAAATTCTTTGCAAGGCCCGATACCCTATCCATAGGCATCTGTAACGGTTGCCAATTGTTCATGGAACTGGAACTGATCAATCCTGACCACTCGGAACACGGCAAACTTACGTATAACGACAGCAACAAGCACGAGAGCGGGTTTACCTCGGTCAGGATCGGGCCCAACAATTCCGTGATGCTCTCTTCCCTTGCCGGCAGTCTGTTGGGGGTATGGATCTCCCATGGGGAAGGTAAGTTCAAACTTCCCTTACCCGAGGAAAAGTACCAGATCGTCGCTCAATATGGCTATGGCACCTATCCTGCAAACCCAAATGGTTCCGATTATAATGTGGCCATGTTGTGCGACGAAAGCGGAAGGCATTTGGTGACCATGCCCCATATAGAGCGTTCCACCTTTCAATGGAACTGGGCCCACTATCCCCCACAAAGGAAGGATGCGGCCACTCCATGGCTGCAGGCCTTCGTAAACGCCAGAAAATGGGTAGAGCAGCATTCCGATCGTTAATGTAAAGGGAGCTCATGCCAAAAAATGATATAACGGTCCCTTCCCGTTTTCCCCCGTCGGAAAGATCGGGGAGCGGTACCCTTTTAAAAACCGATCGATGTCCTCTGAACTAAGCTATAGACCGGCAACCGCTGAAGACCTTCCGGCCCTTGTACATATGCTGGCCAATGATAAATTGGGACGGCTACGGGAAAAATTTGCCGAACCTTTGCCCCAGGCATACTATGATGCTTTTGACCGCATCACAGCAGACCCCAATCAGGAGCTTACCGTTGTGGTAAATACGGTAGGGGAAGTGATCGCTACTTTCCAGCTAAGTTTTATACCCTACCTGACCTATAAAGGTGGTATCAGATGTCTGGTAGAAAATGTACGTGTCCGGGACGAGGATACGGGTAAGGGGACCGGAAGGCAAATGTTTGCCTGGATCTTTGAACGGGCAAAACGTAGAAATGCCCATTTGGTACAACTTACGTCCGACAAGCAACGTAAGGATGCCATTCGATTTTATGAGGGATTGGGATTCAAGGCGTCCCATGAAGGCTTCAAGTTGCACCTGTAATCAAAAAAAAAAGACGGTCGCCAAAAAGGCGACCGTCCCATAAAATATACGGATGGAGTATATTATTTTTTAGTGTAATCGGCATGGATGGCCCTATCGAACTCGGCCCAGTGCTCCGGGGTCATTCTTTCAGGTGTGAAAAGGCAGATTCCCGTAGCCCCGTTTTCCATGGAGGCCCTAATGGCCGTTTCCATTTCCGAGGGCAATAGTCCATGGTTCTCGGGGTCTTTTTCTTTGATCTTATTTTTTGGGTCCGGACATATAAAGAGTCCGCTGTAGACCGGACGGGTCGCTGGTACCGCTGCAACCTCTTCTTTGGTCATCGTGCCCACCCATTTCGGCCCTTCGAGGTAAAAGTCGTTATAGTTCATGGGGTAAACCGCATCAAGGTTCCATTTGTTCCATTCCTGCCGCACCAATTTTTTGGCGGTTTCAGGTCCTGGAAATACGGCCGCATTTATTTTCTTTCCCTTTTGGTGCACCACCTCGGCCAAACGGTTTACCATATCGGTAATAAGGTCGTACCGGAACTGTTTCCATTCCTGTACCTGTGAGGGATCTTCCACTGCCTTGATGTCGATTCCCGATTTTTCCTTAAAATCGCCCACGCACTTATCGCAGTAGCAATAATCGAATTCCGGAAATTCCCTGTCCATCACCAATCCGTATTTCTCCCATAGTCCCTTCGCAAGGATCACATCAGGGAAACGTATGAAGTCAAGATGGATGGCATCCACTTCTTCCACTTCCGCTACCTTGCCGTACAGATCGGCCAAGAAAGCGAAACTACCTTCTTTATTGGGACATAGGAACTTGTAATGGTCAACGTAGGCCGGCTTGTCAAAGGCCGACTCCCCATTTCGGTTTACCGCATACAGCTCGTGGGGCAGTTTGGGGTTTTCGCCCTGTACCATGGTAGGGATCCATGTATGGAACTCCATTCCGGCCTCTTTGGCTATTTTGCCTACCCTTCTGTAGGTTTCCGGGTCATGGCCACCATTGTACATCAATCCGTCCACACCTTTCTCCTTATAGTCTTGAAACATGGCCCCCAGTTCCTGGTCCGTGGCATCGCCCGGGCCTCCCGTCCAAGCGTACACAGGTATCTTGGGTTTTTCAGTACAGGAACATAAGATTAAAACAAAGCTCAGAATGGTAAGAATCCTTTTCATAGGGTTTGGTTCTTTTAATTAATTAGGTGCCCCAACTTAACGATTTTTTAAAATTAAGGTAAAAAACTTAGCTAAATGACCTTTTTTATGACATCAACAACCAGATAGCCGGCTTTTACGCCTAAATAATACATTATATCACCCGAACAATTACACAATTGGCCAAAACCATGTCGGCCCTTGCCCTTTTGGCATTTTTAAGGTTGGAAAAGGAAGACCGCTCCCTTTTGTCAGCAGATGATGAACGATGCCCAAACCACTAAAAAAGAACTGCTTAAACCTTTTTTAATATTTAGATCGACTTAGGTATTAAAACATCTTTAATATTTTAAAGGGTTTTGTACGAATACCATTTTAGAATACCGTTCCCTTTTCTTAATTTGCAATTACGTTTATATACAATCATGGAACAAATAACCCGGCTTTTTGATTTTCCGTACTACCAACTGGAAAAATTCGACCTGAACAGATCCTTGGTCACCAAATACAATGGCGAATGGAAGGCCACCTCCACCAAGGAATATGTGGATATGGCCAATGCCGTGAGCCGGGCCCTATTGCGTCTAGGGGTCGGAAGAAACGACAAAATAGCGGTGATCTCTATGAACAACCGTACAGAATGGAACATAATGGACATAGGCATCCTGCAGTTGGGGGCCCAGAACGTGCCCATTTATCCCACCATATCCGAAGGTGAATATGAATATGTCCTGAACCATTCCCAAGCAAAATACTGCTTCGTTTCCTGTAAGGAAGTCTTCGATAAGGTACATGCGGTACGGCCCAATACCCCGGCCCTATTGGATGTATATTCCTTTGATATGCTGGAGGATTGCAAAAACTGGGACGAAATACTGGAACTCGGTAAAGATGTTTCGAACCAAGGGGAAGTGGAAAAATTAATGGCATCCGTCGGCCCTGAGGACCTGGCCACCCTTATTTATACCTCCGGCACCACTGGAAGGCCCAAGGGCGTGATGTTGTCCCACAGCAATGTGGTGAGCAACGCCATTGAAAGTTCCAAACGTTTTCCCATAGTGGACGGGGATACCAGGGCGCTCAGCTTTTTGCCGGTATGCCATATTTATGAACGTATGCTCATGTACCTGTACCAATATAGGGGGGTCACGATCTATTTTGCCGAGTCCATCGATAAGATCAGTGAAAACCTCAAGGAAACGGAACCCCATGTGATGACCGCTGTCCCCAGGCTTTTGGAGAAGGTGTACGATAAGATCATAGCCAAGGGGACCGAACTGACGGGCATTAAAAAGAAACTGTTTTTCTGGGCGGTGCAAGTAGGTCTCGAATTTGAACCGTACGGGAGGAACGGCTGGCTGTACGAGCTTAAACTGGCCCTGGCCCGTAAACTGATCTTTAGTAAATGGAAGGCGGGCCTTGGCGGAAACCTAAGTCTGATCGCCTCTGGAAGTGCGGCCCTGCAACCGCGGTTGGCACGGATCTTCAATGCTGCCGAACTGGGGCTGATGGAAGGGTACGGTCTTACCGAAACCTCTCCCGTGATTTCCGTGAACGATATGCGCGACGGCGGTTTCAAGATCGGGACCGTTGGAAAGTTATTGGACCGGACGGAAGTAAAGATCGCCGCCGATGGGGAAATCTGCGTTAAGGGACCACAGGTCATGATGGGCTATTACAACGATCCCGAAAAGACAGCGGAAGTTTTAAAGGACGGTTATTTTCTTACCGGGGATATCGGGGAACTCGATGCGGAAGGTTTCTTAAGGATCACCGATAGGAAAAAAGAAATGTTCAAGACCTCCGGCGGAAAGTATGTGGCTCCCCAACTCTTGGAGAACAGGTTCAAGCAATCGCGCTTCATAGAACAGATCATGGTCATAGGGGAAGGGGAGAAAATGCCGGCCGCACTTATTCAGCCCGACTTCAACTTTGTGACGGAATGGGCAAAAAAGCACGGTATACAGGTAGGCGACAAAAAGGAATTGGTTACCAATGAAAAGGTGGTGGCACGATTTCAGGAAGAAGTGGATATTGCCAACGAAAATTTCGCCAAATGGGAAAAGGTAAAACAGTTTCGCCTAACCCCGGAGGTGTGGACCGTGCAAGGGGGGCACCTTACCCCTACCCTTAAACTAAAGCGCAAGAATATAAAGGAACTGTTCTTGCCGCTCTACAACGATATCTACGATCATAAGGAAGCATGAACAAGTGATGGACCTTGACCATACTAAAATAAACCGATCCGTTTTTATTTTTAGATTCAAGGACACGTTTGTGGAGCATGGCCGAAAAGGTGATCTTTAAGAGATCGGGCGTTTTTTTTGAACCATATATTATGCATGCATAATATATTTTCCTATCTTTGGGAACCGATCGTATCCCGTATGAAGGACATTACAATAGATTACGCCCTTAGGGCCACTTGGCAGGCAGTTGCAAAAATGTACAACGAAGAAGCCAAGAATTTTGACACCACCATGGCAATTGGATTCACGTTGCTAAGCATTGACCCCAAGACGGGCACTCCCTCCACTGCCCTAGGTCCAAAAATGGGCATGGAAGCGACCAGCCTTTCCCGAATCCTGAAAAGTATGGAAGACAAGGGCTTTATCCAACGAAAGAAAAATCCCAATGACGGCAGGGGTGTCTTGATACACTTGACCAGCTTGGGACTGGATAAAAGAAAGGTTTCCAAGGATGTGGTAATGCGCTTTAACGAAGCGATAAGGGATCATATTTCAGAGGAGAAACTGCAACATTTCTTTGAAGTTACCGAATCGGTCAACAAATTGATATCGGAAAAGAAAATTTATATAAAAAATACAACCAATTAATACGTTTATTGATGAACAGACATATTAAAAAAGTAGCGGTGATCGGCTCCGGTATAATGGGTAGCGGAATTGCCTGTCACTTTGCCAATATTGGGGTGGAGGTATTATTGCTCGACATTGTGCCCCGTGAGCTTACGGAAGCCGAAAAGGCCAAGGGACTTACACTGAACGATACCGTCGTACGCAACCGATTGGTGAACGATTCCCTGGCCGCCGCCCTCCGATCCAAACCATCCCCTATCTACCACCCAAAATTCGCAAGCCGCATAAAAACGGGCAACTTGGAAGATGATATTGAACAAGTGGGCAAAGTGGACTGGATCTTGGAAGTGGTGGTAGAGCGATTGGATATCAAAAAAAAGGTCTTTGAAAGCCTTGACAAATATAGAAGCCCAGGAACCCTGATCACTTCCAATACCTCGGGCATTCCCATTAAATTTATGAGCGAGGGAAGAAGCGACGATTTTCAAAAACATTTCTGCGGGACACACTTCTTTAACCCGGCCCGGTACCTCAATTTGTTCGAAATCATTCCCGGACCCAAAACGACGCCCGAAATTTTGGAGTTCCTCAACTCCTATGGGGAACGTTTTTTGGGAAAAACCTCTGTGGTAGCCAAGGATACCCCGGCCTTTATAGGTAACAGGATAGGTATCTTCAGTATACAGAGCCTTTTCCACATGGTACGGGAAATGGACCTGACCGTTGAGGAAGTGGACAAACTTACCGGCCCCGTGATCGGACGGCCCAAATCGGCCACTTTCCGAACAGTGGATGTTGTAGGCTTGGATACCCTCGTCCATGTCGCCAACGGAATAGCGGAAAATTGCCCACAGGATGAACGGCACGAAATCTTTGCCCTGCCCCCCTTTATCAACACTATGATGGAGAACAAATGGCTGGGCAGTAAAACGGACCAAGGTTTTTATAAAAAAGAACGCAACAGCGACGGATCCAGTGAAATTAAGACACTGGACCTCAACACCATGTCCTACCGAAGCGCCAAAAAGGCCAGTTTTGCCACTTTGGAAACCACCAAGACCATAGACAAGGTGGTGGACAGGTTTCCGGTATTGGTCGATGGTAAGGACAAAGCCGGCGAATTTTACCGTAAAAATTTTGCGGCCCTTTTCGCATATGTTTCGCATAGGATTCCTGAAATCTCGGACGATATCTACAAAATTGACGATGCCATGAAAGCCGGTTTTGGCTGGGAACATGGACCCTTCCAAATTTGGGACGCTATCGGGGTACGGAAGGGACTGGAACTTATTACGGCACACGGGCAGCAAGTGGCACCGTGGGTATCCGAAATGTTGGAAACGGGCGTGGAATCCTTTTATTCGGTAAAGGACGGCAACACCTATTATTATGATATTTCCGGGAAAAAAGTGGAAAAGGTACCGGGACAGGATGCTTTTATCATCTTGGACAATATCCGGAAATCGAAAGCGGTATTCAAGAATAGTGGCGTAGTGGTGGAAGACTTGGGGGATGGAATCCTCAATGTGGAATTCCAGTCCAAGATGAACACCATAGGCGGGGATGTCCTTGCCGGCCTGAATAAGGCGATCGACCTTGCGGAAAAGGATTTTCAGGGCCTTGTGGTCGGAAATCAGGCGGCCAATTTTTCTGTGGGCGCCAATATTGGCATGATCTTTATGATGGCCGTGGAACAGGAATATGACGAGCTTAACATGGCGATCAAGATGTTTCAGGATACTGTGATGCGCATGCGCTATTCTTCCATTCCCACCGTTGCGGCACCCCACGGAATGGCCTTGGGAGGCGGTTGTGAACTTTCCCTACATGCCGATATGGTAGTGGCCGCTGCCGAAACCTATATCGGACTGGTGGAATTTGGGGTCGGGGTGATTCCCGGCGGCGGCGGATCCAAGGAAATGGCCCTGCGGGCGTCGGATACCTTTCGCAAAAACGATGTGGAACTGAACATCCTGCAGGAATACTTCCTCACCATCGGAATGGCAAAGGTCTCCACTTCAGCCTATGAGGCGTATGACCTGGGTATCCTACAAAAGGGTAAGGATATCGTAGTGGTAAATAAAGATCGACAGATCGCTACCGCCAAATCATATGCAAAACTGATGGCGGAAGCAGGCTATACCCGACCGGTGAGGCGTACCGATGTGAAGGTCCTTGGAAAACAGGCCCTTGGCATGTTCCTTGTGGGCACCGATTCCATGGAAGCGGGAAAATATATTTCCCCCCACGATCGAAAGATCGCGAACAAATTGGCCTATGTAATGGCGGGAGGAGATCTTTCCGAGGCGACCCTTGTAAGCGAACAGTACTTGCTTGACCTGGAAAGGGAGGCATTTCTCTCCTTGTGCACCGAAAGGAAGACCCTGGAACGGATACAGCACATGTTAAAGACCGGTAAACCATTGCGAAATTAGGATCGAAACATGGATCGCTCCCAAATTGCAAAGCGTACAAAAATCAGCAGCACAATGGTCGGGAGAATTATTTCAAAATGGCCATCGCACATAAATTCGTGCGATTCCAAAGGAAACGGATAATGGCATCCGACCATCATAAAACAATAAATCAACACAGATGAAAACAGCATATATCGTAAAAGCGTACAGGACAGCCGTAGGTAAGGCCCCAAAAGGGGTGTTCCGTTTTAAGCGGCCCGATGAGCTGGCGGCCGAAACCATTGCGCACATGATGAACGAAGTGCCGCAATTGGATAAAAAAAGGATTGATGACGTTATCGTGGGCAACGCCATGCCGGAAGCCGAACAGGGACTGAACGTGGCCCGTCTCATTTCCCTTATGGGACTAAAGATCGAGGACGTTCCGGGAGTTACCGTCAACCGCTACTGTGCGTCGGGAATAGAGACCATAGGGATCGCGACCGCCAAGATCCAAGCGGGAATGGCCGATTGTATCATTGCCGGAGGCGCGGAAAGCATGAGCTATATACCTATGGGAGGTTACAAACCCACGCCCGATTACAGCGTGGCCAAGGAAGGGCACGAAGACTATTATTGGGGTATGGGACTTACCGCAGAGGCCGTGGCGGAACAGTTTAATGTTTCCAGGGAAGATCAGGACGAGTTTGCCTTCCATTCACATATGAAAGCGCTTAAGGCCCAAGCTGAAAATCGTTTTCAGGACCAGATAGTCCCCATTGAAGTGGAACATACCTTTGTTTCGGAGGCAGGAAAAAAAGAGACAAAAAAATACACGGTTACCAAGGATGAAGGTCCAAGGGCAGGCACTTCCCTGGCCGCACTGTCCAAGTTACGTCCCGTATTTGCCGAAGGCGGAAGCGTTACCGCCGGTAACTCTTCGCAAATGAGCGATGGTGCAGCGTTTGTACTTGTCATGAGCGAGGATATGGTAAAGGAGCTTAATCTGCAACCCATTGCACGTTTGGTAAATTATGCCGCTGCAGGAGTGGAGCCCAGGATTATGGGGATAGGACCTGTAAAGGCCATACCCAAAGCCCTAAAACAAGCGGGACTGCAACAGGATTCCATAGAACTGATCGAACTGAACGAGGCCTTTGCCTCCCAGTCCTTGGCCGTGATCAGGGAGTTGAAATTAAATCCCGATCTGGTAAACGTGAACGGGGGCGCCATTGCCCTTGGCCATCCCCTGGGATGTACGGGAGCCAAACTTTCGGTGCAGCTCTTCGATGAAATGCGAAAAAGGGACATGCAGGGAAAATACGGTATGGTCACCATGTGCGTAGGTACCGGACAAGGTGCAGCGGGCATCTTTGAGTTTTTAAATTAACCAAATAAAGAAGTTACTAAAATGAGCACTGAAACCATCGAAAAGGATATCCTCAGGGGAGGACAGTTCTTGGTAAAGGAAACCAAATGTGAAGATGTATTTACGCTGGAGGACCTGTCCGAGGAACAGAAAATGATGCGTGATAGCACCAAGGAATTTGTGGACAGGGAACTTTGGGCGCATTGGGAACGTTTTGAAAGGAAAGATTATGCCTACACCGAAGAATGTATGCGCAAAGCGGGGGAGCTGGGGCTTCTGAGCGTTGCCGTACCGGAATCCTATGGAGGAATGGGAATGGGTTTTGTGTCCACCATGTTGGTATGCGATTATATTTCCGGGGCTACGGGATCGTTCAGTACGGCTTTTGGGGCACATACGGGAATAGGGACCATGCCCATCACCCTGTACGGAACAGAGGAACAAAAAATGAAATACGTGCCCAAACTGGCTTCTGGAGAATGGTTCGGGGCCTATTGCCTTACGGAACCCGGAGCGGGATCCGATGCCAATTCGGGAAAGACCAAGGCCGTGCTCTCGGAGGACGGAAAATATTACAGCATCACCGGTCAAAAAATGTGGATCTCCAATGCAGGGTTCTGTAACCTCTTCATAGTCTTTGCCAGAATTGGGGACGATCGTAACATCACCGGGTTTATCCTGGAGAACGATCCCTCCAATGGCATCACGCTGGGCGAGGAGGAAAAGAAGTTGGGAATCCATTCATCATCTACCCGACAGGTATTTTTTAACGAAACGAAGGTTCCCGTGGAAAATATGCTCTCTACCCGGGGAAATGGGTTCAAGATCGCCATGAACGCCCTCAACATTGGCCGTATAAAATTGGCCGCGGCCTGTTTGGACGCCCAAAGGAGGGTAATTGGGGAAGCGACCAAATACGCCAATGACCGGGTACAGTTTAAGACCCCTATCATTAATTTTGGGGCCATAAAGGCGAAGATTGCCAACATGGCCACCAATTGTTATGCCGGGGAATCTGCCAGTTATCGGGCCGCAAAAAACATCGAGGATAGGATTGCCATCCGAGAGTCGGAAGGCAACACCCACCAAGAGGCTGAACTGAAGGGAGTGGAGGAATATGCCATTGAATGTTCCATCTTGAAAGTGGCCGTTTCGGAAGATTGTCAAGATTGTACGGATGAGGGGATCCAAATTTTTGGGGGCATGGGCTTTAGTGCGGACACCCCTATGGAATCCGCATGGAGGGACTCCCGTATTGCAAGGATATATGAGGGCACCAATGAGATCAACCGCATGTTGGCGGTGGGCATGCTGATAAAAAAGGCCATGAAGGGACATGTGGATCTTTTGGGACCCGCTACCAAGGTCGGGGAAGAATTGATGGGAATCCCTTCCTTTGACACCCCGGACCAGTCCGAACTGTTCGCAGCGGAGAAAGATCTGGTGGGCCGACTCAAAAAGGTTTTTCTGATGGTGGCCGGGAGCGCAGTGCAAAAATATGGTCCTGAGCTGGAGAACCACCAACAATTGATGCTGGCCGCTTCCGATATCCTGATCGAGATCTATATGGCGGAATCCACCTTGCTCAGGACCGAAAAAAATGCAAAACGCTTTGGGGAAGAGGCGCAGTCCATACAGATCGCTATGTCCAAATTGTACCTCTATACCGCGGTGGATACCATCGTTCAAAAAGGGAAGGAGGCCATTGTATCCTTTGCGGAGGGCGATGAACAGCGCATGATGCTCATGGGGTTGAAACGGTTTACAAAATATGCCGACCATCCCAATGTAGTGGCCTTAAGGACACAGATCGCCGATAAGGTAGCGGCCGATAACGGCTATACCTTCGATTGATGTTCTGTGCAGGTTGCCATAGGATGCGATCAATTGGCCTATAGGAATAACCGCTTCGCAAAACTGTTTGGAGTGTAAAAGGACCGTCTCGGCACGGTCCTTTCTTATTGAAGTGATTTATACTACCTAAAAATTATTGCATTACGCCCAAGAAGCCGGGGATTTGCCCCTTAAATCCGCACTATCGGGAATGGACAGGCCCTCCCATCGATCTATTCGGGGAGACTATAACGGGCGGCCCTTACCGCATTTTACGTATACTTAGATTTTTTTCATACAAAAATTACGTTCTTATACGTAAAAATACATCATATTCTACACGTATATTCTACCGATTCAACCCTATTTTATATACGGCTTTGATAGGACTTTGATAGGGCTTTGATAGGGCTTTGCCTCCCTGAATTTTCATTTACGTATTTTTAAGTATCTATTTTTTACGTATTTTGATGTCAACCGATGGCGCGGATTTGCCGCTTAAATCCGCATGTTTAATTAAATAATACCCACAAAGATCTGATATAAAATGTTTTTCGGTTTTGGTACTTTCACCGAAATTGGTATTCCATTAATACCAATTAAGAGAGTAACAAATTATTCGGATATAAGTCCCTCTTGGATGATTGACTTTGTTTTGAGAGTTTGAAAACCTTGATCTAGGGCTGTTCCTCAATGAAAACCTTTCTGTTTTACCTGCCCTATCCAAATATCAGTGGAAAGATATCCTAAAATCGTTCGGGAGCATCTATTTCTATGGGGGGAGATTGTAGAGAGGGCCTCTTAGGTAACTTTATATCCAGTATTTAAAACAAAAACCTTTCCAGTTCCCTTGAATAGATTCCTTTCTATGGCGGTATCCGATTCCAAAAGCATAACGGCCTGGCAGGATTACCTTTGGAAGCATGGAAGGCCCCTCCTACCGACTCCAAAATAAACCCAAAGCAACGGAAGGTATTGCAGTCCTGTAAAATCGCATCCTCTTAAAAATTGCCTGCGTTATCGCAGAAACTTTAAGTATATTTAACAATATATAAGAAAAATCTTGCTTCATTAATAATATTTTATATTTTTAGGGATATAACTATTTAAATATATTAAGATGAAAAAGTATTTGTTTTCCGCTATTTTATTTTTAGGGTTATTGGCTAACGCAAATAACCTCTCCTTTAGTGCTTCCAAAGATGTAGTTATTGAAAGTTGTGAAGAAGCGTTCAGTATTCTGGAAAATCCTAATCCTCCCTATTTATACGCAAAAGCGCTTCAATATATTGCAGATAATGATTGTTGATCTTAAAATCATAAGACCACCGCAAATTAGGCGGTGGTTTTTTTTAAATTAAAATTGTTTCCCGATGGCACGGATTTAAGGTTGCAATCCGTGCCCTCCCATCAATCCCTCATGGATTCCCGTATGGCCTCGTCGCTCGCCTTTTTCGAGAAGTTTACGGCACATTCTATAAGGGCCAAATGGGAATAGGCCTGTGGAAAGTTCCCTAGGAGCCGCTTGGTCTTAAAATCGATGTCCTCGCTGAAAAGTCCCAAGTGGTTACTGTACCCTAAGAGCTGTTCAAACTGTGCAATGGCCTTGTCTTCCTCCCCTATCTTAAAAAGGCTGTTGATCAACCAAAAGGTGCAAATGGTAAAGGAAGAGGAAGGGAGTCCAAAATCGTCCTCGTTTTTGTAGCGGTACATCAGTCCCTCATTGCTCAGCTCCCGTTCTATGGCCTTTACGGTACTGATATACTTTGGGTCTTTTGCCTGAATAAATCCGTAGGATTCCATCAAGAGGACCGAAGCGTCCAAATGGGGGGATCCGTACGACTGGGTAAAGGACTGCATTTCTTCGTTCCAGGCCTTTTGATGGATGTCCTGTTTGATCTGCTGTTCCAGCACCGTCCACTTTTTGATCTTGTGCATCTTGCCGAGGATGGTGGCCACCTTAATGGCCCGATCCAGAGCCACCCAGCAAAGAATCTTGGAAAAGGTAAAATGTCTGTCCTCGGTTCTGAATTCCCATATCCCCTTATCGGCTTCTTCCCAGTGTTTCCCTACGATCCAGACAATGCCCTTGGTAATGGTCCATAATTCCTCGCCGTTGTAAATATCCGTTTCAAATTTCACCAATTGCTGGTGTATCAGGTCCATCAGAATGCCATAAATATCGTTCTGCCGCTGTTTGTAGGCCGCATTGCCCACCCGTACGGGCCGTGAACCCTTGTACCCGCTGAGATGGTCCAAGGTTTCCTCGGTCAGCTGCTTCTCCTTATTGATCCCGTACATGATCTGTAGCTTTTCATCCTTATCGGGGATCAGGTCCATAATGAACTGCAAATAGCGCCTGGCCACATTTTTATGGCCCAGTTCGGATACTACCTTGATGACCATGGAGGCATCCCTGATCCAACAGAAGCGGTAATCCCAGTTGCGCACCTCCCCGATGGTCTCGGGAAGGGAGGTGGTAACGGCCGCCAGGACGGCCCCCGTTTTATCGTAGCTCAACATTTTTAAGGTCAGTGCACTGCGGATGATCTCCTCGTTGAACTTCCTGTAGGTCGGGGTACGTTCGATCCAGTTAAGCCAGTACACCTTGGTCCGTTCCAGGTCCAGGTACATTTTCTTGGTGGTGGGAAGAAAAATCTTCTCGTTGTACCCCAAAAGAAAATACCCCGATTCCTTTAAGGAAATCTCGGTGCCCAGTACCACGGCTTCCATATCAAAGGAAGTATATAAAAAAACGGTATCGAACTTCACCTCGTGCGTAAGGCTGGCAATAAAGTTTTCCTTGATAAAGGTGGCCGTCTCCCCCTGTGCAAATTCTAGCTTGGGATCGTACTTTACCCTAAATGAGGGACTTCCGGATACATACCGAATATAACGGACAATTTCCGGAGGGGCATGGCTGCCCCCGTCATCGTTCCGGTACCTCGGCATAAAATCGTGCACCTCGAACCGATCTTCCCCACTGGAGAAAGAAGTTACCAAGATACAGGTATGCAGTTCATATTTTTGTTCGATCTTGTAGGATCCATCCGTTAAGATTTCAAAACTCCCGCCAATTTCTTCATCCAAAAGTTTGGCGAACACCGAGGAAGAATCAAATTCGGGAAGACAGCACCAATCCAAAGATCCGGTCTTTGATATCAACGCCGCGCTCCGACAATTTCCAATAATACCATAGTCTAAATTATCCATATTTTTTAAGATCTCTTTAATATCGAAGTGGTGAAAACGGTCCAAAGGCTAAAAAAGGTTTTGTCCACTTGAAATATCGTTTCCGCTACAAAGGTCGGGCTTACGGTATAAAATATGTTCAAATGGGTCAAAAAGAATCCTTTTATGGCCAATGAAATAGTTTAAAGTACTTCGTTCACTCCATTAGTTGTTTTTCCAGTTCGTTTTGACGAAATTTAGGAAAATTAAATTCCATAGGTACTAAAAAAAAACAAATTATGTCCAAAACTATCATAATCTCAAATAGACTTCCCGTTCAGTTACAGATCGACAACAACGAAATAACGGCCATCCCCAGCGTAGGAGGACTTGCAACGGGCATGAAATCGGTACATTCGGGCGGGAACAGCCTCTGGATCGGCTGGAGCGGCCTTACCGATGAGGAAATTCCGGACGAATTGGTCGACAAAATTGACAGTGCGCTTGCCGAGCACGGGTCTTCAAAAGTAAACCTCAGCGCGGAAGAGGTGGATGGTTTTTATTACGGGTTCAGCAATCGGACCGTTTGGCCCCTCTTCCATTATTTTTTGGAATACTCCGAGTTCCAGTTGGAAAGTTGGACCATCTACAAACAGGTAAACCAAAAGTTTGCGGACGCCATCCTGGAAAATGCCTCGGACGATGACACCATATGGGTGCACGATTACCAATTGATGCTGGTACCACAGATGGTCAGGGAAAAAAGACCCGATATTTCCATCGGTTTCTTCTTGCACATTCCCTTTCCCTCTTTTGAGATCTTCCGTACGCTTCCCTGGCGGACCGAAATATTGTTGGGCCTCTTGGGCGCAGATCTGATCGGTTTCCATACGTACGACTATGAACGTCATTTTTTAAGTTCCGTACGAAGGCTATTGGGGCTGGAGGTCAGTTTTAACGATGTCCATATGGACGAAAGGGTCATAAAGGTCGATTCCTTTCCCATGGGGATCGATTACAAAAAGTTCAATGATGCCGCTCTACAGAACCATACCAATAAATCCAAGGACCGGTCCGAACTGCAACGAAGGTTGGATATGCACAAGCAATCGGCACCCGATGCCAAGTTCCTGCTGTCCATAGATAGGTTGGATTACTCCAAGGGAATCGCAAAACGTCTGAACGCCTTCGAATACTTTTTGAACAAATACCCACAGTACAAGGAAAAGGTCCGACTGATCGTACTAGCTGTTCCGTCACGGTCCAATGTACCGCAGTACCAATTGTTGAAAAAGGAAATAGATGAACTGGTGGGCAGGATCAATGGGGAATTCAGTACCGTTAGCTGGACCCCTATCTGGTATTTCTACCGTTCCATGCCCTTTGAGAACCTCATAGACCTCTATACCTCTTGCGATATTGCCTGGCTAACGCCGATCAGGGACGGGATGAACTTGGTGGCCAAGGAATTCATTGCAACGCGTACGGATCAAACGGGCGTATTGATCCTGAGCGAAATGGCAGGTTCGGCGAATGAGATGAACGAATCCCTTCTGATAAATCCCAATAATTTTGAACAGACCGCAGATACCATTTACCAGGCCATCAATATGCCCAAGGAAGAGCAAAAGGCCCGGAATTCCATTCTGCAAAAAAGGTTGGAACGTTATAATGTGGAGAAATGGGCCAATGACTTTATGACCTCCCTTTTGAACCAAAAACAGATAGACCATTCCTACCAATCCCGAAAACTGTCGGTAGACCTCATGGATACCATCCGCAAGGAATATGTGAGTGCCAGTAAAAAATTGCTCTTTCTCGATTATGACGGCACCTTGGCAGGTTTCCATAACGATCCGCAAAAAGCGGGTCCCGATAAGGAACTTTACGAGTTATTGGACAATCTAGCGGCACAGGAAAATACCGATCTGTACCTCATAAGTGGGCGGGACAAGGAAACCTTTACGGAGTGGTTCCTTCCCAAAAAATACAATATGATCGTAGAGCACGGGGTCTGGATATCCAAGGACGGGGAAGATTTTAGAATGTTGGAAAACGTTAAAAAGGATTGGATGGAAAAGATCCATCCAGTATTGGAATCCTTTGTAGACCGAACCCCTGGTAGTTTTATAGAGGAAAAGAACTATTCCCTTGCATGGCATTACCGGAACACCGACCCCGATTTTGGCCAGAAAAGGGCCGCTGAGCTCCATACCGTACTTACTAGCCTCATCGCCAACGACAACTTGAGTATCCTGAACGGCAATAAGGTCATGGAGATCAAAAGTAGCAACGTGAACAAGGGACGGGCGGCCCTGCGGGTCTATACCGAGAAGGAATACGATTTTGTGTTTGCCATCGGGGACGATTGGACGGATGAATACATGTTCCAAGAGCTGCCGGAAAGTGCCATCACCGTAAAAGTGGGAAGGCAAAAAACCCATGCCAAGTACTATGTGGAAAGCATAAAAAATGTGCGCGATCTGATCGGCAGGTTTATGGATCGGGGACATTTGTAACGGCAATGGATCAACAAGCTCGAAAAAAGAATACTATGGGATAGGGGAAAAACTTAAAATTTTTCGACGCAAGTGCGAGAGCGGAACAAATTGGCTAACTTAGTGCGTGAAACCTTATCCAACTTCGACGCAGGGCGTCGGGGTATAAAACCCGTATAATGCGATCAACCATAAGACCAACCATGAAAAATCTCTTTGCCCTAGTAGTACTCATCTGTGTAAACATCGTTACGGCCCAGAACGACCAGCGTATCTATGATATTATCAATGCGATATCCGAGGACCGTATAAAAAAGGATGTGTCCACCTTGGCGAATTTTGGCACCCGCCATACTTTAAGCGATACGGTATCCCAAACACGTGGGATCGGGGCGGCCCGAAGATGGATAAAGGGCGCATTTGAGACCATTTCTGCCGATTGCAACGATTGTCTGGAAGTATCGTACCAGAAAGACCTGGTAAAAAAGGATGAAAATGCAAGGATATCCAAGGATGTCTGGGTAGTAAACGTGGTGGCGGTACAAAGGGGCACAAAATACCCCGATCGGTACATCATTATGAGCGGGGATATCGATTCCCGCGTAAGTGACCCAAATAACTCCACCTCGGACTCCCCTGGGGCCAATGACAATGCGAGCGGAATGGCGGGGACCATAGAAGCGGCACGCGTCCTCTCCAAGTACCGTTTCGAAAGCAGTATCATCTATTTGGGCCTCTCAGGGGAGGAACAGGGACTATTCGGAGGAAAAGGCCTCGCAAAAGAGGCAAAGGAAAAGGGATGGGAGATTATCGGGATCTTTAACAATGATATGATCGGTAATATCCAAGGGGTTGACGGCATTATCAGCAATGTGGATTTTAGGATTTTCTCCGAGCCAGTTCCCCCCACGGAAACCGAAAAGGAGCGGAACATGAGAAGGTTTTATGGAGGCGAAGTGGACGGGATTTCCCGACAGTTGGCCAGGTACGTGCATAAAAACGTGGTCGCCTACATGCCCGAAATGAACCCGATGATGATCTACCGCCTTGATCGGTTCGGCAGGGGTGGCCACCACAGGCCTTTTAACGATGAAGGGTTTGCCGGCATACGGATCATGGAGGCCCATGAAAACTATACGCAACAGCACCAGGATATCCGTACGGAGAATGGAATTGAATATGGGGATGTGCTGGAACATGTAAATTTTGGGTACGCAAAAAAGCTAACGGCGGTAAATGCCATTAATCTGGCATCCCTTGCATGGGCCCCACCGGCGCCGAAAATTGTAAAAATTGGCGGAATAGTGGAGCCCTCGGCCAAATTGGAGTGGGAAAGATCGGAAGGGGCAACGGGCTATAAAATTTATTGGAGGGATACCACCTCCCCCACTTGGGACCATAGTAGGTATGTAGGGGATGTGTCACAGTTCACCTTGGAAGGCATTGTCCTGGACAATTATTTCTTTGGTGTTTCGGCCGTGGGCAAGGACGGATTTGAGAGTGTGGTCACCTTCCCCAATGCGATTCTAAAATGATTTTAAAACAGGAAGACAAACAAATAGGATATTCATCCCATACAGTGGGGCAAACAATTTTAATATGAAAGCGATACATATATTCTATCTGATTTTTGTGGCCTTCCTGTTCCAAGGAAAGGCCCAAGAAAACAATGCCCTTTCCAGCTCCCCCAGACACCATGAATGGGTAGATCTGGAGCGGGACAATGGTACCGTATTAAAATCATTCGTGGTCTATCCTGAAAGTGACCGCCCTACCAAATCGGTCATCGTGATCCATGAGAACAGGGGCTTGGACGACTGGGCACGGACCTTCGCCGATCAATTGGCCTCCCAAGGTTTTTTGGTCATTGCCCCTGACCTTATCTCAAATACGGTGGAGGGAGTGGTCAAGACCACCGATTTTGAAAATTCCGACAAGGCCAGGGAAGCCATTTACGCATTGGATCAGCAACAGGTCACCAAAGACCTGAACGCCGTACATAATTACATAAAAAAAGATGCATCCGCCAATGGGGAGGTCTCGGTGGTCGGTTTTTGTTGGGGCGGTTCGCAGAGTTTTAGGTATGCCACGGACAACCCCGGGCTTCAAGAAGCGATCGTCTTCTATGGAACCGCACCAAAAGACACCACCGAGCTGGAAAAGGTCAGTTGTCCGGTATTCGGGTTTTATGGAGGGGACGACAACAGGGTGAACGCGACCATCCCTCCTACGGAAGAGGCCATGAAGTCATATGGGCACAGCTATGAATATAAAATTTATGACGGGGCGGGGCACGCCTTTATGAGACGGGGTGCCGAATCCGGGGCGGACCAAGCGAACAAAGAGGCCCATGACGCCGCATGGAAAAAATTATTGACCATTCTAAAATAAGAAGGACCAAAATGAAAAAAATAAGTGTTGCCCTGTTGCTTTTCGGTTGTTTACTGACCGGCGTCCATGCCCAGGAATTTACCGCCCAAGACAGTCTTCGGGGAAGCATTACCCCTGAACGTGCCTGGTGGGACCTTACCTTTTACCATCTGGACGTGGAAGTAAAGCCTGAGGAAAAATTCATTTCTGGCAGCAATACCATCAGGTATAAGGTACTTGAGGAAAAGCAACTGCTACAGATAGACCTGCAGCCTCCCATGAAAATAGAGCGCATCACCCAAGACGGACGAGATCTTGCTTACAAATCGAATATAAATGCCCACTTTGTACAATTACTGAAACCACAAAAAAAGGGCGATATCAATGAAATAAAGGTCACCTATTCCGGACATCCCAAAGAGGCCGTCCGGGCGCCATGGGACGGGGGCTTCTCCTGGAAAAAAGATTCCAATGGCAACCATTTTATCGCCACTTCCTGTCAAGGGTTGGGGGCCAGTGTTTGGTGGCCCAACAAGGACCATATGTACGACGAGGTAGACAGTATGGCGATCAGTGTAACCGTTCCAAAGGACCTTATGGAAGTTTCCAACGGCCGCCTCTTACGGATAGCGGAAAATACGGATACCAAGACCTACCATTGGTATGTCCAAAACCCCATCAACAACTACGGGGTCAACATCAACATAGGGGATTATGTACATTTTGGGGAAACCTACCAAGGGGAACAGGGTCCCCTGACAATGGATTATTATGTACTGCGCCCCAATTTGGAAAAAGCAAGGGAACAGTTTAGGGATGCGCCCAAAATGATGAAGGCCTTTGAGCATTGGTTCGGGCCCTATCCCTTTTATAAGGATGGGTATAAATTGGTGGAAGTTCCCTATTTGGGCATGGAGCACCAAAGTTCGGTGACCTATGGCAACCAATATGAAAATGGGTATTTGGGACGTGACCTTTCCGGAACGGGCTGGGGACTTAAATTCGATTTTATCATTATCCATGAATCAGGCCATGAATGGTTCGCGAACAATATAACCGATAAGGATACGGCCGATATGTGGATACATGAGAGTTTTACCGCCTATTCGGAGAACCTGTTTTTGGATTATTATTATGGCAATAAGGCATCCAGTGAGTATGTGATCGGCACCAGACAGCTCATCGAAAATAGAAAACCCATTATAGGCCCTTACAACGTGAACCAAACCGGGGGCGATATCTATTATAAGGGGGCCAATGTACTGCACACCATTAGACAATTGGTGGACGATGATGAAAAATGGCGCAGCATTTTAAGGGGGCTCAACAAAACATTTTACCACCAGACCGTTACCACACAGCAGATCGAAAATTACATTGCCGAACAAATGGACAGGGATATGACCGTTTTCTTCGACCAATACCTCCGCACCACAAAGGTACCCGTACTGGAATATACCGTTGAAGGCAAAAATCTAAAGTTTCGGTATACGGACGTACTGAAAGGGTTCCATATGCCCATCGCGATGACCATAAATGGAAAAGAGACCTTGATTACGCCATCTGACCAATGGAAAACGGAAACCTTTGCGGATACAGTGGGAACAGTGGTCCCCGATGATAATTTTTATGTGGAGTATCGAAAATTATAAAAGTATAATGGCCGGTCACCAATTATAATGGCACCCTATGGGGGATGTCACAATTATTAAAAAAATGTAGGAACAGAACCCCTTTACTGGGATCAAAACATATGGTATGCAACTACAGGCCAGTTCCCCAGAGGATTACTTGGAGCAACTTCCCGAAGCCCGAAGGGAAGGAATGACCAAACTAAGGGCTACCATCCTTCAAAATCTCCCTTCCGGTTTTGAAGAGATCATCATTTATGGAATGATCGGTTATGTAGTGCCCAGATCCATCTATCCGTCCGGGTACCATACGGGAGACCAACCGCTGCCCTTTGTGAACATCGCTTCCCAAAAAAATTATATTTCACTGTACCATTATGGATTGTACGCGGACGAAAAACTGTTGCAATGGTTTAGGGCACAATATGCCGAACAGTGCCAATGGAAATTGGATATGGGGAAAAGCTGTATCCGCTTTAGCAGTTCCGATCGCATTCCCTATGTACTGATCGGACAGTTGATGCAAAAAATGGGTGTTGAAGACTGGATCCAGCTATATGAAAAGCAAATAAAAAAGTGACCCTTGGAGACCGCACCGATCATTTTGCGGATCAGGGAAATGATATGGGATAAAAAAACCATTGTCCGGCCCAATTGGGAAAAGTTTAGACCGGTTCACTTTTTATAACAGGATATTATGGTTATTTTTGAAATGGCTTTAGGGGTATTCTACCAAGAATTGAGACAGTCCCTTTGAACCTGATCTGGTCCATACCAGCGTAGGGAAAAGTTTGGAAATTACAATACTATCCACATCGGTTCCGATTCCAAGGGAACCCTATCGCCATAATTTTAGAAGCTCCGCTGCCTACTGTAACCAACTGGGCATAGGACGGAAATGCACACATTTCGATACGGATATCGGAATGTTAACCCGCTAATTGGAAAAAATTATGGAAAGGAAACTCTGGAAGCACCTGCTCAGCGTACGGGAAAAATCCCCATTGGTGCACAATATCACCAACTATGTCGTAATGAACAATACCGCCAATACCTTACTGGCCGTGGGGGCATCGCCCATTATGGCCCACGCCCTACCGGAAATACGGGACATGGTTTCCCTCAGCCGGGCCCTTGTGATCAATATTGGTACTTTGGACGATGATTGGTCCCGTTCCATGTTGGCCGCGGCCCAGGCAGCGAACGAACTGCAACGCCCCTGGATACTGGATCCCGTGGGTGCCGGGGCCACTGGGTACCGGGATCGCTTATTAGCCCAATTACTGGAGCTGCGGCCCACGGTAATCAGGGGCAATGCCTCCGAGATCATGGCGTTGGCAAAACAGCATATCGGTCGCACAAAAGGGGTGGACAGCACGGCCATGAGCCAAGAAGCCCACGAATCGGCCAAATCTTTGGTACAGCAATATGGCGGGGTGGTCTCCGTTTCCGGAAAAAGGGATATCATCATTTCTGAAGAAGGGGAGCACTACCTCGACAATGGGCATGGACTTATGGCCAAGGTAACCGGTTTGGGCTGCTCCCTTACTGCGCTTATGGGTGCCTTTATCGGGACGGTCGACAATAAAACGGAAGCGGTCCTTGCGGCAGCGGCCATCTTTGGGGTGGCGGGAGAACTGGCCGCATCGGTGAGCAAAGGCCCTGGAAGCCTACAGGTGAATTTGTTGGACAAGCTACATAACATCACCGAGGACGAATTTCTACAAACCGTAAAACTGAACCATTGACGGTCCCTTTTCCATTCCGACTTTATCTGGTGGTCTCCAGCGAAAGTACGTTGGGAAGGCCCTTGGAACAGTTGGTTGTACAGGCCGTTATGGGCGGGGTGGATCTGGTTCAGCTTCGTGAAAAAGGGATTCCCACTCCCCTATTTTTGGAAAGGGCATTACGATTAAGGGAGGTATTGGACAGGTACGGTGTTCCCTTGATCATCAACGATAACCTGGAAGTGGCCATGGCGGTCCAGGCCCATGGGATCCATGTGGGCAATTCGGATGTTGCGCCCAGTTATATCAAGGCCAAGTGGCCGGAATGCAAAGGCCTTGGCCGATCTGTGGAATACCTCGGCCAACTGCGGGACAAGGAGACCCAATTGGCCGATTGCCTGGGTATCAGTCCCGTATTCCGTACCCCCACCAAAACGGATACCATAACCGAATGGGGACTACATGGGTTGGCCAAGATCCGTGGCATGACGGACAAACCCTTGGTAGCCATCGGAAATATGAACGCTACCAATGCACAGGAGGTGATAAGGGCGGGTGCCGATTGTTTGGCCGTGGTATCGGCAATATGCCACGCGCCCGATCCGCAAAGGGCAGCCTTTGGGATAAGGGAGCAGATAGAAAAGGCACTCTAAAATTGAATAGGGAAAACGGAAAATCAAACGATGACAGTGGATAGGGAGCCCTAGCCCACCATCATAAACAAACAATTAGATGAAAAAATACCAATATCCGTCAGTGCTTACCATTGCAGGTTTCGACGGTAGTGGCGGGGCAGGGATCCAGGCCGATATAAAGACCATTTCCGCACTGGGCTGTTATGCCACCTCAGTCTTAACGGCCCTACCGGTACAGAATACGACTGGGGTACAGGGCATATATCCCATTCCCTTGAACGCGGTACGGGAACAGATATGTTCCATTTTGGACGACATCGTTCCCCAGGCCATAAAGATTGGGATGGTACATACCTCCGAACTGGTAACGACCATAGTGGACACCTTAAAACAATATCCCCCGATACCCATAGTCTTCGATCCGGTCATGGTGGCCAGTAGCGGTCATAAGCTCATCGAGGAGGATACCGTGCGGACGCTGGTGGAAAAGCTCTTTCCCTTGGCGGAAATTATCACCCCCAATCTTGATGAGGCCGCCATTTTGGCCGAACGGTCCATTGAAAGCCTTGTGGATATGTATGCGGCGGGAGAACAGATTCAGGGCTTGGGGCCCATGGCCGTCTTGATCAAGGGGGGCCACCTTAAATCTCAGAAGATCACCTCCCTGTTCTTTGACAGAACCGGGGAGGTGGAGGAGTTTGTTTTTCAAAAATACGACACTGATAATACACACGGTTCGGGATGTACCCTTTCATCTGCCATTGCCTGCCATCTGGCCCTTGGCAGATCCACTTTAACGGCAGTGAAATTGGGACAGGAATACGTACAGCAGGCCATTTACAATGGAATCGATGTAAAGACCGGAAAGGGCAACGGCCCCTTGAACCACTTTTTTGAACCTCAAAAAATGATAAAGAATGAATTGGTCCGATAGTACATGGAAAGAAGCGGAACCCATATATGCTTCCATAATCGAAATGCCCTTTATAAGGGAACTGGGCAACGGGACCTTGGCCCTGGAACGCTTTAAGTTCTATATGGCACAGGACTCCGGTTACTTGGAGCATTTTGGAAGGGCATTGGCAACTATTGCCGCCCGAAGTCCGAACATCAACGATGCGCTGGAATTTATCCGTTTTGCGGAAGGCGCCATTGTGGTGGAAAATGCTTTGCATGCCTCCTATTTTAAAACATATGGAATAATGCCGGACGAGATCGTTTTGCAGCCCGCATGCCACCATTATGTCCATTATTTAAGGAGCACGGCCACTATGGATCCCATAGCGGTAGCCATGGCGGCGGTATTGCCCTGCTTTTGGATCTATAAAAAGGTGGGGGACCACATACTTTCCGTACAGGATGCCATTGATAATCCGTACAAAGATTGGATAGATACCTATGCGGGCGAGGAATTCGGAAAATCGGTGGCCCGTGCCATCGCCATTTGCGATCGGATCGCGGAAATGGAGACGGTAAAGTGCCGACGGGACATGACAAGGGCATTTATCACCTCAAGTCGATTGGAATTTCAGTTTTGGGACGCAGCGTATAACAGAAGGAAATGGTAATCGGCAGCGATTGCCCAACATGACCGTGTTCCAGGTTATGTCGTAGCTATCGCCACTTGGTTATAATGTTATGTTCGGGTGTTTTAACTGCATAACAGGATACCAGCATAACCGCCTAACCATTTAACAGAATAACAACGTAACAAGCAACCTACAGATACGCCGAAAGCGTTTCCCCTGAGATCCGGTTCAGGTTGATCTCTATTAATTTTAGGGAAAACTGTAGTTGTACCAAGGCCAGTTCACTGTTCAACAACGTGAGCTGTGTAAGCCTAAAATCATATCCGTTGATGGCCCCTCTTTTTAGCTGCTCCTCTGCGGCACGGTAGACTTTCTGACTGGTCTCCACATTGCTTTTTGCCAAGGTGATACGCTCCGTGATGGACATGTACTCGTTGTACTGCTTCAAGACGTCCGCATTCAGGTCACGGTCCACCTGTTGCCTTCCCATTTGGGAATTTGCATAGGACAGATCGGCATTTTTGATGGCTATGGTGGTATTGCCGCCATTGAAGAGGTTGTAGCTCACATTGACCCCTATGGTGGGCCCGTAATTCTGGTTGGAGTTAAAGAATCCTACCTCGGAGGTATTCCTGGAGAAGGCGTACCCCGCAAAAATATCTATTTTGGGCAGGCGGTTCGCCCGTTGGATACGCAGTTCCGATTCGGCTACGAGTTCCTGCAGGCGCTGTTGTTCCAGTTGACTGTTGTTCTGGTACATCCTGTTTTTAAGACTGTCCCTTGCCGGTAGCACAAAGTTGGAAAATTCCGTTTCCTGTGGCTCCAAAGGTGTTTCCAGATCAATGTTAACGGCCCTGTTGATCTCCACCTCCAGATTTTGGATAATGTTCTGTTGGGCCAGATAACGGATACTGTCCGTCTGATAATCTACCAACGCCTGCCCATAATCGGTGATGGTTCCCACCCCGATTTCCTTACGTTTGTTCTCCAGGTCGTACCGGAAGTAGGAAATGGACAGGGACTTTTTATAGTTGTCCAACAAATTTCGTTCATAGACAAGTTGAAAATAAGCACTTACCACATCGGAGACGGTCTGTTCTATAAAGAATTTGGAATTTTGCTGGCCCAGTTCCTCCAAATAGCCCAGTTGATCCTTTCGCGCATAGATCCTAAACCCGTCAAAAACGGTCCAATTGACCAGTGCGGAAAGGGTCAGGTTCGTATTTCGGGCATTGTTTCCTTCCCTGGAGGTACCATCGGAAAACTGTTGCAAGGTATTGTCCCAAGAATTGGTGTAGCCCCCTTCGATATCCACTGTGGGCAATTGCCCGGCGAAACCGGCCGTATTATTGTTGGAAGCCATGCTGGCCTCGTTCTTCAATATCCGTATCTGGTAGTTTTTTTCAAGGGCGGTCCCTATAAGGTCCTCCAGCGACTGCGCATTGCTGCCGGCAACCACCAAAAAAAAGGCCGTGAAAAGTAATTTATTCAAAATCTGCTTCATCTATGATAATGTTCTCTTTACTTGCAATATAGGTATAAAGCGAAGGGATGACGTACAGCGTCAGCACCAACGACAAAATGAGTCCCCCGATAATGGTCAATCCCATGGGGATCCTACTTGTGGAAGAATCGCCCAGGGCAAGTGCTATGGGAAGGGCTCCCAATACCGTTGAAAGGCTGGTCATCAAAATGGGCCGGAAACGTTGGGAAGCCGCTTCCGTGGCAGCCTCTGCCAAGGTCATGCCGGCGTCCCTTTTCTGGTTGGCGAATTCCACGATAAGGATACCGTTCTTCGTCACGATCCCCACCAGTACGATCATTCCGATCTGGCTAAAAATATTGATCGTCTGCCCAAAGGCCCAAAGCGTCACCAAGGCACCTGCCAGTGCCAATGGAACGGTGAGCATTACGGTAAGTGGGTCCCTAAAACTTTCGAACTGGGCGGCAAGGGTAAGGTATACCAATACCAGTGCAAATATGAATATAAGGGTGGTACTGCTGGAGCTTTCCGCAAAATCCGCTGCGCTTCCTGCCAGTTCGGTACTAAAGGTCTCGTCCAATAAACTTTCGGCGATCCGTCTCATCTCATCGATCCCGTCCCCCAAGGTATATCCCTGTGCGGGATTCGCTTCTATGGTAGCGGAGGTATAACGGTTGTACCGCAATAAAGAGGGCGGCCTGCTGTTATAGGCAATATCCACCAAATTGTCCAAGGTCACCATTTGTCCCCCTTGGTTGCGGACGGCCAAGCTCTTTAGGTCCAACGGTTCGTTCTTTTTCTCCCTGATGGCTTCCGCAAGCACATAGTACTGCTTTCCATCCCGTATAAAATAGCCCAAGCGTTCCTCGCTCAAAAAGGTCTGTAGGGTCTGGGCGATATCGGATACGCTGACGCCCATCAATAAAGCCTTGTTCCTGTTGATCGTCACGGTTACTTCGGGTTTGCTGAATTTTAGGTCTACCTGTGAGACCTCAAAAACGGGACTGGCCTGTACACTGTCCATAAAGGCCGGCAGGACCGCTTTCAACCGATCTAGATCTGGGGCCTGCACCACAAACTGTAAGGGAAGTCCACCGCCCCCGCCGCTGCCACCGCTTATGGTCTCCTCCTGTACCACAAATGATTGGGCAAAAGTGAAGGCTTTTAAACGTTCCGTTATTTCATGCGCCAATTGATCCTGCGATTTTTCCCTTTCCCCGGGCTCTTTCAGGGAAATCCTCACAAAAGAGGAGTTGGCCGAGGTGGATGCCCTAAAGGTCGGGGAAGTCACTCCCAATAAAAAGGTCTTCTCCGGAATGGTGTCCATTACCCGCATTAATCGTTCCTGGTATTCGTCCATGGCCTCGTAGGAGGTCCCCTCCGGTGCTGTGGAAACGATCCGTAGCTGGCTTTTGTCCTCCTTGGGCGCAAGTTCCGATTTTAGTTGTGACCCTACCAAAAATATAACGGCCACCATAAAAAAGAAAATGGGAAAAGCGATCCATCTTTTGTCCATGAACCAAACAAGGGAGGAAGTATATTTTTCGGTGCTTTTTGTCACCACCGATCCAAAGGCCCTCATCAGGGCATTTTCCTTCCCGCTCTTTCGCAACATTCGCGAGCTCATCATCGGGGTAAGGGAAAGGGTTACAAAAGTGGAGATTACGATGGCCCCCACTACCACCATTGCGAATTCCCTGAACAACTGTCCCGTTAGGCCCGGGATAAAAAAGATCGGTAAGAAGACGCACACCAAGGTGATAGAGGTAGCGATGACCGCAAAAAACACTTCCCTCGATCCTTCAAAGGCCGCCTTCATCGGATGCATGCCCTCCTCTATCTTTGTATAGATATTTTCCATTACCACAATGGCATCGTCCACCACCAATCCGGTTGCCAGCACAAGTCCCAACAACGAAAGGATATTGATGGAAAATCCCGCCGCAAAAAGTACGGCAAAACTACCGATCAGGGCTATGGGGATCAGGATAATTGGGATAAGGGTGGTCCTCCAGTCCCTTAAAAAGAAAAATATCACCATCAGTACCAGCACAAAGGCCAGTAAAATGGTGGATTTTACTTCATTGACCGCTTTTCGGATCGTGATCGTCCTGTCCAGTGCCACATCCAATTGAATGTCAGGGGGCAGTTCGCGCTTCATTATTTCCAACCGTCTGAAGGCCTCGTCCACAATATCGATATAATTGGAGCCGGGCTGCGGCTGTAGCGCGATGCCCACCATTGGTATCACCCCATTTCCCCTCAGCAGGGTCTTCTCCACCTCGGCACCCAAGCGGGCCTTTCCGATATCCTTTAACCGTACAAGGGTATTGCCGTAACGGGTAATGATCAGGTTGTCGAACTCCTCCACGGTATAGAGCCTTCCTATGGTCCGTACGGTGAGTTCCGTTTCTGCGCCCTCCACTTTTCCGGATGGCAATTCTATGTTCTGTTGGGCAAGGGCGTTCTTCAGGTCGATTGGGGTAACGTTCAGTTCCTTCATCTTGGTGGGATCCAGTTCCAAACGCATGGCATACTTCTTTTCCCCCCAGATACGGATGCTACTGACGCCCGGAATGGTCTGAAGCCGTTCCTTAAAAATATTGTTGCCGATCAGGGACAGGTCCAACAAGGCCCTTTTTTTGCTCTGTACGGTTATGGACAGAATGGTTTCCGCATTTGCATCCGCCTTGTTCACCACTGGCGGCTCGGCATCCGGGGGAAGGTTGTTGATGGCAGCCGAAACCTTGTCCCGCACATCGTTGGCCGCATTGTTAAGGTCCATTTCCGGCAAGAATTCCACGGTGATCGTACTCCGTCCATCGGTACTGTTGGAGCTTAGGATATTGACCCCATCGATACTGTTGATCTGCTCCTCCAAAGGTTCGGTGATCTGCGACTCGATTATCTCGGCGTTGGCACCGGGGTAATTGGTACGGACCGTTACTATGGGCGGATCTATACTGGGGTACTCCCTTACCCCAAGGGAAAGGTAGCCCACTACCCCGAGCAGAACGATCACTATGGCAAAAACCGTTGCCAGCACAGGTCTTTTGATACTTATGTCCGAAAGTGTCATTTACAGGGGTTTATTTTAGGTTTTGTATACTGATGTCCATGCCCTCCTTTATCTGCAAAAGGCCTGTGGTGATAATGGTATCCCCGGCCGATACCCCCTCTAGGATATGCACCATGTCTGCCGTTCGGTTGCCCATTTTCACCACGCTCTTCACGGCCTTTCCGTTTTTGTAGAGATAGGCGGTCTGATCGTTTATTTCCGGTACCACGGCCTGAGTGGGGATCAATAATGCATTGTCTATCAGATTGGTGGTGACCAATACCTCCGCAAACGTACCCGGCATGATGGGTTTGTCGGGCGTCTGCTGTAGCAGGGCCCTGATGTTCAGGGTACGGGATTGCTGGTCTATCAGCGGGTTAATGGCGTAAATGTCCGCCTGCAACGTATCCCCTGCCACCAGAACGGCGATCTGTTTGCCCAGTTCCACATTGGCAATATGCTCCTGGGCCAGGGTAAAGTCGATTTTCAAGGGGTTGTAATTGGTCAGTGTGGTGATGATCTCCCCCTGCGACAAAAATGCGCCATTGCTAAAGTCCCGCATCCCCAACTGTCCCGAAAAGGGGGCCCGGACATTGGCCAGGTTAATGTTGACCTTTAACTGTTGCAGTTCCGATTTTAAGGTCTCCACCGCAGAGTAGGCCTGGTCCACTTCCTCTTGGCTGCTTCCCTCTATCTTCAATAACTGTTTCGTCCGCTCGTAATTTTTTTCCGCCACTTCCAAAGAAGCTTCCATTCCCACCATTTGGGCCTTCCAACTACGATCGTCCAGTCGGATAATGGGCGCTCCCTCCCGAACGTTCTGTCCCTCCTTAAAATAGATTTCCAGTACTTGTGCGGATAGCGGCGCCATAATGGACACCTGCTCGTTGGCCAACAGTTCCGCGGTAACCACCACATTGTTGTTAAAGGTTTTGGGTTCCACTTTGTAGGCATTCACGTTCAGGCTTCCCTGTGCCTGTTCCGTGTTGCCCTTGTTCTCGCTTCCGCAGGAAGCCCCCATCGCTGCCAGTGCCATTAGACCTACTGCCGTAATTTTCTTCATGTATGTATCTTTTTTCTTTTACAAGCCTTTATTATAAAATCCATTTCCGGCAAACTTGACATTATGATCAAATGATCATCCGTACCTGCCATCCTTAAAGTGTCCCCTTCATCACCTGCATAATTTTTCCCCCGACGAAAAGAGCTTTGCCCGTTCCGTGGATTTTCCGTTCCATGACCGGATGGAGGGTCCCAATGCCTTTTTGCGGTTATGCCCTTTATGCGTAGCACGTTTCGGAATCGGATGCCAATGGACCACAACGGACATTGCCGAGAGGTTCTCGATGTTGATTGCGATGGAAGGACCTGCTTGGGCAATGGCTCCCTTATTGGAATGGTTATGAAGCAAATACCTGGAGTTTCGTTCAATGCGGTAGCGTTTCATAGGTCCGTATAATCTGCTCGGGGCTACATTCAAAATGCGGGCCATTTCAAAACCGTAAATGCTGGTGTCGTTCACGTAAAAAGGTCTCTGAAACTGTGTCCATTAGTTACAAATGTAACTATTTTTACTGTCCGCAAATAATACCGCTATTTTTTTTTACTTCTGTTCAACATTGGTATGGATCTTCATTTTTTTGGTCCGTTGTCCTTGACAGTGGGCCCAATAAACATACTTCGTAATGAAAGGGCGTTCCATTGCGGTATTCTTGGTGTGTTGCCCATTTTACCATTAAAATTCTATGTGGATGTTGTTCACGGGCCCCAAAAATAAATACGGGCGCGCGCCTGTCCGATCAAACAGATGTACCGGTCTGTACCGATCCGATCGCAACTTCCTCTTTTGGGCACCAAGGCCGGGTAACGGCAACTACCGTTAATGGTCCTGGGCCAAAAGAAAAAAAGGATTCGGCCATAAGGATTATTTATCCTATTTTTAGCTGTATGAAGTTATCCTCATTTTTCCTGGCCCTGTGCACCTTACCGTTTTTGATATCCTGCGCAAAAAAGAACGTCAGCCAATTTGATCTGGCGATCCTTAATGGAAGTACAATTGACCTGCGTACCGGTGAAATCCTTTTTCAAGACCTCTTCATAAAAGAGGGGCGCATCGCAGAGGTACATCCAAAGGGTACACGGATGGATTATTCCGCTACCGAAGTGGTGGATGCTTCCGACAGCTATATCCTTCCAGGGTTTTGGGACAACCACGTACATTTTAGGGGCGGCGACAGCCTACTGATGGAAAATAAAAACCTATTGAACCTGTTCTTGGCCAATGGCATCACCACGGTTCGCGAAGCGGGGGGAGATCTTACCCCACAAATTATGCAATGGCAGGAAGAAATCGGGAAAGGCACGTTAAAGGGACCTACCATATTTACTTCAGGGCCCAAATTGGACGGCGCCAATGCCACCTGGGCCGGTTCGCTAGTGGTGGAGGAAAAGGCCGATATCGCCCCTGCACTGGATTCCCTGCAGGCATTGGGGACCGATTTTGCCAAACTGTACGATAGTACGATCTCGGGCGAAATGTTCTTGGAGACACTTCGTGAGGCACATAAAAGGGGGATCATCACTTCTGGGCACATGCCCTTTTCCGTTACTTTGGAGGAAACGGTACAGGCCGGGATCGGGGCCGTGGAACACTTGTATTATATAATGAAGGGCTGCAGTGCCAAAGAAGCGGAAGTCACCGGGATGTTGAACCGAAAAGAGATAGGTTTTTGGGAGGCCATGCCACTTTTAAGGGAATCGTATTCCCCCGAGACCGCAAGCAATACCTTTGCCATGCTACGGGAAAATAAGGTATTTGTGGTACCTACCCTTCACATAGGAAGCGTCTTGGCCAGCCTTAAGGATACGGACCGCTCCAACGATCCCTACCTGAAATACTTGGGACCCCGTTTTATAGACACCTATCAGGGTAGGCTCAATGCGGCTTTAAAGGCGTCGGACGGGGCAACCCTGGAGCGGAAGGAACTGAGCAAGTTCTTCCATGGCCTTGTTGGTTCCCTCCAAAAAGCGGACGTATCGCTTTTGGCGGGATCCGATAGCGGGGCGTTCAATTCCTTCACCTATCCCGGCATCTCGCTGCATGCAGAGCTCGAGGCCATGGTAAAAGCGGGACTGAGCCCTCTTCAGGCCCTTAGGACGTCTGCCTATAACGGTGCCGAATTTTTAAAAAAAGAAAAGGATTACGGAACTATATCCAAGGACAAGATCGCCGACCTGGTAATCTTGGAGGCCGATCCCCTAGAGGACATTACGAACACCCAAAGGATAAATGCCGTGGTAAAACAGGGGGTGCCCTTTACCAAAAAGCAGGTCCGGGCTTTATGGCAAACCGCCATATGGCAAGAATAATGGACCTTTTGCAGCCTGTAATGGGCCTTTGCAATAAAAAACGAACGTTATTGGATACAATACCGTTTCCCTTTTTCTCACGGCCTTTCCCCTGGGTTCCAGCACTAAAACAACCGCACCAATACACAGGAATGAAAAATTATCTTATCCCATTATGTCTGCTACTGATCAGCTTTGCAAAGGCACAGACCCTTTTACGGCCCGAAAATGTCTTTGACGGGGAAACGCTTCATCCTTCATGGGTGGTGGTAACGAAGGACAATAAGATCCATTATGTGGGTCCGGAAAAGGGGGTGCCTTCCCCTAAGCCCCAACAGGAAGTGCAACTGCCAGGGGCCACCCTGATGCCCGGGCTGATCGAGGGACATTCGCACCTGCTGTTGCATCCCTACAACGAAACTTCTTGGAACGACCAGGTATTAAAGGAATCGCCCGTTGAACGGGCCATCAGGGGCTCGGTCCACGCAAGTAGATCGCTCTTGGCAGGAATCACCACCATGCGCGACCTTGGGTCCGAGGGGGCGGGCTACAGTGATGTATACCTGAAGGGTACCATCGAACAGGGACTGGTAAACGGTCCCCGTTTGCTGGTGGCAGGTCCAGCTATCGTGGCCACCGGAGCTTATGGCCCCAAAGGTTTTCATGATGGGGTTACCGTGCCGCTCGGGGCGGAGGAGGCCAGCGGGGTGGACGAATGTATAAGGACTGTCCGCAAACAATTGGGCAATGGGGTGGATTTTATAAAGATATATGCCGATTACCGTCTGCAAAAGGGCGGGGAGCCCCATGCCACTTTTTCGGTGGAAGAGATCGCTTCCATGGTGGCGACCGCTAAAAGTGCGGGCACCTATGTGGTCGCACACGCCTCCACACCAGAAGGAATGATGAGGGCCATTATGGGAGGCGTGGAAACCATAGAGCATGGAGATGGCGGGAATGGGGAGGTCTTTGCCCTGATGCAGAAAAGGGGGGTTGCCCTCTGCCCCACCCTTGCCGCCGGAGAGGCCATGGAAGAATACGGAGGCTGGAAAAAAAATGGTGGGCCCGAACCAGATCGGATAACCGCAAAAAAGAAAAGTTTTCAACTCGCCCTGGAGGCAGGAACCCAATTGGTTTTCGGAGGGGATGTGGGCGTATTTTCCCACGGGGACAATTTTAGGGAATTGGAACTGATGGTAGAATATGGAATGTCCCCACTGCAAGTGCTAACATGTGCAACTTCCAAAAATGCCGACCTTTTTCACCTGAACGATCGGGGCCGTTTGCGCACGGGCCTCTTGGCCGATATCATTGCAGTGGAAGGCGACCCCCTTCAGAAAATAGAAAAGATGCGGGAGATCGTTTTTGTAATGAAGGACGGGGTAATTTATAAAAACACCGGTGATGAATAAGATCCACTTCAAGGTTCGGAACCACTTCCGCTCCCCACGAACAGTGTACCACCATAGGTGGGGAAGTGTGCCCATTCATCACCAAGTTATTGGGGAAACTTTAAATCACTTCCCTGTTTAAAAATTGCTTGGTACCTTTGCAGCTTATGAAAAGTAGGGTTCGGTCCTTTTTTTGGGTAGAGGGGTTGCCCCACTGTTATCGGACCGATAATATACGGGTCGTTCACTGCAATAAAGCCGCAGGACCCATTAAAAATGAAAATGGTAAAATGAGGAAACTGATTTTCGGTATTACGTCATTATTGACAATGGCCCTATCCGCACAGGATACGGGGGAGGACAAGTGGGGTGCATGGTATATGTACTTTGGGACCAACCGCATTGCGGAAAAATGGAGCATCCATTCCGAGGCCCAGTTCCGTTATTATGAGACCTTGGGCAACTTTAACCAAATGTTGCTGCGCACCGGAATGAATTACCATATCGACCCCAATGCCATTGCCACCTTGGGATATGGTTACATAGATACCGATCCCACCTTTGGCGATATGCCAATGGAAGGTTCCCCATTTGCGGGCAACGAAATATTGGAACACCGTATTTTTGAACAGTTCATATTAAAGAACAAGGTATGGGAGTTCCTGTTCGAACACAGGTACCGACTCGAACAACGTTTTATAAAAAATACGGACCTTGACAACGGATCGGTCACGGAACACCGGGCACGTTATCGGTTGCAGGTGACCCTACCACTGACCGACACCTTCTTTCTTAATTTTTATGACGAGGTGTTCATCAACCTCCAAAATGAAGCCTTTGGCCAGAACCGTTTGTATGCGGCCGTAGGGGTGAACATTACCGAAAATTCCAGTCTACAGCTAGGGTATTTAAAGAACCATTTCAACACGGCCAATTTTGACCGGTTCCAGCTCGGGATATTTTTTAATCCGGACCTGCGAAAAAAACGGAAGGACCAAAATTGAAAGGTACCACAACACCGTCGAAGGACATTTTTAACGTATTCCGTTGCGGAATTGATGCAAAAGGGAAAAAGTTTGGGTTCAATTAAAAAAAAATCGGACATCCATCGAAAATATGATTGAATCCCCCCACAATAATATGTAACTTTATTCCAAACAAAATCAACGATCATGAAAAAAACAATCTTTTTATCCCTTGGAATTCTATTGGTGGCAGTTTCCAGCTGCAAAGAAGTAAAGAAAGAAACCAATGAGGCTTCCGAGGATATGAACAACGATGTAATGGAAGTAACGGAAGAAAAAGTGGATTCCACCGAGACCATCACCTTTACCATGGAACCCAAAAGCGATAGTGGGGTGACCGGAGAGGTAACCTTTACCCAAGAGGGCGACAAGGTAAAAATGATGGCCGAACTAACAGGTCTTTCCGAAGGGGAACATGCCATACATATCCACGAAAAAGCGGACTGTTCCGCAGCCGATGGGACCTCTACCGGAGGACATTGGAACCCTACCTTTCAGCCACATGGTAAATGGGGCGCGGAGGAAGGATACCATAAAGGCGATATTGGCAACCTTACCGCCGATGCGGATGGAAATGCCACAGTGGAATTCGAAACGGAGGAATGGTGCCTGGGATGTAACGAAGAAGCCAAGAACATTATAGGGAAGGCTGTGATCGTGCACCAGGGAGTTGACGACTTTAAAACGCAGCCTACCGGGGATGCAGGTGCCAGGGTAAGTTGTACCGGTATCATACAATAAGAAATAAACTTCATTCTAAAGAAGAAAAAAAGCTGCTTGGTTAAGCAGCTTTTTTTTATCTTAACAACCATAAACAGACTTCATGGAATTAGAAATTTTGGTCCATAATTTTCGAAATAAAGATATCTCCGCTTTTGAAAAGCTGTACGCCATGTACTCGGAAAACATATATGGGGTAGTGAACACCATTGTAAAGAACAACGATGTGGCCGAAGAGATCTGTCAGGATGTCTTCGTCAAGGTCTGGAACAATGCCGGTACCTACGATGCCTCAAAAGGACGGTTTTTTACTTGGGTCCTGAACATCGCCAGAAACGCCGCTATAGATGAGATCCGTTCCAAGACCCACCGGAACAGCAAACAAAACCTATCCGCCGATTATTTCGTAGGTATTTTGGAAAACCAGGACGACTTGAATACCAAAGTGGATGCCATAGGCATACGAAATCTATTAAAAAATCTAAAGGAAAAATGTGTTCAGATAATAGAGATGCTCTATTTTCAGGGGTATACCCAAAAGGAAGCGGCAGAGGAACTGGAAATCCCTGTGGGAACCGTAAAGACCAGGAACAGAAATTGTATTTCACAGATAAGGGGCAATTTAGCTATTTAAAATGGACATAAACGAATACATTACCTCCGGCATTTTGGAACTGTACGTTGCGGGGACCCTCTCCGAAAAGGAAAATTTTGAGGTGGCCCAAAATGCGAATGCGCATCCCGAGATCAAGGCCGAAATTGAGGCCATTGAGGCCGCAGTGCTCGCCCTCAGTAGGGCTGCAGCTCCCAAGGGAGCCAAAAATAAGGGGTTTAAGGACATATTGCAAAGGATCGGCCTTGCCGGCAAGGTAGTCGATCTGGGGCCAGAACGTACCAATTGGCTAGCCTATACCGGATGGGCGGCTTCACTTTTGTTGGCCGTGGGACTCCTTTGGGTCTATAACCAAAACACCCAGTTGAAATCGGAAATGGAAGTTGTGTCAAGAAACAATGAAGTCTTGGAACAACAGATTGCGGAAGCCAGTTCTTCCCTGGAAAGTTCACAGGAACTTTTGGCCACGATCAGGGACCGCAATATAGAGGTGGTTCCTTTGGCGGGACAGACCGTTGCACCGGATTCCTATGCAAAGGTTTACTGGAACAAGCAGGAGCAAAGGGTGTTCATAGACGCACAGGGACTCCCAGAACCGCCCGAGGGGATGGTCTATCAGGTATGGTCATTGACAATGAGTCCCCTTACCCCTACGAGCATGGGGCTATTGGAAGATTTCGAAGGGGATGACAATAAAGTATTCGCACTTGCAAATCCCAATGAGACCGAGGCCTTTGGGATTACTTTAGAGCCAGCGGGAGGTAGTGAAACGCCTACCATGGAACAATTGTATACCCTTGGGGCCATATAGTTCCTCTGGGTTAATGATCTCCCCTCTTTGCTATGCATAGGGGGGGTTCCCGTTCAGGAATATTTTCTTTGACGGATCGGACGGTATGTATCGGGTGGGCACCGCGCCCCTCCATCCCATATCGGTGTTTTTACAGAATAACTATATGTATCGCCAACATGAAAAGAAAGATCGGACTCGCCAGTGCAACCTGGATGTTGTTGTTCCTTGCCTGTAAGGAATCCCCAAAAACGGAAATTCCACAAGTTGAAACCGTGGTACCGGCAGAAACCCCCATTAAAGAAGAAGTGGCGGAACAAAATGCCCTTAGGGAATGTTATCGCTTTACCGGCAACAATGACACCATAACCATTAAGCTTGCCAAAAAGGGCGAACGGATCATTGGCACTTTGGATTACTACTTTTATGAAAAGGATAAGAGCACAGGCACCTTGGAAGGCCATATTTCGGGGGACACCCTTTTCGCCGTGTATGAATATACCTCGGAAGGGAGGCTGTCCAAAAGGGAAGTGGCCTTTTTAAAACGGGGCAGCGTCATAAAGGAGGGATTTGCCGAAGTAGAGGAAGTGGACGGGATGTTCCGGTTTAAGGATGGCGCCGTCCTTGACTTTGAAAACAATGTGGTCTTGAATGCCACCGATTGTGACTGATGTTTGTTTGTAACCGCCTAAATTTTAAAAAAAAATGAAAAAAAAGATACTGATCATCCTCATGGTCATGGGAGCCTTGACAACGGCCTGTAAAAGTATGGTGGACACCAACGATAACGATCGACTTGCGGGTACATGGACGCTCACCTATATTACGGGACCTAGAATAGCGTTTGATGGACTGTATCCCAAGGAGCGGCCCACCATGGAATTTGATCTGGCCGCCAATACCGTTAGCGGATCTACATCGTGCAACCGGTTCAATACCTCCTTCACCCTTGATGGAAGCGCCATTTCCCTAGGGAACATCGCCACTACAAAAATGTTCTGTGAGGGACAGGGCGAGGCCACATTTATTAATATGCTGCCCAAGGTGAACAATTTTCAGGTAAAGGAAGATGTCCTGTCGTTCTATATGGACGAGGTGGAAATGATGCGGTTCACCAAAACCCCTTAGATGTTGCATGCAACATCTCCTACTAGCTGCAACATCTCCTACTGGCTGCAACATCTCCTACCAATTTTTGGGATTGTTCTTGAAATAATGTGCTATGCGTTGGTATTCGGCCTTGTTCCTAATAATACGGTCATGAAATAGCGATTGCCAGTTGTGTTCCAATCCCGATCGGTGCGCATGTTTGGTCACTGCGGATTTGTAGGACCTAATGACGGCCGAAACCGAACCTGCTTTTGGGGAAATTCTTGACATTTGCTTATTTTTCCCTGGTTCTCTTGATGGAGAGGTTGCATGCAACCTCTCCTCATTGTTTGCATGCAACTTCTCAACATTTTTTGCATCTACCTTCTTAATATCCCTTTATGGCCAATCGGTTTGTCCAATATCAAAATCCCATGTACATGGTCCGGCATGACCACAAACTCCCCCAATTTCACAAACATGGAACGGTTCGGAATTTCGTACCATACATGGGTCGCAATGGTACCTATATCCGATAATTCCATCCTACCTTTTTTAATTGCCCCAAAATAGGGCTTCCGGTGCAATGTACAAATAGTGATAAAATAGGCACTATTGGTCCTATAATCCCACCATGGGGCACGTAAGGATCGTCTGTTATTTTCCTTTCTGAATCTGGCCATTGTTAGCCAGTATGGTTTCATCTGTATTTTCTTACAATTTATAAATTTTCCTTATACAGGTTGCATGCAAGGGGGCTGTTGCATGCAACATCCCTTTCCATTCCATCGTATTTGGGATACACATTTATCGGAATAAACCATAAATTTTTAAAAAAATGTGCTATTTTTCCAAATGTTAATTAAACATTAAGGATTTGTTACTAAATTATTTACGAAGAAATTTCAATAACAGTGTGCTGATCAAGCTATTGTTGTTAATGTTGTGCATTGATATAATTTTTATTGTTGGGGATATCATCAGTCACTATTTCCTGTTTACAAACCCCGGTTATAGCCCTCTTAGGTACACCAATTATTATGTGGATTCAGATGGGGGTTACCCCGAATTTTTTCAGTACCTGAAATTCCTCATCATTTGTACCGTGCTGTTCCTTACCATGGTCAGGACCAAAAATTACTCCTTTATTTTTTGGATACTGCTCTTTTTCCTTTTGTTCCTGGACGATGCCTTCTCCTTTCATGAAGGTATGGGCGAGGTATTTGCCGGAATGTTCGATCTTCCGTCATTTGCGGGTCTGAGGCCGGTAGATATTGGGGAACTTCTGTACTATATATCCGTGGGCGGGGCATTGGGGGCCGTTGGGCTCCTCTGCTACCATTATGGGAACGTCTTTTTTAAAAATGCTTCCATCGATCTGGGCCTTTTATTCGGGATCCTCCTGTTTTTTGCGGTTTTTATGGATGTCGCACATGGTATGTTGGCCTTTCATAAATTTTTGGGATACCTATTTGTCCTTTTGGAAGATGGGGGTGAAATGGTGGCCTTAAGCCTAATTACCTGGTATGCGGTACACCTGTCGAACAGCGGACCACGACCGGCCTATCTTTTCAGTTACTTTACTTCGGACAGGTACGGGTTTTGGGGATACCGCCTTTACAACAGCTGTTACACATATATAACGCAAAGGGCATTAAAGGAAATAAATTAGAGACGTTGCATGCAACGTCTCCTTCCAATTGCTTGCATGCAAGGTCTCCCTCCATATTCTCTTTGCATTAATAATGGATTATATCCGTCTTTTACCGTATTTTGCCCCCTTAAATAAAATACCATGGGTTTGGAAAGGGATTTGCACGATCGAAGTGGCTCCAAATGTGAGCTTTGTTCCGCTACACAGGATCTGACCATATATGAGGTCCCTCCCCAAAGAAATGGGGGACTGGAAGAAATTGTGCACTGCTGTGGCATCTGTTTGGGACAGATAGAAGATCCGGACACTATGGTGGAGGACCACTGGCGATGTCTTAATGACAGTATGTGGAGCCAGCATGCGGCGGTTCAGGTGGTATCATGGAGAATGCTGACAAGGCTTAGGGGGTTGGGCTGGCCCCAAGACCTATTGGATATGCTCTATTTGGAAGAAGAGGTGCTGGAATGGGCAAAGGCCACTGGGGAAGGTGCGGAAGAGGACCGCTTGGTCCATAGGGACAGCAACGGGGCGATCCTACAGACCGGGGACAATGTAGTGCTAATAAAGGACCTTCCCGTAAAAGGTTCCAGTATGGTGGCCAAACGGGGCACGGCGGTACGGAAAATTTCGTTGGACCATGAAAATGCCGAGTATGTGGAAGGAAAGGTGGACGGTCAGCAGATCGTTATCCTGACCAAATATGTAAAAAAGATGTGATCAAGGGAATTGGTCCGATAGGGACAGCTAGAGGTCACGGTTCATAAACACAGAGCCATTCGGGGTTGGCAGGGTCGGGACTTTCGGCAATCATCACAAAGCCGTTCCGTTCGTAGAATTTCCGGAGTTCCATCTCCTCAATGGTCAACCAAAAAGGTTTGTCTTGGCATAACACCTTTAAAAGCTGTAACCATTTACTGCCCAGTTTCTCGTTGCGCCGGTCCGGATCCACCCATAAAAACCCGATATACAGATAGCCCTTGGAAAAAAAGTGGGCCGCATGGCTCCGTTCAAAATCGGTCATTTGCGGCAGGTTCTCGGTAAATACGATTCCGCCCACCAAGATCTTGTCGTCCTCCACCACTGCATATATAGTGGCATTTTCTTGGATGTTCTCCCAAAAGGGGACGATGCTTTGCTGCCATTCCTGGGGAAGGGCCCCAAAAAAAAGTGCACTGCGCGAATTTAAGTTCTCCAGTTCCATTGTATGCCTTACAAAAGTCCCCAGGACCATAGTTTATCGGAATCCTCCAACCATCGGTCGCCTATATCGGTCCGGTAATAGACATTATTGATGATCACGTTGCTGATACGGTTCTGCATCATTCGCTGGGCATCCCTCATGGTGAGCGCCGTTCCGGTCACCAAAAGTGCAATGCCCGTGTTCCCGGTGATCAGCCATTCATCGTTTATGTTCTTTAGGTGCATGGGGTGCAGTCCTTCCTTCAGATCTTTTTTAAAGACGATGACCGAATCTTTCGAAAACAGTTCAAAGGTTTTCTTATCTTCATAGGGAAAAGGGGGCACTACCATAAAAGCGCCTACCTGAAACCCTTTCCGTACATTGATCTTAAACTTCTGACCGGATGCAATTTTGTGGAACATGTTCCCAATGGGCTCCAGGATACCGGCACGTTGGATAAAAATTTGGGGGTAACCAAAACGGGAGGTGAACTCCAGCGGATAGATACCGTTCCCGTTCACGATACAGTTAAGGTCTATATGGCCCACAAAATGGTGCTTTGCCAAGGTGGCTTCAAATTTTCGTAGGGTAGCCTCGAAGATGGGGGAATCTTTGCTCCAGAACATACTGGAGCCCATTTCGCCCGTGGAGACCCCCAACTCTTTGGGAAACAGTTTTTTGTGCTCAAAGGTAATGTTTATGGGCTCCAAGAATTCCTTCCCGTTAAAAAAGGCCGAAGCGGATACCTCAACACCCTTTACTTTTCGTTGCAACTGGAAATTCCCGAAATTGTTGCCCCAAGACTTTTCGTAGGCCTTCAGGACACGGATGACATCCAGGCCTTCATCATCGCTGCCCACGAAGAGCAATTGTTTGTATTCTTGCGTCTCCCCCATGGGTTTGATCACATAGGCATTGGGATTGGCCTTTACATAATCCACGGCCTCCTGAAAACTGAAGAATTCCTTAAAGGGAAGTACCTTTATCTTATGGCGTTTTAGTTCGTCCTGCCCAAAATTCCGGTCCAGTTCCAATTGATCTGTATATTCGGTCCCCCCGATGACCAATTTTCCGGCTGCCCTCAGTTCTGCGCAGACCTTTCCATACCCTGTATAATCGAATATGATCACATCGGCCCAATCTGTATGTTTCCGCCAATCCTTGGCCTTGGGCACGAACCCGTACCCTATTTCCCTGGAAAGTTTGTCCTCTATGTACAATTTTACGGAGTTGCCTTCCTGTTGTATGGCGTGGGCAATGTCCAAGGATTCGCCCCATCGGGAAATGATAAGAAATTTCCTTCTGATCTTTGGCTCCTTTCCGTTCTGTTCCAATTTATGCGATTTCAAGATACGTTAAAACAATTTATGGTTACTTTGAATATGGAAGTTCTTAAGGACCGCACCGAGGTACGGTCGTTTGAATCATTGATTTCAAAAAAAGGCAATCGATCGCCAACTTTGACGGGGCGGGGCCATATTAAGGGCAACTGCCCGCAAATACACTCCCAAAGAAGGTATGCCCGTTAGTGTCCCTTATAAGGGGATAAATGTACCTTTCATTGAAAAGACCGGACTGTGGTCATGGCTCCTAACTACATAATAGGTTCATGTATTGGTGGATTACAAGATGGTATAGCGGGAAAATCAGGTCCGTAATCCCTAAAAAACTGCGGTTTTTCCACGTTCCCTGTTGTTGCTATGGTAGTTTGGCCTACAAATGTACATTAAAAATCGATTCCTAAAATAAGGGAGGCCCTTCTTTACGGTTTGGGTTAAAAATTGTCCGAATGAAGTAGTACTTTTGGACCAAAATAATAATGGTATGTTTGGAATTTTTATCAGAAAAAGGTTTCTGGCAGATTCATTGATGGGATTTGTGGACATGCACAACCATCTGCTTCCCGGCCTGGACGATGGTGCCAAGACGCTGGAGGACTCCATTTCCCTGATCAGGGGCTTTTCCGGGATAGGGGTCACCAATTTTATCGCCACACCACATATAATGGACAACTATTACCCCAATAATGCACATACCATCGGCAATGCACTTGCGGTGGTAAAAAAGGGACTTATGGATGCGGGCCTTGGGCATATCTCGATCGGGGCCGCTGCCGAACATATGATCGATGCCAACTTGGATACCTTGTTGGATGGCGGTTCCGTAATGCCCATCAAAGGAAATTACCTTTTGGTGGAAATGTCGTACTTACAGCCGTCCATCAATTTTAAGGAAACCATACTCAAAATAGCCGACAAAAGATATTATCCCATTTTGGCGCATCCTGAAAGGTATTCCTTTCTCAGGAAGGAATCCTCCAAATTTAAAAAGTATAAGGAACGGGGCATTCTTTTTCAGATGAACCTGTTGTCCCTTAGTAATTTTTACGGGAAAGAGGTTCAGAAGAAGGCCCAGATCCTATTGGAAGGCGGACTGATCGATTTCGTGGGATCGGATGTGCACAACGAACAGCAGTTGGAGTATCTTAAAAACGTGAAAATAGATAGAAAAACAGCAACCCTCTTACGGCCCATTTTGGAACGTACCGTACAGGAGTTTTCCTAAATGGGACCCAAGGGCATCTATATTGGATACTAGTGTCGTGTCAACCCTACTTTCGCCGACCCAAGTCTTGTTCTTTTTCACCTGTCCTTCTTTAAAAAACAGATCCATAGCTACGGCTATGCAACATTTTTTTGCATTGTCCACATAAAAAATAACGGGGACTTAACCGACAAACTAGGCGTGACACGACACTAGTGCCAAAGGGTATACCTCCATTTCCAAAGGAGCTTTAGGGAATCCTACCACATAAATTGATCAATTGTCCCAGAATATTGCACACATATCGTACTTTTAAGGCTTCATTTGGATGGGGCACTGTAGGGTCCCATCACCCAAAAAGATACAGTAGATGGAAATATTGGTCACAGGGGCTGCTGGTTTTATCGGTTTTCATGTTGCTAAAAGCCTACTGGCCAAAGGTCACAAGGTCGTCGGCCTGGACAATGTGAACGACTATTATTCGGTGGACCTCAAATTTGCGCGACTGATAGAGTTGGGAATCCCGAGGGACCTTGCGGAACGTTCCAATGCCCTGTCCCCTTCCAAGATCCACGGCAACAACTTTAAATTTATCAGGACCGATTGCACAGATAAGGATCGATTACAACAATTGTTCAACGAAAATTCCCTTGAGGCGGTCTGCCATTTGGCGGCACAGGCAGGTGTACGGTACAGTATAGAAAACCCCGATGCCTATATCCAGGCCAATATTGTTGGGTTTTTGAACATCTTGGAATGTTGTCGGCACCATAACATCCAACATTTGGTCTACGCAAGCAGTTCAAGTGTGTACGGTCTCAACAGAAAGGTGCCCTTTTCCACCGAAGACTCGGTAGATATGCCCATAAGCCTCTATGCCGCCACCAAAAAGAGCAACGAACTAATGGCCCATACCTATAGCCACCTGTTTCGATTGCCCACCACTGGCCTGCGCTTTTTTACGGTGTACGGACCTTGGGGCAGACCGGACATGGCGCTTTACATATTTACCCGGGCCATTCTGGAAAACGATCCGATTCAGGTCTTTAACCATGGGAACATGGAACGCGATTTTACCTATATAGACGACATAACCGAAGGGGTGGTACGTATTCTTGAACAGGGCCCCGCCCCGCAGAAGGAAGGCTCCGCTCCCTATAAGATCTACAATATCGGCAATGACCGGTCCGTACCATTACTGGATTTTATTGCCGAGATCGAAAAAAATCTTGGAAAGAAGGCACTGATGCAATTGTTGCCCATGCAGGACGGGGACGTTGCCAGAACATGGGCCGATGTGGAACCATTGGCCGATGATTATGGTTACCGTCCCGGCACCACGGTGCCTACGGGGGTGGCAAATTTTATTGAATGGTACCGGCAATACCACCAAGTATCCTAGAAAATTGAAAAAAGACAGGTCTTTAAATGGAGGTCCGTTTGACCATTAAATTGGAACTTCAACTTATGGACTTGGGTTAATTGATCATTTTTAGTGATATTTGCGCCCTGAAACTGTTCGAGTTTTGTTTTTGGATCATTTTATTGTGTATTTCTTTGGTCGGAACAGGGTATTTTAAAGGGTCATGGCCATAAGATCATGACCGGGAGTTACCGTTTTGGGACAAAAAAGGACATATAAAAGACCCATGGGATAAAATTAGATCGGTTTGGAACAGGAAGTGATCTACCTTTTTTGATCGAAGCGAAAATTGGCCGATCGGGAAAAGTTTGGACCGCTTCTATAAGTAAAGAACATAAAGAAAACGAAAAACAACAACGGTTGGCCTTGGCCGGCTTTATCTTAAGTCATTAAAAGCGATGAATTTAACAATAATTGGAACGGGCTACGTTGGCCTTGTAAGTGGTACTTGTTTTGCGGAAATGGGAAATACCGTAACCTGCATAGATGTAAACGATAAAAAGATCGCAGATCTTAAAAAGGGGATCATTCCCATATACGAACCTGGATTGGAGGCCATGGTGGCCCGGAACGTAAAGAACAAGACCCTGCATTTCGATACCGATCTTGCACAAAGTCTTAAAAAATGCGATATCGCCTTTATAGCCGTGGGAACCCCCATGGGCGAAGACGGTTCCGCCGACCTTCAGTATGTGCTCCAAGTGGCGCGTTCCCTTGGCCAGCACATGCAACAGCGGTTGATCGTAGTGGACAAATCCACGGTTCCAGTAGGCACGGGGGACAAAGTAAAAAATGTGATCCAGGAAGAACTGGACAAACGGGGTGTGGACATCGCTTTTCATGTGGTATCCAATCCGGAGTTCTTAAAGGAAGGGGACGCCATCAACGATTTCATGAAACCCGACCGCGTGGTGATCGGGGTGGACGACGAGTTTGCCGAAGAGCAGATGAGCGCCCTCTATGCGCCGTTCTTTAGGACCAAGGAACGATTGATCAGCATGGACATCCGTTCTGCGGAAATGACCAAATACGTTGCCAACTCCATGTTGGCCACCAAAATCTCCTTTATGAACGAAATAGCCAATATCTGTGAACTGGTAGGTGCCGATGTGAACAAGGTCCGTATCGGGATCGGTTCGGATACCAGGATCGGGTACAGTTTTATCTACCCGGGCAGCGGTTATGGTGGATCTTGTTTCCCCAAGGACGTAAAGGCACTTAAAAGGGCCGCCGAGGAACAGGGATATTACCCCAAGTTGATAGAGGCGGTGGAAATAGTGAACGACAAGCAGAAAATGGTCATCTCCAATAAGGTAGTGGCCCGTTTTGGGGAAGACCTGACCGGAAAGACCTTTGCCGTCTGGGGATTGGCCTTTAAGCCCGAAACGGACGATATGCGAGAGGCGCCGGCCATCTATATCATAAAGGAGCTGGTAAAAAGAGGTGCAAGGATACATGCCTACGATCCAAAGGCCATGGAGGAGGCCGCCCATTTCTACCTGAAGGATATGGAAGAGGTGACCTACTTCGAATCCAAGTACGACACCCTTAAAAATGCCGATGCCATGATCTTGCTAACGGAATGGAAAGAATTCCGTTCGCCTGATTTTGAAGAGCTAAAGCTACAATTGAAACAGCCGATCATCTTTGATGGCCGTAACCAGTATAGCAGTCAGCGTATGGAGAACAGGGGCTTCGAGTACTTCCAGATCGGAAAAAAATAGGCCCGTGATCAACGGGGGTCTTAAAATCGGCATTGTGGGCCTGGGGTACGTGGGCCTGCCCCTTGCCAAGCTCTTCGCTACCCGCTATCCAGTGATCGGTTTCGACATCGATTCCCAAAGGGTGCGTGAACTGAGGGAGGGAACCGACCGGACAGGGGAAGTGGACAGCTCCCAACTGCGGTCGGTGCTAAAGACGGGACCGACAGCCGACAATGGGCTGTACTGTACCGACCTTAGCGGGGATATGGCCCCCTGTGACCATTATATCATCACCGTCCCCACCCCGGTGGACGGCAACCATAAGCCCGACATGCAAATGCTGTTTCGGGCGACTAGGATGGTCGGGGCCCTCTTGGTTAAAGGCGACACGGTTATTTATGAATCCACCGTGTATCCGGGGGCGACGGAGGAAGAATGTGTGCCCCTTTTGGAACGTGAAAGCGGACTGATCTTCAACAGCGACTTTTTTGTGGGCTACTCCCCAGAGCGGATCAATCCGGGGGACAGGGAACATACGGTGGACAAGGTGGTGAAGATCACCTCGGGATCCGACCCTGCCACCGGCGACAGGGTCGATGCGCTGTACCGTAGTGTGGTTACGGGCGGTACCTATAGGGCCCCCTCCATAAAGGTAGCGGAAGCCGCCAAGGTGATCGAAAACTCCCAACGCGATATCAACATTGCCTTTGTGAACGAACTGGCCAAGATCTTTAACCTCATGGGCATAGATACCCATGAGGTATTACGTGCGGCCGGTACCAAATGGAACTTCCTGCCCTTTGTCCCAGGGCTTGTGGGCGGCCACTGTATCGGGGTGGACCCCTATTACCTTGCGCAGAAGGCCCAATCGTACGGCTACCATCCGGAAATCATCCTTGCAGGGCGCAGGATCAACGATGGTATGGGACATTACATCGCCGCCGAGGTGGTCAAACTGATGCTGCAAAAAGATCTAAAGGTCCGTAGTGCCCGCATCCTGGTCTTGGGCATCACATTTAAGGAAAACTGTACCGATGTAAGGAACACCAAGGTAGTGGACCTGATCCGTGGACTGCAGGATTACGGTACGGAGGTAACGGTGTACGACCCTTGGGCAGATCCCGAAGAGGTAAGGCAACAGTACGGCATTTCATGTCATCGGGAAGTCCCCTCGGGCACCTTTGGCGCAGTGGTCCTTACGGTTGCCCATCGGGAATTTTTAGGGATGGACCTCCGGCCACTTCAAGATCCGCTTTCGGTGGTCTATGATGTCAAGGGAGTGCTGACCTCCGGTGTAACGGGACGGCTTTAAAATAGCTTTGGTGCCGAAACCCTGTCCGTACCATAGTGGAGACCTATATGGGGAGGCCTATATGTGGAGATGTAATATATTACGTCTCCACGTATTGGGATTTTTGTAGGTTTCGACGGGTGCCATATCCACTTTTTACTTCTAAAACCCATTATAAGATCGACCGAACTTGAAAGTAAAACATTGCCCCACTTTCACCTAAGCAACCCCATAATAGGTTTATAGGGACACTGCATTTTGGCCCCGTTTTCCGCAGGGGATCCCAGCGTGCGGTCTGTCCATCCATGAACGGTAAAAAATGCCTTTAAGGGGGGCTATTTCCGCCCACTAATAAGGGTGGGGGTTACCCTGTATTTCCTTACTATTAAATACGGTATGGATACGGCATAGATTCGGTATAGATTCGGTATAGATTCGGCATAGATTCGGCATAGATTCGGTATAGATTCGGTATAGGTACGGCCGATCTAGGGACGAAATCCCTATTGAACAGGTACTGGAGCAGGGGTATCTTTCCTAGACTTTTTTACCGTGAAAACGGCATGGCAAAAATGTACCAATTTGGTCAAATTCCGATGGCAGGAATTCCCAATGGCGCCGCAGGCATTTACCAGCCCATAACTATGGCAACCGGCCACAAAGAAAAGTTTTATACGGTTAAATGGTTATACGGTTAGAAGGTTATACGATTAGAAGGTTATACGGTTAGAACGCCGGTAACTTAGAAGGTTAGAAGGTTATATTTTTTTTATGGATGCCCAATCTCAGATATGTAGCGGACCCCAACCCTTGGCTACTGTGCGACTCCCTGCTCAGGTCCCAGAAGAAGCAGCGTGAGGGATCGCAGTGAAAAGCCCGCAGCAAGGTACGAGCGAGGACTTGCAGCGCAGCGCCCGACCCGTACGCCCAAGGCGGACGGGACACGCCCATAAAAGAGTGGAAGGAAAAGCATTAAAAATGAAAAGGGATCGTCCCCTCCCACACAAAAACCTTCCAAAATTTCCTTTCAAAACGGCCCTAAAAGGTCACAGAACAAGTATTTGGTTACGATCATCGAGAATTGCGACCGCCTAGGAAATCCCTTTCCTACTTTTGGTGTTGTATTAAAATAGATTATGGCCCCAAACTATAAAACCCCTGCTTCTCCTTCTAGGACCTCCTTTCTTTTTTTCTTTTTGTTGCTGGCCCTCTTTATGGGAAGCACCACCGTTTCGGCGCAGGACACCGATAACGACGGGGTAATGGATACCGTGGACGTGGACGATGACAACGATGGGATCTTGGATACGGACGACTGTGTGATCCCCGTGGCCAATTTCAGCTTTGAGACCCCGGCCCCCTATGCTGGCGCCACCAATTGGACCACTACCGGCAGCAACGGTGCGGGCACCCATAACCTGGAACCGGCCACCAACTATCCCGCTGCGGCCGATGGCGTGCAATTTTTATATATCAATACCAATAACGGGGTGGTGGGCCAAGTGACCCTCAACACTCCTTATGCCACCTTTTCGGAAGGGGGCTATATCCTTACCGTGGCGGTGGGGGACGGGATTGCCAACTCCAATTTCCGAAACGATGCACAATCCATTCTGGAATTGGGGTATGGCAATGATCCCGCCTCTTTTGTACCCATTGCCAACAGGGTGATCGACGGGGCCACCGAGACCCTTCCGGGGACTTGGACGGATTTTGACGTTACCGTGGACCTGGCCGCCGGGGATCCCGCCATTGGCCAGGGCATTTTGGTGCGTATCACCCATACGGGCGCTGCAGGCGCCAATGCGGGCAATTATGACAATGTACGGGTGGTCCTGGATAGCGATGGCGACGGGATTTCGAACTGCTTGGAGGTGGATTCGGACAACGATGGCTGCCCCGATACGGTGGAAGCCGGACATACCGCCAATGGCCTGGGCCAATTGGCCAATAGCGGGGTCAACCCCGATGGGTCGGTTGTGCCCGTGGGCACTGGGTATACGGGAACAACGGTAGAGGTCACCAATGGGGCCCTTCAGGTCTGCAATCCCACATATAAGGACTTTGACGGGGATGGGGTTGATGACCTAACCGACCTGGACGACGATAACGACGGGATCACCGATGCCTACGAATGTGAAATTCCCGTACAAAATTTTAGCTTTGAGAACAATCCGCCGTTTTCAATTACCCCTCCCATAACAGGATGGGCTTATACTGCAGGTATAAATCCATCTGGATATGGCACCCATGATCTTGTTCCCGGAAGTAATTATGACGAGGCTGCCGACGGTAATCAATTTGCCTTTATCCATGGAGGGGGATCGCTACAATTGTCAGACCCTTGGGCCACTTTTTCGGAAAGTGGTTATATGCTTACAGTCGCCATTGGCGATGGTATTGACTACTATTTGGATAATTATAGAAATGATGGGCAGACCCAACTTGAACTCGGTTATGACAATGGGGGCGGTTTTGTCCCGATCGGGGCCCCTACCGTCGTAGAGGGTCATCAGACCCCCAATGGCACCTGGACCGACTTTCAACATTTGGTCACCGTACCTGCCAATAGTCCAGCTTTGGGAGAAGCAATTATAATCCGTATTACCCATACTGAAAATGGTGTGCTGCGTCAAAGGGCTGGAAATTATGATAATATCCGATTGGTCCTTGATAGGGATAGTAATGGTCTTTCCAATTGCCAACAATTAAATTCGGATGGAGATGGATGTGGGGATGCTGCGGAAATGGGCTATACCGTAAATGGTGATGGAACTATACAAGGAAGCGGGGTCAACCCTGATGGAACGGTAACAACAACCCAAAATATTCTCGGCATAAAGCCGGCCGTTTTGGACGATACTGTTTCCGGCTGTGATATAGTTGATCTGGATAATGACGGCATCCCCGATGGAGATCGTTTTTTTTATGGTGCTGGTGACAGTCAACAATTTGATTTGGATCAAGATAACGACAATGACGGCATACGGGATATCGATGAAGGATGTGGACTGGCCAGTGGGGCCGCAAGGGGAATCTATAATTTTGAGTTTCCAACAAATATCTTTTTTGCGGGCCCTCCATTTAATAGTGCAATTGATTACTGGACTCAGTCTGGGACGGGGTCGGGCATTCATCTTGTTGACCTTGGAGGTGGACCATATGCACCAAATTATGAAACGGATGGAACAGGTCTACGGGACATTGTTGACGATAATGGAAACCAAGTAATAACAATGTTCAATGATTCGTATGCCTATTTAAATGGCAACGCATCTATCGTGCAGGATATAAATGCACCCGTTGTTCAGGCAAATGCCCCCACCATTGAAGAGGGCAGCTATATTATTACATTAGCCATTGGGGACGGCCTTGATTATGAGGATTCGGGCCGGAATGATGGCACAAGTACAATAGAAGTAGGCTATGATAATGGGTCTGGTTTTGTTCCCCTCGGAGATCTGATTGTGGAAGGGCATGAAACCCCCAACGGGATGTGGACGGATTTTAGTTTTTCCGTAACGGCCACCCCAGCCTCCGTAGGGGAACTGTTATTGGTACGCATAAGCCATCAAGAAAATCCAGGGCTTAACCAACAGCAAGGAAATTACGATTATATCCGGATCGACTTCGATTTTGACGGGGACGGGCTGGCCGACTGCGATGATCCGGATTCCGATGATGACGGTTGTAACGATGTAATAGAAGCAGGTTATATCGATGATGACGGGGATGGGTTTTTGGGCAATGCCGTACCGCCTACCGTCAACGGAAATGGACTGGTGACCAGTGGAGCGGGCTATACCACTCCTGTAAACGCCTTTGTACGGAGCCCCGGCTATGTGACCGTGAACACCAATTTATTGGATACCGCCGGCTGTGAGGGACAAGAGGTCACCTTTACCGTGGTGGCGGCCGTTTCCGGTACCGCCCAGTACGAATGGACCGTGAGTACCGATGGGGGCACTACCTTTGGGGCTCCCTTGGTGGGCGAAACTGCCAATACCCTTACTTTTGAACCGGTCCTTGCCGATTCCGGCAATGTCTACCGGGTGGAGGTATGGAGCGATGATCACCTTTGCAGGGAAGAGTCCACCGCCACCCTTACCGTAAACGCCCTGCCCGCCACCATGGTGCCCGTTCCCCAAGAGGCCGCCATCTGTACGGGCGGCACCGCCCAATTTAACCTTAACGGGGGCGATCCAAATGCCACGGTGACCTATACCCTGGATGGGGGCGTTACCACCCCTACCGTCCTCCTGGACGCCACCGGTGCAGGTTCGGTATACCACCTGAATACAACGGCCGACCTGACCATGGAGATCATTAGTATCGCCAACGCCAACTGTACCCTGGTGCTGCCGACGCTGCCGGACATCAATCCGGCCATGGCCACCATTACCATCAATGCGGAACCGGAGCTTACGGAAGTGAACAAATACTGTGCCGCCGACCTGCTGACCTATAGCGTGGATTTCACCTTTACGGCAGGAGCGGTTACGAATACCACGGCTGGCACCTTGTCCGCCACGGGCGACAGCGTTACCGATATCCCTGCCGGTACCGATATTACGATCACGGTGGACAACAACGGCTGTATGGCCACCTTTATCATCACGGCCCAGGTCTGTAGTTGTCCCTTTGTGGCCACCCCTATGGACGCCAACGACCCGGAAAGTTGTGAAGGCGACGTGAACCCGCTGCTTTCCGTGGTCCTCCCCCCTACCGGCCTGGGCGATCAGGTAAACTGGTACGATGTCCCAACGGGCGGAACCGCCCTTGCCACTGGCGTGGACTATACGGCCCTTGACACGGCCCCGGGCATCCATACCTATTATGCCGAGGCGGAAGAATCCGCTTCGGGCTGTACCAGTTCCCGTATCCCCGTGACCCTGACGATCAGTGCGCTGCCCGTGGCGGATGTGCTTACGGATGTGGCCGAATGCGAAAGTTATAACCTGCCGGCCCTATCCGCCTATAACCGTTACTTTACGGCCCCCAATGGCGGGGGGACACAGTTATATCCCGGAGGTACCATTGCACAGACCCAGACCGTATACATTTTGGCGACCTCCCCCACCAATAGCGCCTGTACGGATGAAAGCAGTTTTCAGATCACCATAAATGAGGTGCCGGTACTGACGGTCACGGATCCCTCTTGCGATCCGAGCCTACAGACCTACTCGGTGGAATTTTCCGCCACGGTGGGGGTGGTCAGCGCATCCTTGGGAACGGTTTCCGGCAATAGGGTGATCAATATCCCCGTGGGCAGCAATGTGGTACTAACGGCCACCAACCAGGGCTGTATGGATTCGGTAGCGGTCATTTCGCCCTTCTGCCCCTGCCCTATCGTATCCGCCCCCGTGGCCCCCAACGATCCCTTTGTCTGTGAAGGGGACCAAGCGGTACTTATGGTGGAAATTGGGGCCGGAAGTGTGGCCGACCAGATAAACTGGTATACTGCCCCGGTGGGGGGCAGCCCCTTGGCATCGGGTATCGGCTACAATGCCCCCGAGACCATCCCCGGCACCTATACCTATTACGCAGAGGCCGAACAGTCCGTGTCCGGCTGTACCAGCGACCGTATTCCGGTAGTGCTGAACATTGTGGCCATTCCGGCCGCCAATGAACTGGACGATGTGGATGCCTGTGAGGTATATATCCTTCCCGTCTTGGGCGCCAACAACACCTATTATACCGGTCCCAACCGTACGGGCACTTCCCTGAGCGCAGGGGCCACCATCAGCCAATCCCTGCACCTGTATATTGTGGCCGAGGCCCCCAACAATCCCAATTGTTACAGTGAGAGCAGTTTTACGATCACCCTTTACGATATCCCCGACCTTGATTTTCAGTACGAGGGAAGTCTTTGTGTGGATGCCAATGGGGCCACCCAACCGTTCTTGTTGGGAGAGGACCTGGGGCCGGACTACACCTATGACTGGACCCCCAATAACGACCCCGATGGGGACGGGATCGAGAACGCCGTTTTCGAGGTTACGGAGGCGGGCACCTATTCCTTGGAACTGATCAACAATCTGGCCCCGGGCGTCTGCGCCACTTACAACAGTTATACGGCTACCATCACTTCGGTCACCCCTCCCACAGAGGTGACGGTGGACCTGAGCCTGAACGGATATCCGATGAACACGGGCAATAGGGTAACGGTATTGGCAACGGCCAACGGCCAGCCTACCGAGAACCTGGAGTACAGTATGGACGACCCCAACGGGCCCTATCAGGAATCGAACGTCTTTGAAAATCTTTTGGGCGGTATCCATACGGCCTACGTACGACACAGGGCCGGTTGTGGCACCACCTTGGCCAGTGAGTCCTTTTTGATCATCAACTACCCTACCATGTTCTCGCCGAACGGCGATGGGTCCAACGACACTTGGAACGTTCTGGGGCTGGAAAATGTGCAGTACACTACCAAGGTGACCATTGCGATCATGGACCGGTACGGAAAAATGGTAAAACAGTTGGATCCCAACGGGGCGGGATGGGACGGCTCTTATAACGGCAGCCCTCTCCCTTCTACGGATTACTGGTTTGTGGTGGACTACACGGACCTGACCCAAAATGGAAAACAGGTACGGTTCAACGGGCATTTTAGCTTGCTGCGGTAGGGATGGGAATAGTGATGGAGCCGGACGGAGCTGGACGGAGCCGGACGGAGCATGCTCCGTCACTTCTGTCCCTTCCGTCCCTTCTATAGCGAAGGAGGAAGAAAATTATCCTCATACACCGCTTTCGCCGCATTGGATACGATAAAAAACTTCATATGTTCCCGTTTCCAGGCGGCGATCACCTGGTCCCTACGGATAAAAAGGGCCTCTTTTTTAATGCGCTCCCCATTGGACACATGGCATCCCCTTTCCCCAGAGGAACAGGAAGAATACCCTTTTTGGAACACCAGTTCGTGCGCCGCTCGGTAAAAATCGAAATAACGGCCATATGGATAGGCAAAATGGTGGACCGGGCCGCACTTTTCCTCCAGCTGTTCCTTGCACAGCTCGAGGTCTTCCCCAAATTGGGACAGCGACATTTCGGTGACCCGCTGGTGGTGTACCGTATGCGCTCCTATTTCGTGGCCGTTCTTAAGGAGGGCTTCCACACCTCTCCAATCCAAAAATGCGATCGGGGGCATGTTCAGGCGACGGTCGCAAAAGGCGGTGATTTTTTGGTGGTCCGTCATGCCTATGGAAGAGGGGTTCAAAAAGAAGCAGGCCTTGGCCCCATAACGTTCCAGGATTTCCGCGGCCTGTAAGTTGTTCAGAAAACCATCGTCCGAGCTCCAGGAAATATAGGGGCGGTCCACATTACCGCTCAGCAGTCGATCTACCGCCTCGGTATGGGAAATAAAGGTGTGGACCTCGGCGAGCTCCCGCACCAGTAGCTCAAAATTTTCAAGTTCGTCCTGAAAGACATGATGGAAGAACAGGAACTGCACCCTGGGGCGATAGATGGCGTCTCTCCCGTCCACAAAACGTTGTTTTAGGGCCAGGGCATCCAAGGCCAGGTTCCGTGCCCTATGGCGCACGGAAACCCCGTTCCGTATCTCCACCTCCTTAAAGTTCTGTGTAAGCATATCCATCCTATCGGCTTTGTAAATTCAAATGTAAAGTAAAATTTCTTGCCGTAGGCCCTCATTTCCAAATGAAGAGAACAAGGTTATATGGTTAAGCGGTTATATGGTTATATGGTTAAAGGGTTATACGGTTAAACGGTTATATGGTTAAACGGTTATATGGTTATAAGGTTAGAAGGTTATAAATGGTCCCTTTTTAAAAACACGAGCGCCGATAACTGCATAACCCGTGGCGAGAGCCACAAAGAGAAGAAGGTTATATGGTTAAACGGTTATACGGTTAGAAGGTTATAAATGGTCCCTTTTTAAAAATACGAACGCCGGTAACTGCATAACCCGTGGCGAGAGCCACAAAGAGAACAAGGTTATATGGTTATACGGTTAGAAGGTTATAAAATCGACCCTTTTTAAAAATACGAACGCCGGTAATTGCATAACCCGTGGCGAGAGCCACAAAGAGAACAAGGTTATATGG
>TARA_R110002020_G_scaffold223900_1_pt1 | contig 126104 bp, 97 predicted proteins | sample TARA_R110002020 | Tara Oceans TARA_R110002020 (sample SAMEA4396489) | marine metagenome | biome: Westerlies Biome; feature: [MES] marine water layer (ENVO:01000295) within the mesopelagic zone...; material: water (ENVO:00002006), including particulate matter (ENVO:01000060)...
AAGTTCGGTATCTATTATTCCGGCGGCATCGACTGGACGTTCAAGCACATTCGCATTGAAAGCCTTGGCCATCTCGGGATGAACATTCCCGGCGCGGCGGAGAACTACACGGAATATGCAAACGCGCATTATTATGAGCTGATCGAGCGCTACAAGCCTGACTATCTCTGGAACGATATCGGTTATCCGAGCCAGCAGGCCTCTTTCGAAATCCTCGCCAAGTATTACAACTCCATTCCTGAAGGCTTGACCAATGACCGTTGGTTCCCGATTGACGGCGAGTTGCTCGCGGACGCTCTGGAGCGGCCGGAGGGCATGACAGGCGTGCTGCCGCCGAAGCCCCCTGTCTGGGACGTGCGCACACCGGAATACGGAATGTTCAATCACATCCTGCCCTTCATTTGGGAAACTACGCGCGGCATGGGACACTCTTTCGCGTACAACCGGAATGAAACCGAGGCCGACTACATCACCAAGAATGGTATTGCGACCATGCTGGCGAGTTCAGCCTGCTTCAACGGCAACGTCCTCCTGAACGTCGGCCCGCGTGGCGACGCACAAATGCCCCCCGCTCAGGCTGCGCGTCTGGAAGCGGTCGGCGAATGGCTCGAAACGCGAGGCGAGGCGATCAAGGGCACACGGCCAGTCGAATTGACACAGAAGAACGTTGACGACGTCAGCATCGGGGCGACCCGCAATGCAGAGGCCCTGTATATCCACATGTTCGGGAAGCCTGCTGCGGGCGTGCTGGAAGTGGACCTTCCACCTGATTTGGAGAGCGTCACGTCCCTTGAGCAGATCGGCGGACAGGTCGGTGACTGGTCGATTGAGCAGAACACGCTTCGTCTGACCGTGAATGAATGGGCCGATGAAGCCGTGCAGATCTTCAAACTCGGTCTGGCCAAGTAAGGGTCCTGAGGAATGACTGATCGCGCTGCCCCTCAATTGCCAGATTACGGTTTCGGCGCCGCGGGGCTGGGTAATCTCTATACGGCCATAACCGATGAGGAGGCCGCGGGCGTTCTGGCGGCTGCGAGAGATGCGGGGTTTGATTATCTCGATACGGCCCCTTATTATGGGCACGGCCTCAGCGAGCAGCGCGTCGGTGCCTTCCTGGCTGAGACCGGATACAGGCCTGCCCTTTCGACCAAGGTCGGGCGGCGGCTTGAGCCAGCGGGCTCGATGCCAATCCCGGATAACGGGTTCGCTTCGCCCGCACCCTTCATCCCGCATTTCGATTATTCGGCGCGTGGAATTCGGGAGGCCTTCGCCGGCAGTCAGGCGCGGCTTGGTGTCGACAGCGTTGACATGATGCTTCTCCACGACATTGGAGCCATGGTTCATGGCGATGCTCATCCAGCCATACTTGCGCAAGCGATTTCTGAAGCTCTCCCGGAAATGGCCGCCCTGAAGGCGGAGGGAAAGACAAAGTGGATAGGGCTGGGCGTCAATGAAATCAGGGTCTGCGAAGAGGTCCTCGCGAAGGTCGACCTGGATGTTCTACTGCTCGCGGGCCGCTACACGCTGCTCGAGCATGAAGCGTCTTTGCCCTTCCTGAATGCATGCCACATTGGCGGTGTACGCGTCATTGTCGGTGGCGCCTTCAATTCTGGCCTTCTGGCTGCGTCGGAGGGTGAGCCGCTTCGCTATGATTATGACACCGCGCCGGAATGGGCTTTAGACCGGGCCGCGCAACTCCGCGAAGTCTGTGCAAGTTTCGATGTGCCGCTGCCCGCTGCCGCCGTTCAATTCTGCAAGGCGCATCCAGCGGTGGCGTCCGTCATTCCGGGCGCAAAATCAGCGGAGCAGGTGCGCCAGATCAGCGACTGGACCCGCCATGATATCGACAGCGGCCTCTGGGACGCCCTGAAGGAACGCGGGCTGATATCAGCTGACGCGCCGGTGTCATGATGAAGAAACTCGATTGCCACATGCATATCTGGCGCCTGCAGCGTGGCGACTATGATTGGCTGACGCCGGATCTCGGAAGCATATATCGCGACTTTGAAATCAAGGATGTGTGGAATGAGGCGCAAGCGTCCGGCGTTGCGCAGGTCATCCTCGTGCAGGCGGCCGCGAGCGCGGCTGAAACGGATTATCTGCTGAATGTCGCAGAGACGGACGAGCGTATCGCCGGCGTCGTTGGCTGGGTCGATTTCGAGGCCGGTGACGCCGCAGAGCAAATCACCCGCCGGGCAGACAATCCAAATTTGCTCGGTCTGAGACCAATGATTGCGGACCTGTCAGACCCCCTCTGGATCCTGCAGGACGCCTGTGCACCCGCCTTGGAATCCCTGCAGGCCAATGGACTTGTCTTCGATGCCCACGCGCATCCCGATCTTGTACCTGTCATGACACGTTTGGCGACGCGTTATCCCAATTTATCCATCGTGCTCAATCATGCAGGCAAGCCGCCTATTGCATCAGCAGAGCTGGATGTATGGCGCTGCGATATTGAAGACCTTGCGCGGCACGCGAACGTCTCCTGCAAACTGTCGGGCCTTTTGACCGAGGCTGGCGCACGCACCGATGATGCCGCGATTAGCGAAGTGGTTGAACATATCGGCGCCTCTTTTGGTCCCGAGCGGCTGTTGTGGGGCAGCGACTGGCCCGTGCTGACGCTCGCGGGAAATTACACGGACTGGGCCGCACAATGCGAGCGCCTGATGGACCAATATTATCCTGATCATTCCGAAGCGATCTTCAGCGGTAATGCCAAACGGATTTATTCCAGAAATGCAGGAGTTTGATATGGGCAGGCTGGCAGGAAAGACAGCATTGGTAACGGCTGCGGCTGCAGGTATCGGGCGCGCCGCCGTGGAGGCTTTCGCGCGCGAAGGCGCCAGTATTATCGCGACTGATATCGACACGTCTGGTCTGGCGAAATTGGCAGACCTGCCGAATGTCGAGACGGCAGTCCTCGACGTGACTGACCGCGATGCAATTGCCTCCCTGATAGAAGGCCATTCCGATCTCGATATTCTCTTCAATGTCGCCGGATGGGTGCATCACGGTACGATCGAGATGTGCGAGCGGTCCGACTGGGATCGGTCCCTGCTTATCAACCTGACCTCCATGTACGAGCTTTCGCGCGCCGTTCTGCCAAATATGGTGGCGCGCGGTGGGGGTGTGATCCTGAACATGAGTTCGGTTGCATCGAGCGTGACCGGTGCGCCCAATCGTTTCGCCTATGGCGCCACGAAAGCCGGCGTCATCGGTCTGACCAAGGCGATTGCCGCCGATTATGTCGCCAAAAACATCCGCTGCAACGCGATCTGTCCCGGCACGGTGGACACACCCTCTCTTCATGGGCGCATGTCGGCGCAGGGCGATTATGATGCTGCGCGAAAGATGTTCGTCTCACGCCAGCCGATGGGGCGTCTCGGCACGGCTGAAGAGATCGCAAATCTGGCGCTCTACCTCGTATCTGACGAAGCAACCTTCACCACTGGCGCGATACACGTCGTCGACGGCGGCTGGACAAATTAGGAGCTGAAGACATGAAACTTTTGAGGGTCGGTCCGAAAGGTCGGGAAAAGCCAGGCGTTCTGGACGCAAACGGTGATATCCGGGATGTGAGCGGGTTGGTCGATGATTGGGACGGGCTGGCACTGGCCGATTCCGTTCTGACGCGATTGAGAAAGGCAGACCTTTCGGAATTGCCGAAACTGGATGGCAAGAGTCGGATCGGCCCCTGTGTCGCGGGTGTCGGGAAGTTCATTTGCATTGGCCTCAATTACGCGGACCACGCGGCCGAAACGGGCGCTGATGTGCCAACCGAGCCGGTGGTCTTCTTCAAGGCTACGAGTGCCATTTGTGGCCCGAACGACCATCTCGAAATTCCGCGCCGCTCGAAGAAAACGGATTGGGAAGTCGAGCTTGGTGTTGTCATCGGCAAGGAAGCCAAATACGTGTCAGAAGAGGACGCGATGGATTTTGTCGCGGGCTATTGTGTCGTGCATGACGTATCTGAGCGTGCGTTCCAGCTTGAAGGCACGGGGCAGTGGGTGAAGGGCAAAAGCGCTGACACGTTTGGGCCAATCGGGCCCTGGCTTGTCACGCGCGATGAGGTGAGTGATCCGCAGGATCTTGCCATGTGGTTGGATGTGAACGGTGCTGCGAGGCAGCGGGGCTCAACCTCGACAATGGTTTTCGGTGTCGCCCATCTGGTCAGCTACCTCTCCCAGTACATGAGTCTCCAGCCGGGTGACGTCATCTCCACGGGCACGCCGCCCGGCGTCGGCCTCTCCATGTCTCCCCAGCAATTCCTTCATGCGGGTGATGTTGTGACGCTCGGCATTGCGGGGCTTGGTGAGCAGAAACAGGTCTGCGTCAACGCTTGATATCCAACTTAGCCAGACTAAGGCCAAGTGACGGATTGAGCTCGGTTGATTCTGCCGAATCTCTTCCCGTATCGCGCGTCACGACGGTTAGTGTTGCATCCGTGCTGCGGTCTGCTTGTCATCACATCGTCACATGTCGACGGGATCGCGCCTAGGTAGCGCGAACGTGACACATTTACTTGATACCCGTCCCGTAAATATCCCGCATCCTGTATGATTTAATGCAGGTTCGTGGGGTCGTAAAACATTCATTTGATGCGAATGTGTCCAACTCGTAACGACCCGCTAAGCGTCGAATTGTGCGACGCAGCAATAGGCGGGAAGTCAATGAAAACCAGTTTTTTCTGCGCGACAGCAGTCGCTGCACTCAGCATGTCCGGGCAACTTACAGCACACGCACAAACGGCTGATCACGAGGATGCACGCCGGCTTGATGTTGTCACGGTTACAACTCAAAAGCAGACTCAGTCGCTTATCGATGTTCCTATCAACATCTCAGTCACCGATCAAAGTACGATCGATAAACTCGGCGCCGACGACATTGAGGATCTCGCCAACTTCATTCCGGGCCTGCAGGTCCAGGCACAGAGCCTGAACGCGCCCAGCTATTCGCTCCGGGGCGTCGTGTCTGATGGTGGCTCGCCACGTGTCGCGCTCTTCCAGAACGGTGTCTCCATAGGTACGCCGGGCTATGCGACGAATGTTGCGATTTACGACATGGAGCGCGTCGAGGTCGTTAAAGGGCCGCAGGCCACACTGTTCGGCCAGGGCGCTCTCGTTGGCGGCATTAATTTCATCCAGAACCGTGCGTCGCTTGAGGGCAACTCAGGCCAGATCACACTTGAAGCGGGAGATTACAGCTCCGTTCGCGCTGAGGGCTTCTATAACTTTGCCGTCAGTGACACGCTGGCTATCCGCCTTGCCGGTCAGATCAAGAACATGGATGGCTATGTTCCGAACACGGCCAACTCACCAGACCTCATGGGTCAGGATACGACCGCTCTGCGCGGTGCCATTCATTGGGAGCCTTCTTCGCAGCTGACGGCCGATATCTTCCTGAATTATCAGAACGATGACTCGACTGGCACGCAATTCACATCCGGTTTCTTCGAAGTGAACGGCAAGGTCGATCCCTACGGCGCGACGGCGATGAACATTAACGCCGACCAGGTGCGTGACAAGCTCGGCAATGACCGCGAAATCTTCGACGCAACAGTCAACCTTGAATACAGGTTCAATGATGCCTGGACACTGACGTCCTTGACCGACTATCGCGATCTCAGCTCGAACGAGGCCTGGGACTCTGACGGCGCCGCTTTCAACCTTCTGCAATTCTACCAGGCGCGCGAAGGCGAGACCTTCAATCAGGAACTGCGCCTGAACTATGATGCAGGTGGTCGCCTGACAGCCTTCTTCGGCGCGAACTATTTCGATTACGAGACGCGGGATTCGCTCATCTTCTCGACAGATGAAGCCTATGCGCAATCCCTGTTCGCGCCAAGCCTCGCGGCGGCCGCTGGCCTGACGGTTGAACAGATGCGGGGTGCATTGATCTTGGCAGGCGTGCCAGGTGCCGAGAACTTCGGAAGCTTCGAGACACCGATGCAGTATTCGGCACTCGGGGCGCTGCTGCAAGGCGCGCTTATTCCGCTCAATTCTGCTCATGCAGAACAATCCAATACGACGGATGCCCGTACAAGTTACGACCTCTTCGGTGACGTTACCTACGATCTTACGGATCGTCTCAGTCTGACAGGTGGCCTCCGCTACACAATCAATGAATTGTCGGCCTCCAGTGAAGCAGAGCTCATCAGGGGCAACCCTGCGCTGGGTGGTGCCTTGAACGCCGTTACGTTCGCACCGGGCTTCCTGATCAATGCGGGACTTATCGGGAACCAAGCCAATTACTCTGCCGATCCGGACGGTGCCTTTACATGGCGTCTGAATGCTTCCTATCGTCTAACGGATAGCATCAATACATGGCTTGCCTATGGACGTGGTCGTCGGCCGGAGGCCCTTACGGCTTCTGGCACGACCTACACCGTGCTGGATTCCGAGAAGCTCGATAACGTGGAAGCCGGCATGTTCGGGCGCTTCTTCGATGACCGGCTCCAGATGACCACTTCAGTCTACTATGGGCAGTACAAGGACTTCCAGACATCGCGCTTTGATCCGATCAACGGTGTCTTCGTCACCGAAAACTCGGGCAACGCGACGCAGTACGGGTTCGAGTTTGATGGTCAGGCGCTTGTGACGGATAACATTCGCCTTCTCGCGACGTATGGCTACAACTTCTCTGAATACGACGACGAGGATGATGACGGTAACGCGCTACAATTTGCGGGCAACACTTTCCGACTGAGCCCGGAAAATAGCTTCTCGCTGGCAGCTGACATGACGGTGCCGCTTGGTGCGCGTGGCGATATCTCGATCGTGCCGAGCTATATCTGGAAGAGCGGACACTTCTTCGAGGATGATAATGGCTATGATTATGCCGCTGACGGCAATGGTGGTTTTGTTCGTATTCCTGAAACATATCCGAATGGCGAAGTCGTTGACGAGCATCAGGATGCTTACGGGGTCGCCAATCTACGCGTCGCCTTTGACAGCGCTGACCAGCGTTGGGGCGTCTATGTTCTCGGCGAGAATGTGTTCGATGAGGAATACTTGATCGACGTCGGCAACACGGGCGGCGCGTTCGGCCTGCACACCATCATCCGCGGCAAGCCGCAGATGCTGAAGGCCGGCCTGTACGTCAAGTTCTAGTCACGACTTCACTTTCAATAAGGAATTTCCTGACATGAAACATCTCGTCATCCTTGCGGCTGCCTGCCTGGCCGCCTGCACGACGCCCAGCCCGAGCCAGCCAGCGAATACGCTGGCTGGCTCGGAGGGGGCGCCTGAAGTCGCCTCGGGCACCACAACGCGTGCGCCCACACTTCACGGCGACAAGCCTATCGTGATCGCCCACCGCGGCGCGAGCGGCCTTTATCCTGAGCACACGGCTCCAGCCTACAAGGCGGCGATCGAGCAGGGCGCCGACTTCATCGAGCCTGACCTCGTCGTTACGGCCGATGGAGTACTCATCGCGCGCCACGACCATTTCCTGGCGGCGACAACCAATATTGCCGATCATCCCGAGTTTGCCGACCGCAAGAAGGTCAAGGTGACGCCCCTCGGCGAGCAGGACGACTGGTGGGTCGAAGACTTCACACTCGCCGAGATCAAGACCCTCAAGGCAATTCAGCAGTTCGAAGGCCGGGACACGAAGTACGACGGCAAGTATGACATCCTGACGTTCGATGAAGTCATGGATATCGCGCTCGAAGCGGCCAAGGCAGGACACATTGTCGGGCTGCATGTCGAGGCGAAATGGCCTCGCGAGTTTGCTGCCCTCGGCTTTGACATGCCCGATCTCATGATTGCAGCCATGGACAAGAAAAGCCTCAAGGCGGCTGGCATTCCTGTCTACATTCAGTGCTTCGAACCGCCATTCCTTGCCGAATTCGCGACGAAGAGCGACCTCCCGACAATCCAGAACATGGTCGGCCCGCCATATGCCGCCATGCTCGGGCTGGATTACAAGCTGGAGGATATCCACACGACGGGTGTCGGGGCAGAAAAGTCCATGATCCTGAACGCGGATGGCACGACGTCAGATTTCGTTGATCGTGCCCACAAGCTCGGCCTTCTTGTTCACGTCTACACCGTGCGTGACGACCATCCGGGCGAAGGTTTTGCGGATTCCCGCGCTGAATTCCTTGCCCTTTTTGATGCGGGCGTTGATGGCGTCTGGACGGACTATCCAGCAACCGGGCTATCGGTGCGCGACGCCGAATAGGTTCCGGTCGGGTTTCCATTTGTGTATTTTCAAGGAGCTTCCGTGGTCATGCGGGGGCCCCTTTTTGTCTCCGGGGTGTCCCTTTGTGGGTATCCGGCGGACCATTCGTGGACCACTCGTGGACCGTTCCTGCGCGGTAAACTGACACGGCACGCCATATCTGTTAGGCTAGACCCCATATTCCGGGACCTTTAGTGTCCGGAACGAATAGGTGGCATTACAGTCCATCAATAAGGGCAGGAGCGGGCTGACAATATGAGTTTTCGCGCGACCAGTGTTCTCTTCGCCCAGGTCAGGCCGATTCTCGTGTCCGCAGCTGAAAGCGGCGTCGATGTCGAGGGCATTCTCACGCGATTAGGGCTCGTGGAGGGCATGCGCGCAACGGATCCTGAGCGCCGGTTGGAGCTGAAGGATTATTACCGAATCCAGCGCGATATAGCCCAATCGCTCGATGACCTTACGGCGCGCCTTTCCGAGCGCACGCTGACCTACAAGACCGGGAATTTCGTCATCGCGCAGGCGCAGCAATCGCGCACGCTCCAGGATGCGATGGTGAGCCTGGCCGAGCACTTCAACATGATGCACGGCGCGCCTTACAACTCGGTTCGCGTGGGCGCGGGGCACTCGGCCTTCGTGGTGGACGATTCCACTTTTCCCTACCGTTTCCGGCATGATACGGAACTGATGCACTTCGTCGGCGACTGCCTCCTGATCAAGGTGCATTGCCTGCTCGACAGTCTCAGCAACGGCCTTGCAACACAGGCCATCCGGCGGGTTCGCCTGCAGCGCACCCGGTCGGGCACGCCGCATACCCAGAACGAATTCTGGGATGTGCCACTGGAGTTTGGCCGCCCGGCCTATGAGCTGGTGTATGATTATGACATCGCCTGCCAGACCATACCGAATATTGACCGCATCGACCTCAGCACTGACGGGATATTCGCGCGCGTCATCAGCCATCTAGAACGTAAGGCGCCCAGCACCGACAAGCGTAGCTATTCGGCGCGCATTCTCGAACTCGTGGCGGAAGATTGTGTGGACCAGGGCGAGGTCGCCGTGCGGCTGGGCGTCAGCGTTGCAACGTTGCGGCGCCGGCTGGATGAAGAGGGGCTGTGTTTCCGCGACCTTGTTCGTCAGGCTCGTTTCAACAAGGCTGAGCATCTCCTGATCAATGGGCGGTCCGTAAGTCAGGTGTGCGAGACGCTCAATTACTCAGATATCCGGGCCTTCAATCGCGCCTTCAAGAAATGGAAGGGCCAGACGCCTGCCGAGTTTGCGAAACAGGCCAAACCGCTGAAGGCTGGCTGACCCGTGAGCGAAAGTGTTCACTTGGGCTGACGCTTCCGGTCGTAGCTCCATCACCTGAAATCGATATCTTCCTGCTCAAACAACAAACAATCCGCGGGAGGATAAAATGAAGACTCATATCGCAGGACCAATCCGTCTTGGACTCGTTTCAGCCCTGGCACTCAATGCCGGGCTATGCGTCGCCCACGCTCAAGACAGCACAACCGATGAGGATGGCGCCAAGCGCCTGGGGGCAGTCACGGTCACAGCCCAGCGTCGCGAGCAGAACCTCATTGACGTGCCACTGTCGGTCACCGCTTTCAATTCCGAACAGCTGGAGCTGACGGGCGCTGTCGACATAACGTCGATCCAGCGCACAACGCCCAACGCAACCATCGAAGTGGCACGCGGGTCCAACTCGACCCTCGTGGCCTTTATTCGCGGCGTCGGCCAGCAAGATCCGCTCTGGGGCTTTGAGCCCGGCGTGGGTCTCTATGTCGACGATGTCTATGTTGCCCGTCCGCAAGGCGCGATCCTGGACATCTTCGATATCGACCGGATTGAAGTCCTGCGTGGCCCACAAGGCACGCTTTATGGCCGCAACACGATTGGCGGCGCGATCAAATATGTCACCAAGCCGCTCAGCAATGAGCCGGAGCTAAAAGCCAAGGTCAATGTCGGCAGCTACGGTCAGCTTGATGGAATCCTGTCCGGCTCCACCCCGATTGGCGACACACTCGCGGTCGGCGGCGCTATCGCGAAATATACACGTGATGGATATGGCAAGAACCTGAACACGGGTGCCGAGCACTATAATAAAGACGTGCTGGCCTATCGCCTCAGCGCAGACTGGACCCCGACCGACGATTTCTCAGTTCGGTTTGCCTACGACCATTCGGAAGATGATTCCAATGCGAAGCACGGCCACCGCCTGCTGCCGAGCGCAGACGGCACGATCCCGGTCACAGGCGATGTTTACGACACGCGCGCTGGCATCGGTGACAAGAACTCCGTGAAGACTGAGGGCTACTCACTGACAGCCCAATGGGATGTGAACGATGCCGTGACCCTGAAGTCGATCACGGCTTACCGTGAAGGCGAAACGGAAACACCGATCGACTTCGATGCCCTGCCGCAGAACGACTTCGATGTTCCGGCTGTTTATTATGACGACCAGTTCAGCCAGGAATTCCAGCTGCTGCTCGATAGCGGCCCCTGGTCTGGTGTGATGGGTGTCTACTACCTCGATGGCAATGCAAATGGCGCCTTCGATGTTATCCTTGGCGGTCTCGGGCTGACGGTCTATCAGGCCGGTGACCAGAGCAAGGAAAACCTCTCAGTCTACGGCGATTTCACATACGAAGTGAACGACCAGTGGAGCGTTTCGCTCGGCGGCCGTTACACCGAGGACAAGACCACAGCGGACGTCACGCGCGAGCTGTGGCTGGGCGCAGGTTCCGGCTCTTTCGATCCGTCAAACACGTCGATCTTCTTTACGACCCAGACGAGCTACAAGGATGTTTCGCGTGACGATAACCAGTTCACGCCGCGCCTTTCAGTCTCCTACAAACCAACAGATAGCCTGAACCTCTACGCGACCTACGCGCAGGGCTTCAAGGCTGGCGGTTTCGATCCACGCGCACGCGAAGATCTCGATCCAACGGGGCTGTCCGAGCAGGGTTTCGGGCCTGAAACGGTCGACAGCTACGAGGTTGGCCTGAAGGGCGTGTTCCTCGACGGTCGCCTGACGATGAACTCGGCTATCTTCCTGGCCGACTACAAGGACCAGCAGATCACCGTTCAGAGCGGCGCGGATTCCGACAATGATGGCGTCAATGACACGTTTGTCTCCTCCGTCTTCAATGCGGGTAAGTCACAATACACGGGCTTCGAACTCGAAGGTGCACTTCTCCTGACCGATCAGCTGACCCTGTCAGGCAACCTTGGCTATATCGATGCCGAAATCCAGGAAATCCTGTCAGGTGGCGTCAACGTGGCTAACCAGTTCGTGACGCAGAACACGCCCGAACTGCAGGGGCAGGTTGCTCTGAACTATACCAACAGCCTCGGCGCCAATCGGGGCGAAATCTCCCTGACGGGTTCGCTGTCCTATCGCGACGAATACTATCTCTTCAACGTCGCAAACCCAGGCTTCCCAGCCGGACAGAGTGCCATCTTCCCGAATGGTGGCCCCGCGCTCGATCCGCAATCCTACAGCCTGCTCGATCTCAGCGCCGTCTGGACATCGCCTTCCGGCAAGTACCGGCTCGGTCTGCACGGACGTAACCTGACAGACGAAGAATATCGGGTTGCGGCCTATAACTTCGTCACGCCAAGCCAGCTGGGGGTCGACAGTGCCTATTCGGCTTTCTACGGACCGCCACGAACCATCACGGCCTCCCTGTCGGTCGAATTCTGATCGGCTGAAAAGGGCAAGCGGGTCTCCAAACCTCCCGGAGACCCGCTTGCTGCCTGTTTCAAACCACAAGGTAGATGTCCCGATGGCGCGAGAGATGACAGAATCTGGCAGTCCCGCATTGCCGGTGCCGACACAGTCCCGGACATATGTTCTGGCGCTCCTGACGCTGGTTTATACGTTCAACCACATTGATCGGCAGATCCTAGTCATTCTGCTGGAGCCGATCAAAGCCGATCTCCATCTGGATGACTCCCAGCTTGGTCTCCTGTCAGGCCTCGCCTTTGCCGCCTTCTATGCCACGCTTGGAATCCCCATCGCCATGTGGGCGGATCGCGGCGATCGTCGCAAGATCATCGCGCTCGCCCTGATGGTTTGGTCAGGCATGACGGCGCTTTCAGGATTCGCGCAAACCTATTGGCAGCTCCTGCTCGCCCGCATGGGCGTTGGTGTCGGGGAAGCGGGCGGCACGCCGCCGGCGACCTCCATCATCGCGGACCTCTATGGTCCGCAGGAGCGCGCCATGGCCCTCGGCATCTACACGACGGGCATTGGTCTCGGCATACTTGCCGGCTTCATCATTGGCGGCCTGGTCTATGAGACGCTGGGCTGGCGGGCGGCGTTCTTCATCGCCGGTATTCCGGGACTGATCCTGGCCGTACTCGTGCGGTTCACACTTCGCGAGCCGGTGCGCGGCGCTGTCGAGGCACGCTCGAACAAGGCCGAGGCTCCGCCACTGGGCGTGACGCTGAAGTTCATTGCTGGCCAGTCGTCCTTCCTCTGGCTGCTTGCCGGCTGCTGCCTGATCTGCATTTCGGCAAATGCGTTCCTGGTTTTCACGTCGAGCCATCTGCAGCGCACTTATGGTGTCGGGCCGGGGCAGGTCTCGGCGCCGCTTGGGCTGCTGATCGGCGGCGTTGGCGGGATTGGTGCGGTCGCGATCGGTCGCCTGTGCGACCGGCTTTCGGTGAACAGCCAGAAATGGCGCCCTTGGACGATCGCCATCTGTTCGGCGGTTGCGCTGCCCTTCGCCTGGATGTTCCTGCAGGCAGACAGTCTGATGGCGGCCTATGCCTGGAATATCGTGCCGAGCTTTGTCGGCCTGATCTATGCGAGCATTGCCTATACGGCGGCGCAGGAACTTGTCGGGCTGCGCATGCGGGCCTTCGCGTCGGCTTTCATGCTGTTCTGCCTGACGCTTATCGGGATCGGCGGGGGGCCCACCTTGGCCGGCGTGCTGAGCAATATGTTCCTGCTGCAGGGCCACGTGGATTCGCTACGCCTCGCGCTCCAGGCCATGCTGGCATTCAACGCGCTGAGCATCGGCTGTCTCATGATGTCGGCGCGGCATTATGATCGCGATGCGCTGCGGGCGGCGACGATGCCATGACGGGGGACGATATTTTCTACACAGCTTCCGACGGCCTCGCGCTGCACGCAAAGAGCTACGGCCCTTCGACCGCTGAGCCAGCGATTGTGTGCCTCCACGGCCTGACCCGCAATCACAAGGATTTCGAACCGATGATTGCGGCACTGGATATGCCCGCTCGCTTCATTTCGGTTGATATACGGGGCAGGGGGCAGTCGGCCCGCGATCCAGACCCCGGCAACTATAATCCGGCGATCTATGCGGGCGATGTGTTGGTGTTGCTCGACCAGCTCAAGCTGGACCGTGTCCATCTCATCGGAACATCAATGGGCGGAATCATCTCGATGATCCTGATGACGATGATACCGGAGCGCATCAGCAGCGTCGTTCTCAACGATGTCGGCCCGATTGTGGAGCAGGCGGGCCTCAAGCGGATCATGACGTCTGCCGCCCCGATGTCCGGTTTTGATAGCTGGAGCGCGGCTGCTGAATCCATCGCGCAGGCCCAGGCGGTGCCGTATCCTCGTCTCAGCCTTGAGGACTGGATGGCATTCGCGCGCCGAACCTGTCGCGAAGAAGACAATGGGCACGTCGTGCCGGATTTCGATCCAGCTATCATCACGCCTGCGCCCGACAAGCCGCCGGGTCTGCTGGCCCGACTTGGCATGTGGCGCCTGTTTGCCAAAATGAAGCCTGCGCCATTGCTTGTGATACGAGGTGAGCATTCCGACATTCTCTCCGCCAGAACGGCCGCAAAAATGGTGAAGCGCCATAAGCGAGCCTCGCTGGCGACCATACCGGGGGTAGGGCACGCGCCGCTCCTGAATGAGCCAGAATCCCTAAGCGCCATTCGGCATTTCCTCGGCGAAACGGCTGCCTGAGGCTGCTTCGCGAGGCAGTTGCCCGCCAATCTGCGCGAATGTCGCGCAGATTGTTCAGCTTTGCGCGTGATATTATTGAGGCGATTGTCCTTGCGCTCCTTGTCAGTTTTGTGTCGACTGAGTTTGGTTTGGGAGCGGGTTGATCGTGGGCGATTATTCCTTGAGAGCACATCTGACGCGACCTGATGGGGCCAGTGTGCACGCAGATCGGGCGCGCGTTACGGAAGGGAATTTCGACGACCTTTACCGCAGTCACTGGAAAGACCTTTGCCAGCAGTTGCGGAAAGCCTTTGGCTCAGGTCCGCCAGAACCCGAAGATGTTGCGCAAGCAGCTTTTGAGCGGCTCGCGGCGCTTGAAGATCCTGGACGTGTGCGTAATCCGAAGGCCTTCCTGCTCGTTACGGCGCGAAATATCGTCTACGATCACAAGCGGCGTTCAGGTCGACATTTCGAATATGCCCGGTCGGTTCTCTCGGAGCATTCAGGGCCATCGCTGGATGACCTCTCGCCTGAGCGCCTGCTGATCGAGAAGCAGCGGTTTCAAAATATTCGCTCTGCGGTGGAAAGTCTGCCATACAAGCAGAAGGTTGTCCTGCGGCTCCATCGCGAGCTCGGGTACACATACAAGAAGATTGCAGAAGAGACTGGCTGGTCTTACGGGGATGTTTATCGGCAAATGGAATACGCTCTGGCTGCACTTTCCGGCGCTCTCAAGCGCTGAAACACATAATTGAAATGGTCAACGGGACGTGACGAAGAGCACTGAGAAACAGGATCAGATTGAGGCCGTCACGCGCGGTTGGGTTGTCTATCTCCATTCGGGAGAGGCGACGCCTGACAAGGTTGTGGAGTTTGAATCCTGGCTGGCGTCGGATCCGCGTCACTTGCTGGCCTATCGTGACATGGAACAGCTGATGGGCGATCTCTCGCTCGTCATGGAGGCTGACGCTGAAGAGCCCGCTGTCGAGACACTTGTTGCTGCACGGCCGCCATGGAGGGATGTGCGCCGCATCAGCGCCGGGCTTGCCGGCGTCGCTGTGGTGGCGATCGGTTTCATTCTGGCGCTCACGAGTTCAGGTGTGCCGGTCGCCCCGGCGGATACAATTCCAGCCGTCGAGACACAGATCGCCGAGATACGCGACATCCTGCTTCCTGATGGCACGCGCGTAACGCTCGGTGCCCGGTCCCGCATCGAGTCGCGCTTCACCGACGATTTGCGTATCGTCAGGTTGAGCGAAGGCGAAGCCTTTTTCGATGTCAGTCACGATGCGATACGCCCCTTCTATGTAGAGGTCGGCGACAAACTCATCCGCGTCGTTGGTACGCAATTCGACGTTCGCCAGCGAGCCGATTCTGTAAGGGTATCGGTTGTCGAAGGTGTTGTTGAAGTGCTTCAGGCGGAAGATCCCGTGCAGGCCGAAAGACACCGTCCAGAAGTTTCGAAGGACGTGCTGCGGGCAGGGGACGAAGTCACGGCAAAGATCGGCTCCATCAAGCGTGAATTCGGAATGGTGGAGCCTGAATCGGCCGCTGCGTGGCGACGCGGCTGGCTGGCCTACGAGGATGCGAGCCTCGGAGAGATCGTTTCAGACACCAACCGTTACAACAGTCAGCAGATTATCCTGGAGTCGCCCGGCATGGAAAATCTGAGGGTTACCGCCGCGTTCGGTGTCGACAATGTCGATCAATTCATCACCGGCCTTGAGGCGTCCTACAATATTCAGGCTGAGTACACGGCCTCCAACGAAATCATCCTGCGCACACTACAATAGCCGTTAGACGCAGGATTGCCGTGAGTGCGACCACCTATTTTGCGTGCCCAAACACCTTGCGTTGGTTGACCAAAATTCACGCATTCGGGCGCCACCCGCTGACGGAAATTAAATTATCTGATTCTTTTGGATAATCCGGGTGCGCGGGTCGTCAGGGTTATCAGGAGCGTTCGTTTGAGGGGCTTCTGTTGAGGCAGGCGTGGACTGCCAAAACCGGATCTGACGACATTAGGGGTTTTATGTAATGCGCAAGAAGTTTCACCCAATCGCAAAGGGCGGGCTCGTTGGAGCCGTCTGCCTGACTGCGTTGCAATATCAAGCGGCACTCGCTCAGGTATCTGAGCCGACGCTGGCGAGCTTTGAAATTGAGTCTCAGCCGCTGGCCAAAGCGCTGATGAAATATTCCGAGCAGTCTCGAGTTGTGATCGTGGCGCCTTCGGACCTGGTCAAGGGAAAGACCTCGTCGGCTGTCGGCGGCTATCTCGAGCCCAGCATGGCGCTCGACCAATTGCTGAAAGGCACCGGCCTGACACTTCAGTCGGGCAATAACGGCGCCCTGACGCTGAAGGTCGATGCATCAGCCACACAGGAGCAAGAGACACCGCGCCCTTTTTTGATGGCACAGTTGGAGACCGAGCCGGCACCGGCTTCGTCTCCAGCGATTGAAACTGTTGAAGACGAGCGCAGCATCCAGGATACGGTGATCGTCACCGGTGTTCGCGGCGCACCACGCTCGGTGATTGACAGCCCAACGCCGATCGATGTCTTCACCGCCGATGAGATCGCGCAAGGCAGCCCTTCGGGCGTGTTCGAGGCGATCCGCTACCTTGTCCCATCCTTCAACCTGCCAAGCCGGGCGGGCGGTGGTACAGCCACAGTCATCGCCACAGGCGGTCTGCGCGGCCTCAATCCCGACCAGACGCTTGTGCTCGTCAATGGCAAGCGCCGTCACAAGACGGCCCTGATCAACTCTGTGTCGTCGCTCTATAATGGCGCGGCCGGTGTTGACCTCAACATGATCCCGTCTTCTGCGATCGCCCGCATTGAAGTCCTGCGTGACGGTGCGGCGGCCCAGTACGGTTCCGATGCCATCGCGGGCGTCATCAACGTCATCCTGAAGGAGGATGCTGAGGGCGGCGAAGCCACGGTATCCTACGGCCAGAACTTCGACCGGGGTGACGGCGAAGCGCTCACGGCGTCTGCCAACCAGGGCATTGCGCTCGGCGACAAGGGCTTCCTCAACCTGTCCTACAGCTACATGGACCGCGACGAGTCTAATCGCGCTGTGCCGATCTCTGAGAATATCAATCTCTATCCGCTCCTCGGTGATGGCAGCCGCGATCCGCGCGAAGCCAGCATCGACCGGATGGTTACCCAGAACTACGGCGCATTCCCGCAGAAGTCTGATATCTTTTCGGCGAACATGGCGTATGACTTCGGTGGTTTTGAGGGCTATGCGTTCGGTACATACGGCGCTCGTACATCGGTCCTCAATTGGTCGTTCCGGGCACCAAACCGGGATGTTTCGCTCCCTGAAGTTTATCCTAACGGTTTCCGGCCACGCCTCACGATCATTGAAGATGATTATGAAGTCGCAGGTGGTTTCCGCGGTGAAACAGGTTCGGGCTGGGCATGGGATGTATCATCCAATTACGGTTCCGACATTACAGACTGGGAAAACTCGAACGGGCTCAATGCGAGCCTTGGCCCGACAAGCCCGACCTTCTTTGAGGTTGGTCGTCTGATTGCCAGTGAATGGACCAACGCCCTCGACATCACGAAGGCGCATCCACTTGCCAGCGGCGGCGACCTTCAGACGTCCTTCGGTGTCCAGCACCGTTGGGAAAATTACAAAGTCGAAGCAGGCGATCCCGCGAGCTACGCGGCGGGCACCTATGTGCGTCCCGACGACCAGCCCTTTGCGGGCCAGCTCCTTGCGCCGGGTTCTCAGGCTACGCCGGGTTTCCGTCCTGACGATGAAGCTGACGCTACGCGGACCAACCTCAGCGCTTATGGCGAACTTGGATGGACGCCAACCGAGAAGCTCTTCCTTGGTGCAGCATTGCGCTATGAATACTTTGACGATGATTCAGGCGACACGGCCATTTTCAAGGTCAACGGCCGTTATGAGCTGACGGACTGGTTTGCGCTCCGGTCCTCGTACAATACAGGCTTCCGCGCGCCGACACTGGCACAGCAGAGCTATTCTTCCACGACCAGCCAGTTCCGCGATCTGGACGGTGACGGCGAACAGGAACTGCTGCTCCTGAAAAACCTTCCGGTCAATTCCGATGCTGCCAAGGCGCTTGGTTCTTCACCCCTGACGCCTGAAAAGTCGAAGAACTTCAGTGTCGGTTTTACCGCCACGCCGTTCCAAAACTTCACGCTAACGGTTGATGCCTACCAGATCGATGTGGATGACCGGATTGCCGTCACGACGACATTCTCGTCTGTCGACGAGCGTATCCGCGATATCCTCGTTGCCAATGGCCTGTCGAGCGATATCAGCGGGCAATACTACACCAACGCCATTGATACGCGCACGAAGGGTATTGATGTCGTTGCCACGTATCGCCTCGCGACAGACTATGGCGACTTCAGTTTCAATGCGGGCTTCAACAAGAACGATGCAAAGATTACGGGCATCATCGACAACCCGCCTGAACTTGAAGCGCTTGGTGACTATGTGATCTTCGACCGCAGCAAGCAGGGAGCCATCACGGACGCTCTGCCTGACTCCAAGGTCACGCTGGGCGCAAACTGGGATATCGGCAAGTTCACGACGAATGTTCGCGCAACGCGCTTCGGATCTTATACCGTTCGCAACGCTTCCAACCCCGACCGCGACTATGATGTCGATCCTGCGTGGATTGCCGACCTTGAAATTGGCTACGAGTTCACGGAGGCTTTCAGCGTCTTTGCCGGTGCCAACAACATCTTCAACGAGTATCCGGATCAGGTGAACGAGCCGGGTGCGACCAACGGCTCCAACATGTACGACACGCTGGCGCCATTTGGCTTCACGGGCGGCTCGTGGTTCGTTCGCGGCGCCTACAAGTGGTAGTCTGACATCCAGGCGGGCCGGGGAGGGGCAACCTTCGCCGGCCTGTCTTCTTTTGCAAAAGATTCTGAAGGGAACGATATATGAGGTGGATTGCATTAACCTGCATGGCCGTCGTCCAGCTGGCGGTAGCCGGCTGTACAACACAGACAGAAGAGGCGGCTGTCACCGAGACATTCGTGGTCGAAGCTCCAGCCGAAGCGGCTGCGCTGCCGATACATGACGACCGTCCGGCGGTTGTGAAGAATGAGATCCTCTGGGACACCTATGGCGTCCCCCATATTTACGGCACGGATGCCGAAAGCGTCTTCTATGGCTACGGTTGGGCCCAGGTGCACAGCCATGCCAACACGGTTCTGCGCCTCTATGGCGAAGCCCGGGGCAAGGGCGCCGAATACTGGGGCCCGGAATACGAAGAGACCGCCAAGTGGCTGGTCATGAATGGCACGCCTGAACGGGCGCAGGTCTGGTATGATGCCTATTCGCCGGAATTCCGGGCGAAGCTCGATGCCTTTGCAGAGGGCATGAACGCCTATGCCGCCGCCCATCCTGACGAGATCGACGATGAGCTGAAAGTCGTGCTGCCTGTCAGCGGCGTCGACGTTGTTGCCCACGCGCACCGCCTGATGAATTTCGTCTATGTCGCATCACCCAACCGCACGATCGGCGAGGGCGATCCGCCCGAGCTGGAAGAGCAGGGCTCGAATACATGGGCGGTCGGTCCCTCGAAGACCGAAAGCGGCAACACGATGCTGCTGCAGAACCCGCACCTGCCGTGGACCGTGCCTTTCTTCATCTATTATGAAGCCCACCTCGTCGGGCCTGACTTTGAAGTCTATGGCGCGACGCAGATCGGCCTGCCGGTCATCCGGTTTGCCTTCAACCAGCAGATGGGCATTTCCAACACGGTCAACGGCATGGTCGGCGCAACGACCTATGAGCTGACCCTGAAGGACAATGGCTACCTGTTCGATGGCGAAGTTCTGCCCTTCGAAGTGAAGGAAACATCCTACAAGGTGAAGCAGCCTGACGGTTCCGAACTCGAAGTGCCGCTGAGCATTCGCTATACCGTTCACGGACCTGTTTTTGACCGTCCCGACGGCAAGACGGTTGCCCTGCGCGTGGCTGGCCTCGATCGCGGCGGCATGCTGGAACAGTATTTCGACATGGTAACCTCCGAGAGCCATGACGAATTCACCGACGCCATGTCGCGCCTGCAAGTGCCTACCTTCAACATCAGCTACGCTGACCGCGATGGGCACATTGAATACATCTTCAACGGCATCGCGCCCAAGCGTCCGTCAGGCGATATCAAGTTCTGGCAGGGCCTCGTGCCCGGCGATACGTCCGAATATCTCTGGACCGACGTGCACCCCTATGAAGACCTGCCGCGCGTGACCGATCCCGAGAGCGGCTTCGTTGCCAACTCGAACGATCCACCATGGGAAGCCACGCTGCCTGTGACCTACAAGCCGGAAGACTTCCCGTCTTACTTCGCGCCACGTACGCCTCTGTCGATGCGTGCACAGGACTCGCTGACCATGATGACCGAAGCCGAAGACATCACGCTTGATGACTTCGTGGAGCTCAAACTGGCCCAGCATGCCCTTATGGCGGATCGTGTCCTTCCGGACCTGCTCGCTGCCGCGGCAGACGACCCTGATGCCGACATGCAGGCAGCTGTGAAGCTCCTGTCTGACTGGGATCGGACTTTCTCGAAAGAGAACCGCGCCGGTGTTCTGTTCGAGGCCTGGGGCAAGCTGTTTGCCGGGCCGCGTATGACCGGTCTGGACGGCTTCGCGATCCCGTGGTCTGCCGATGAACCGATCACCACGCCGTCGGGTTTGAAGGATCCGGAAGCGGCTGTCGAATTGCTGCGCAAGGCAATTGCCAGCACGAAAGCCAGCTATGGCATGATCGATCCTGTCTATGGTGACGTCTCGCGCTTCATTCTCGATGGTCTTGATGTCCCCGGTAGCGCTGGCTACGGCAATCTTGGCTCTTTCGACGTGATCACATGGTCTGAACCAAAAGACGGAATCCGTATTCCGACGCATGGTGAAACCTGGGTCGCGATGGTCGAGTTTTCGACGCCCATCAAGGCTTACGGGCTGATGAGCTATGGCAACTCACGCCAGCCGGGCACGACCCACTATAACGACCAGCTCCAGATGCTCTCGGACAACAAGTACCGCGAACTCTGGCTGCGCCGTGAGCAGGTCGAGGCCAATGTCTCCGAAGTCACGCCAATCGATCGGTAGGACATATCATCATGAAAGCCAGATATATGCAGTCTCTCAGGATATTGCCTTCCCTCGGTGTGCTGGCCCTTGTGGCCGCATGCGCAACGACGCCGGAAGAGCCGGTCGTGTTCGAGACGCCGTCACTGACATCGGTACAGCCAGAGCTGTTCGGTGTCGTAGGGTCGCTCTCCAACGTGTGGGGTGACTTTGACAATGACGGCGATCTCGATTTCGCCGTCTCGCTCAAGGGCGGCGAGATCCGCCTCTACACGCAGGACAATGGCGTGTTCACCAGTGTCGGCGAGGCCTATGGCTTGCCGGTATCAGGCCCCGAATTCCGGGGCCTGAGCTGGGGTGACTATGATGGCGACGGGGACCTTGATCTCTTCGCCGGGGCGACCAGCCCGAAAGAACTCACGCGCGTCTTCCGCAATGATGGTGGCACCGGCTTTACCGATGTCGCCGCGGATATCGGGCTCACCATTCCCGGTCGTTCTGCCCGTCAGTCCAACTGGGTCGACTATGACAATGATGGCGACCTGGACCTCTATTCAGGCGACAGGATGGTTCCTGGCCAGTCCTTCCCCGGGATGGAAGCCAATCCTGACGCCTCCAACAAGCTCTTCGCGAATACGAACGCCGTGTTCTCCCAAGTATTCGCAGGAGAAGGACCAACAGACGCCCGCCCAACCGTGGGCGCCTGTTGGTTCGACTATAACAAGGATGGCAGGCTTGATGTTTTCCTGGCCAACCAGTCCGGCGCAACCGATGCGCTTTGGCGCAATGACGGCGATGCCTTCGTCGATGTCGCGCCCGAACTCGGCCTCGATACGCCGGGCCGCACCAAGGAAGAGGGCGGTGTCGGCTGCGCCATTGGCGACTATGACAATGATGGTAATCTCGACATCTACCTGTCAGCCTATGGTCCGAACCAACTCTACCACAACAATGGCGACGGCACGTTCACTGAGGTCGGCGAAGTGCTCGGCGTCACCGAGCCCGACCATGTCGTCAGCGCCGAATGGGGCGACTATGACAATGATGGCGATCTGGACCTCTTCGTCGTCGGCTATGAAGGCCCGTCCGGCGAGCAAGAGCCGCACAACATGTTCTATCGCAATGACGGCGACGCCGGCTTCGTGAACATCCTTGTGCCGGGTGATCCGCTGAATGCCGGCGACCATGGCGTCGTCTGGGTCGACTATGACCAGGACGGCGATCTCGACCTGTCGCTGACCGATGGCTACGGGCCGGAAGGCGGTCACTTCGTCTTCAGGAACGAATTGAGCGCAGCAGGCCGGGCCCGCTCGCTCGAAGTCCTGCTACTCGACAGCAAAGGGCATTTCACCGTTCCCGGCGCTGAAGTCCGTCTCTACGACAAGGCAGGCAAATTGCTCGCCACGCGCATGGTCACGACAGGCGGGGGCTATAATGCCCAAAGCGCCATACCTGTGCATTTTGGATTGAAGTCCACTGGGGCCGTCACACTCGAAGTTACGTGGATGACGCCCGACGGCCGGAAGACCCAGACCATGAAGGGCGTAAAGCCCTCCGACTGGACCGGAAAGCTGCTCGAAATCCGCAAGCCAGTGGACTTCTAGGCGCCCGGGGTTCATCCCCCGTCCCCGGGCGCCCCTCGTCTCGTATGAGGGGCATTTGAAGTGAATGTGACGCGCTGGGGCCCGCCTCAGCGCGTCACGACATCCCGCTTCATGGGTGCCAGCTTGGCGATCAGCTTGTTCTGCATCGCAAACGGAACACCCTCCGTATCCATCGCAAACTGCAGGCTCTCGACAAGCGCATTGAATTCACGCGTCGTGATGCCGTGGTCCTTGTGCGCCGCCACCATATCGCGGCCTGTATAGTCGCACGGCCCATCCAGCAGGTAGCAGAACTGTTCCTTCAGCGTCCGCCTCAGGCGTACGAGATCTGATGCGCGAAAGATGCCTTCAATGCGTGGGTCGACCGTCACCCGGTCAACCAGATCGTCAACGATACGGTCGATCCCTGCCTGACCATGGAACGCCGCAAAAACGTCCGCGCTTTCGATCGGCGTGGCGCCTGCATTTGAGTTGGATACGTCATAAGGGTCGACTGGCAGCTCACCGGGCAGCGTATCTGCCATGGCAGTTGTTGCCAACAGGAGCGTTCCGGCAAAGGCGGCGAAGCAAGTGCGATACATGTTAAAATCCTACCTGAAGTGAAAGATAGAGACCGCGCTGTTCGTCGAACGTCGCAATCGAGCCGAGGTCGGCATAAGCGGCCGAAATAGTCATCTCTTTGGTGATGGCATAGGCCGCAAACAGGTCGACCCAGGCGTCTTCTTCCGCGAAGGCGAGATTGTCTGGCTTCGCCCTGTATTCGCCACCAACGATGATGCGCTTGCTCAGCAGGTACCCCACCGAAACTTCAGGATAGATTGAGGCGTCAGACGTGCCGCCGAACCCGAGAAGCCCGTTCTGGTTCCCATCAGTATAGCGCAGGGTGCCTCCCACGAGCAGGCTCTGTGCCAGAAACAGTTTGGTCGCAGCGACATAGACCTCGATGCCGTCATCGTCTTTCGCGCCAAGGGCGGCCAGCAGCTCGCCATGATCGGCCTTCTTGTAGATGGCACCTACGGCGACCTGCGGCATCCAAGTATCCTGAGCGTACACAGCGTCCCCGGCGACGCGGACTTTCATGGCGAGAATATCCTGGCTGAAAGTGAATCCGTCAGACAGGCCCAGCTTCGGTCCGGTCGCGCCAGTATCCAGCGCCTGATGGGAATAACTCATCTCCAGCCGGTCGCGCAGACCTATGCCGGCGCCGTACGATACGACATCAAAATCAGGCAGAATCACGCTCGTCAGGTGGGCAGTGCCGCCGATTCCGCGATCCGTTTCATTTCCGGTGATGAGGGCCCAGGGAACGATTCCGCCCCCGCCGCTTCCATCGACGGATGAAATGCCCCGCGTCAGTAACAGCTTGCCTCCGGGCTCGAGGTCATCGGCCATAATGGGCGGCGCAATGCTGATCCACGCAAGCGTGCAACACAGGATTGTATTCTTGCGAACGACGGATAGGGGGGTGAGTGCCATTTCGCGCTCCCTCTCTAGATAAGCGATTGTCAGTAAAGACGGGACTTACAGCGGGAATGTTAACGATCACGTAAACCATATATGCGACTGAACAGTATGCGTAATCTCATTCTTCTCCTGATATTTGCAACTCTAGGTAAGGGTGCGTTTGCCCTTGAAATCAACGTCAAAGTGATCGACGCGGCGGGGGCGCCGGTTGTGAATGCTGTCGTCATGGTTCCTGCATCGAAGGATATGAAGCCGCCCGCTTCATTTGCCTGGCCGAACATGATGGAACAGAAGGATATTGCGTTCTCGCCTTATATTCTCGTTGTTCCCGTTGGCAGTGAGGTCCAGTTCCCAAATCGCGACCGCGTGCGTCATCACGTCTATTCCTTCTCGAAGGGTAACCGTTTCGAACTCAAGCTCTATGGTCAGGACGAGACCCGGCATCTCGCCTTCAAGACGCCCGGAATCGTCGCTGTCGGCTGCAATATTCATGATGAGATGATTGGCTACATTCGCGTCGTTGATACGCCCTATGCGGCCGTCACTGACGCAGAGGGCCATGCCAAGCTGTCGGGCCTCAAGGCTGCCGCGGGCAATGTGACGGTCTGGCACCCCGATCTCTCGGGCGGAAAGGATACTGTTGTTCCCTATGATGCCAGTCCGGCGGAAACCGTGGTGCAGCTAGACGGCAAAACCGCCGCCCATATGCATCACTAGAGGTATACGATCTTATGTTCCGTCATCTGAAGACCAAGCTCACCCTTGCCTATGGCGGATTGCTCGGGCTCATCCTTCTTGCCGTCGCCGGATTGGTGCTGGTCTCAGTCGCCCGGTCTGCGCGCGGCAACGTGGATGCTGAGCTGCAAGCGACAGCGTCTGTCTACGAGCGCCTCTGGCAAGTGAACGAGGCGCAGCTCGCCGACAATGCCGACGTTATGTCGCGGGACTTCGGATTTCGTGAAGCCGTTGCGACGCATGATTCCGAGACGATTGCATCAGCCCTGGAAAACCTGCGCAACCGGTTGGGCCTCGCGCGCGCCTTCCTCGTTTTCGACGATGGCCATGCCTTGGAGGCAGGGCAGAGCCGTGCGCTCGATACACCCGTTGCCGTCATGGATGCTGTCCTTGCCGATGATCGCGCAAGTGGCCTTCTTGCGATTTCGGGTATCCAGTATCAGGCTGTATCTGCACCGGTCATGGCGCCAACCCGTGTCGGGTGGGTGATCTTTGCGTCGCGCCTTGATACCGCTGAGCTGCATGAGCTGGAGAGCCTGTCTGCGATCAAGCTCTCTGCATCCATTGTGGCGGCGGACTCCGCGGGTGACGTCACGCTGCCGCCTGTACCGAACGGGATGATCCGGGCCAGCACGCCGCTGGATGGTTTCGGGGCGCTCCCGGCCGGTGAACTCGTCTTGAACTATCCTCTCAAGGCCGCCATGGCGCCGTTCAGGCCCATGCTGGTGGCCATCGCATTCCTTGCCTTCGGCGGTCTCTGTGTTCTGGTCATGTGCAGCTGGTTCATATCCCGCACCCTGACACTGCCAATCACCCGACTGGATGAGGCCACACGTCAGATCGCCAGCGGTGTACCGGTCGACCTCAACGTCGGAAGTGTCGACGAGATCGGCCGCCTCGCGCAGAGTTTTTCCGTCATGGCGCGGGAAATCGAACTGCGAGAGCAGAGCATCCTGAAAATGTCTCTCACGGATACAGAAACGCTCCTGCCCAATCGCCGCGCGCTACAGCAAGCCATTGAGCACATAGACGTGGGTGCCGATGGCGTCTTGTGTGTCGCGATCGGCATCGACAGGCTCTCGCAGATCATGACGGCGATCGGTCAATCCGCCACGAATGAGCTGATGGCGACATTCGGCGCGAGGCTCCAGCAGCATCCTCTTGTGAGCACCACGGGCATCGCGGCGTCAGATGTGATCGGCGTCCTTGTACCAAGCGCTGCCGGCGCAAGTGTCGTTCAGCAAATACTGGATGACGTGTCGCATCCCATTTCGGTTTCGGGCGAGATGATCGACATCGAGCTGAGTGCCGGCTGCTGCGAAATTGGCAAGTATGGCGTTCTTGGCCCGGTGGACGAGGCCATGGTTGCCCTGCAACAAGGTCGCAGCCGCCGCGAACGCGTGCAGATGTTTGACGTTGCACTCTATGGCGACCCGAGCAGTACGCTTTCATTGATGAGCGACATGGTCAGAGGCCTGTCTGACGGGTCGATCTTTTTGGCGTACCAACCCAAGTTTGACCTGCGGCGTGGTGAGGTGCGCAGCGTTGAAGCCCTGCTGCGCTGGGATCATCCTGTCAGAGGTAAAGTCGCGCCCGACAAGTTTGTTGAATTTGCCGAAGAGACCGGTCACATCCGGCCTCTCAGCCAGTGGGTTATCACCCGCGCAAAAGCGGACCGCGAAATCATGGCGGCTGAGGGCCATGACCTGAAGATGTCGGTGAATATTTCAGGTCGGCTCCTGACGGATACAGCCTTTCTCGACTGGGCTATCGCAGAGCTGGAAGGCGCCTGTGACCGGTTCTGCTTCGAAGTCACCGAAACGGCGGTGATCGACGACCCGAAGGTGGCCTTGGCGAATATCGAACGGGTGCGTGCCGTCGGCATCGAAATCTCGATTGATGACTACGGTTCCGGCCTATCCTCCCTGTCATACCTGAAACAGATTCCCGCCCAGGAACTTAAGATCGACAAGAGCTTTGTCCTGAGCCTGAAAAGCCATTCGTCTGATGCGCTACTTATCAAATCGACGATTGACCTTGCCCACAGCCTCGGCATGACGGTTACGGTCGAGGGCGTCGAGACGGCTGATGTCCTGCACCTCTTGCAAGCCATGGGCGCGGACGTGGCGCAGGGCTATCATATCGCGCGGCCTATGGCGCTGGTGGGTATGATGGAATTCCTGATGGCTGGGGCTCTGCCTGATCGGCAGAGCGTGCTGGGCCGGTTACCTAGTTCAGCGAATAAGAAATCGGCACTGTAAAGGTCAGGTCGGTCGCGTGGAGCGTCGCGGGCGGGGGCGGCAGCGGCGAGGCGCGGTCAAGCAGGTCGAGCGTGGCCTTGTCGAGGATGCTGTAGCCCGAGCCGGTCTCGACGCGCTTTTCGAGGACATTGCCGCTCGTATCCACGCGGAACCAGACATTTACGACGCCCTGTTGGCGGCGCGACCGGGCGGGATGCGGGTAGCGCTTGTACTTCAGGAACCAGGCCTGCAGCAGGCCGGCATACTGGACCTGGCTTTTCTCCACGCCATTTGGAATGCCGAACGGTGCTGCAGAGGCTGTGCCTTTCTTTCCCGAGGATTGGGCAGTCGGTCCTGATGGTGCGCTGGGGGTGGAAGCGCTTGCGTTTGAGCTGCTGTCTGACGCGGAAGATGGCGCCGCGACAGGGCTGGGGGTGGCCGCCTCTGGCGCAGGTGCAGTCGGCACAGGGGTGGGCTCCACGGGGGCAGGTGCGGGTACTGGAGGGGCCGGTGTGGGGCTTGGCGGGGTAGTCGTGGACCGTTCCGGGGTGAGTTCTGGCCGTTCCTCGGTGGCTTCCGGTTCCCCTGGCTCTTCGAGCACGCCGTCGAGCCGGCCTTTCGGGGCAAGGATGATTTCGTGCTCGCTCTCGACCTCGACCGGCGCGGCAACCGGTTCGGAAGTCAGCGTCATGCTCGCGAGGCCAAGGCCATGCGCTGTCAGGGCGCAGGCGAAGGCCACGGGCCAGATGAGGGCCTTCCGGTTCACGGCGCGGCCTGCATCTGGGTGGTGAGTTTCACGCGGCTGGCACCCGCGGAACGCAGCGTTTCGAGCACGGTGATGACCTTGGACGAGTCGACGTTGCGGTCAGCGACAATGCGGATGGCTTTTTCGGGGTCAGTGATGACCGCTTCGGTAACGGCGGCGTTGAACACGTCCTCAGACAGTACGTCGTCACCAAGGGCGAGGCGCCCATCGGCGGAGACGTAGATTGTCAGCGGCGCGACTTCGCTTTCGGCTTCGACCATGGAACGGGGCGGGTCGACGTCCACGGGTTCGACTTCGCGGATGACCCCGGCGACGAGGAAGAAGATGAGCAGCAGGAACACGATATTGATGAGCGGCATGATCCGGTCATCAATGCTCGCGAGTTGGGATGCGTCTTCGCGGGCGGTGAGTTTCATGGCTGCGCCTCCGCGCTGCGCAGGGCAATGGAACGGGCGCCGGAGGCCTTGAGGGCATCCATGACGCTGACACTGGTTTCAAGCGGAATGCCGGGGGCAACCTGCAGGCTGACAGGATCGCCCGTCGCGAGCCGGGCGTGGAGTGCGTCATCAAGGGCGTCGAGTGCCAGCGGCTCATCGTTGAAGCGCAGGCCTTCGGCGGTCAGGTCCAGGACGATGACCTTGTCGGCAATATCCGGCGCGGAGGAGAGGGCAGGGGTCGCGAGGTCCATGCTTCGCCGGTCTGCAAAGGTCGAGGTCAGCATGAAGAACAATAGCAGGATGAACACCACATCAATGAGTGGCGTCATCCCGATCTTGCCGGTGGCCGACCTAGAGGCTTGCTGCGCGAATTTCATCGGCGGGGCTTTCGGTCCGGCGGGTGAGGTCTGGCGTGAAGATGCGCGTGACGGCGTCTTCCGTGCGGCGGGCAACCTGCAGGATGGTGCGTTCAAACCAGCTGGCAATCGCGACGACCGGAATGGCGACGATGAGGCCTGCGGCGGTGGTCAGCAGAGCCGCCCAGATACCGCCGGACAGGATGGCCGGGTCAACATTGCGCCCGGCCGCTTCCATCGCGCGGAACGCCTGGATCATGCCGAGCACAGTGCCAAGCAGGCCGAGGAGCGGCGAGAGCGAGCCGATGATCTCCAACAGGCCGAGATGCGATTTCAGACCATTGATCTCGGCCGTGGCAACGCGTTCGACTTCCTCGCGCACAGCCGCTTCGCTGACATCGCTGCGCAGGGAACCGCGTATGGCCGTCGCGACCGTCATCGAGGCGGGGTCCTTCGCGCCCTGAACGGCGGCGAGGGCTTCACGGCGATTGCCGTCCCGGAACAGTTTCACGGCTTTCTCGAGATGGCCGGAGCGCCAGATGCCTGTCATCGTGAACTGGGCAAATTTGTAGAGGATGACCGTCAGGGCGACGACTGACATGGCGATCAGCAGCCACACGACAGGTCCGCCAGCCATGACGAGGCCGAAGGCGCCGCCTGTGCTGTCTGTCGCCGGGGCGAGGCTTGTTTGGGGATCCATGGTTCAGGCGCCTTTCAGGGCTGGACTGTGCGGCAGGTCAGGCATCGGCCCACCTGCGGACGAGATTGTGATAGATGCCGGTCAGGCGGACGACAGAGGCCTGGTCCGCGCCTGTGGCGGCGAGTGACTGGATGGAGCTGTCGAGTTCGAACAGGAGCGTGCGCTGTCCGTCGTCGCGCACCATGCTCTGCATCCAAAAGAAGGAAGAAACGCGGGCGCCGCGTGTGACCGGCGTGACGCGGTGAACGCTGGTGGACGGATAGAGGATCATGTCGCCGGCGGGCAGCTTGACCGAATGCGATCCATAGGTGTCGTCGATGACGAGTTCGCCGCCATCATAGGAGTCCGGCTCGGCGAGGAAGAGCGTGGCGGAGAGGTCGGTGCGGATGCGGAAATCGCTGCCGCGCACGGGGCGGATCGCATTGTCGACATGGTTGCCGAAATTCTGGCCGCCTTCATAGCGATTGAAGAGCGGCGGATAGACCTTGAGCGGCAGGGCGGCCGAGATGAAAAGCGGATGGCGCTGAAGGGCATCAAGTACGGCGTCGCCAGCCTTGCGGCACTGCGGGCTGGTCTCATCGAGCTGGGCATTGCGCTTGGCCTGGGCCGCCTGCGCGCCGGACGTGACATTGCCATCGATCCAGGGCCCGGAATCGATGAGGCCGCGCATGGCGGCGACGTCTGCCTTGGACAGGACTTCTGGAATTCTGATCAGCATGGCGTTCTGTGGTCTCGTGTAGGGAGGCGAGGGCCACAGCCTTTCAGCTGCGGCCCCTTCCTGTGTCTCAGTATTTGAATTTGAGGCTTCCGATGATCGACCGTCCCGGCGCGATGGTCGCCATATGGGTCGAGTAGATCCGGTCATAATAGCGCTCGTCGGTCAGGTTGTTGACGTTGAGCTGGAAGTCTACGTTCTCCATGATGGCGTAGGAGAGCATCGCATCGTATTTCCAATAGCTGTCGATGCTCTTCGTGTTGGCCGTGTCGCCGAACCGTTCGGACATGTAGGTCGCGCCGCCACCGACGGAGACCTTTGGCATTATGTCATACGTGGTCCAGAGCGAGACGCTGTGCTCCGGCGTGTTGGGCAGCGTGTTGCCAACCTGGTCCACGTTGATCGGGCCGGCATCGATGATCTCGGAGTCCATATAGCTGTAGCCAGCGAACACATCCCATTTGGGCGTGATCGAGCCCGTCGCGCTCAGTTCGACACCCTGCACACGTTGTTCGCCAAGTGCCTGCTGCGCGCCGCCGCGACCGGCCTCGACAGCGACGTGGCCATCGACAATCTCGTTGCGGAAGATGGCCGCGTTGAGAGCGAGGTTGCGGCCTTCAGGCTCCCACTTCACGCCGACTTCCATGTTGCGGTTCTTCTCGGGCTTGAGGTCTTCCTCGGTGACCGAGAGGTTGTCGCTGCCATCACCGGCGGTCAGGCCGGATGGGCTCGCCGATGTGCCGTAGGAAGCATAGAGGCTGGTATTATAGGTCGGCTTGTAGATCAGGCCGGCCTGATAGCTGAAGATGAACTCGTGGTTCGACAGGTCGGTCGAGGTCTTGGTGCTGAAATCGTCTCCGCGCACACCGAGGTTCACGATGAACTGGTCGTTTACTGTGATCGAGTCGAAGAGGTAGATGCCGGCCGTGTCGACCTGCGTCCTGGTTGCGTCGCCCAGCGTGATCGTGCCGCTCCACGGATCGTTCGGGTTCGGGTTGTAGAGGTCTGTGCAGTTATAGCCGCTCGCTGCGCCTGCACCGAAGAGGCCGCAGCCGCCGCGTGGGATCGTTTCATCACCGGGCGCGAGGAAGGTGACCGAATAGGTCGCCCGGTCCGTTTCCTCATGGCCGAGTTCGAGACCTGCCGAGATGGAATGGGCGAGGCCGCCAGCATCGAAGCTGGCCTGGAGATCGGTCTGGTTGATGATGGAATCGGTGGTGGAATTGTTGCTCTTGGTGTTCCGGAAGACGAGGCCATTGACGACGTTGCCCTGGCTGTCATCCGGGTTGGTTGCGATATAGGCGTTCTCGGAACGGCCGATGCGCGTGATGTTGCGCAGGGTCATGTAATCGTTGAGTTCGTGGGAGAGTTCGAGCTGCGCCGAGTCGGTTTTGGTATCGTGGAAATCCCGGTTCAGCAGGCCGTAGAAATTGTCCTTGTCGATACCTGTGACCGGTTGGCCGGTTGTGGTGTCCAGCGGGTGGCCATAGTCCATGATGCCGTCGCTCTCATAGTGCGAATAGCTGAGCGTGGCGCGGTCCGGGCTGTTGAGACCCCAGGTGATCGTGGGTGCAAAGCCCCAGCGATTGTCATAGACGCCGTCGCGGCCCGGGATTTCGGACTCCTGCCACATGCCGTTGAGACGTACACCGACAGTTTCGGAGAGGGCTTCGTTCACGTCCAGCGTAGCGCGCTTGTGCTCGGCATTGCCGAAGGCGATGGAGCCCGCGATGAAGTCGTCGGCTTTCGCAGTCTTGGTGATGAGGTTGAGGCTGCCGCCAGCGGCGCCGCGACCGGCCATCGTTCCATTGGCACCGCGCGAGACTTCGATCTGTTCGAGGTTGAACACGTCACGCGACTGGGCTGAGGCATCACGCACGCCGTCGACCATGATGCCGCTGGTGGATTCAGCGCCGCGGATGAACGGGCGGTCGGCGAATGGCTGGCCGCCTTCACCCATGGCCATCGTGATGCCGGGGACTGTGCGCAGGGCATCGACGAGCGTCGTTGCGCCGGTGTCTTCGAGGACCTTGTCGGTCACCACGGTGATGGAGCGCGGCGTGTCGATCAGCGGGGCGGTGTATTTCGGGGAGACGGGCTCGGCCTTGTATTCCGGCGCTTCAGCTTCAATCGAGACTTCTCCGACAGCAACCGGCTTGGAGTCCTGTGCCTGCGCATTGGCCGTCAGCGGGAAGAGAACGAGGCTCAACGCGGTGGTCGCCAGAAGGGCGTTCGCGGGGCGTCTTTCGCGTTCGGCTTTGATGAATTCCATAGTTCTACCTTTCCTGTGTGGTCTACGATTGCGAATTAGTTGCAAAACGGACAGGTGGCAAGTGACTTTGAGAATTATTCTCAAAAGAGTCTTTGAGGGTCAGTGGTGACAGGGGATATGAGCGGCAAGTCATCTCAGTTCTGTAGCGGCTTCAGCGCATTGGAAGGCTGAGCAGCCTGGTCACGGAACTGGAAAAGCGCGGCGATTCCGTGCTGGTTGGCGAGATGGAGACCGGCCTTGGGGCCGCTGGCGAAGAGGCCGGTGGCCCATGCGTCGGCCATGACGCAGGCAGGATGCACCACGCTCACGCTGGCAAGATCGCCGTGGCCGGGTGTGGCGCCGGGATGGGGTGTGATGTGCGAGAGGCGCTTGCCGTGGACGACGCGCGTCTTGCGATAGTCGCCCGACGTGGCGATGGACTGACCGCAGAGCGCAATGCGCCAGGGCGCAGAGGCATCCTGGGTTTCGATATCGATCCACCAGGGCATTCCGTCGGGCTTCGGATCTCCGCCGACGAACTCACCGCCGATCTCGGCAAGGAAGGCCGTGATGTCGAGGCCCCGCAGGGCGGCGGCAAGGCTGTCGACGGCGTAGCCTTTGGCGATGGCGGAGAGGTCGAGCTGATAGGGCGCATGGCGGGTGAGCGTGGCGCCACTGATGTCCAGCGTGCGCCAGGCGTAGAGGACGGTTTCGCCGGGCGCTGACGGATCGGTAACGGGGCCGAAGCCGAGGCGCGATGTCTCGGCGCCGAGGCAGGGATTGAGGGCGCCGTCTGTGGTGGTGGCGACCTGTAGCGTGATGTCGAGGACATGGGCAAAGGCGCGTGGCAATTCGACCGCGCCGCCGATGGGCATTCGATTGAACTGGCTGATCAGGGAGGTGGGCTCCCATGTGCTCATCTGGCGGATGATCTCCGCGAAGACGTTTTCCGCTGCATCGCGGACCGTATCCGCTGCAATCCCGCGCGGCGCATGGCAGGTCACGGACCAGTCCGTCCCCATGGTCGAGCCCCCCAGCCGGAAGGGCTGGAGGGCTGGGCCGTGAAGGGCGGGCCGTGTCTGCGGTATGTCGCGCGGGATCAGAAGGTTCAGCATGCTAGAGCGGCAGGGCCTCGAATGTCGCCGTGTAGGACGAGCGCACTTTCATGGGCATACCGTCGACGACCGTGTCGCCTTCCGAACCGGCGGTGAACCAGTAGGGGCCGGGCAGTTCCGGCGTGAAGGTGAAGACGCCTTCGGCATTTGTCGTGGCCTTGATGACGCCCGGTGTGTCGCGGTAGCGGTCATTGCCCGGCAGGATTTCGACTTCGAGGCCGCTGGCGGGTTTGCCGTCAAGCAGGAGCTTGAAGCTGGCAGCTTCTCCGGTGAAGACATCGTTCGGATGGGTAACGGGCTGGAACTCGAGCCCCTTGCCCTTGGGCGCAAAGACGTCAGTGGACGGCGCGCCGAGCGTGACAAAGGTTTCAACGCTGCGGCTGGCCTGGGAGACCTCCACGTCGGGCTTCTTGTCGATGCCTTCGGTGCGCATGTCGGCCAGCGAACCGCGCCAGCGCTTGCGTTCGCCATTTTCTTCCCAGCTGGCGAAGTATGAAGGCGCGCCGCCGCCCGTCGCGATGCGGTAGGTGCCCTGCTGCGTGGCCTTGAAGTCCAGCATGGAGCGGATTTCGCCCTTGGCGGCGTTCTGGATTTCGACGGCCGAGCCATCCGGCGCGGTGACGGTGATCATGGCCGGGTCCATGCCGTGATGGTTGGGGAAGAAGAGGTCGTTGGAAATGGCGGCATCGACCGTCACCCATTGCTCGTCGCCCGACAGGGTGAACGATGAGGGCAGGAGCCAGGCGCGGTGGGCGCTGGCGGTGCCGGCGACGGTGAGGAAGAGGGTGGAGGCGGCGAGCATCCGGAGGGCGAGGCGTTTCATGGGACGTATCTCCTATTTGTCGTCGACGAAGGTGAGGGTGATGGCACCGAGTTCTGTTTCGCCGGAAACGGTAACGGGCGCAGTGCCCTTGGCGGGCAAGGTAAACGGGATCTGCACCATTTCGCGGCCGCCGACTTCGCGGACGGCCTCGACGGTGAGGACATAGTCGCCGGGCTCCAGTGCGCTGAGCGCGGCGGAGTCGGCATCAAAGCTCATGCTGTGGTTGCCGGGCGCCTGTGTCGGGCCGGAGATGCCATCGATGGGCATGTCGAGATCGCGGCCAGCGCGGCGCCACCACTGGCGCAGGTCCTTCAGCCACGTCTCGCCTTCGCCTTCAGCGCCGCGTTCCTGCTGGTACCAGACGGCCAGATTGGCCGCGACGGTGTTGTCGGGATTGGCGATCCAGGCGGCGAGGTAGGGGCGGTGATATTCGGCGACGTTGAGACGGGGGATCTCGACGCCGACTTCCATCGTGTCGGCGAGGGCGGGGGCGGAGATGATGGCCAGTCCGGCCAAGGTCAGGATTGCGCGCATGGGAGGCCTCAAAGGTGAACAAAAACAAGGAGGAGGAGGACGGGCAGGGCGAGCCCGGCGATGGTGAGCGGCCATGTGCTGGCGCGCCGGGCCGAGTGGATCTGCAGGAGCCAGAGGCCGGAGAGGCAGAAAAGCATCGTGGCGACGGCGAAAATGTCGAGAAACCAGGACCAGGCTGTGCCCGTATTGCGGCCCTTGTGGAGGTCATTAAGGTACGCGACGGGACCGCGCTTCGTGGATTCATAGATCACTTCGCCCGTTTCGCGGTCGATGCTGAGCCAGCCATCGCCGCCGGGCCGCGGCAGCGCGACATAGACATCAATATCGGTCCACTCGGCCGTCTGGCCGGCAGCGTCGGCGCCGAGTTCGGTCTTGAGCTGGCGGGCAACGGCGGTTGGCAGGGCGGGCGTGGTGCCGCTGTCCGGGCCGTCGGACAGCATGGCGGTGAGGGCCGGGGAGAGCGTGGTCTCGGCGTCCGTGATGACGGGCTTGGCGGTGAGGTCGCCTGCATGGTTCAGCGTGATTCCAGTCGCGGCGAAGAGGAGCATGCCGATCAGGCAGACGGCGCCGGACATCCAGTGGACCGTGCGGATCTGGCGCTTGATGAAGGCGTAGCGCATGCGGCGTTGGCCCGCTGCGGCCTGCGCTTTCTGTAGCTGGATATCGGTCATCAAGGGTGTCAGCAGTCTGGTCGTGTTCATGGGAGGAGGGGTGTGACTAACACAGCCTAGTGCGTTTGCAAGTCATTCTCAGTCTCAAATCTCACGCATTCATATACATTCGCCTGATTGACCGGGCGCCGTCTGCGGCTCATTCCGATAGGCAATGGCGCGGCCAAGGGCCGGACGGACCTGAACTGAAAGGATGCGGCTGTGGCAGAGAAGACCGAGCAGGAGAGCGCCTACAAGCTGGCGGCAGTGGACCAGGATTTCATTCTCAGCGATTCCATGCGCGGCGCGCGCTTCATGATGGAATATGCCAAGGCCGAAGAACGCCTGCGGGCGCAGAAGATTCTCTCCACGATTGTCGTGTTCGGCAGCGCGCGCATTCGCGAGGATGGCGATGAATGGCAGGCGCGCACCTATGCGGCGGCGCGGGAATTCGGACGCATTGCCTCTGAGCGCGGCGGCGCGCTGGCGGCGACGGATGGCTGGCGCAGCAATGTGATTGCCACCGGCGGTGGGCCGGGCGTGATGGAGGCGGCCAATCGCGGCGCGCGCGATGCTGGCGCGGTCACGATCGGCCTGAACATTGCGCTGCCGCACGAGCAGGAGCCGAACCCCTACATCACACCGGAGCTGTGCCTGCAGTTCCACTATTTCGCGATGCGCAAGATGCACCTGGCGATGCGGGCACGCGGGCTGGTGATCTTTCCGGGCGGGTTTGGCACGCTGGACGAGTTCTTCGAGTTGCTGACGCTGAACCAGACCGGCAAGGCGCCGAAATTGCCCATCGTTCTTTATGACAGCGCGTTCTGGTCGAAGATCGTGAACTTCGAGGCGCTGGCCGAGGCCGGAATGATTGCCCGGAGTGATCTGGACCGGTTCGCAATGGCTGATGACCCGGAACAGGCGTGGAAACTGTTGGTGGAACACGGCCTGTCGACCGATGAGCATGCGGAAAACGGGGCCGATATTGCGGTCCTGTCGGGCTGGCAGGCGTCGGACGTGTATTGATGCCCCAGCGGAGCCTGCGCGAGCGGCGCCGGGCTTCCGCAAGGGAACAGATTTGCAGGGCGCATTGATAGGCTAAACTCTCATGGGAGAGAGGCGCCGCGTGGGCGGATGCTTCCGTAAAGTCCGGGCCAAAGAAGCCCGGACAGGCGCCATGGGAGTGAAACGCAATGACCACCAACACGACAGCTGACAAGTTGGGGCTCGACCCTGATGAATTGCGCAACAAGTATCGCGATGAGCGCGACAAGCGCGTGCGCGCCGACGGCAATGCGCAATACGTCAACATGGCGGGCGAGTTCGCCCATTATATCGAAGATCCTTATGTGAAGCGCGTCGAGCGGGCGCCGCTGACGGACCATACACATGTCGTGATCATTGGCGGCGGCTTTGGCGGCCTGTTGGCTGGCGGGCGGCTGCGCGATGCCGGCGTGGAAGACATTCGCGTGATCGAGAAGGGCGGCGACTTTGGCGGCACCTGGTACTGGAACCGCTATCCCGGCGCGGCCTGCGATATCGAGAGCTATATCTACCTGCCGCTGCTGGAAGAGACGGGCTATATGCCGGTCGAGAAATATTCGAAGGCGCCGGAAATCCTTGCGCACAGCCGCCGGATTGCCGAGCACTTCAACCTCTATGACAAGGCCTGCCTACAGACCGAGATCACTGGCCTGAACTGGGACGACGCGGCCAATGTCTGGGTGATAGAGACCGACCGGGGCGACCGGATGACGGCGGATCATGTTGTGATGTCGAACGGGCCGCTGAACCGGCCGAAGCTGCCGGGGATTCCGGGCGTAGAGAGCTTCAAGGGCCACAGCTTCCATACGAGCCGCTGGGACTATGACTACACGGGTGGCGATTCCTCCGGCGGGTTGACGGGCCTGAAGGGCAAGCGGGTCGGCATTATCGGTACGGGCGCGACGGCGGTGCAGTGCGTGCCGCATATCGCGGAGGGCGCAGAGCAGCTCTACGTGTTCCAGCGCACGCCTTCTTCCATCGACGTGCGCGACAACAAGCCGACCGATGCGGACTGGGCGGCGAGCCTCGCGCCCGGCTGGCACAAGGACCGGATGGAGAATTTCAACACGCTGGTGTCAGGCGGCTTCGCGCCGGAAGACCTGGTGATGGATGGCTGGACGGATATCATCCGTAACCTGCTGTTCATTGCGCAGCAGGAGGGCAACAAGAACCTTGGGCCGGAGAAGCTGGCGGAGCTGGCCGAACTCGCCGATTTCCAGAAGATGGAACAAGTGCGCGGGCGCGTGGATTCCGTTGTGCAGGACAAGGCGACGGCCGATGCGTTGAAGCCGTGGTATCGCCAGTTCTGCAAGCGGCCCTGTTTCCATGACGGCTATCTGCCGACGTTCAACCGGGACAATGTCACACTGGTGGACACCAACGGGCAGGGTGTGGAGCGGATTACCGAGAATGCGATCATCGCCAATGGCGAGACGTACGAGATTGACTGCCTGATCTATGCGACGGGCTTTGAGGTGGGTACGGAATATACGCGCCGGGCGGGCTATGATGTTGGCGGGCGCGACGGGCGCAAGCTGTCGGAGCATTGGGCGGAGGGTTATCGTAGCCTGCATGGCATGCTGGTGAACGGCTTCCCGAACCTGATTGTCATGGGAACGACGCAGGCCGGGTTCACGGCGAACTATCCGCATCTTCTGGATGAGCAGGCCCGCCAGATTGCCTACCTGATCACCGAGGCCGGCAAGCGGCAGGCGCGGGTGTTCGAGGTGACAGCGGAGGCCGAAGAGGCCTGGGTGGACGAGATCGTTCGCAAGTCTGCTCTGCGCGAGAAATTCCTCGAAGAGTGCACGCCCGGCTATTACAATAATGAAGGCAACCAGGGCGCAATCGCGCGGCAGAACACATCCTATGGCGCGGGGCCGAATGCCTATTTCGCCGTGCTGGATGGCTGGCGCAAGGGCGGCGAGATGGCGGGCCTTGCCTTGGAGGCCTGAGACGTGCGCAAATGAGGCAAGGAACACGACATGGATTTTGAACTTGCCGAAGAGTACCGGATGCTGCGCGACCTTGTGCAGCGTTTCGTGCGCGAAGAGCTGATACCGCTGGAAGCGGGCGTGCTGGAGCGCGACGCCGAGGGCAAGGGCGCCTACCTGACCGCGAGCGAGCGGGAGCGGCTGGACAAGGTGTCCAAGGAGATGGGCCTCTGGAGCCTTGATGCGCCGGAGGATGCCGGCGGGATGGGCATGCCGCATGTGGCGCTGGTGGCGGTGAACGAGGCGCTGGGCTCGACCGTGGCGCAGTACACGCTGCCGCCAGATTCCCCGAACCTGCAGATGCTGATGGCGACGGTGAATGAGCAGCAGCGCGAGGCCTATCTGGAACCCTATGCGCGCGGCGAGACGATTTCGGCGATCGGCATTTCCGAGCCGGGCGCGGGGGCGGACCCGGCGGGCATGCTGACCAAGGCCGTGCGCGACGGCGATGACTGGGTGATCAATGGTCGCAAGATATGGATCACGCGGGCGGCGGAGGCGGACTTTACGATCCTGATGGCAATTACCGACCCGGTGAAGCGGGCGCGGGGCGGCATGTCGGCCTTCCTGGTGGATGGCGACAATCCGGGGTTCAAGGTGCTGCGGCGCATTCCGATGCTGGGCGGGGAATATACTTACGAGGTCGTGCTGGAGGATTGCCGGGTGCCGGGCTGGAAACTGCTCGGCAAGGAAGGCGACGGGTTTGGCCCGATGCAGATACGCCTTGGCACGCGGCGCATGGAGATGGCGGCCTGGTGCATTGGCGCGGCGCAGCGGGCGCTGGACATGATGGTGGACTATGCGCCGCAGCGGGTGACGTTCGGGCAGAAGCTGTCGCAGCGACAGTCGGTGCAATGGTGGGTGGCGGACGGGGCGGCGAAGATTCACGCGGCGCGCCTGATGGCCTATGATTGCGCGTGGAAGCTGGACAATGGCCGCGACGTGCGCACGGAAATATCGATGCTGAAATATTATGCGACCGAAATGGCGCAGGAGATGATCGACAATGCCATGCAGTGCTTCGGCGCGATGGGCATGACCAAGGAAATGCCGCTGCACCTGTTTGCGGGGCGTATCCGCAACATGCGGATCTATGACGGCCCTTCGGAAGTGCACCGCATGGTGGTGGCGCGGAACTTGATGGATACGCGCTGAACGGCGCTTGGATTGAACGAAACAAGGACAGGATACTGACAATGACGGATCGTATTACAATTTCGGTGAACAAGGGCGTTGCGGATGTGCGGCTGGTGCGCGCGGACAAGATGAACGCGCTGGACGACGCGATGTTCTCGCGGCTGATCTCGGCGGCGGAAGAGATCAACGCCAACAAGGAGATCCGCTGCGTTGTGCTGTCAGGCGAGGGGCGTGCTTTCTGCGCCGGGCTGGACATGGGCAATTTCGCCAAGATGGCCGAAGGCAAGCGCAGCGAGAACAGCGTGGCCGGGGGCGGCCTCGCGGCACGGACGCATGGCATTGCCAACCGGGCGCAGCAGGCGGTGTGGGGTTGGCGGACGCTGCGCGTGCCGGTGATTGCGGCGGTGCATGGCGTGGCGCTGGGCGGCGGCTTCCAGGTGGCCCTTGGGGCGGACATCCGCATCGTGCACCCGGAGACGAAGATGTCGATCCTCGAAGTGAAGTGGGGTCTCGTGCCGGACATGAGCTCGACGGCCATCATGCGCCGTCTGGTGCGCGATGACGTGATCCGTGAGCTGACCTATACGGGCCGTATCTTTACGGGCACGGAAGCCAAGGAGATGGGCTTTGTGACGCATCTGTCGGAGACGCCGTATGAGGACGCGATGAACCTGGCGCTGCTGATCGCCGAGAAGAGCCCGAGTGCGGTGCAGACGGCGAAGAAGCTGTATAACCGGATCGCGGACGGCAGCGACGCTGACGCGCTGATGGCGGAGTCGGAGCTGCAGGAGACGCTGATGGGATCGAAGAACCAGATCGAAGCGGTGATGGCGGGCCTGCAGAAGCGCGTCGGCGATTTTATCGACTGATGCGTCTGCAAGGGGCTGCCCGATGATCGATTACGCAGGAAAAGTGGCGCTTGTGACGGGGGCCGGGTCCGGTATCGGGCGGGCCCTCGCTGAAGCGCTGGCGTGGCGCGGGGCCAAGGTGGTCTGCGCGGACATTGACGAGGCAGCGGCCAAGGCGACCGCGTCGGGCATCGGGCACAGTGCCATGGCGATCGCGTGTGACCTTGCGGACCATGAGGCGGCAGGCGCACTGATAGCGGAGGCCGCCGACTGGCAGGGCAGGCTGGACCTTGTGTGTTCGAATGCGGGCATCGGGTTTGGCAAGCGGCTGATCAAGCAGGAACAGAACGCGGCGGCCGAGCGGCTGATGGAAGTGAACCTGTTTGCGAACCTGCGTATTGCGCAGGCCTATGCGCGGCTGATGCAGTCAACCGGGGCAAGCGGGCGGCTGATGATTACGGGTTCGGAGAACTCGCTGAGCCGGCCGGATGCGGTGCAGGGCAGCGGACAGGGCCTCTATGCCGTGACCAAGCATGGCGTGCTGATCATGACCGAGTGGATGCGCGACGAGTTCAAGTCGGGCAATGTGCCGGTGGAGCTGCACATATTGATGCCGGGCGCTGTCTATACCGGGCTGATCGCGCCGATGATCCCGGACCCGGACAAGGCGCCGGCGGGGCTGAACCTGATCATGCCGGAACGCTGCGCCGAGATTGCGCTGAGGGGCATGGACCTTGGCCTGTTCTATATCCCGACGCACGCGCATATCGCCGAGGACATGAAGCCGCGCACGCAAGGCGTGGCCGACGCGCTTGAGGCGCTGGGCCTGCGCTAAAGCCAGCACGGGCGCCCGCGCATGCGGGGCATGGCGGGCACACGATTTAGATTGCGCTGGAGGCTCTAGCCCGGCGGCCATTTGGGCTGGAGGGCGAGGAGGCGGCTGGTGACATTCGGGGCGTTGGCGAGATCGGAGGGCAGTGCGTACGTGAGGGCCATCTGCATCACGTCGGGCGAACTGACTTTGGCGGTTTCATCCATGTAGCGGGCAACGCGCTCGGCATAGGGCAGCGGATTGTCCAGGACGGCCTGCATGCGCGCGATGCGGCGCAGGAGGCTTTCTGTTGTGGGCTCTTGTGTGGGCGCCTCTGTGCAGCGCGTGCCGAGGGGCATGGCGGATTTCGGGGCTGCGATTGGCGTGTCCAGAGGGACGCACGGATTGAAGACGCCGACACGGGGTGTGGATTTGGTGGCGGCGGGCTTTGGCGCTGTACGTTCGGGGCGCGGTGTGGTGGCCGGTTTCGGGGCGAACGGCGGGAGGACGACGTCGACGGCCATGAGGCTGAGCGCGGCGCGCAGGGTGTCCTCGATCTTTCGGAGTTCCTTGCACGCCTTGCGGAACGTGGCGCGCGGCATGGCGACGGCTGCGCCACCGATGCGGGTGATGAAATCATCCATCAGCTTGCGCACGCGGGTGAAGAGAGGGGCGAGGAGGTCATCCATGGGCGCCAGTATAGGGGCGGCGCGTGTGGGGGCGGATAAGAGGCGGCGTTTGCGACGGGTTTTGCGTGTGCGGACGGGGGATCTGGGCGCATGTTTGCGGGGGATACGTCGCGCATGCTGCATGAGGTCCCGGCTTTCGCCGGGACTGCGGTTCAGGGTGGCTTAGAGGAAGGCTTTCATGTCGGCGATGAAGCGGTCGAACTGGTCGTGGTGGAGCCAGTGGCCAGCGTTTTCGTAGAGTTTGACGGTGGCATCCTTGAAGTGCTTGGCGCGGCCATCTTCCTCCGGGTTCGAGGCCCAGCTCTTCTCGCCATAGAGAAGGAGTGTCGGGCAGGTAATGGCCTCCCACAGCGTCAGGATATCTTCGTAGGGGATGTCATAGGGCGTCATGACGCGGAAATAATTGTCGAATTTCCACGAATAGGTGCCGTCCTCGTTCTGGCTGATGCCGTGGACCGTGAGGTGACGGGCCTGCTCGTCTGTGAGGTAGCTGTTCTCGGTTTTCATCCGCTGGTAGGCGTCTTCGAGCGTCTCGTATTTCTTCGAGGTGCGACCGGCGGCGGCGCGTTTGGAATCGATCCAGTCGCGCATGCGTTCGCCTGGCGGATTGCTGAAGCGTTCCTTGATCACCTTGGGCGACGGGCCGAGGCCTTCGATGGCGACGATCTTGCGGACCTTTTCCGGGTAGATGCCGGCATAGCGCAGCGAGATGGCACCGCCATAGGAGTGGGACACGATGGTGACCGGATCGAACTTCAGCTGGTGAATCAGCTGGGCGAGATCGTAGACGCAGGCGCGAACCGAATATTCGCCATCTTCCGACCAGGCGCTGTCGCCATGGCCGCGCAGGTCTGGCGCGACGACGTGCCAGTCCTTGCTGAGTTCCTCGGCGACCCAGTCCCAGCTGCGGCAATGGTCGCGGCCGCCATGCACGAGCACGAGCGGTGGGGCGTCATGATTGCCCCAGTCGACATAGTGGAGGCGCAGGCGCTGGGAGATGAAGCTGTTCGAAGTCGGGCCGGAGAATTTTGTCATGGAAATGATTTGCCCGGCTTTGGCGGGGCCTGTCCAGACCCGGCGTTAGATTGTCGTAGGGGCGACCCGTTTGGCAGCATTCCTGCGCCTATCTGATAGGGAGGAAAATGAGCGATGATAGCGACGATTGAAGGGGATACGGTGCTGCACCGGCCGACGGCGGGCTGGGCCGGTGGTTACGTTGCGGCACTGGTATTGGCGAGTACCGGCTTGTTCCTGGCGGCGCTGGTGTTGGCGCTGCTGTTTGCGGGGCATTTGGGCCCGGGCCTGATACTCATGGTCTTGCCGGTCTGGATGCTGGGGCTGACGGCATCAGTCTGGCGGGACTGCCAGGCAAAGCGGTTGTGGCGCGTGCGGATCGCGCCGGGGGAACTGGTGCTGGACCTGCCGGCCGGGCGGTCGCTGATGGCACATGAGTCGCGGGTGCGGCTAGCGCTGGACGTCAAGGATGTGGCGGCGGTGGAGACGCGGCTGGAGGCCTTCCGCTCGTTCGGCATGGCGAACATGCAGCGCAATTATGGCCTGCGGCTGACCAATGGCGAGCTGATCGTGCTGGGCGAGGACCGGGCGCTGGCGACGGGGATGGCAGAACTGACGATGGGGCAGATGGTCGACACGCTCATTCAGAAGACGGGCCTGCCGCTGGTCGACCTTGGCATGGTAGAGGGGCAAGGCGGATTGCTGGGCCTCATGTTCACCTCCGTGCCGAACTGGGAGACGGGCAGCGTGTCGGTCGATCGCCTGCGGGCGCTTTGGCAGAAGGCGGCGATGACGGGCGGGCTGGCGGGCGTGGTGATCATTGCCGGTCTGATCCTGTCAGTGTTGTTCTGATTACTCGGCGCAGAGCGGGTATTGGACGAAATAGTCGGCGATTTCGGGCCGGTCGCTTTCGAGCATCGTGTCGGCGGCCTCCATGATGTCGGCAAAGCGCTTGATCTCGGCGAGATGGAAGCAGCGCTCTGCCTCGTGATTGCCCCAGCCATTGTAGAATTCGTGGAGCTGGACGTGCTGGACCAGCATGTTGCGCTGATAGGCGCCTTTGTCGGGGGATTTTTCGTAGCGGTCCTGAAACCATTGGGTGGCGGCGAGCAGGCTTTCTTCGGCTTCAGGCAGGCGTTTCAGGTCGAGCAGGGGATAGGCAATTTCGCCGCTATAGCTGGCATAGTTTTCACGCGCGTCGGCATCGTCGGGATCGAGCGCGATGCGGCGTGCCTCGATTTCGAGGGCGGGCTTGTAGTCATCGACGGAGAGGGCGGCTTCACCCGTTCTGTAATAGGCATAAGCCCGGCGCCGGTGGCTCATACTCAAGGCGCGCCAGTAGCTGACGGTTTCGGCCGGAATGACAGCGCGGATCTTTTCCATCGTTTCGAGTGATGCGCTGGCGGCGGCGACGGCGTCGGCAGCGCGCTCTGAATTGACAAGAACGTCCGACTGGATGCGTTGGGTGCGGGCGAGGCCGTAGAGGAGGTCGACAGACTCAGGATGTTCGGCAAGTGGGGCGTTGAAGGCGGTGACAACCTTGTCGAGCGTTTTCAGGGCTGCGTCGCGGTCGTTATCGCGGAATTCGATGATGCCCTGATTGCCCTGCATCGCGAGCAGATCGAAATGGGCATGAAGGTCTTCCGGGTGTCTCTCAAGATAGGCGGCATACCATTTCTGGGCCTTGGCGTTTTCGGCGAATGCCTTGTCCATGTCCGTCTCGACATAGAGCGAGGCGTCGCTGAGGCCTGCATAAAGGTCTCCCAGCGCGAGGAGGAGTTCGTCGGATTTCGGCTCAGCGGTTTCCATCGGTGCAAGGATGGCATTGGCCCTTGTGAGATTTTCCTCTGCGAGGCCGACTTTCTGGAGCGAACTGAAGCCCGGCGTGCCCTGGATGTCACTCAGGCGGACGAGGCCGCTGGCTGTTTCGATCCGCAATTCATCGGAGGCACGCGCGTCGGCAGCGAGCGAGTCCAGATAGGCCTGCGCGGCTTCGGCAAGTTCCACCTTGGCGGCGGTCGAGCCGGGCACGAGATCAATCTTGTCGTAGACGTCGAACATCAGCGACTTGGCGAGGGTGCGGACCTGCTGGAAGCGGTAGTCGGTTTCGCGGCGGGCGGCTTCGGCGCGGTTGTATTGCGTGAGCGTGATGCCGAGGGCGGTGGCGAGGCCGACGAAGGCGAGTGTTGTGCCGGCGGCTACGAGGCGGCGGCGCTTGAGGAATTTGGCAATGCGGTAGCCGGCGCCGCCTTCGCGGGCCTCGACGGGCTGGTCGGTGCGGAAGTTCTGCACGTCCTCCATCAGCGCATCGACGGAAGGATAGCGGCTGGCCGGATCGACCTGCGTGGCGCGGTCGATGATCGCGGTGATGTCAGCCGGGGGCGACATGTCTTCCATCAGGGCATCGAGCAGCTTGCCGAGGGAATAGACATCCGAGAGCGTATTGGTGCCGGCGCCCTGCGCGCGCTCGGGCGCGGCAAAGCCGGGCGTGAAGCTGAGACTGATGAGCGAGGCGGAGCCTGCGCCGGGCTCGGCGGCGAGGGCATCAAGGTCGTTCGGCTTGGCGATGCCGAAGTCGATCAGCTTGACCTGGCCGCCCTGCGTGACGAGCACGTTGGACGGTGTGATGTCGCGGTGGACGATCAGGTTCTGGTGGGCATGGCGCACGGCGGCGCAGGCATCACTGAAGAGCCAGAGCCTGTCGTCGATGCCGAGGCCCTGCTCGTCGGCCCAGACCGTTATCGGCTGGCCGTCGATAAATTCCATGATGATATAGGGCGAACCGTCTTCCAGCTCGCCGCCGTCGAGCAGGCGCGCGATATGGGCGTGGGTGAGGTCGGCGAGGATCTGGCGCTCGCGGCGGAAGCGGGCGATCAGGGCATCTGATAGCACGCCGGGGCGGATGATCTTGATGGCGACCTTGTGGGCGAAGTCGCCGGAAGCGCGCTCGCCCTCATAGACGGCGCCCATGCCGCCTTGGCCGATCAGGCCGGTGATGCGGTAGGCACCGATGCGTTCCGGGGCCGGCGGCTGGGCCGCATCGGCCCCTGCGCCGCCTGTTTTCAGGGACATGTTGCCGGAGCCGTCAGCGGCGAGCAGTTCGAGTGCGCGGTCGCGCAGGGCGGTATTGTCGCCGGCCTGCTGGGTGATCCAGTCACGCCGTGTATCGGAGGGTTGGTCCAGCGCCTCGGCGAAGAGGGCCATGGCCAATGTATCCAGGTCAGGCGTGCTCATAGTCATGTCCCCACATGTGTCGCGTCCCGGTGGAGATTGTTGCCGATAGATGCGCGCGACGCAACGGGGGCGGCGAAATCAGAAAAGTTTCAACCGGTGTGACCCGCCCTGCCGCAATAGCGCGCTTTTTCATTTGAGGCCCTGGTGGGGATACGTGCCAGAGCCTGACTGCCCGGGAGGGGGACGCCCGGAGGGACCGCCGCCTTGCTTTGCGCCTCACATGAGGCTTGGCGGCGGTCCGTTTCCCCAGGACGCCGCCCGTCTCACTCAATAGCCGCCTCCGGCACCGGGACCGCGCAGGCGCTCGCGGATGCCGCGCTTCGCCTGTTCGAGGCTGGATTCCAAGTCGGCGCCGAGATTGCGCTTCAGGTTTGAGAGGGCGCTGGTCATCTGGGCGGGGGCCTCGGCACGGACGGCTGAGACAGCCTGCTGCTGCGATGGCCCGCTGACGGAGAAGTTCGAGCGGCTCTCGATGGAGCCGATGGTCCAGAAGCCATAGGGGTGGCTGTAATGCTCCATCACATCATAGGCAATCCAGAGGTGGCCCTGTTCACCCCAGTCGGCGCCCCATGAGTTGCGCACGAGCCAGGCGCCGCGCGCGTCGTCATAACCGACGATGAGCATGGCGTGGCCGCCCGAAGGCTGGAGCCAGCCGCCACGCGGGCTGGCGATCTGGCCGGTGTCGCGGGCTTCCACCATCAGCATCTGTTCCGGCAGGCTGATACCGAACACGACAGGCAGGCCATTGGCGACCGTGGCCTTCGCGCCGAGACCGCTGCCCGTGCGGGCATAGGATAGGGCGCTGAACTGTTCGGCGCCCTTGTAGCAGGCCTGAACCGGCTCGGTGGCCCACATGGCCTGCTGATAGGGCCAGGCGCGTTCGGGGCAGGCACCGAAGGCGAGGACCGAGGCCATGACATGGTGGATGAAGGTGCCGCAGTCCTTGTCGGTCGTGCCGCCGATCTTGCGGGCATTGTAGTAGACATAGAGACGCGAAAGGTCTGTCAGGCCCTGACCGGAGAGGCGCTGGTGATATTCCAGTGCGCCGACGACGGCATTGGCGGCGCAGGAACCGACATGGCCCTGGTTCTCGACCGGCGAGCACAGGCCGCGCAGGTCGATGCGTTCCGGAAGGCCGTTATTGTCGGCCTTGAGCATTGGCGCGGCGCTAGGCGTTTCCTCGATCAGGCAGCCATCCGTGCGGTACTTCGAGTAATCCTTTTGCATTCTCAGTCTCCTGTTATGTCTGTATCGGGATCAACGGCTTGCGGGCGCAGCTCGGTGGGTTGTCCCGCCGGAACGAAGGCCGGGTGATTGAAGTGGAGCAGGCCGTGGGCATTGAGCGAGCCGTCCGGGTTGCGGGTTTCGAACAGGGCGTGTGTGTCGTCGATGAGGTGGGCCTCGCCGTGGGCAAGCGGCGTGCTGTCCGGATAGGCGATCTGGTAGAGAAGCTCGCTGTCATTGATGTGACCGGTCATCGTCACCCCGGCGAGATTGCCGGTGCCGAGGGTCGCGCTGAGGGTGGCGCCGTTGACACTGACATCCCAGCTATTGCCGAGTCCGTCTTCCCACTGGCCCGTTGGGTAGAAGAGCGCGGGCGAGGCAGGGAGTTCGGTTGTTTCACCGCCGAGCAGTTCGTCCTTCTTCTGGCTTTCAGGGCCGAAGACCGAGCTGGGTTTACAGGCTGTGAGCGCAAGCGACAGGATAAGGATGGAGATGCGTTTCATGGGCATGGCTCATTGGGTTCATGGTTGACGTGGAACAGGCCGGACAGAAACACATTCCCGTAGCCGTCGAAGGTCTGGTAGTTGAAGTGGCACTGGTCGGTCTGGAGGCCACGGCCGCTGGCGACGTCCATGCCCTGCACGTTCAGAACGTATTGGAGATTCTGTCCGCTGACGCCGCCACGCATGTTGACGGGCGTGCCATCGGCCGTGCGGCCAGACCCCGTGAAGGCGCCATTGTTGCTGAACTGGAGATTGTAATGACCGCCGATGCCGTCGGCCCATGTGCCATTGTAATAGGCGAATGGAGAAGCCGGAGGCAGCGGTGGAGGCTGCGGCGGAGAAGGTGGTAGTGGCGGCGGGAGTGGAGGAGCAGGAGGCGCCGGAGGAGGCTGGGGATTGCCGGTTGAGTCGACAACCATGCCGACAACAACAAGGCTTAACAGGACTGCGGAGCCAGCGGCGACCCAGATGAGCGGCTTGGCAGATGTCTTGTTCGGGGTCGGGTCAACGGGCTTGAACGGGATGCGGTTGACCGCGCCAATGAGGGACTGACGGTACTCCGCCGCCGACTGGGGGCGGGAGTCGCGATTGTCGGACATGCCCTTGAGAATGAGTGCGTCGACTTCCAGCGGCACATCCGAGCGGCCACCGGACGGCGGTTGCCAGTGGCGGCCGGGGACCACGCCGACGAGGAGTTCGTAGAGCATGATCGAGATGGAGTAGAGGTCTGCCGAGGGACCGGCGGCATCCGGATTGGTGCGCTGTTCGGGGGCCATGTAGTCCGGTGTGCCGAGCCCGGTGCCGCTGGAGGCGCTGGCAAGGTTTCCGGCAGCGCGGGCAATGCCGAAGTCGAGCAGTTTTAGCGGGGCGGACCGGTCCGTCGGCTCGTGCAGGAGAATGATGTTCTCGGGCTTCAGGTCGCGGTGGATGACGCCGGCATCATGGGCGGCGCGCAGGCCGTCGAGGATTTCCACGATGATGCGGGCAGCGACACGGAGCGGCACGGACTCGCCGCGCTGCATGACGCGGCCATGCCAGCTGCGCAGGGAAATGCCGTCGAGATATTCCATCGCGACAAAGGGCTGGTCGCCCGCGAGGCCGACATCATAGACGGCGACGACATTGGGGTGGCGGATGTCGCGGGCGGTGACGCCCTCTTCGATGAGGCGCTTGATGGCGCGCTCGCCGCCGAGATGGGAGGCGTTGATGAGCTTCAGGGCGACCGGCTTGCCCGAGACCTTGTCGATGGCCTTGTAGACGACGCCCATGCCGCCCCGGCCGATGACGCTGTCGATCGTGTAGCGGTCTGCGAAGACCTGTCCCGCCTGGAGTGTTGGCGAGGCTTTGGTCTCCATGCCGGTCGGACTGTCAGGATCGGGCGTAATCAGCCCGGTCATGGGTGTGACCTGGTCAACGGCGCCGGAAACGTCGGCATTGTCCCGGACGGGTTTGCCGCAATTCGGGCAGAAGACGGAATCGGCAGGCAGGTCTGCGCCGCATTTCTCGCAGGATTTCATGATTGGCCTCCGACCAGGCGTTTGAGGATGATCCGGTCGACTTCGTCGTGCTGGGTTTCGAACTGGACCTTGAGGGCGATGGCATCGGGGCTGCGCACGAGCGGGCGGATTGTGTCGCCGTCGCTGAGGGCGACCATCTTGCCGCGGCGCAGGGCTTCGTCGTTCACCAGGAGGCCATTCTGGCTCTCCACGCGGAGCATGAGACGATCATTTTCTATGAAGAGCTGGAAATGGCGGCGCGAGATGTGGATGGAGGCATCCTCATCAATCTCGCCCTTGCGGGAGATCAGCAGGCGGACGTCATTCATGCCGCCTTCGGGCGCATTCGAGGCGCGGCCGATGCCGAGGACGCCGGTATGGGTGCGGATGGGGCCGTCGAAGGGGGCGTGGCCCTTGTCGAAGCCCTGCCAGACGAGCGTTGTGGACTTGGTGACGGCGAGGTTACCGGCATAGCCGCGATGACCGAGCGTGCGCTCGAGCGTATCGGCGCGGCGCAGGGTGAGGCGGATCGGTTCGGCATGGGTGGCGATGCCGGCCTCGCGTTCCTTCTGGATGCGGGTCGGGTTGTAGATGGTCATGCCGGCGCCAATGGCATCGGCCTGGATATTGTAGTTCTGGACAATCTCTGACGGGCCTTCGGGATCGACCGGAATGGCGATGGATGTGGTGAAGACGTAGCGTTCCTCGCGCCAGAGGTAGCGCGTGGCGACGGTGATATGGACGTCGAAGCGATGCAGGCCCGCCGTTTCGAGCACGCCGGTGCGCAGGCCGACTTCTGCTGTGGCGCCGGAATTGAGCCGCTGGAAGGTGAGGTCGACAAGGCGTTGCTCGCCGTCATCCCCCTGTATCCGCATTTCCTCGACGAAGAGAGGACGACCGACGGGCGAATTGTTCGACACGACCAGCGGCAAGGCGAGCGTGCCGCCGACCCTGACGCTGGTGGCCGAGCCTGCATCGAGGCTGAGTTCCGGCGACACGCAGACGGGGCAGCAGCCGGCCGCATCGAGCAGGCCGCCGCATTCATCGGTGGCCATGCAGCGCTGCAGCGGCGAGCCGCACTCGTCGCAGAAGGTCGCCTCCCGGTCGAGCGATGCCCTGAAGCAGCACTTTCCGGGATAGACGGTGGAGGGCTGGGGACGGGCCATCAGGGTCATGTCCGCAGCTTGTGGCCGCACTGCTTGCAGAAGTTGGCCTTGGCTAGGTTCACGGCCGAGCATTTGGCGCACTCGATCGTGGTGGCCGCGGCGGACGACGAGCCGCTGCTGGCAGGGGCGCCGCCTTCCTTGCCGCCTGCGCCATGGGCGACACCGACGGCGCCATCCATACCCATGCGGAACATTTCGCGGGCCTGTTCTTCCGACCGGATCTGGGCGGCTGTGGCGGCCTCGACCATGTCGCGCATGGCCTGCATGGTTTCACCCGACGAGGCGCCCTTGGCGCGGGCCTGTTCGGCGAGCACCTGTGCCACGTCTGTCGAGAGGCCCGCATTGATCGCGAGGATCTGCTCGGGCGACATGGATTTGAAGGCGTTGATCTCGTTGGCCTTGGCGCGGGCCTTGGCGTCCAGAACGGAGATTTCGTTCTGCGTGGTGGCGCCGGAGAGGCGGATGGCGAGATTGGCCTCGGCGTCGTTGGCCTGGATCTCGATCTGCTGCAGGCGCGCGATATGGTCGGCCTGCTGTTTCTGGACGGCGCTGGTGATTTCCAGTTCGGTGAAGGCACCGGACTTGCGCATCTGGTCGGACTGGCTTTGCTGGATCAGCGCGATGTCGCGCTCGACACCGGCCTGGCGTTTGCGGATGTCGAGCAGGTCGACATCGTTCCGGGCCGTGGCGAGGGAGTCTTCGAAGCGGGCCTTGCGTTCGATTTCAAGCGTGTTGATCTCGTGGCCAAGGGCTTCGAGTTCCTGGCGCCGCTTGGCCCCTTCGCGGGCATCGAGGAATTCGATCTCGCTGTTGAGGGCCATGTGCTTCAGCTCGTCTTCCGACGCGCTTTGTAGCTTGGCGAGGTCGACTTGGGATTTCAGGGTGATTTCGGTCGCATCATTCTCGCGTTCGATTTCGCGCTTGATGATTTCGAGCTGGTGGTCGAGCGCGTCCTGCCGTCGGTCGGCGTCGGCGCGTTCCATCTCTGCGACTTCTGCCGTGTTGACGGCCCATTCTAGGGAGACAGCCCGCACGATGAGGCCGAGGTCGCCGACGATGCGCTCGACTTCGAGCATGATGTCGGCCTGGATCTTGTCCTGCAGGCCGGTCTCGCCTCGGATTTCGGCGGCGTCCATGCGGCCGATGGCGGCTTCGAAGACACGGTCTGTGAGGTGAGGGCGGATGCGATCGAGCACGTCGGCCTTGGAGAGGGCCTTGCGGCCGGGCGTGTCAGGATCGCCGCCGGAGCGGGTGACGCCGTGCATCATGCCGAGGATGTTCGACGGCTTGTCGGGATCGACCTGCAGTTCGAGCGTGGCGACACCGGCGATCTCGACCTTGTCCTTCGACATGGCCTTGAGGGCCGTCTGGACCGAGAAGGGCTTCAGGTCGGCAATCATCATGCCGATATGCGAGGAGCCGCCGACGAGGCCCTTCAGCTTGTCGACGACACCGCCGACCGAGAAGTGGCCGCCCTTGAAGGCGTCGATCAGCTGGCCGTTCTTGAACAGGAGCGCGGCATAGTCGGGCGGGACGGCAAAGCGCTTTTCGAAGAAGGCCTTGAATTCGGACTGGCGCATGAATTCAGCGAGCATGCGTGGGTCGCTAAGGACGATTGGCTCGGATGCCATGACTATTTCTCCTCCCATTTGCGGTTGGTGACGAAGGTGACGAGGTTGTAGAGAATGACGACAATTGTGACGCCGACGCCGACAGGGTGGGCCGTCACGACCGCCATGAGGCGCTCGCTGGCAGAGTATTTTTCCCAGATGGCGCCCATGAAAGTGACCTGGAACACGGTTCCGGAGACCATCGTGGCGAGCGAGAAGAGCGCCATGAAGAGCGAGATCAGCCGGGCAATGCGGCCGATGCGCGTTTCCTTGGCCCGCGCCTGACGGCGGGCATGGAGCTCGTCTTCGCGCTGGCGCTTGTCGAGTTCCTTGTCGAAACTCTCGCCGCGTTTGATGGCCTCTGCGCGGGCTTTCTTGTCCACGGACAGGAAATCCGGCTGGGCCTTGCGGTTGGGGCTGGCCGAGCTGGCGGTCGTCAGGTTCGAGGCCGAGCGGCGCCAGAGAATAAAGACGGTCCAGGCAAGCCAGACGGCGGTGACAACGCATGTCGCGTTAAAAAGGATGTCGATCAGGGGCCATGCTTCGGCCGGTATTGATCGCAGGGTCTCGTCCATTTGCTTGCTCCTCGCATCAGGCTTCCAATGACAGAGGCGCGGGGACTCGGCGTTTCGGTTCAGCCGGGCCAATTTTATTTTTGGCTTTGAACGCCACGGGCGCTGTGCTTCACTGAAGACAGGGACGACGACAGGATACGGGTGGTGGCAGACACAGACGGGATTGAAGCCAAGCAATTGCTGACCGCATGGCGGGCCGGGGACATGGTTGCGCGCGACCGGTTGTTCACGCTGCTGTACAGCGAGCTGAGGCAGGTTTCGGCGGCTTTGCTGAGGTCAGAACGCAATAGTTCATTGTCGACCGGAGACCTTGTGAACGAGGCCGTGATGCGACTGGTTCAGATGGACCAGATCGAATGGGCCGACAAAACCCATTTCCTGGCGCTGTCTGCGCGGGCCATGCGCCGTATCCTGATCGACAATGCCCGCAAGAAGCACACCGACAAGCGCCACCATCACAAGGTGACACTGGTGACGCGGCTGGGCGGCGTGAGCAGTGAGCGGATTGATTTTGACGTGCTGGAAAAGGCGCTGATCCGGCTGGCGGCCATCGACAAGGAAAAAGCCGATATTGTCGAGCTGCGCTATTTCGCCGGGATGAGCCACCAGGAGATTGCCGAGGTGACGGGATCGTCGGAGTCGACGGTCAAGCGCGGCTGGCGCGCGGCGCGGGCCTGGCTGATCGATGCGCTGCAGGAAGACCGCCGCGTCCGCAACGCGCCTTCCTGAGCGTTCTTCATTCCAGAGAGACTGTTACAATTACCTGACGGCGGTGTGATCAGTCTGACAAGACGGCGCGGATGACCTTGCGCAGATAATTGAGCAGGGCTTCGCGATCGAGGTCGGGATTGCGCAGGATGCGGATGGGCAGGCCGCCGAACAGGGTAAACATCAATTCCACGCGGCCTTCGACATCGCTCAGCCCGAGCTTTTCGCCCAGCAGCTGTTGGAAGGCGAGCCGCGTTTCGGTGTCATTGGCGCGTAATTTCTCAGCGATGAGCGGGTTTCGCTGGGCTTCGGCGATGATTTCCAGGTTCAGGGCGGACTGGAAGGGATCTGTCTGCGTGCGGACGCCTTCGTCGGCGCGCTCGACCAGTTCATGTAGCAACTGGTCACGCGGAATGGCGTGGAATCCGAGCATCTTTTCACTGTGCAACTCGGATTCGCGATCGACGAGGGCTTCGATGATGGCGTCCTTGTTTTCGAAATAGTGATAAATATGTCCGGCACTCATGCCGGCCTGTTCGGCAATGCGGGCCATGCCTGCGCCGTGAAACCCTTGTTCCACAAAGCAAATTGCCGCTGCGTCAAGGATTTGCGTCCGTCTTGCCTCAGCGCGACGGGACAGCTTCGCGGTTTCATTCACGGGGCTCATCAATCTATAGACCGCTTATTCATCAAAAATTCTGCCTTTAGGGGTTGATTTGTTGCAGCGCAGTATTATTTCGAACGTTCATTCTAACATTTCAATCACTACATACATAGCGGCGATTGATCAAGGTGAGTTTAATGCCACATTTTTCCAATAATATCCGGGCGTTGATTGCAACTGCACTTTTTGGCGCAGTCGCCGCGTGTGGTCCTACGGGACAAGAGGACGCCCCACAGGCGCCGCCAGCACCGACTGTCGACATTATGGTTGTCCACAAGACCAGCGTGGAAAGCACGCGGGAGCTGCCGGGTCGTGCTCGCGCCTATCGGGAGGCCGAAATCCGCCCCCAGGTGACAGGGCTGATCCAGTCGCGCCTCTTCACGGAGGGCCAACTGGTCTCCGAGGGCCAAGCCCTGTACCAAATTGATGCCGCGGAATACGCAGCCAGCGTCAACAGCGCCAAGGCTGCGCTGCAACGGGCAGAGGCCACCGCCGAGGCCGCGCGCCAGACCGCCAGCCGCTATCAGCGTCTTGCCGAGATCAATGCCGTCAGCCGCGAGAATTACGACCAGGCCGTTGCAGCGCAGTTGCAGGCCGAAGCTGATGTCGCGATGCAGAAAGCCACCGTGCAAAGCGCCAGCATCAATCTGGCCCGAACGAAAGTGACGTCTCCGATTGCTGGCCGCATCGGGCGCTCGACGGTTACGCCGGGCGCCCTCGTGACGGCGAACCAGGCGACGGCGCTAGCCAATGTGCTGCAACTCGACCCGATCTACCTGGACCTGACGGCCGGTAGCTCGAAAATCCAGGAATGGAAGCGGGATGTGGCCGAGGGCCGAATCCAGTCGACCGATGGCGAAAGCGTCGATGTGATGATCAAGCTTGAAGACGGCACGGTCTATCCAGAGCCCGGCAAGGTGGAGTTCGGCGAAGTGAGCGTGGACGAAACGGCAGGTTCGGTGATCATCCGCGCTGTTGTCGCCAACCCCGACGGCCTGCTGCTGCCCGGCATGTATGTGAATGCAAGCTTCAGTGCCGGTGCGTATGACAATGTCTTTGTGCTGCCACAGGCAGCGGTGAGCCGTGACGTGAAGGGCAATCCGACCGCAATGGTTGTGTCCGATGACAACACGGTAGGGGTGCGTAACCTGAAGATCATTGAAGCATCAGGCAGCGACTGGATCGTTTCCGATGGTCTTGAAGACGGTGACAAACTGATTGTGAGCGGCTTCCAGAAGATTCAGCCGGGCGCACCTGTGACAGTCAAACAGCCAATGGCCGAGACGGCTGGCGGCGTAAAGCAGCCTGGCGCCGATATGGCCGCTGGCAAACCCTAACAAGAACGCGGGCTGATCCCTCATGGCTAATTTCTTTATCGACCGCCCCATCTTTGCATGGGTTGTGGCAATCATTGTCATGATTGCAGGCGCGATCGCGTTGCGCTCCCTTCCGGTTTCCCAGTATCCCGACATCGCTCCGGCGACGATTTCGATCAGCGCTCGCTATCCGGGTGCTTCGGCCAAGGCGGTTGAGGATACGGTGACGCAGGTGATCGAGCAGCAGATGACCGGACTTGATGGACTGGACTACATGTCCTCTTCGTCGAGCTCGCAAGGCGCCGCCTCCATCACGCTGACCTTCAAGACCGGGACAGACCCCGACATCGCCCAGGTCCAGGTGCAAAACAAGCTTTCGCTGGCGACCCCGCTTCTGCCGCAACAGGTGCAGCGCCAGGGCGTCGTTGTGAGCAAGGCCTCTGCAGGGTTCCTGATGGTCGTCGCGCTCGTTTCGCCCAATGGGACGTTTGATTCCATCGACCTTGGTGACTATGCGCGGACCAATATCATCGATCCACTGAGCCGGACCGAGGGCGTAGGCAACGTGCAATTGTTCGGCTCGGCCTATGCGATGCGTATCTGGCTCGATCCCAACAAGCTGAACCAGTATCGCCTGATGCCGAGTGACGTTATTGCGGCAATCACCGCACAGAACGCTCAGGTATCCACGGGCTCGCTGGGGGGCGCTCCAGCCGTTGAGGGCCAGTCGATCACGGCCACGATCTCCCTCCAGACCCTGCTGTCGACGCCTGAGCAGTTCCGCGACCTCCTGATCCTGACCACGGCTGATGGCGCCTCTGTCCGCCTCGGTGATGTGGCGCGGGTGGAAATGGGCGGCGAGAACTATCAAACGGTTGCCAAGTATAATGGGCAGGCAGCTGCAGGTATGGCTGTGGCGCTGGCATCCGGTGCCAATGCGTTGGATACGGCTGAAGCTGTACGGGCGCAGGTGGAAACACTTTCGGAGAGTTTCCCGGACGACCTGACAGTCGTGTACCCCTTTGACTCCACGCCCTTCATCAGCACATCGATCCATGAAGTCCAGAAGACGCTTATGGAAGCTGTCGTCCTGGTCTTTATTGTCATCCTCGTGTTCCTTCAGAGCTTCCGGGCTGCTTTCATTCCGATGATTGCCGTACCGGTCGTTCTGCTGGGTACGTTCGCGGTGCTGCTGGCCTTTGGCTATTCGATCAATACATTCACGATGTTTGCCATGGTGCTGGCCATCGGCCTGCTGGTCGATGATGCGATCGTCGTGGTCGAGAACGTCGAGCGCGTCATGACGGAGGAGGGACTTTCGCCCCGTGAAGCGACGCGCAAGTCGATGAACCAGATCACGGGTGCCCTTATTGGCATCGCGGTCGTGCTATCGGCCGTGTTCATCCCGATGGCGTTCTTCCCCGGCTCGGCCGGTGTGATCTATCGCCAGTTCTCGGTGACGATCGTTTCGGCGATGACGCTTTCGGTGCTGGTGGCCATCATCCTTTCCCCGGCCCTGTGTGCGACGATCCTGAAATCGCATGACAAGGACGCGGCGCACGGCAAATCGATTGTCGGACGCGGCGCCGCCCTGTTTGACCGCGGTTTTGACAAGTTGCGCAGTGGTTATGAATCCGTGGTGGAGCGCATCGTGCGCCGGCGCTGGATTTTTGCGGGCGTGTTCGTCCTTATGCTGGCGGCACTTGGTATTGGCTATACGAGCCTGCCATCTTCCTTCCTGCCTGATGAAGACCAGGGATCGGTGATGACGGTCGTACAGCTGCCTGCCGGTGCAACGCTGCAGCGTACCGAAGAAGTCATGGACGGCGTCTGGGATTATTACAGCACAGCGGAAGCCGACAATGTGGCTGGCGCGATGCTGGTTTCCGGATTTGGCTTTGCGGGTCAGGGCCAGAATGTCGGCATGTCATTCATCCGCCTCAAGGATTGGGAGGAACGCACGGCGAAAAAGGACTCGGCAGCGAGCATTGTCGGTCGTGCGTTTGGCACGTTCAGCCAGCGTACCGATGCATCGGTCTTCCCGGTGCTGCCGCCGCCGATCCGCGAGTTGGGCACGGCCAGCGGCTTTGATCTCTACCTGAAGGATACAGGCGGTATCGGCCATGAGGCTCTTGTCGAGGCCCGAAACCAGTTGCTGGGCATGGCTGCGAGCGATCCGAGCCTGGACGCTGTGCGGCCAAATGGCCAGGAAGACAGCCCGCAGTTCAAGCTGAACCTTGATTACCAGAAGGCGCAGGCACTTGGCGTCAGCCTGTCGGATGCGACGAGCCTCCTGTCGGTTGCGCTCGGTGGCTCTTACGTGAACGACTTCATCGACCGAGGCCGGATCAAGAAAGTGTACGTGCAGGGCGATGCGCCTTTCCGTATGCAGCCTGAAGCAATCGGCGACTGGCGCGTCCGCAACGCGTCAGGCGAGATGACGCCGATGTCGGAACTCCTGTCATCCGATTGGCAGTATGGTGCCTCGCTGTTGCAGCGCTACAATGGCGTGCCCGCCCTGAACATTCAGGGACAGGCCGCTCCGGGTGAAAGCTCAGGCGTTGCCATGGACAAGATGGAAGAGCTGATCGGGCAATTGCCTAAGGGCACCGGGTTTGAGTGGACGGGCATCAGTGCGCAGGAGCGCAGCTCCGGCAACCAGACGACGCTGCTCTATACGCTGTCGGCCCTCTTTATCTTCCTTTGCCTTGCCGCGCTTTATGAGAGCTGGACGGTGCCAATCTCTGTTCTGCTTGTTGCGCCGATTGGTGTGATGGGCGCGGTGGCGGGCGCACATCTTGGCGGACTGTCGAATGACGTGTTCTTCCAGGTCGGCCTGCTGACCACGATCGGGCTTGCATCGAAGAACGCCATCCTGATTGTCGAGTTCGCACGCGGGCTTGAAGCGGAAGGCAAGGCACTGATCCCGGCAACGATGGAGGCCGTGAAAATTCGCTTCCGTCCAATCCTGATGACGTCCCTCGCGTTCGGCTTTGGTATCCTGCCACTGGCCCTGAGTTCGGGTGCAGGGGCAGGGGCACGGTCGGCCCTCGGCATTACGGTGCTGGGCGGCATGGCGGCGGTGACAGTGCTTGGCCTGTTCGCGGCGCCACTGTTCTATGTGATCGTGCGTATGCTGACGACACCTAAATCGAAAACACCCAAGCAGGCACATGGAGCTGCATCATGAATAACGGACTGCGCTTTGCGCCATTGATGATGTCGGCGGTGCTGGCCGGGTGTGTGAACCTTTCGCCAGACTACAAGCAGGCCGATGCCCCTGTGCCAGCGGCCTTGCCGGTCAAGGCTGACCAGGGCGCGGATGCCGTGTCTGTCACCGGCTGGCAGGACTTGATTGTCTCGCCAGAGCTGGAGCGGGTCATCGCGCTGGCGCTGGAGAACAATCGTGACCTGCGTGTGGCAACGGCGCGTATCGCGGCTGCACGCTCGCAGTACGGCATTACGCGATCTGCTCGCCTGCCATCCGTGTCGGCCTCTGGTTCTGCAACGGATACCGGAACATTCGGTGACCCGAGCCCGGCGCTGGAGCAGTCCGCTGCTGCGCAGGAGGGCGTCAGTGCCCAAGTCGGCGTTACGGCGTTCGAGCTCGACTTCTTTGGCCGGGTGGCGAGCCTGAACGAGGCGGCGCTCCAAAACTATCTGTCGACTGTTGAGGGTGAGCGCAGCACGAAGATCGCGCTGATCTCGTCGGTGGCGCAGGCCTGGCTGACGCTGGCAGCAGATCAGGAGCTGTTGCGTCTGGCCCAGGACACGATCGATAGCCAGACGGAATCCCTCAAGCTGACCCGGGAGATGTTTGACACTGGGGTCGTGACGGAAATCGATGTGCGCCGTGCATCGGCAAGTGTCGAGACGGCCCGCGCGCAGGTGGCCCAATATACCGGGCTGGTGCGTCAGGACCTGAACGCGCTGCGATACATCGTCGGAACGGATCTGCCGGACACTGTTGCTGGTTCCGCCAAGCTGTTGCCATCGCCTGTCGTGAGCCGGGTGGCGGTTGGACAATCGTCGGCCTTGCTGCTGAACCGGCCGGACGTGCTGGCGGCCGAGCGGTCGCTGCGTGCGGCCTATGCCAATATTGGCGCGGCGCGTGCTGCGTATTTCCCGCGCATCTCGCTGACGGGATCGGCTGGTTATTCGAGCACCGAACTTGATGGCCTGTTTGATGCGGGCATCTGGAGTGTGGGCCCGCAGATCTCGCTGCCGATCTTTGATGCGGGTAATCGCAAGGCCAATCTCGGCGTCTCCAAGGCGAACCGGGACCTGGCGCTGGCGCAGTATGAGCAAGCGATCCAGACAGCTTTCCGCGAGACATCCGATGCGCTGGCAACAGCCCAGACAGTTGATGAGCGGATTGACGCGCTTCGGCGGCTTGTCGAGGACACGTCCGTGACGCTCAACCTGTCGCAGGAGCGGTTCCGCGTCGGTATCGACGATTACCTCTCGGTGCTCGATGCCCAGCGGGACGACTACTCGTCGCGTCAGCAGCTGATCAGTGCCGAACTGGTGAAGGCGCTGAACGTCGTGACGCTGTTCCAGGCGCTTGGTGGTGCGACGACCCCACCTGCCGACGAATAGACCCAACACGCCTGCCCGGGCGACCGGGCAGGCTTTTCCGGGCCACAGGGCAAGACAAACGCGATTTCGCGGTTAGTATCGCACATCTGCTGCGAACGAGCCCCTGAATGACGCGCCTCCATGACGACTGATACCAAGACTGACCGGCGCACCGCGATCCTCGATGCCGCTGAAGCCCAGTTTGCGCGACATGGCTATGATGGCGTTAACCTGCGGGCCATCGCGCGCGAGGCGGGCGTGGACGTTGCCCTGGCCAATTATCATTTCGGCAAGAAGCAGGACCTGTTTGATGCCGTGCTGATGCGGCGGGCAGAGGTGCTGAATGGCTGGCGGCTTAAAGCACTGACCGATGCCCTGGCCGAGGCGAGCCCTGAGGCGCCGCGCGTGGAGGCCATCGTGCGCGCCTATCTCGGGCCCTTGCTGACGGGCCCGCATGTCGCCGAGCCGGGCTGGAAGCATTATTACGCGCTCATCGCCTATGTGAACAACTCGCCCGAATGGGGCGGCAAGCTGATGACGCAGTTCTTTGATCCGCTGATCCGGCGCTTCATCGATGCGCTTCGGATGAGCCTTGCGCCGGTGGACGAGAAATCACTCTATTGGTCGTATCACTGTTTCTCGGGTGCGTTGACGCTGACCTTCGCGCAGACTGGCCGCATCGACCAGCTTTCGCTGGGGCTCTGCCACTCGGACGATCTCGATGATGCGTATGAGCATGTTGTGCAATTCATCACGGCGGGATTTGAGGCCCTGAAGACGCATCGCCCTGTCTAGATGGCAGGCGCCTGCCTTGCAGGCTTGGCTTCGAGCCCTTACCAGAAGACCCATGACCAATCCTTCCGACCTCCTGAAATCACTGCGCCAGATTACGCAGGCCATCGACCTCTATTCCAAGCACCTGCTGAAGGAGACCGGTCTGACGTCACCGCAATTGCTGGTGCTGCATGCCGTGAATGCGCAGGGGCGCGAGAAGCCGACCGATATCGCCAAGACCGTGAACCTGTCTCAGGGCACGATCACGTCGATTGTGGACCGGCTGGCGCGGGCAGGGCTGGTCGCGCGCGAGCGCAGCGCGGAGGACAAGCGTGTGATCGAAGTCGTCGTAACGGAGGCGGGGCGCGCGCGCCTGAAGAATGCGCCTGAGCCGTTGCAGCAGAACTTTCTCGCCGCTTTCAACGCGCTGGCTGAGTGGGAGAAGACGCTGCTTGTCTCCTCCGTACAGCGCATAGCCGCGATGATGCATGCGGACGGGCTTGATGCCGCGCCGATACTGGAGATAGGTGACCTTGCGCCGGAAGAGGCGAGGGGCCCGGACGCCTAGCGCGCCACAGGCTCCATTTCGTCTTCGGCAGGGCTGTCCCATGGCAGGTGGCGTTCGTCGAGGACGACGAGATTGTCACGCGACACGAGCGTTGCCTTTGTATGATAGCCGAGCAGCTTGGTCGTTTCCGTATCCAGGTTGCGGGCGAGCAGCATGGTTTCTTCCGACGAGAAGTTCGTCAGGCCGCGGGCGCGTTCAAGGCCTTCCTCATCATAGATGTGGATGACATCGCTGCGGACGTAGGGGCCGTGGATGGACTGGACGTCTGCGCGCTCGACCCCGCGTGTGCCTGCCGCGAGGGCGTCGGCCGCTGCATTGGTGATGACCAGGCTGCCGGCCATTTGCAGGCGGTCGGTCAGCCAGGCAGTCCATGCAGACGCTGGCTCGGTATTGGCGATGCACTTGGTGTGCGGGCGTTGGTTCTTGAGCACGGACGAGACGGGATTGTCGGCCTCGCCATTGGCGATCAGCGTGGTGCAGCCCGCGTTCTGGGCCATGTTGGCCGCTTGCATCTTGGTCAGCATGCCGCCGCTGCCGAGGGCGCTCGTGCCTTCGGTGACAGACAGGTATTCGGACACATCGTGCAGTTCCTCAACCAGCTTGGCGCCGGGCTCGGACGGGTCCTTGTCATAGAGGCCATCGACGCTGGTGAGGATGACGAGATGCTGCGCCTGGATCATCTGGGCGATGCGGGCGGCCAGGCGGTCATTGTCGCCGACGCGGATCTCTTCGGTCGTGATCGTGTCGTTCTCGTTGACGATTGGCATGACATTGCCGTTCAGCAGGCGGTGAACCGTGTTCTTGGTGTTGAGGAAGCGGCGGCGTTCTTCAAGGTCGCCGCGCGTGACGAGCACTTGCGCGATGTCGAACCCGAATTCATGTGCGACCTGTTTGTAGGCGTTGAGCACGATGGGCATGCCGCAGGCGGCAGCGGCCTGCTTGTCGCGCAGACCGGCGTTTTCGGGCTTTACATTCAGGGTGTTTAGTCCGAGTGCCACTGCACCAGATGATGTCAGAACGACTTCGTAGCCTTCTGAACGCAGCAGCGCGATATCTTCAAGCAGCCGCTGGATGAATGCCCATCGCGGGGTGAGCAGCTCGGGATTGGCCAAGAGGCTTGATCCGACTTTCACGACGATCCGTTTGGTTTGGGACAAAATTTCGCTCCATAGGTTTGTGGCCTCGAACTAGGTGTATTTTGAGCAGGAAACAACACGCTAGCCTCAAAAACATGGATGTAATTGCAGCCAGAGGCCCGCGAGGCAGAAAATACATGTTATATAACAGGGCATTGAATAAAGAGTAGTGGCGTGTTGGATAGGCTTATACCTGAATTTCCTGTCATTAAAATTTGAATACAAAACAAAAATGTCTAGGAAGGCATCATACAGGGTCTAAGACGATTCCACTAACAAGAGCATGATGGGAACAGACTAACGCAATGAAGGCACTTTTGATCGGATGCGGAAAAATGGGTGGCGCGCTGCTGGCACAGTGGGCGCGCTCCCCTGACTGGAACTTTACCGTTGTGGACCCCTATACCGAGCAGGTGCCGGATGGCGTCCGTCTCGTGAAGGAGCGCAGCGCGATTGAGGGCGAGCGTTTCAACCTCGTGATCGTGGCGATCAAGCCGCAGATGGTTGATGACGTCATGCCGGATTATCGCGACCAGCTGGAAGAGGGCGGCGTCGTCGCCTCCATCGCCGCTGGCTGCTCGGTCAAGCGCCTGCAGACGGCAACAGCTGCCGGCCCGGTCATTCGCATCATGCCGAACCTGCCAGCCCTGATCGCCAAGGGCGTCAGCGGCCTGTTTGCCAGCCCGGAATGTTCAGACGCGCACAAGCAATCGGTCGAAGCGCTGATGGCGCGGGCTGGAACGGTTGTTTGGGTGAATGAGGAAGACAAGCTGGACCGTGTGACCGCGGTTGCCGGCAGCGGGCCTGGTTATGTGTTCGAGATTGCCCGGACCTATATCGAAGCGGCCAAGGCCCTGGGCTTCACCCATGAGCAGGCGCGTGACCTCGTGCTGGGCACGATGCAGGGCGCGATCGAGATGGCGCTCGGCTCGGACGACAGTGTCGAGACGCTGCGTAACTCGGTGACCAGCAAGAACGGCACGACGCAGGCAGGGCTTGAAGCGCTCAATGCGGATGGCGCCCTGACGGAGCTGATGCGCCGTACAACGCAAGCCGCTTATGACCGTGCCGTGGAGCTGCGTTAGCCAATTCCCGCCGCTTCTGGCATGACGGTCACCACCGCAGATAAAGACGACAGAGAAGAAGGTTTACATGAACATAGCAGCCATTGTTTCGCTAGGTGCGTATTTCGTCCTCATGATGTTGATCGGGCTGTACGCCTATCGCAAATCGACCAGTGACGTTTCCGAATACATGCTTGGCGGACGACAGCTGCACCCCGCGGTGGGGGCACTTTCTGCGGGTGCGTCTGACATGAGCGGCTGGATGCTGATGGGCCTGCCGGGCGCTGTGTTCGTGACGGGCTTCAGCGCGGCGTGGATTGCCGTTGGTCTGGTGATCGGGGCGTATTTCAACTACCGCCTCGTGGCGCCAAGACTGCGCGTCTATACCGAGCTGTCAGAGGATTCGATCACGATCCCGGACTTCTTCGAGAAGCGGTTCAAGGATCGCTCGCACCTGCTGCGCGTCCTGTCATCCGTCGTTATCGTCATCTTCTTCACGCTCTACACGTCATCCGGCGTCGTGGCTGGCGGCAAGCTGTTCGAAGCGTCGTTCGGGCTTGATTACACGCTCGGCCTGTTCGTGACGGCTGGTGTTGTGGTTGCGTATACATTGTTCGGCGGGTTCCTGGCGGTCAGCCTGACTGACTTTGTGCAGGGCTGTATCATGTTCGTGGCGCTCGTTCTGGTGCCGATCGTTGCGATCAGTGCCGTCGGTGGGTTTGATGCAACGCATGCTGAAGTGCTGGCGTCGCCGCCCGCGAGCGTTGCCGACGCGCCGAGCCGCGTGAACTTCTTCAGTTGGTTCCAGGGCCTCTCTGTGATCGGAATCATTTCCGCCGCCAGCTGGGGGCTTGGGTATTTCGGCCAGCCGCACATCATCGTGCGCTTCATGGCGATCCGCTCGCTCAAGGACATTGCGACGGCGCGTTATATCGGCATGGGCTGGATGTTCGTGACGGTTCTGGGCGCTGTTGCCGTGGGTGTGGCAGGCGTGGCGTATGTCAACGAGCAGGGCATCAATGACCAGCTGATCGATCCGGAAACGATTTTCATCCTGTTCTCGCAGGTCCTGTTCCATCCGCTCATTACCGGCTTCCTGCTGGCGGCCATCCTTGCGGCCATCATGAGCACGATCTCGTCGCAGCTGCTGGTGTCATCCAGCTCGCTGACGGAGGACTTCTACAAGACCTTCCTGCGCAAGGATGCGAGCCAGAAAGAACTGGTGCTCGTTGGGCGCCTGTCTGTGCTTGTCGTGTCAATGGTTGCCATCGTGCTGGCATTTGACCGGTCGAGCAGCATCCTTTCGCTGGTCAGCTATGCCTGGGCCGGTTTCGGCGCAGCGTTCGGCCCGATCATCCTCTTGAGCCTCTACTGGCGCCGTATCACGCGCAATGGCGCGCTGGCCGGCATGATCACCGGGGCACTGACCGTGTTGTTCTGGCTGTACGCGCCCATCACCATCAATGGCGCGTCGCTGTCGGACACGATCTACGCGCTTGTGCCGGGCTTCTTCCTGAGCTTGCTGGCGGCCGTTCTGGTGAGCTTCATGCGCAGCGAGCCGCGGCCGAAGGTGCAGGAAGAGTTCGATGAAATGATGGTTGCGATGTCAGCCGAGAAGCAACCGTTCTTTTAGCCGACGCGAACGTTTCAGGTGGTGCCCGTGGAGTATGTTTGCTCGCGGGCACCAAACTGTTCCAGTACCTTTTCAAGGTCGCGTGGTGAGTTGAGCAAGGCGAGCATCTCTTTGGGTGCCAACGCGCTGATATATTCCTCAATCGATGGCAGACGTTCTGCACGGGCGCGGGCAAGTGCCAGTGGCGTGTGCACCTCGGCGCGCTCAAGCGGCCAGTAGGTGTCGACAAGATGTGAGCGACGTGTGCGCAGGTTGCGGTCTGCGAAGAGGCCAGCGATGGTCGGCGCGGTGAGGCCCGCGTAGTGGGCGCGGTCAGCCACCGAGTCGAGGAAGGATTTGGGCGGGTCGATCTCGTCCGGGCTGTGCAGCAGGTTCATGCGGTTGGCAGCGTCGCCGCTGCGTTCACGGCCCGTCCACCAGGACAGCGTCGCCGCGAGCACCATGCCGATCGTTGCAGGCGCAAGCCAGGCCGCGAAGAGGGGCGAGATGGCAAAGGCGGACACCGTCAGCAGGACGCCGAGCACGATGGCGGGCGTATGGTGGCGGAACGTGTCCTTGAGGCTGTACTCGTTGGACTCGCGATGCTGGGGGTTCCAGCCACCGTCCCGGCCCGTGAAGACGCGGTAGACGGCCACAGTCTGCTCGACCAGCAGGACGGGGGCCAGCAGGACCGAGATAATTGTCTCGGCGAGCACGCCGTAGACGGTGCGCAACAGGCCGACCGTATTGCGCCAGCGCGGCGCGGCAAAGCCATAGATCATGCCGTAAAGCTTGGGCGCGAACAGGATGGCCATGGTAATGAGGAAGAGGTGCAAGGATCGTTCGGAGTCGATCACGGGCCAAGACGGAAAGAGGGCTGCCGACTCGCCGAAATAGGCCGGCGTCAGGAACATGTTCTGCAGGGACAGCATCATACCGATGGTGATGAAGAGCAGCCAGAGCGGCGAGGCGAGATAGGAGAAGATGCCGATCATCAGGTGCATGCGGCTGGTGAAGGTCAGGCCGTGTGTTTTCAGTAGGACGGCCATATGCTGCATGTTGCCCTGGCACCAGCGACGGTCGCGGATCGAGAGGTCTATGATCGAAGGCGGGCCCTGCTCGTATGAGCCACCCAATTCAGGGGCGATCTGGACGTTCCAGCCGGCGCGGCGTAGGAGTGCGGCCTCGACAAAGTCGTGGCTGAGGATCGACCCGCCGAAGGGGGCGCGGCCGGGAATTTCAGGCAGGCCTGCCGCGCTGGCGAGCGCTTCGATCCGGAGGATGGCGTTGTGGCCCCAGAAGTTTCCTTCGTTCTGTGCCCACCAGGCGAGGCCGCTGCCGAGAACGGGACCATAGAGGGCCGCAGCGAATTGCTGGGTGCGGGAGAACAGGGTGCGACCGCCGACCAGCTGGGGGATGGTCTGGATGAGGCCTGTGGCGGGTGAGGCCTCCATGCGGCGGGCCAGCTCGATGAGCGTTTCGCGGTCCATGAAGCTGTCAGCGTCAAACACGATCATGTAATCGTAGCGGCCGCCCCAACGCGTGATGAAATCGCGGACGTTGCCGGACTTGCGGTGAACGTTGATCGTGCGGCGGCGGTAATGGACGAGCACGCCGGGAGAGAGGCGCGTGCGCATCAGCTCGAAAGCCGCCTCTTCCTGAAGGGCGACTTCAGGATCATTGGTGTCGCTGAGAATGAAGCATTCGAAGCGGCCGGGGGCATTCGCGAGGGACTCGGCGGTGGATTCGACGGTGGCGAATACGCGATCGACGCTTTCATTATAGATCGGGAAGACGATCACCGTCCGGCCGGTGAGCAGGGCTGGACCGGGCGTGGCGCGGCGCTTGCGGAACAGGCCGACCATGGCCGCGATGAAGCCGATCGTGCTGCTGACGAAAGCGTAGGCGATCCAGCTGATGTTGATGCAAAATACAACGAGCAGCAACTGCTCGAGCGATGTCACGCCGGACACGTTGAGCACATGGAACATTTCAATCGTCGCCCAGCCGGCCAGAATGATGGACAGGCCGAACAGTGTTACCTTGCGCCACATCTGCGATTTCGGAGCGTTACGGTTGACCGTTGGCGCTGTCTTGAATGCCTGATCAGGCATTGCGATGGGAAATTCGGCAGGGCGGGCGCGAAATGTGATCATCAAGATCTCCAGCGGTAGAGCCAGGTTTCGGAGACGGGGCGATCGGCCTTGGTCAGGCGAGCGCGCAGTTCCGACAGGCTGGCATCCTTGGTGTCCAGCTCAAAACTGAGACGCATCCCGCCTGTATCGGGATTGGGGCGGACGACAGGCGCAATGATCGTACCTGCCGATGTCGATATTTCCGGGATAGCATCGCGCAGCAGGGCATCATTGTCGGTTTCGAAATCGATCAGGAAGACCGGGCGTTTCGTGCTGGGCGAAATGCCGACTTTCGTTGCGGTGATCCTGGCGACAGGCGCGACAACCGGCTGCGGCAGGCTCCAGGTCATCTGATAGGCCAGCCTGACGGGCTTGCCGGCATCCCAGGCCGCCTTGGGGCGCCAGGAGACGACGATATTGTCATTGTACTCGTTGGTTGTCGGGATTTCGACGAGAGTCAGGTTGCCGGGGCCCCAGTCGCCTTTCGGAGCGATCCAAACGTTCGGGCGGCGCTCGTAGCTGGCTTCAAGATCGTCATAGTCCTTGAACTGGCGATGGCGCTGGATCAGGCCAAAGCCGAGCGGCGGTTCGGTCGCGAAGCTGGAGATTTCGAGCTGGCTTGGGTTGGCAAGCGGGCGCCAAACCCATTCGCCGTTCTGCAGCTCCATCATCAGGCCTTCGGAATCGTGGACTGCGACGCGGTAGTCGCGGTTTCCGCGATTGATGCTGTGGGGCGAGAAATAATACATGGACGTGATCGGCGCGATGCCGACCTCGGTGAGCTTGCGGCGCGGGAAGAACACGGCCTCGACGTCGATCATGGTCGCTGTGCCGGGCGTGATGACGAAGCGAAAGGCGCCCGTCATGCTCTGGCCGTTGAGCAGCGCGTAGACTGTCATCGAATGTGCGCCCGGCTCAGTCTTCACCAGCCAGAATTCACGAAAGGACGGGAACTCTTCGCCCGACGGCGAGGCGGTGGAGATAGCGATGCCCCGGGCCGAAGCGCCATAGACCGTTCCGGCGCTAAGGGCGCGGAAGAAGCTGGCGCCCTTGAAGCTGATCAGGTCGTCCCACTTGCCGGAGGAATTGAGCGGCGTGGTGACATGGAAGCCGGCAAAGCCAAGGGCCGTCTTGTCTTCATCAGAGAGCGGGAGGTCGAAGAAGGAGAATTCTGCTTCATTGTAGGGGCGAGGCTTTGCAATGCCGTTCTCGATGATGTTGAGCTTGACCTCGTCATTGAAGAGGTAGCCGCGTGGATCATAGTGGACGCGGAAGGGAATCGCTTCGTCAGGCGTCCATTCGGCGGCTTCGCGTTTGAACTCGACGCGGCGGTACTGGTCGTAATTGAGCGTAGCGGCGGACGAAGGCACGGGCGGCGATTTCTGGACCTCGTGTTCGGACAGGGCCTGAGCCTTGTTGATGACCTGTTCGAAGCTGAAAGGCGCTGCGGCGGGCGCAGGGGCGGATGTCGGCGTCGCGGATGCAACCTTGGCGGTGTCGATTTTGACTTCTTCCAGCGGTTCACTTGTGATGTCCGCGACCGAGTCGAGCGGGGTGACCACTGGGGCCGTTGAGGGCAGATTCGCATCATCCGGATCAACGGCTTCGCTATCGGCCATGGTCGTGGCGCCATCGTCTGTGACGTTGCGCGACGGGCTGGACGACATGGATGCGATGAGGGCGCCACCTGCGAGAATGAGCGTGGCTGCGCCGAGGGCGACAGCGGGAATGAAGTAAGGACGTTCAGTCAGTTTCAAGGCAACCTCATTGTCGGCTACGCCATGGTCTTTCAAAGCGTTACGAATTTCCTGAGGCAACAAAAACGCCCAGCAGATTGCTGGCGCTATTGAAAGCGCCTTCCAACCGGGCAGTACGCCTCACCTCAGCTTTCGTTTCACTGAGAATTTTGGTTATTTTGCGGCGCAGCATTACCATGCTGCAATGACACCCCTGACAACCGACCCACGCAACCAATGCTGCACCTTGCAATTTGTTGCAAGTGCTCAAATGCTGTGGGCGCAGATGGAGGGCAATTGCACGTCCTGCATGCAGCGATTCATGTACCCGAAGCATTAAATGGTCTTAAAACAGGCCCCTGGGGCAGATATCGGCCCGAAATCGCCCACCGATGGATACAGATAGCGTATGGAAACAGATGCAAACCTCGGGCTTTCGCCGCGTTTCACACCCTTCGTGAAAGTGCCTTCAATATTGGAAACCATTGAGGCGACATTGTGCAACAGCGCCGCTTGGGCCGCAACTGCAGGTCACGCCATTCCCCCTATGCGCGAAGATGAGGCCCCCCGAGTCGCGCAACTGGTGGACGCGGGGGCGGCTAGCCGGCTGCGGGATTCGCTTGTCTGTGCACGGGCGATGATTGGCGCGCAGCTTGGCATGAGCGCGGATGAGGTGCGACTCACACGCTCGGCCGAAGGTGCGCCACGATTGGCCAACGCGCCGGGGCGGAGTGTCTCCATTTCGCGCAGTGGTGGCTGGACCCTTGTGGCGTTGGGGGATGGTCGCGCGCTCGGGGCGGATGTGGAGGTCATGAGGGCGTTGGACTGGCGCGCCATGCTGGGCATGGTCTGCAGCGAGCCGGAGGCGGCGGCATTTCTGGCATTCGCGGAGAAAGAACCAGACCAGACGCTTCGGGCCTTCTTCACGCTGTGGACCATCAAGGAGGCCGTTCTGAAAGCCACAGGACGCGGAATGCGCGCCGGGGCGAAATCGGTGCAAGTGCCCGTTGAGGGGCTCGTCAGAGATACACAGCCGCTTCGCGAGATCGACGTGGCAGGTGTGACCTATACCGTATGGTCCGGCTGGGAGGGCGACGTGGCCCTGAGCCTTGCGATAGCGCGTGATCAGGCCTGATCTGTCAGGGCGATTGTCAGCGGGCTCGCCTCGTAGATGCGCAGGCCGTCGCACCAGAGGCTGCCCTTGCCGGTGATCAACGTGCGGTCGCCGGAGGGCGCGATGGCCATGATCTCCATCACGGTGGTGACTTCGTGTTTGTCGGGCGCAACCTGGCCGCGATACATCCATTTGACGGGGGCACCGGCGGCGACTGTCTCGAAGCGCGGCGCGGTCATGCCGTTTGCGAGGCCTTTGAGGCAGGCGGCATGCGAGAGCAGCTGGACGAGGGCATCAAGGCCGAGGGAGCCCGGTTGGACCGGATCCTGGAAGAAGTGGGCCTTGAAGTACCAAGCGTGCGGATCGACGGACTGGCGGCCACGGGCGAGGCCGAGCCCTGCCGAGCCACCGTTGGCATCGAAATAGTCGAGCCGGTCGAGCATGCGCAGGTCGCCGCGTGCAACCGGGGCCGCGGGCAGGCTGCCGTCACGGTTCGGGGCGAGGTTCAGGAGGGCACGATGGGCGTCCGTTACGGCAAGTCCGGCCTGGCGGACGAGGGCTGCGGCGGGGAAGAAGCCGAACTGGGTTTTGAGGTTCATCACCGGGCGGCCATCGGCGAGCCGGGCCTTCAGGGCGAAGGCGACGATGGTCATCGGGCCAACCTTGGAGAAGGAGGTCAGCGTCGTGTCGACGATGATGGTGCCATCCTGCGGGCCGACTTCCATGAAGACTTCCCCGTCGCCGTCGAGATTGCGGAAGCGTTCACCGCCTTCAAGGGCGAAGCCGCAATGGCTGGCGAGCCAGCCGCACGGCTGGAGGACGATTTCGGAGAGCACGGCGAACGGCATGGCGCCATTGGCATTGTCGCGGAAATACCAGGCGTCGGCGGGAATATCGTACTCGCCGGTGATGTTGGCGCCCGCCTCTTTGACGCCGGGGCGCGTTGAGACCTGCGTGACACGCGTCATCATGTGATAGGGCGGCTGGGGCAGGCGTGGGGCGCGGCCGGCGGTGTCGAAGGGGCGGTAGAGTTCGCCGAAGGCGGAAGACGGCGCACTGGCGGCGCAGTTCAGGAGGGCGGCGTGGTCCCCCCGGCTTTCGCCCATTGGGCCGACACGGAGAGGCGTGTCGGTTGTGTGAGGTGCTGGCCAGTCCTTGCGCAGGCGAATGGCGAAGCGCGGGCAGTGAAAGACTTTCTTGCCGTCAGAGCAGGCGAGCAGCGAGGCATAGAGGACCGGGCTTTCGCCATCCATGATGTCTTCGATGAAGACTTCGTAGGTCACTTCGTGAGCGCCGTCGGGAATGACCTGCCCGCGGCAGACGAATTTCGCGGTTTCGCCGGGCATGGGCTCGAACACATAGCCGTCGCGTTCGATGGTGAGACCTGCAGCGGCGGCGTAGAATTCGAGCGCCTGTACGGCGGCTTCCGCCATGAGGGTGCCGGGCATGCAGGGGTCTTCGTGGAAGTGGCCGGTGTAAAACCAGGCATCGGTGGGCACATGGGCGCGGGCCTTGAGATAACCGCGTCCCCACGGGCCACCGGCGGGATCGAAGGCCGTGATCTCGTCGAAGAAGGCGAGCTTGTCATCCGGCAGGTGCGGTGTGCGGGAATGGGCGGCGCAGAATTCGAAGCCCTTGCCGAAGCAGGCATAGGCGTCTCCGGCGCGGAAGGCGGCGAGGTCTGTTGCGGAGAAGGCGCGTTTGGCGCTGGCGCGGGACGTGTCGAAGGGATGAGGCGTTGCGATGGTTGGGGCGTGGGTGGCCGCGTCCCAGATGACGCCCTTGCCTGAGGCGAGTTCGTCGTCGGTGAAGAAGCCGGCCTGACCGTTGCGGACGGAGAAGACCTTCCGGTCACCGACCATGCAGTCATACTGGAAGAAGAACATGCGCACGCCCGCAAGCGTGGCGTGGCCGGTTATCTCGATCTGGAAGGCGAGCGTGTCGCCGGGACCGGGCAGGCCGCCATCGTGGAATGTGATCTCGCAGCCGAGGAGGCGGTAGACGCGCTCGTTACGGTTTTTCAGGTCGGCGCCCATCCAGCCAATCAGGGTGAGGTCGGCCTGACCGCATTCGATCAGCGGGCCGGGGCGGACGCGGCCATTGCGGACGTGCCAGTCGTCGGCGGTGAGGTCTGTCTCGGTCCAGATGACACCAAGGCTTTCGACGCCGGCTTCGGCATCAATGCCGGTGATGCGGTCAACGAGGAGGAGCGGCGGCGCGGGCAGGCGAACCTGACGGGCGAACTGGTCCTGTCCGATAAATTCGGGGCCGAAGAAATCCGACATCAGGCCGCGCGAGGCGGCTTCGATGGCGGGGCGACTCCAGTCTGGACCGGTTGGTGTGCGCGGCGTGAGCGGCTCGTTGCCAGAGACGACTTTGCGGGGCGGAGTGCTGGGTGTGCGGGGCTTGGGGGCGGTGCAGGGGCGCGGTGCGGGCGCGACAGTGACGGCGCCGCTATGGGCGTAGTGCGGCACAGGCAGGGCTGGGGCAGGAGGCAGGCCGCCTGCTGGGGCCGGGCGCGATTGCGGGGTCTTGGGGGTCGGATAGTGAACCGGTGTGGTGAGGGGCATGGGGTCGGTTCCTGTCCAGGGATTATTGCGGGCTGCATCAAGCCGTTCGGCGACGCGGGCAATATTGATGTGGCGGCCATCCGCGAAGAGCGTGGCGGTGAGATGGGCGATCTGCGCGAGGTCTGACGCGACGATCCGGTCGGTGGCGACGGCGACGTGCGGCTTGTCGCCGAGGATGCTGGCTATGGCGCGGGTGAGTGTGGCGCGGGGGCCGAGTTCGACGAAGGTGCGCACGCCGTCTTCATAGGCCTGCAGCACGGTTGGCGGGAAATCGACTGTGTCGACGGCTTGACGGGTCAGCATGTCGGCGACGCGGGCCTTGGTGGGCGTGTAGCTGCCATTGATAGCGTTGGCGTAGAGGCGGATGCCGGAGACGCGGGAGACGGGGCGTGTGTGCAGCGTGCGCCACTGGTCCTCGAATGGCTTCATCGCTTTGGCGTGGACGATGAGATGCTGGTGCATCGCGGCGCCCGCGCGAGGACCGAGGGAATCTGCGACCGCGCGGCAGGCCGCAGAGGGGCCGCCGATCAGGCAGTCATTGTCGGAATAGATGATCGTGATTTCGACGTTGGGGTGCGAAGCGATGGCCGCGCGCAGCTTTTCCAGCGGGGCCTGGATGTGCCAGTTGGACCAGTCCGAGGGGACGTTCGGCCCCCACGCGGCTTGCGCGGTTTCAAAGTCGCCGCCGAGATGGCGTTCATACATGGCGGCGTCTTCAATCTCGTCGAGGAGCTTGCCGGGATCTTTCCAGAAGCCGAAAGCGAAGAGAGCGTTGCTCTCGCCGAGCGAGAGGCCGAGGGCTGCGGTGGGCGTGACTTCCAGAATATCCCGCAGGAGGATCGTGTGGGCCTGGCTGACCAGCGTGCCAGCGCAGAGCTGTTCGAACTCTGTGAGCTCGGAGCGTGTAAGCAGGGCGGCCATTTCAGGGGCGCGGGAAATGGTGGCGAGTTGCTCCCTGATTTCCGGGAAAGCCATGAATAGTCCGCGTGACATGCGCGGGTAAACGGCGGCCGAGCCGGTGAAGACGAAGGCGAGTTCGCCGTCGGGATCGCCTTCACCGTAATAGATGCCGGGGCCTTCGGGCGTGGCGCCGGATTCGAGCGCTGCGGCGGCAGTTTCGATGAGGGCGTCGCATTTGCTTTCGTCGGCGGCGAGGAGGGCAATGCGGCACTTGCCCTTGCCGCCGGTCTTGCCGCTGCGGAGTTTCTTCGCGAGGGAGGCCGGGGTCGCGCCAGAGGCCCAGATGAGATGGGGCGGCGCGCGGAGTGGATCGGGGCTTGGCTGCGGCGCGGCGCCGGTGAGTGAGACGCTGGCACCGTGCGAGAGGCGCGTGGCGGGCGCAGTCACTGTATGCGTTGCTGGCTCGCCTGTCAGGTTCGGGATCGCGGCGTCGGGCGTGATGATCTGGTCGCGGGCCATGAGGAGCGCGGCGGCGGCCAGTTCGAACAGTGGCGCGGCAGTGGGCGCGGCTCCGTAGGCGGCGGTTATAAGAGGGGCGGCTGGCTCGCCCGATGGGCTCCACGCGACCTTGGCGAGTGTGGCAAGGATCGGGTCGCCTGCGGCTTCGGCATCGGAGCGGCGTTTGAGGACGAGGGCGGCTGCCATGTCGCCGGGGTTTTCGGTGCCCAGTTCTGCGAGGGCGGCCTTCGCGACTGTCTCTGTGGCAAAGTCGGCAGCGGCGACAACGGCCATATCGAGGCGGCCTGCACGCAGGGCATCGCAGGCAACATCAAGGGCGGCGAGGCTGGAGGTGTCTTCAGAGGAGATGGCATAGCCTTGGCCGCGTAGGTCTTCGGCGGAGGTGATGCGGTTGGCGGTCATGTTGGCCATGGCGCCGAGGACGGTTGCGGCCTGAAGTGGCGGTGCGATGCCTTCCTGCGCTTTCGCATGTTCCAGTGTGCCCGGCGTTAGGCCAAAGGCCTTGGCGGCGCGTTCGCGGAGCAGCCAGCGGGCGGAGTCGGCGGCGCAGCCCATGCCGACAAAGACACCGGCGCGCTCGGGATCGGGCCGGGAGACTTTCTCAAGCACGGCGCGGCTGAGCGACAGGACAGCGAGTTGCTGCGCTTCAGCCTGCAGCAAGTCATTCGGTGGGGTGCGGGCATGGCGCGGGTCGGCACCGACGGTCTCGCACGGCTTTGCAGGTGCGACTGGGTGGTTCATCAGGCGGCGGAGGACATCGCGCTCGCCGCTGTCTGCGCCGCCCATGAGTGCGGCGCTACAGATGACGATCTCGTCTTGCAGGGTGTCCGGCAGGGCAACATGAACGGCGCCTGTTGTAGGCTGATGCTGGTCGAGGATCAGGTGGGCATTGTTACCGCCGAAGCCGAAATTGCTGATCGCGGCGCGGCGGGGGCTGCCTGAGGTTTTCCAGTCTTCAGGCTTTGAGAGCGGATGGAGGGCCGGTGAGGAAAGTGCGTCGATCAGATCGCCATTGAGGGGCATGGGAGGCAGGGTTTCATTCGCCATGGCCTGCGTGAGCTTTAGAAGGCTGGCGAGGCCAGCGACCGTGATCAGGTGGCCGGTATTGGCCTTGAGTGAGCCGATGGGGAGCTCGCGGTCGGTGCCAAAGACGCTGAACGCAGCAGCGATCTCGACACTGTCGCCGACGGGTGTGCCGGTGGCGTGGCATTCGAGGAAGTCGAGGCTGTCGGGTGCGATGCCTGCATCGGCATAGGCGCGTTGCATGGCCTCGGCCTGGCCTGTTGCGTCGGGTGCAAGAAGGCCTTTGCGCTTGCCGTCATTGGAAAGGCCGATGGCGCGGATGACGCCGTGAACATTGTCTGCCGGCGTGACATCGCTGAGCCGCTTGAGGACAACAGCGACGGCGCCTTCGGATGGCACGAGGCCGTCGGCACCCTTTATGAAGGGGCGGGAGCGCCCGGTGGGGCTGAGCGCCTGAAGCGCTTCGAAGCCGATATGGAGGATGAGGTTGTCAGCGGCATTGACGGCGCCGACAAGGGCGACGTCGATCTGGCGGGTCTGGAGTTTGCGGCAGGCGATTTCGAGGGCGTAGAGCGAGGAGGCGCACGCAGCATCGAGGGCAAGGACGGGGCCGGCAGCGCCGATGGCCTGCGCCAGGACATGGGCGGGGAAGCCGGAATTGAAGGCGTCGGTGGCGGGGCGGCTGGATGTGCCATGCGTCCAGATGTCGGCGGCGTAGGCGGCCTTGGCGCGGCTTGGATAGGAGAGGTTGGCGAGGAAGACGCCGCGTTTGTCTGCCGCAGCGTTTGGATTGCCTGCTTCGTCCCAGGCCTGGAGGGCGGCGTGGAGGGGCCATTGGCAGACGGGGTCGAGGGCAGCCGCATTCAGGGTGGGGAGTTTGGCGCGGGTTGGTTCGAAGATGGTGTCGAAGCCAGTGACGAAGCCCGCAACATAGCGCGAGGCGGCTTCTTCGGCATCCGTGAGGCCGAAGGCGCCTTTGGGGGCGCGTGTGATGAGGCATTCATTGCCGACCACGGCTTTCCAGAGCGCTTCTGGCGAGAGGGCGCCGGGCAGGACGCAGCCTTGGCCGACAATGGCGATGTGCTCGAAAGCCGTCATGCGCCGCTCCATGCATCACCGACGAGGAGTTCGACGATCTCGGGGTCACCGCTGAGCAGCTGATCGGCAAAGATGCGGGCGCCATCGGCCTGACCGATCAGGGAAATGCCCTGCTGGGCGAAATGGGCGGCGAGGCCGGCATCGACCATGCCGCCATCCCATGGCCCCCAGTTGAAGGATTTGACCTGCGCGTTGGGGAGTTGCGCGTGCAGCTGGCGGGCCAGCTGGTTCAGGCATTCATTGGCCATGGCATAGTCAGCCTGTCCTGTGTTGCCGAAGAGGGCAGAGGCCGAAGAGAAGAGGCCGACATGGGTGAGCTGGGCCGTATTGATGGTGCCGAGAAGGGCGAGGAGGCCGTCGACCTTGGGGCCGAAGACCTTGCGAACTTCAGCTTCGGTCTTCTCCATGGCCAGTTTGTCGGCGAGCACGCCTGCACCGTGGACGAGGCCGGTGATGGGGCCATGTTGAGCTTGAATGGCGGCGATGGCCGGTGCAAGCGTGGCTGTGTCGGAGAGGTCAAGCTGGACATATTGGGCAGTCGCGCCTGCTGCAGCGAGGGCCGTGAGTGTGCCGTGGATTTCCTGTCCGGCGAGGGCTGCGCGTGCGGTGCGGTCTATTTCGGCGGGTTTGACTTTCTGGCCGCTGGCGACGGCCCGATGGGCGAGTGCGGCACGGAGGGTTTTCAGGTCTTGCCTGGGTGTGACGCCCTCTGGCCATGGGCTGGGGGCTGAGCGACCAGCGAGCAGGAAGGTGCCGCCGGTGCGGCGGGCGAGTTCGATCGCGCAGGTGGCGGTGACGCCGCGCGCGCCGCCTGTGACCAGCCAGAGGGATGGGGTGGTGTGCGCGGAGGAAGCGGGCGATGCCAGCGTCGGGGCGACGTGGGTTTCGCGGGACTGGCCATCAGCGGTCAGCAGCCGGTCGGTTGGGGAAGCAGCAAGGGCTGCGAGTGTGTGCATGACGCGGGTGCCGGCATCCGTGGCGGACAGGGAGAGCGTTGTGACGATCGTATCCGGCCATTCCTTGCGAAGCGTACGCGAGAGGCCGGGGAGGCCGGAGACCGTTTCAGTGCTTTGCAGGAGGACAATGCGGATGCCGTGCGCGCGGGCAGCACGGGCTTGCGCGAGGGCTGACCAGTGACGGTCGGCAGGGGCATTTTTTGTCAGGCCCTCCGTCAGGATGACGGTTTGGGCTGTGCCGGATGGCGTTGCGACGCGGGTCGCTTGTGCACCGATTGCGTCGGCGAGCGCGTTGGCCATGAAAGGGTCGGCGGTGGTGATTTCCACTGTGCCGAGGCTTGGGATATTGGCTAATGGCAGTGGTTCCGGCGCGGTGAAGCGGACCGGGCAGACGTCGCTGCCATAGGCGGCGACGGGCTGAGCCATGACTGGGGAACGGTGAGCTGAGGACGTATCCTCACCGCCCCCTAGCTGAAAAAATCGGCGATTTTCCGGATCGTGCGGAGTTCGGCGATGGCTTCCGGGTCGACTTCCGGCAGCGAAGGATGCTGGTCGCGCAGGGCCGAGAGGATTTCGACCTGCTTGATGGAGTCGACGCCGAGTTCGCCTTCAAGGTCCATGTCGTCTTCGAGCATGGAGGACGGGTAGCCGGTCTTTTCTGCAACCAGGGCGCGGATCACGTCCGGTGTGATGCCGTTGCCGTTGGAGGCCGGTGATGAGACAGCGGCGGGCGGTGCGACGGGAGCGGATGCTGCGGCGACAGGCGCGGGCGCTGCCGCAGCCGGGGCCGAGTCGCCGATCATGGTGGCGATGGCATTGATCGTGCGCAGTTCGACCAGCTGTTCGGGATCGATTTCCGGCAGGTGCGGCATGCGCTCGCGAAGGGTGGATAGGATTTCGACCTGTTTGATGGAGTCGACGCCGAGTTCGCCTTCGAGGTCCATGTCAGCGTCGAGCATGTCGACCGGATAGCCTGTCTTTTCCGAGACGATGGACTGGACGAGCGCAACCGGGCTTTGGCCGGACGCGGCCTGTGGCGCAGGCGCGGGTGCAACGGGGGCAGGTGCGGCTGGCTGAGGGGCGGGTTGTGGCGCGGGTGTTGCGGCGCCGTTCGTGTAGGGCTTGGGCGCTGGCGCGGCGGCAGCCATTGGCGCTGGGGCAGCTGGCTGGGGCGCAGGGGCCGCTTGTTGCGGCGCCGGTTGCGGCGTGGGAGCCGGGGGCGCCAGGCGCTGGATAGGTGCAGGGCTAGGCTGTTGCGAGACCGGCTGGCCGCTGAGCAGGGAGGCGGCGGCATTCAGGAAGGCCGTGTGGCTGGCGGCCATGGTGGCGAGATATTCGGAATGAACCTGGGACACGTCGCTCCAGATGCGTTCTGCAGAGGAGGAGGCCGGCGCGGGGGCGGTATAGGTCTGGGGCGTGTCGGGCATGAGAGAAGTCCTGCTGGGAGTCTGTGCGGGTGAAGCGGCGGTTGGAGCGGGCGCCGGTAGTGGTTTGGGCGGAGGTGCTGACGTGGCGGCGGTGATGGCGGGTTGGGCCGGGGCCCGTGCTGCATTGGGAGCGGCCCGGCCTTCTGCGCCATTCTTCGGCGGGTAGGGCTTGTCGTAATTGGCGCCGTTTATGTAGACCGCGTGCTTGGAGGGTGGCGGCGCTGGTACTGGCGGCGGCGTGTCTGCGAAGAGGGCGGCAAGATCGAGCGACTGACCGGCGACGCTGAGTTCACCGACGGCCGATAGGAACTGGCTGAGGCCGTTGGCGCGCTTGTTGTCGAGCGAGACGGCGCGGAACGGGCGGTCGCCGAGGACATCGTGGACAAGGCCCGTGACGATGTTACCGGGGCCGACTTCGACGAAGAGGCGGGCACCTGCTTCATACATGGCCTCGACCTGGTCGCGGAAGCGGACCGGCGTCGCGATCTGGCCTGCAATGACGTCCGGCAAGTCTGCGACTTTTACATTGTAGGGCGAGGCCGTGGCGTTGGCATAGACCGGAAGTTTCGGCTTGCGAGGGCGGAGGGCGGCAAGTTCTGCCGCAAAGGGCTCAACCGCTGCGTGGACGATGGACGAGTGGAAGGCTGTCGCGACCGGCAATCGGCGGGCTTTCAGGCCTTTCTCGATGCAGAGCGCTTCGGCCGCCTTGATGGCGTCGACGGGGCCGGAGAGGACAACCTGGCTAGGGCCGTTGTCATTGGCGAGGACGACATTGGCGACCTTTGCGACGATGGGGGCAATCGTTTCGGCGTCGGTCTGGACGGCCATCATTGCGCCGGGCGTCGACTTGGCGGCTTCGGCCATGAGGCGGCCACGCGCCGCCGCGACGCTGAGGACACTTTCGGCATCAAAGCTGCGGGCGACGTGAAGCGCCATCATCTCGCCGAAGCTGTGACCGCCAGCCATGTCGGGGTCGATGCCGAGGCGTTCGAGCAGGGCAAGCTGGGCGAGCGCGACAGCGGCGATGGCCGGCTGGGCGTGCTGCATCTCGGTGAGGCGTTGAGTCTGCTCGCCGAACTCGACCTGATCGAAGGCGGCCGATGGGAAGGCGAGGCGGTGGAGCTTCAGCGGGCCGGTCGTTACGTGACCGGCCGCCATGTCCCAGGCCGCGCGTGCAGCTGGGAAGGCCATGGCGAGGTCTGAGCCCATGCCGACATATTGGCTGCCCTGACCGGAGAAGAGGAAGGCGATCTTCGCGTTCTCGGGCGGCGTGGTCGAGGCATGGATGCCTGCACCCAACGGCGCCGTGCCGAGTGTGCCGGATTCGATCTGGCCGATCAGGCGGGATGCCTTGGCAGCGAGGTCTTTCTGGTCGTCGGCGACGATGGCGGCACGCACGCGGGCGTCGGTTTCGAACGTCTCATGACTCGATGTGGCGAGCGCGGCGAAACCGTCTTCCTGTGTCTCGGTGTGGATGAGGGTTTCGAGCTGTTCGACGAGGCTATCTGGCGTGCTGGCCGAGAGGAGGAAGAGTTCGGATGGGAAGACACGTGGCGGCAGAAGGGCCGTCGGACCGGTATATTCCTCGAGCGTCGCGTGGAAATTGCTGCCGCCGAAGCCGAAGGAGCTGACTGCGGCGCGGCGCGGACGGCTGGACGGCGAGATCCAGGGGCGCGCTTCGCTGTTGAGGTAAAAGCTCTTGCTGTCCTTCAGCACGTCAGCCGGTTCGGCGATCTTGATCGTGGGCGGAAGGGTCTTGCGGCTGAGGGCGTGGACCGTCTTGATCAGGCTTGCGGCGCCTGCAGCGCCCTTGGCGTGGCCGATCTGGGATTTGACCGAGCCGATGGCGCACCATGGCGTACCGTCGCCCTTGCCATCGAACACGATGTGGAGACCTGCGAGTTCAGCCTTGTCGCCTGCCTTGGTGCCGGTGCCGTGGGCTTCGACCAGATCAACGGATTCAGGGCCGTAGCCGGCCTGGACATAGGCGCGCTCGATGGCGCGGGCCTGACCGGATGGAAGCGGCGTATAGATGGCCGTTCCCTTGCCGTCAGAGCCGCCGCCCATGCCGCGAATGACCGCGTGGATGCGGTTGCCATCGCGCTCGGCATCCGACAGGCGGCGCAGGGCGATGATGCCGACGCCTTCGCTGAGCATCGTGCCGTCTGCGTCCGCCGAGAAGGGGCGGCAGTCCCCTGTGGGCGAAAGGGCCGGTGTTTTCGAGAAACACATATACATGAGAATGTCGTTGAGCGCGTCGGCGCCGCCCGCGAGAACGGTGTCTGAATCGCCGGCGCGCAGTTCCTGAACGGCGATGTTCAGGGCTGAAAGGCTGGAAGCACAGGCCGCGTCGGTGACGAAGTTGGCGCCGCCGAGATCAAGCCGGTTGGCGATCCGTCCGGCGACGACGTTGCCGAGCAGGCCCGGAAAGGTGCTTTCCTTCCACTCGATATAATGCGCTTCGATGCGTTTGACGATTTCCTGAACTTCAGGCTCGCCGATGCCGGACTGGCGCAAGGCGTTGACCCATACTGGGCGCTGAAGGCGGCCGGCCATATGAGCGGTCAGCTCGGTGGCAGAGGCAACGCCCAGCATTACGCTGGTACGTGTAAGGTCTATTTCGCAGCCATTGGTGCTCTGGATGTCGTCGAGCGCGTTCTTTGCGGCGACGAGCGCGAGAAGCTGGGCGCTGTCCGTGTGTTGCAGGGCATTTGGCGGGATGCCGAAGGCCATGGGATCGAACGGGATAGGCGCGATGAAGCCGCCGCGCCGGCCATAGGTGCGATCCGGCGTGAGCGGGTTGGCGTCATAATAGTCTTCGATCAGCCAGTGGCTGGCGGGCGTTTCGGTCAGCAGGTCGCGGCCCTGGAAGATGTCGCGCCAAAAGCCTGTATTGCCTCCGCGGCCCGGAAAGATGGAGCCCACGCCAATGACGGCGATCGGTTCGGGGGACGTGCGGGTCTCAGTGCTCATGGATTTGTCTCATTGGGCGTCTGCAAACTGGCGGGGCGCGTAATTGAAGTCTGTTGGGGCGACGGGCAGGCCAAGGGCGCGCAGCTGGCCGGCGCGGGTGATGTGGGCGGCCCCTTCGAGCAGGTTCCAGGCGATCTGTTTCACCGTGCGGTTCTCAACCGGTTCAAGGAAGCTGCCTGCGACCCATTCATTGAAGACACCCATCGCAGGGCCGCACCAGACCTGATAGTCCATCTCGCGTCCCGGCGTACCTTCACGGGCCCATTGGGCGCCCATGAAGAGGTAGCGGCGGGCGACAAGCGCGAAACGCTTGTTGCCATCTCTCTCGGCGCGTTTGGCCTCGGCGGGATTGGCCTGCGCGATATAGGCGTGGGTGCGGGCCCATGCGGCATCGAACGGTTCGCCGAGGACATCATCGATCCAGTCGCGATCCTTCTGCGACAGGGTCTCATAGCTGGCGCCGGAGCGATAGATCGCGTGCAGGCGCTTGCCGCGCATGGCGAAGAGCGTGCCGCGTTTGAGAACCTGGACTTCGACGCCTTGCTCGAACATGTCTGCGGCTGGCGCCATTGTTACGTCGGCCGGGCCTGCCTTGGCGAGCAGGCGCCGCCCGGCTTCGGAGAGGCCGGATTCGACGGCGGACTGGTTCACGGAACCGGTGAGCACGTAGGCGGCGCCCATCTGGAAGGCAGCAGCGACGGCCATGGGCGTCGAGATGCCGCCGGCAAGGCCGATGCGGATGGCATTGGCGTCGATGCCGGTGCGGGCGGCGACGCGGTCGCGTGCGAGGACGAGGGAGGGGAAAAGCGTGCTGGCAGGGCGATTGTCCGTATGACCGCCGGAATCGGATTCGGCAGTGATCTCGGCGGCAACGGGGACCTGCGATGCGAGGTCGGCCTGCTCTTCTGAAATGGCGCCGTTGGCGACAAGTTCCTTCAGGAGCTTCGCGGGGGCAGGCGACATGAAGGGCTCAGCCACTTCGGCGCGGGAGACCTTTGCGAAGACATGATTCGCGCGCTGAATGGTGCCGTCTGGCGCCCGTGATAGACCGACGCTTGAGTAGCGAACCAATTCTACCGAAAGTTTCATGAAAGCGGATGCTGAGACGCGGCGGACGCCTTGCTTCAGGAAAAGGTCGACGACGCGCGCCTCGTAACCGGGCTGTTGCGGCGAGTGGATAAGATTGGCGCCCCAGGCAGTCTGGTCCGGGGTTAATTGGGATTTGATCTCTGCAATCCCGCCCTCGATGACATCCGGGGAGAGGCCTGCGCTGCCATAGAATCCGACGCATCCGGACTTCACCGCTTCGACGACCATCCGGGTCGTGGCAATGCCGCGTGCCATTTCCCCTACTACGTAGTTGAATCTACAGCCGTGTGTGTGGGCAAAGAGTCGATCGCCGAGCCATTCGGGATAGATCGGGGGCAGAATAGTGGGCTTTGCGCCAATGTTGGCGCTATCGGCGGCGTCGATAATGGCGAGGCCATCGAGCGGCGTATGCGAGAGGGCCACCTGCTCCCGCGGGAAGGCGATGGCCCTTTTCAGGTTCTCTGAAACACCCATGTCTGTCCCTTGCGAGCCTATCTGCCTTGCGGAAAACAAGCTCTCCCGATCCGCAAATTCTTTGCGGCCTTTTCAATTTCTAACTGCGCAATTTATCCCGACTTGTACAGGGGTAGTATTGCGTCAGTCCCTTAGAACGGGTTGTCCTGCCCACACAAATTTCACTTAACTTGGTTAATAGCACAAATAGGTCGCGGCGGACGGGCGCACAGCAGTTATCAGGCGTTAAGGGCCGTTTCATAATCTTCAATCGCCTGCAGCCAGTCGACCTCGGTGGATTCGGCTTCGGCCGCGAGATCAGCGCGTTGACGGAGCAAGTCCTGGATCTTTTCAGAACTGTGCCCAGGGCGGGACAGATCCGCATCGATGGCACCGATCTTGGCGTTGATCTTTTCCAGCCGCTTTTCGGCGTCATCCGCTTTGCGCTTGAGGCCGGAGGCAGCCTTGCGGCTCTCCGAGGATTTCTGGCGCTGGTCGGCCTTGTTCAGCTTGGGGGCTGGTTCAGCTGGCTCTGATTTTGCTTTTTTTTGACTATTGTCGGATTTGTTGCGGTCAGCCTGAAGGACGAGGGCGCGATAATCCTGAAGGTCGCCATCATAGACGTCAGCTTTTCCGTCCTTCACGAGCCAGAGCTGGTCAGCCGTGCCTTCGGCAAGGAAGATATCGTGGGTAATCAGCAGGACGGCGCCCTTGAAGTCGTTCAGCGCGTAGATCAGCGCTTCGCGGCTGTCGATGTCGAGGTGGGAGGTCGGCTCGTCGAGGATCAGGATATGCGGCTTCTCCATGGCCATCAGGCCGAGAAGCAGGCGGACTTTTTCGCCGCCTGAGAGCTTTTCAACCTTGGTCTCTACTTTTTCATGGCTGAAACCCATCTGCGAGGCTGTCGAGCGCTGTTTGGCGATCGGCGTTTCCTTGGGCATGGCGTGGCGGACGTGATCGAGGACCGTTTCGCCGGGCGTAAGTTCGTCCAGCTGGTCCTGTGAGAAATAGCCGATGCGAACCTTGCTATGGGTGACGCGCGCGCCGTCCATCAGGGGCAGGCGTTCGGCGATGGATTTGACGAGCGTTGTCTTGCCCTGACCATTGGTGCCGACAATGGCGATCCGGTCGTCCGGGTCGAGGCGGAGGGTCACGCCGCGCAGGATGCTGGCATCGGTGCCATAACCGAGTTCCGCGCCGCGCAATTCCAGCAGTGGTGGGGCCATCTTGTCGCCGGGCTCCGGGAAATGGAACGGTACCGTGCGTTCGGCCATCGGGATCGAGATGTCCTGCATCTTTTCAAGCATCTTGACGCGCGACTGGGCCTGACGGGCCTTGGAGGCCTTGGCGCGGAACCGGTCGACGAAGGCCTGCAGATGGGCCTTGTCGACTTCCTGCTTGGCGCGCTGGCTTTCGAGCTGGGCGTATTTGGCAGCGCGCAGGCGGAGCCATGCGTCATAGCCGCCGGGCACAATAGCCAGTTTCTTGTGCTCGAGCGCCATCGTGTGGGTAACACAGCGGTTCAACATTTCGCGGTCGTGCGAGACGATCAGCACCGTGTGCGGGTATTTCTTGATATAGCCTTCGAGCCACGCGGCGCCTTCGAGGTCGAGATAGTTTGTCGGTTCGTCGAGCAGGAGCAGGTCAGGCTGCGAGAAAAGCACGCCAGCAATGGCGGCGCGCATGCGCCAGCCGCCGGAGAATTCGCGTGTCGGGCGGTCAAGGTCGGCCTGCGTGAAGCCGAGACCCATCAGGACTTCAGCGGCGCGCGAATCTGCCGACCAGGCGTCGATATCGACGAGGCGCGTGTGGATATCGGCGATCCGCATCGGGTCTTCGGCCGTATCGGCTTCCTGCATCAGGGCATGGCGCTCGGTATCGGCGGCTAGAACGACTTCCAGAATGGTCTCGTCTGTCGGCGCGACTTCCTGCGCGACCCAGCCAAGCTTGGCGCCCTGATTCAGGCGGATTGAGCCGTCATTGGTTGGATGCGTGATCTCCTCGCGGATCAGCTTCAGCAGCGTGGACTTGCCCGTGCCGTTGCGGCCGACGAGGCCGACTTTCCAGCCAGACGCGATCTGGGCGGAGGCGCCTTCAAACAGAAGGCGCGCTTCAATGCGATAGTCGAGGTTCGAAATGGTCAGCATTTCGTGGGGTTTAGCGATGAGGCCCATGAAGGCAAGGGCCTAAGCTCCGTTCCGGGCTTTTGGTCCTGCCTTTATTCCGCTGGCACGGGGGCGATCTCTTCCAGTGCCTTCATATCGAGCTGTGCATCAAACGCCGGGTAGTGCTTGCCTGTGATGAGATGGGCGAAGAAGCGTTTGATATCAGCGCCGATGCCATAGAGGGCCGGGACGAAGAACAGGGTGACGAAAAGTGCAAACAGGACGCCGAACGCGAGGCCCACACCGATCGGGATCAGGAACTGGGCCTGGATGGAGCGTTCCAGCATCAGCGGCAGGAGGCCAACGAAGGTTGTCAGCGAGGTGAGCAGGATCGGGCGGAAGCGGCGCGTGCCGGCCTCGACCAGTGCCTGCGCCCCGTCCATGCCTCGGTCGCGCAACTGGTGGACATAGTCAATCAGGACGAGGTTGTCGTTCACCGCAACGCCCGCCGCAGCCATGATGCCCATATAGGACAGGATACTGAGCGGGAAGCCCATCACGAGGTGGCCAACCATTGCCCCGGTGAAACAGAATGGAATGGCGGCCAGCAGGATCAGTATGGGCTCAGCATAGGATTTGAAGGCCACGGCGACGAGGAAATAGGCGACGCCAATGGCGATCAGCAGGAGCGTCATGATCTCGACGAAGAACTCCGCCTCGCCTTGAGCACGGCCGATACTGCCCCGTTTCACAAGTGGATGCGCCTTGTCGAAATCATCGAAGAAAGTGCTGTCGAGTTCGTTACGGATTTCGGTGATGCGTTCAGCGGCAATTTCGGCGCTGACAACGATGGCGCGTCGGCGTTCACGCCGGTTGATCTGGGAGATGCCCTTTTCGAAACGAATGTCGGCAACGGCATACAGCGGCAGTTCGCGTCCATCGGCCGTGCGGATACGGATTTTATTGAGAAAGTCGAGAGATTCCCGGTCGGAACGCGGATAGCGCACGAAGACGCGGACATCTTCACCGTCTCGCGGCAGGCGTTGAACCTCCTGGCCATAGAAACCTTGCCGGACCTGGCGCGCCACATCTGCGGTTGTGATGCCGAGGGATTCAGCGCCGGGTTTCAGGTCGAACTGGATTTCGTCGGTCGCGCTCTGCACGTCGTTCACGACATTGTAGACGCCGTCATAGGAGCGAAGCTTGAGCATCAGGTCTTCAGCGGCCGCGTTAAGTGCGTCGAGGTCCGTCGAGTTCAGCATGTACTGGATCGGGGGATCTGTGTCGGCGTTCTTGTAGTTGACCGTGATCGTCTCTGCGTCCGGCACTTCACCGATAAGGGCGCGCAGGCGCTCTGCGGTTTCCTTGGCGGTGAGCGAGCGCGTTTCGGGCGGCACCAGCTTGACCAGCGCGAGAACATTGTTGTCCCGCGAGCGGGTGTACCAGTTCTCGATGAGCTTGCCTTCGCCATTGGTCGACGCATTGATCTCGTCTTCGAGTGCCTTCTCGCCCGCCTGGATCTGGGCCAGGACTTCGAGGGAGCGGGAATAAGGCGTGCCCTCGGGCAGTTCAACAGTGACGGCGATCTGATCGGATTCTGTCTCGGGAAAGAAGATCGTCGTAACGAGCCCGTTGGTCAGGAGCCCGACCGACAGCACCATGCCGCCGACAAAGATGGCCGCAGTCAGGTAGCGCTGGCGCAAAGCCGCAACCATGAGCGGGCGGTAGAGATTGCGCGCAACCCACACGATGGAATTGGCGATCGTATCCTGGAAGCGCGCGAAACGGGTGTCGCGGTTCACTGGCTTGAGATGCGACAGGTGGGCCGGCAGAATGAGCAGGGCCTCGACGAGGGAGAAGGTGAGCGCGAGGATCACGACAAGGGATATGGCGCGCGTGAACTCGCTAGTGCCGCCCGAGAGCATCATCCAGGGTGCAAAGAAGATCATCGTGGTGAAGACGGCAAAGATGACCGGCTTGATGACCATGGTTGTGCCGTTGATGGCGGCTGTCAGGCCTTCCTCGCCATCTTCCGTGCGCGAGTGGATGGCTTCGCCGACAATGATCGCGTCGTCGACGATAACGCCGATCACCAGCAGGAAGGCGAAGGTGGAGATCATGTTGAACGAGACGCCCATCAGCGGCAGGAGCGCGAGGCCGCCCGCGAAGGCGGTGCCGATACCAACGGCGACCCAGATGGCGATCTTCGGGCGCAGAAACAGAAGAAGCGTGACCAGTACGAGGCCAAGACCCATCAGGAAGTTCGAGCCGATCAGGCGGATGCGGCTCATATAGTCGATGGACGAGTCCTGCCAGATCGTCATCGTAACGCCAGGCGGCGTATGTTTAACGGCCTCGTCAAAATAAGCGTGCACATTGTTCGCCATTTTCACAATGTTCATTTTCGGGCCGCTCATGACCTGAACGAGGATCGTGCGCTTGCCGTTGACCGTGGCGAGGAGGTTCACTTCCTCGAAGCCATCAATCACTTTCGCCATGTCCGAGACGCGCACGACCGCCCCATTGGGCATCTGCTTCACGATGATATTTTCGAAATCGGCCTGTGTATTTGCCTGTGAGCGCGTGCGCAGCTGGACGTTGCCACCGTCGCTGCGAACATTGCCTGCCGAGATGTTGACGGACGTACCGCCAACGGCATTGCCGACCTCAGACAGGCTGACGCCATAACGGCGCAGGGCCTCTTCGGATACCTCGATGGATATCTCTTCATTGCGCACACCAAAGAGTTCGACCGCAGGCACATAGCCGAGCAGGCCGATCTCGCGACGGGTGGCCTCCGCAAAGCGTTTCAGGTCCTGTTCGCTGACCGTGTCGTCGCCCGATACGGCGATGCGCATCAGTTCACTTCGGCTGCGAAAGACCTGCAACTGAGCTGGCTCGGCTGCCGAGGGGAATGAGCTGATCGAGTCGATCTGGCGTTTCAGTTCCTGGAGGAATTTGCCTTCGTCGAGATCCTGATTGCCGATGACGACAAGCGTGGCGACCCCCTCATTGGAATAGGAGCGAAGCTCCTTGATGCCTTCAACCGTGCTGACAGCTTCTTCCATGCGAACAGTGATCTGTTCTTCGATGTCCTGCGGGGACGCCCCGCGCCAGACGACCGAGATTTGTGCGCCGGGGAATTCCACATAAGGCTCAAGTTCGCGCTCCATACGGATATAGGCAACAATGCCCGCAATGATCAGCGCGATCATGAGAAGGTTTGCTGCGACCTTGTTGTCTGCCCACCAGCGAATAATTCCCGACATGCCCCCGGTCCCCTCTACTCGTTGGTCGCGCTGGCTTCAGCCGCGAAAGCTGTCTCCAGTCGGTCGACCGATTTGATCTTCATGCCGCTTGCGGCTGCACGCACGGGTGATGTCACGACCTTTTCGCCTTCTGCCACGCCGCTGGTGAGCACGAGGCGTTCACGGTCTGAAAAGGCAACGTTTACGGGCCTTATTTCGAGCGTTTCGTCATTGCGTGCGACATAGACCGAGGCTTTGCCGCGCAGGGCGGTGCGTGGGAGCACGATACTATCCTCAAGAGCGCGCCCGGCGATTGATGCGTCGACATAGAGGCCTGTGGCGAGCGGCGTACCATTGTCGGCGCCTTTGCCGTAGGGGTCAGCGACTTCGACATAGGCGAAGAGGACGCGGGTTTCAGGATCGAATCCACTGTCCGTTCGCGTGATGCGGCCCGACCAGGTGTGGGGCACGCCAGCGACTATGGCGGAGAGGGTGACAGGTGGACCTTTGCGGCTGCCGGTCTCGGTGAAGCCGATGCCCAGGCCGAGATTGGCGAGATCCGTGTCGGTAAGGGCAATGGCGACGTCGACGACATCGCTGGCATAAATATCACCAAGCTGCGCACCGGGAGAAACATAGGCACCGACATTGACGGATTTCTGCCGGACGCGTCCGGAGAAGGGAGCAATGATCCGTGTGCGTTTGAGCTGCAGGCGGGCTTCGTCGAGGCGCGCTTGGGCGGAGGCGAGCTGCGCTTCGGCCTGTGCGCGTTGGGGGCGGCGGAGCGTGAGGTCGGAGACTTGTGAAATGCCCAGCTCTTCTGCGCCCTGGCTCGCGATCTGGCCTTCGGAGATTTCCTGAAGCAGGGCTGTATTGGCCTGCGCGACGGCAGCCTCGGCCTGAACGATGCCAAGCTCATATTCACGCGACTCGAGGCGCACGAGGGTTTCGCCCTGCTTGAATTGGGCGCCAGCCAGAAAATTAGGGGACACATAGGCGACGCGGCCGGTAATTTCGGCGGCAAGGCTGACTTCGGAGCGCGCCGTGACAGCGCCCTGGCCGTGAACCGTGATCGTGACCGGCTCTGCGCGTGCCGTTGCAGTGAGAACAGGCAATGCCTCGATAATGTCCGCCTTTTCCTCTGGCGCAGGTTTCAGGGCGCCCATGGCGATGAAACCACCAACCGAGCCAATGAGGACGAGGACGGGCAGGACGAGAAACAGGATCCGCTTGAGCAGGAGGCCTGACCGGAAGGGCGGCTTTTGGGCTGTTTCGGCATAAGTCATCGGCGAAATACTCATCTGGTGTATGGCTGGGGTGCGATGAAATGCACGCGGCCCCTAACCCGGTGATGAGTCTCGATAACATCGAAATTATTGAAAAACAATATCACGTAGCCGATAAACAACGAAAGTTTTCTGTTTATCGGTTTTTGATCGAGCCTTTTAAGGCCTCAAGCGCTTCCTAACGGCCCCACGCTTGGCTCGTTTTTGATTTTGGATTTGTGCGCTTTGGCGAGGGCTCGCCTGGCATATTGCTCAGGTCAGCGGCTATCCGGCTGGCAGGCCGAGAGGCCAAAGACCGGGATCATGGTTTCCCAGCCGTCCTTGTCGACAAGCGAGAGCCGACCTCCCTCAATGCGCTGACCGCCGTCGAGAAGTTCACCGGCACGGAAGCTGACGCCGACATTGCCCTTGTCGGACGCGTAATTCATACGGGTCATGAACTGGCCAAACAACTCGCCCTTCGATGACGTGAGACGCAAGGCGCGTTCTTCGCCGTCAACATCCATCACGGCCGTGCCCTTACCGGCTTGCGAAAAGAAAATGAAGCGCAGGGGCTCGCCATTGGTCCAGAGAAAGAGGCCGCATGCACCGGGTGGGAGCGTTTGTGGCGGTAACTCGCCGGTACGGTTGACGACTTCTGCGGCGCTAATGGCGGGCGCTTCTGGTTTGGGTTTGCTTGCACAGGCAGCGAGGACAGTGCCTGACATGAGGATCATGGCCAGATGAGGGATGCGCGGGCTTTGCATGGTCAGTTCTTCTCGGTCAGGGCAGCTTCACGGCTCAGGGTGTACCCGTTCCCGGCATTTGTGAAGCCGAGTGTCGCAAGGGCTGCCGTCGCCTGCGGATCCAGTTTTTCGACATGGACTTCCATGCCTGTCCGACCATCGGGCAGGGTCGACAGCGTTACCTCGAAACGTTCGCCACTTGGGCCGTCGCCCGACAGAGGCAGTTTGAGCGTGCCGTCCGTACAGACGGGCGAGCCAGTGAGCATGGGCCAGTCGCGGCCGTACTGGACGCCGAGGCGGCTTACGAGATCCAGCTGCGCCGCACCGCTAGCACGGGTGCATTGGCCGTTGCGGCCCAGGTGAATGGCGCCATTGGATAGTTTGAGCGTGCCTCCGATGCGGCGCAGCTCGTCATGGATGCCATCCAGCCGACTGATATCCACTTCGGCGCCTAGATTGGAAAGGTCGACGGACGATGGTGATAGCGCGACACGCACACGGGCCCGGCCGGTTGGAGCGCCCCAATTGATGTCTGAGGCGATTGATCCGGTGAAGAGCGAAAGCAGGGAGGATCGGATATCCAGAGCTCCTGCGGGTGTTCCACGATAAACCAGACCTGTGACCTGGCCATGCCAGATCGTGCCGCGCGCCTGCTGCCAGCCTATGCCCTGTTCAATGAGGCCCGCATTGCGCATGGCGAATGAAAGCGGAATGCCCGAAATCAGGCCGACAATAAGCGCGGCAGTAAAGACGAGGATGAGGGCTATCCGCTTCATCCTTGCTTCCCTCCGAATTCAAAACTGGAGCGGACAAGGCCTGAACCCGTGTCGTTCATTGTTGCGCGGCTGGCCTCAAGGGACGCCGTGTTACGCAGGTCGAACAGCCAGGCGAAGATGTTCTCTGCATTGGTGTCGTCGATCTGGACGGTAATCACGCCATCAGCGCTGACCTGGATGCGCGCAATGGCAAGTCCGCGACGGGTCGCGGCTTCAAGAATGACGCGGCGGCTATTGTCCGCATCAGGTGCAGGGCCAGCCTGCGCGCCGTTCACGGTAGAGGGTGACAGGCCGCGCGATGTCATGACGTCCAAGGTACGGGAAGCCTGATCTGCCCGGAGCGCCGCTGCAGACCTGCCTGCGAACAGGGGAACTATGATGAACTGCAACAGGATAATCAGCGCGAGCAGGATGGCTACTGCGCCGACAAGGCCTTGTTCGCGCAGGCTGCGCTTTTCCCACCACTCAATCATTGGGCTGCCTCCAGTGTCAGGTCGCCGATGACGCGGTCATCCTGCTGGCGTGAGTCGCCGAGAGAGACGCCGAGGCCCTTGGCCTCCAGCGCATTCTTCAGGTCCGCATCGCTGCCATAATTCGGATAGACCATATTGGCGAGGAGCCGACCGGTCTGTCGGTCATAACGCATGCCCTCAATCGATATGCCGCTCTCGGCGGGGATCGCTTCGTAGAGGAGTGCTGTCGCATCAAGGAAGGATAGGCGACTTGCCGCAGGTGCGCCTTCCTGGCTACGCAAGGCGGCGTCAAGATTGCTTGGCACAGGCGTGCCCGGGTAGGCTGCAGCATAGAGGCCACGGGCATGCTGATCGAGCACAGTGGAAAGACGTGAAAGCGACCAGGTCTCGAGCCCGACCACAGCAAGGAAGGCGGCGGCGGCAGCGGCAGCCAGAATGAGTGTCGAGCGCCATGCACCGATACGGATATCGGCGTGCTTGCGGCTGATGAAAGGTCCCTGGCGAAGATCGGTCAGGACGCCGATTGTCTCGGCCCATTGAGCGAGCTGCAAGAGAAGCGGGAGCGACGAGGCGCTGGTCGCGGACATACCGAGCCGATGTGCCAGCGCGGCGCTGGTTATGGTCGGTGAAGTCTTGGAGGCATTGGCCAAGGCTTTGAGGGCATCGTCCGGAAGCGCAGCATCCACTGCAAATCGCTTTTCGCCCGTGGACATCAGGATATGACTGCCGGCGTCCAGAGCCGTGGGGGCCAAGGGGAGGACGGACACGTCGGCCACCAGTTTCGCCGTCTTCAAGCCCATGGCATTCAGGCGCGCGACCCATTCTTCCATAAGCGCAGGATCAACGACCTGGACAGGGCGCAACCCGCCGTCGAGAACCTGGCCAATGGCGACGTGCGCTTCTTCAACAGGCACGGCGACATCATCTTCAAGCGCGAACGTGGCAGACCGGCGGATCTCAGCGGCGCCTTGTGCCGGAATGCGGACTTCGAAATATCCGACTTCCGTACCCGGCACGAACACGACGACGTCATCGCCGGATGAAACACCTGCCTCAGCCGCGGACATGAGATGGAACCCCTTGTCGCTGGCGAGCGCAAATTCCTTAGGCTCACCAGAAGGCGGCATGAGTGTGTAAAGGCGCCGGGCCATCAGAAGTCTCCCGTCGTGCGCTGGACAAGGCTGGCCTGGCCGCCTTTGTCCATTGCGTAGACAAGCTGGAGGGTTTCCTGTGTTGAGCCAGACACAATGCGGGCTGTCAAACGCAGGTTGCTGGGTTTCACCGAGACCATTGAATCGTCACGCGCGGCAACAGCGATGGTCTGGATGTGCTCATTTTGGAGAAACGTGTCCAGCGAATGCCAGCCACCAAGTGGCTTGGCGCGGATGACTGACTGAGCCTGCTCAAGGGTAAGCTCACCGGAATAGAGCGCGACCAGTAGCGGAGCGTCTTCTTCTGTCAGTGTCTCGATGTTGAGAGCGGCCTGGAAACGGTCGGGCCGGACGCAGACAAGCGGCTGGATCATGGCGAGGATTTCCGGGGTAAAGCCCTTTATGGCGCGAAGTTCCGTAATGTTGGCAAGCGGCGCATTCGCGGGGCGATACGGTGTTTCGAGGGTGCCGTAATAGCCAGCCTCAGCGCCATAGGCACGCGGTGAGGAATCGCTGTCCATCCAGTCTGCCAAACTTTCGGCAAGCGCCTGAGCGTCGGAGCGGAAAACCTCCATCGCTTCGAGCAGGTGCTGGAACTTGATATGGTTTACGTCATTCGCTTCGCCCGTGATTGTGTTCAGGTTGAAGCAATTGGATGCGTCGGAAAGTGTCGCCTGGATAAGGCCGCGATCAAACGGGAGTGTCATGGACTGGCCGGTATCGAGCGCTTCCCGGATGGCATCGTCGCCCAATGTCTTGATTCGTGCTACGGCCAGGACGCCGAGGGCCTCTGTCGACCGGCCTGCCCATATGGTCTGGGACCGTTCGGATGAAACACGCGCGAGGCTGAGTGAGCGCCCAAGCGCCTCGACAGCAGCGAGGGCGGCGACCGACATCACCATGACAATCATCAGGATCGACAGGAGCGCTGCGCCGCGATCCTTCTGGGAGACGGGCTGCATCATGACATGGCCCCCAGCATGTAGCTCAGCGTGAGTTCGTCCTGATCGGCGAATGTCATCGTGAATTGAATGAGGTCAGGATAGTCGGCATTGGTCGTTGCGGGCCAGGCATCGAACCAGGCGCCTTTCCGACGGTAACGGATGTCGAGCTTGTCTATCCCCTCCATCAGGACACGTTCGACAACAGGCGTTGTGCTGACAGGGTCAGGCCGGAGCCATGCCTTGCGGACGAGTGTTCCCTTATCGAAAACATAGGCCACTCGCTGAAGGTCGCTGCGTTCGCTGCCGATCTTGGAGGCTTTCCATCCTGCGCGGACAAATGTGATCAGTTCGCCGGTCTTGTCGCTCTTCAGGCCCTGGAAGCCAATGGGGGGGTAAAGGTCATCCGGCGCGGAAGAGGGACGGCGGGTGACCTCGTTGAAATCCGAGCGCATCAGCCCGAAGGCGGCTTCCAGTGACCGGACTTCGTCCATCCGCGTATTCACGGCGCGGCTTGCTTGAAGTGTCTGTAACATCAGGAGCGTGCCAGCTGTTGCAAGCGTTGCGGTGACGGCAAGCGCGACAAGTGTCTCGACGAGGGTGAAGCCGGCGTTGGAGCGGGTCATTGGGCGGTCCTCAGACCCTGGAGGTGCGCCAGAACCTGTCCGCCTTCAGGTGCGGTTACGGTGACTTCAACGAGATAAAGACCGTTTTCCTGTGTCGGCGTGATGGTGCGGTTCCAGTCGAAGCTGCGACCGCGCTGAACGGATTCGCCTTCAATGACTCCTGTGGGAAGGGGGGGAGGCGTGGTGAGCGCGTCGGCCATGCGATTATTGGCTTCAATCTCGGCAAGCGCACGCATGTCGACCTGGCGGGCACCGACCATGGTTTCGCTGCTGAGATGGATCAGCCCGATGGCGGAAATCGAGAAAACGCCAAGTGCGGCAAGCACTTCAACCAGCGTGAACCCGGACTGGCGATGCGGATCAGGCATTCGGTGCCTCCCATGTCACGGTACCGTCAGGCGAGATTGTGACTTCTATTCTGCGGCGGTCGCGTTCGAGGACCAGCGGGTCCGCCTGCGCTGTGCCTGTGGTGTCCAGGATGACTTCGGGCGGTGTTTCGTTGGTACTTCCCGGACCGTTGCTTGTCAGGGCTTGAGGCGAGCGGGACCGGTCGAAGGCGACATTGCGGGTGAAGGTGACCGTTCCGCCCGCCGCCGGCAGCCAGGTCTGGTTGCGCCAGGTGACGAGCTGATAGCCTTGACCGGTCAGCTTCAGCCCCTGCGGCGCGCCGGTGACCAAGGCGAGGTCCATCGCGGACGTGATGTCACGTTCAAGGCGGGTAGCGGCTTCCTCAAGCGGGTCGGCGGGCGCACGCATCGTCATGGCGACCATGCCTGCGGCCATGGCCATGATGAACACTGCGACCAGCACTTCGATCAGGCTCATGCCTGCATCGGGTGGGATTGGAAGGTCGCTGTTCGGGGTCATGGATCAGGTCAGTTCCAGTTGCCGATATCGTCTTCATTGCCGGGTTGACCGTCAGGGCCGGCGGAGAAGACGTCGTAGGCGCCAGCGGAGCGGACGCCGGGCACGTTGTATATGTAATCATTGCCCCAAGGGTCTTGCTGGATGCGCTTGATGTAGCCTCCGGGGCGGTACTGGGTGGCATTCGCGCCCGATGGCGGTGTCTTGAGGGCCGCAAGGCCGACATCCGCGCCCGGATAGTTGAACATGTCGAAGCTGTATTGCTCAAGGCCGCTCTCAAAGGCGGCGATGTCGGAACGGGCCCGGTCGACGCGTGACTTGCCGAGCACCGGGCCGACGGAGATGACCACAGCCGTTGCCAACAGGGCCATGATCGAGACGGTCACGAGCAGCTCGACAAGTGAGAAGCCAGCATCCTTACGGATGGCTTCGGGAGATTTTGGGTCCTGGTCCTGTGTCATGGGGGCCTCCTGATTGGGGTTCGGCGCTATTGAAGCGCCAGTGTGTTGAGTTGGATGATGGGTAGCATGATGGACAATACGATTGTCCCGACCAGACCGCCAAGGACAACGATGATGATCGGCTCCATCAGGCTGAGGGCTGTCGACGTGGCGTTCTCGAACTCTTCCTCGAGGAATTCAGCGGCGCGCGTCATCATGCCGGGCACATCGCGGCCTGCTTCGCCGCTGGCCACCATATGCACCATCATGGGCGGAAAGGCGTGCGTGTTCTTCAGCGCTGCAGCGAAGGATCCACCTTCGCTGACTTTTACCGCAATTTCGTCGGCGGCCTTGCGGAACACGCTGTTCGCCATGGCGCCGCGCGCCGCCTGCAGGGATTCCAGCACCGTGGCGCCAGAGGATGACAGCGTGGCGAAGATGCGGGCGAACCGCGCGGCTGAAACGGTGCGGGCAAGATTGCCGATGACAGGCAGGCGCAGGATGAACCGGTCCATGGCCTCACGCACTCCGGGGGCGCGCAAGAGGCGGTTGAGCGCTATGACAGCCACGACGACACCAATGGCGATGAGCCAGCCCCAGTTGCGCAGAAGGTTTGAAACCATGATGACCTGCTGGGTCAGCCAGGGCAGCTTCGCGTCGAACATGTCGAACTGTTCGACAAGGCGCGGCACGACGATGATCATCAGCGCGATGACCATGCCGATGGCGAGCGTGGCCAGCAATGCAGGATATATCAGCGCGGATTGGACCTTCTGGCGCAGGCGCCAGGTGTTCTCGAGGTAGATCGCGAGGCGCTCCATCACTTCGCCCTGTCGGCCCGACATTTCACCGGCGGCAACAACGGACTTGAAGAGGGGCGGAAAGGCGCGCGGCGCGGTCGCGAGGGCATCGGCAAAGCGCGAGCCTTCGGTGACCTCGTTGCGGACGCGGTGGAGGATGGCGACGGTCTCGGGCTTCGCATCGGCCGCAACGGCGGTCAGTGCCTGTTCCACGGTGAGTCCGGATTGGAGAAGGACGGCAAGCTGTCGCGAGAGAAGGGCGCGGTCTTTTTCCGAAATGCGACCACCGGCGCCCTTGCCGCCGCGCGCGCTCTTGGCGCTGAGCGGGGAGACTTCGATGGGCATAAGCTCCCGCATCCGCAATTCCTTGCGGGCTGCGCGTGGACTGTCTGCTGAAATGACGCCGCGCATGCGCTTGCCGCCTGTGTCGACAGCGACGTACTCAAACGCTGCCATCTCGTGCCTCCTTGCGGCAGACGCGCAGGACTTCCGTCACGCTTGTCTCGCCGGAGAATACATATCGGCGCGCATTCTCGATCAGGCGGTGGTGATCGGCGAAGGCAACGGCTTCGATGGCATCTTCTGTGGCATCCGCATGCAGCAGGTTGCGCACGGCATTGTCGATGACGAGCAATTCATAGATTGCGATGCGGCCATGGAAGCCGGTATTGCCGCAGGCCATGCAGCCCTTTGGCGTGTAGTGCGTGAAGGCCTGGCCATGCGGCAGGTCGAGCGCTTCATACTCGGCCGTCCCGGCTTCGGCGGGCTCCTTGCAGACATCGCAAAGCTTGCGCACGAGCCGCTGGGCCATGACGGCACGCAGCGTGGAGGCCATGAGATAGGTTTCGACGCCCATGTCACGCAGGCGCGTAATGGCGCCGGCTGCGCTGTTGGTGTGCAGGGTCGAGAATGCGAGGCGGCCAGTGGACGCGAACTCGAACGCGGCTTCGGCGGTTTCGAGATCACGGATCTCGCCGACCATGACGATGTTGAAGTCCTGACGCAGGATGTTGCGGAGGGCGCGGGCGAAGGTGAGGCCGACCTTGGAGTCCATCTGTGTCTGGCTGATGCCCGGCAGGCCGTATTCGACCGGGTCTTCCAGCGTCATGATGTTCACGTTGCCGGTGTTGAGGCGAGAGATCGACGAGTAGAGTGTCGTGGTCTTGCCCGAGCCAACCGGACCGGTCACGAGGATCACGCCGTTTGGCTGGCTCAGCACCTGATCGAAGCGCTGATAGGTGTCGGAATCCATGCCGAGTTCTTCGAGCGTCAGCAGGGCGTTCTGCGTGTCGAGGAGGCGCAGGGCAACGCGTTCGCCAAAGCGGGTCGGCAGGATGGCGACGCGCACGTCGATGGAGCGGCCGCCGGCCTGGAGTGAGATGCGGCCATCCTGCGGCAGGCGCTTTTCGGCAATGTCGAGACGCGCCATGACCTTGATACGCGAGACCAACGGAGCTGCCAGCTTGCGCGGCGGCGTGATGACTTCGACGAGATCGCCATCGATACGATAGCGGATCGACAATTTGTCCTCGAACGGATCGATATGGATATCTGACGCGCGACGCTTCATGGCTTCATAGATGAGGCCGTTGATGAGGCGGATGACAGGCGCATCGTCGCTGCCGCCGAGCAAGTCGGCTGCTTCCGGGATGTCGTCGATCAGGCTTTCCAGCCCACCGCGGCTTGCGACGGCAGCTTCAATGTCGGTGGCGCCCAGCGGTCCTTGGCTGAAGGCGGTGGTGAGGGCGCGGTCGAAACTGGCGGCATCCATGGATTCGATGGCGTGGGAGCAGCCAAGCGCACGGCGTGCCTCTACCAGCCAGAAGGCGTCAGCGCCCATGCGCACGCCAACCGTCAGCGTATCGCGATCAGGCAGGACGATGAGGCCCTTGTCCTTGGCAAAGGCGTAGGTGAATTGCCGGGAGGATGCTGGGAGTGTGCTCATCGGATTATTGCAGTGGTGGAGGTGAGCCCAGAACCTGGCTGACGAAAGCGTCAAGCGAGTTTACCTGGTCATCCTTGCCATTCCAGAGCTCTTCTGCACGGACAAAACGATAGCTGCGTGCTGTGACATCACGCGCGCTCTGGCGGTCGCGAATGACCGTGGGACGGATGAAAACCATCAGGTTGGTGCGCTTGGTGGCCTTGCCTTCCGAGCGGAAGAGGCGGCCGGCAACCGGCACATCACCGAGGATAGGCACTTTCTCGTTTGCGATTGTGTCGGACTGCTGGATGAGGCCACCGATGACGATGATCTCCCCGCTGTCGGCGAGCACGTCGGTCGTGATCTCACGTTTGTTGAAGATCAGATCCGAGGTTGCTGTCGATATGGCGCCAGCAATGCTGGACACTTCCTGGTGGATCTGAAGACGCACGGCGTCGTCAGATGAGATACGCGGTGTCACATCGAGCCGGACACCGATCTCCTTGCGGTCGACGGTCTGGTACGGATTGGCATTGTCGCTGCCAAGCACCGACCCCGTAATGATCGGCACTTCCTGGCCGACCAGCAGCGAAGACGTGCCATTGTCGAGTGTCATGTTGAAGGGCTTGGACAGGACGCGTGAGTTCGTGTCGGATTCAACAGCGGTCAGGATCGCGCCGAACAGCGTGTCGCCGGATTGTCCACCCGCGCCGACGCTGAGGCCCGACAGGCCGAGCAATGATGAGACAGCGGATGACACAAATTCACTCGAGATCGTCTCGTCGCTGGAGAGGGCCCCCGCAAGGGAGAGAAGGTTTGGAGCCGAGCGCGAATAATTGGTGGATACGAAGGGGATTGTCGAATTGCCGGTGCCGCTAAGCAGGAACTGGACCCCCAGTTCACGCGCCAGGTCGTCTGACATTTCAACAATGATGGCTTCGACCAGCACCTGGGCGCGGCGTTTGTCGAGATCCTGGATAACGCGTTCGAGCGTCAGGAGGGTTTCGCTCGGAGCGTTGATGACGATCGAATTGGTCGGTGAATGGAAGGCAATTGTGCTGGGCGTAACGTCACCGCCCGTTTCGGCACGGCGGAAAGCCATGGCGCCGGCGACCTTTTCAAGGATCGGCACGATTTCGGAAGCATCCGCATTCTTCAGCGAGATAACGCGGAGCGTATCCTCGACTCTATCTGTCGCATCGAGTTGCTCGATAACCTTGAGGGCCCGATCCACCGTGACGTCATCACCACGGATGACGATGGAGTTGCCGTTCTGTGAGGCAATGGCCTGGAAATTGGAGGCGTAGGAATCCTCACCGCCACTCTTCTGGAGGGCCATAAGGATGGACTCCATTTCGCCTGACGGGATGTTCTTGAGCCCGATTGTTTCCGTCCGGGTCCGGTCCTCATCAATGCCTGCCACCAGTTGGCGGATGCGGGGCATGTTGGATTCATAATCGACAACGACGAGCGTGTTGGAGCGCGGGTTGGCGATGACCTGCCCCTGCGCGTCTACGAGCGGCTTGACCATCTGGGCCGCTTCGAGCGCGTTGAAATTATTGAGATGAATGATTTCCGTCACGAAGCTGTTGGCGCCGGATGCGCGTGTCCCGGCCTCGCTGACGGCGGATTGTTCCGGGATGATACGATAGGTGTTCTTGCCTGCGGGAACGGCTGTGAAGCCCTGGACACGGAGCGTGGAGAGGAAAACCTCAAACACGCCTTCGCTTGTCAGCGGCGTGGAAGAGGTGACCGTCACGCGTTTGCCCCGGACATCAGGATGAACAATGAACGTGTAGCCGGTCACGATCGAAACATCGGCGATCAGTGAGCTCAGCTCCACATCGTCGAAATTCAGAACATGGCGTGCAGCCTGAGGCGTGGCCTCACCTGCCAGCCCGAATGCGGGCAGGGCGGTCGTGGCCAGCAGGACGGCTGAAAGACCGAAGCGGAAGTTCATTCTATTCTCCCTCGGGGAAACGAAGTGTGACCGGCACATCCGCGTTTCCGCGCTTGACGATCATTGAAATCTCGGGTGCGCGGGCTAGACGCTCTGTAAGGCTTTGAATGTCGATATCCTTGACGGGCGTTCCGTCGAGCGTTGTCAGGATGTCACCGGATTCAATTCCCGTGCCATTCAATGCTGCAGCAGATGCTGATGTACTAAGCCGATATCCGATGAGATTGCCGTCCTCCAGAACGGGCGCAACATTGAGCGAGGCGAGCAGGGCGCGGTCTATGGCGGCCGGCCTGGACGCCACGACTTCCGGGCGTTGCTCTCCCTGGATCATGCCTTCCTGTCCTGGCATCGAAAGTACGGCCAGTGTGTCGGCGTTGCTCTCCATCATGAGTGTTTCCAGCCCTCCACCCTTGCGGATAAGGACGCGGTCTGGAAGGACGCGGTCAAGCGTAACGCCATCAATGATCGTGTCGCCGGGAGCGAAGCTGCGCGCTTGCTTGTCTGACATCTGGATGATGGCAACAGCTGTCGCAGCGGTTCCGCCGCTGTCGGAGTCGATCGTGACGGATCGAACGCCCTTCAGCTTGAGGTTCAGCGTTGTTTGAGGCGCACTTGGGACAAGCGCGTTGCCAGACCCGGTCGTGACCGAGCGCTGGAAGTGATTGACCCGGGTGAGGATGGTCGTATCGCCGCGCGGAACGCGGGCATTCGCTGATCCGGATTGTGAGATAACAAATTGCGGAAGGGGCCTGCTGACCGCGCCCGACCGGTCGATGGCGATCCACAGTATTCGCGCTATCAGCACACCGAGAAGCACAACCAGCATGATATCCAGCAATAATCGCGCGCGCGGCACGATCTGCATTGCAGTTGTCGAGAGTTTAGCCAGCGGGTTCATGTATTACGCAAACAGTCTACTTCTGTAGTGATGTTAAGTATAATTATCGGCACTTCTGCGCCATTTCCCTTGCAAGATGAGGGCGCGTTAAGGGTTGATGCAGCAATCGGGCCACAGTGCCAAACAGATTTACAGTACATCATTGTAATGGTTGGGAACATGGCGCCTTACCAGCCATGGTGATCGTCGTTATTCTTGGTGTCGCAATCGACCCTGCACTCAGAATAGCAGACTTGCGGGCACATTAAGCGCCTCTGAGAGCCTCCGGGCCGTTTTGAGGCCGAAAGTCTGACCGCGCTCGATTGCGGAAATATGGTTTGGACGAATGCCGCAAAGATCGCTCAGCTGGCTTTGCGTCAACAGACGCAACTCGCGTATAACGCGAACCGGATGCTCTCCGGCATCAATCCTGCGCTGAGCCTCTTCCGGAATCTCCGGTTCCGCCTTGGTAATTTCGGACATGGCTTTTTCAAGCTGGGAAACCTTCGCCTCCAAATCTATCAGCCGACCCTCGAGTCTGTATAGCAAATCCTGATCACTCACCGATGCAGCCCCTTAAAATTGCGCCCTTGGCCCTGTCTTTAATGTCGGACGGATATTCTGAAATTAACGCGGTCACATGTCGCTTTCGCGAAAGTTTTGTGACTGTTCGCGGCATGCCAGGCGCCGCTATTGCAGGCCACGCGATGGAGCGAGCCGACTGTCTTTAAAGTGCAACATTTCCGTTAATTGAATGTCATGGGCCGCAGCTATTGAGCCGAGGACAGCCCGCGATTCAGTTGGGCTCGTTCGGTGGTTCAACGAGGGGTTATCATGATTTTCCGCACTTCAGTGAGCGCGCTTGCGCTCTGCCTACTAGCTGCATGTTCGCAGGGAAGCGACATCGCATCGCCGGGCGCCAGCAATCCTGGGACACCTCCTAATACCGGTGGCGGTAGTGGCGGCGGCACAGGCGGCGGTACTGCTCAGTGTCCGACTGGCTTTACGGCGGGCGACCCAGTTGGTGGGCTGACGACATGTAACCTTTCCGGCACATACCTTGCTGATCTTACGCTCCCTTATGTTGCGGGCGTTGCCTACGCGATTGACGGACGGGTTGATATTGGCGTCGACCTTGGCGCTAGCGGAACCGACGCTGGTGGCACAGCTGCTACGCTGACTGTCGAGCCGGGCGTAACGGTATTCGGTCGTTCTGGTGCAGACTACATTGTCATCAATCGCGGCTCGGAGATTGACGCGGACGGCACTGCGTCCAACCCGATCATCTTTACCAGCGCGAATGACCTGGTGCGCCGTGCGGCCAATCCGGATGATTTCGGCGGCGACAATATTGGCGAATGGGGCGGCCTTGTTCTTCTTGGACGCGCACCGATCAACCGCTGCCGGAATGCTGCGACTCCCGGCACAGTGGACTGTGACAACGTCATTGAAGGCGTAAGCAATCCTGATGCGATCTATGGCGGCGCCACAGACACAGACAGCAGCGGTACTTTGCGCTACGTGTCGCTTCGTTTCTCCGGTTTCGCTATCGGCAATGGTAACGAACTCAACGGTATTTCGCTGGGTGGCGTCGGTTCGGGTACGACAATTGACTATGTTCAAGTCCACAACAGTTCGGATGATGGTATCGAATTCTTCGGCGGCACAGTAAACGCCAAACACCTCGTGCTGACCGGCAACGATGACGACTCGCTGGACACAGACAATGGTCTGAAGAGCAACATTCAATATGTGGTCGTGAAACAGCGTGAACTCAGCGGCGACAACATGGTCGAGGCCAGCAGCGTGGCGGGTGTTCTCCCTGCATCCAATGCCAAGGTTTCGAACTTCACCTTTCTCGGCAATGCCACAGGCAATGCTTTCCGCCTCAATACTGGAACGGTCGGTACGTATGTGAACGGTGTCGTGAACAACCTGTCCGAGTGCTTCCGCTGGGAAGAATCAGCTGGCAACGGCACGGCGGGCTACCAGGCCGGCGTTGACCCGGCTTTTGCCTCGGTCCTGTTTGACTGTGCAGCCGGTTTGGCCACGACGAACTCCGATGCAGCTGCTGCTGCCGCTTCGGTCGCCGCAGACGCCAATAATACAACAACCGACAACACGCTCGCAGCCTCGTACTTCCCGGGTCCAAATGAAGCAGCTGTGACGCCGTTCAACACGTCATCGCTCGGTTCATTCTTTGAGCCTACGACATATATCGGTGCTTTCAGCCCGCAGGAAACCGAGTCCCAGAACTGGGCGACTGGCTGGACTTTTGGTCTCTTCCCAACGCCAAACTGCCCAACGCCAGCGACCGCTGATTCCGGCATCACAATTGACGGCAAGAAAGTCTGCCGCATATCGGGCACGATTACCGATGATGTTCGCCTGACACGCGGCAACTATTATGAAGTGGTTGGTCGCCTGAACGTGGGCGTTGATGTCGGTGCCGACGGCAATGCGGCAGATGGCGATCCTGCGTCACTGACGATCGAAGCCGGTGTCACCGTGTTTGGCGGAAGCGGCCTCGACTACATCGTTATCAACCGTGGCTCCCAGATATTCGCGAACGGCACAAAGCAAAATCCTGTTACGCTGACATCGGAAGCCGATGTGACAGACACCCAGGTCAATGCAGAAGAAGCCATTGGAGAGTGGGGCGGACTTGTTATCCTTGGTCGTGCTCCGATCAACCGCTGCCGCAACGCCGCAACACCCGCATCGATCGATTGCGACAACGTTGTTGAAGGTGTGAGCAATCCGGATGCTGTCTATGGCGGCATCACGGCTGACGATAATAGTGGATCGCTCCGTTACATGGTCCTGAAGCATTCCGGCTTTGCGCTTGCTCCAGGTAACGAACTCAACGGCATCAGCCTTGCTGGCGTCGGTTCGGGCACGACGATGGACTATGTGCAGGTCCACAACAGCTCGGATGACGCCATCGAGTTCTTCGGTGGCACCATTAACGGCAAGCACCTGGTGCTGACCGGCGCTGATGACGACTCACTCGACACAGACAACGGCTACAATGGCAGCCTCCAGTTCATCATCGTAAAGCAGCGTTCGCTTGGCGGTGACAATATGGTGGAAGCAAGCAGCGTCGCTGGTGTCGTACCGGCCTCCAACGCCAAAGTGTCGAACTTCACCTTCATCGGCAACAATTCAGGCAACGCGATCCGCCTCAACACGGGTACGATTGGCACCTATGTCAACGGCGTCGTCAACAACCTGTCCGAATGCTTCCGCTGGGAAGACTCGGCTGGCAATGGTGTTGCGGGCTATCAGGCCGGCGTCGATCCGTCCTTCGCCTCGGTCCTGTTTGATTGCGCCGCTGGCCTTGCAACGGCAAGCTCCGACACTGCAGCGGTAACTAATGCCCTCGCAGCCGACGCCAACAATTCAACCGCGACGGCCAACACGCTCACGTCCACTTTCGTCAACGGTCCTGCAGAAACAGCCGTCACGCCTTACGACGTGACGGGCCTTTCGAGCGACCTTGAGCCTGTCGACTATATCGGCGCCGTCAAGGACACCACCGACACCTGGTGGCAGGGCTGGTCGTGCGGTCTTGAGGCCAGCGACCCTTGTTGAGTTGAGAACCGCCGGGATGGCCGCACAAAGCGCGCCGTCCCGGCACTTCCCATTTTCGGCCGACAGCGAAGGCTTGATTGAAAGCCCCTGAATTACGGCAAGCTAGGTTCAAAAAAATGTCCAATATTCCATTCAGATACAAATGGTTGCTGTCGACAGCGATCGCTTTGGCCTTGGTGCCTCTGGCCGTTGCCCAGGAGACCGGCAGCGCCAATGATGCTCCAGAAGACAGCCGTACACTCCAAACAGTCGTGGTTCGCGGCCAGTTCATTCCGGAGCCACAACGCGAAACATCGCAGGTCGCGACTTTCCTCTCGACTGAAGACCTCACACGGCAGGGCGACTCGAACGCCGCCCTTGCGCTGACGCGTCTCAGCGGCCTGAGCATTGTCTCGGGCAAATTTGCTTATGTGCGCGGTCTGGGCGACCGTTATTCATCGGCCCTTCTGAACGGTTCGCCGCTGCCGAGCCCCGAGCCACTGCGTCGGACTGTTCCGCTTGACCTGTTCCCAGCGAGTGTTCTCGCCGGTGCTGCCGTCCAGAAGACCTACTCGGCCAATTATCCCGGTGAGTTTGGTGGCGGCGTGATCGACCTCCAGACGCTTCGTCAGCCCGCCGAGAATTTCCTGACGATCAAGGCAGGCGTGTCTGGGAACACCGAAACGACCGGTTCCGACGGACTCTATGTCGGTGGCGGCGACCTTGACTGGTCCGGTTACGATGACGGTCTGCGTGATACTCCGGGTCCTCTCGCGGCGCTTCTGGCCTCGGGTGAGCGGCTCAACGCCCAGACACCCGAGCAAATCGAATTGATTGGTGAAAGCCTCGTCAACTCGCCTCTGTCTGTTATCCAGCAGGGCAAAATGAATCCTAATCCAAGCGGGTCTGTCGAAGGTGGTCTCATCCTCGACAAGGGCCAATATGATATCGGCCTGATTGGTGTCGTTGGTTTCGATTCCGAATGGAAAGTTAAAGACGCGACCCGGCAGTTTGTCGAAGGTGGCGTTCTGGGCAGTGACCAGCGGCAACAAACGACGACGTATGACGCGACATTGAACGCGCTGGGGTCCGGGTCGATTGGTTGGGGCGACAACGAGATTCAGGCAACGCTGTTCTACGTCCACACGACGACAAAGCAGGCCGAGATCACGACAGGCACCGATTTCAACGCGCCGGGTTCCAGTGGCCAGATTTTTGATGAGGCGTCAGGCTGGTTTGAGCGTGAACTGAGCTTCCTGCAGCTGCGCGGTGATCACAAGGTTAACGGCATCGATCTCTCCTGGCGCGGCGCCTATGCTGTATCCACGCGTGATGCCCCCTACGATCGTTCGCTCCGCCGGACGCCCGATGCCAATGGTGTTCCACTTTACTCTACGGCGAACAATTACGGCATCCTGTTCTCCAATCTTGAGGACAAGATTGGCAGCTTTGGTGCTGATGCATCCTATACGGTCGATATTGGCGATGCGCGTGAACTGGTCATGTCCGGTGGCTTTGATGTTGCGTCGACCGAGCGCAGCTATGACTTCCTGTCGCTGCGATTTGTCGGGGGCAACGCCATTCCGCTTGATGTGCAGCAGGCCCGTCCTGACTATCTGTTCTCGCCGGACAATATCGGTCCTGGACGTTTCGTCCTGCAGGAAATCACGACACCGAACGATTCCTACTCGGCCGGTCTCGATGTGAATGCCTTCTATGTCCAGACCGATCTCGACATTCTCGACTTTGTGCGGGGCACAGTCGGCTTCCGCTACGAGGACGCTGAAGAAACGGTCAAGACATTCGACCGCTTCGGGAACCAGGGTGCTGGCGATGTGAATCTCAGCAATGACTATGTCTTGCCGACGTTTACGCTGACATGGAACTTCGCTGACGACCTGCAGCTACGCGCTGGCTACTCGCAGACGATTGCCCGCCCACAATTCCGCGAGCTGGCCTTGTCCTCGTTCACAGATCCTGAAACTGACCGGGTTTACCGCGGCAACAGCGGCCTCGTGGACAGCGAGCTGAAAAACTACGATGCGCGTGTCGAATATTACCTCGGCCGAAACCAGTTCATCACGGCTGGAGCGTTTTACAAGGATATCAAGAACCCGATCGAAGAAGTTCAATATTCAACCGCCTCCTTCGTTTTCGAGACGACCTTTATCAACAGCCCCAAAGCTGAGCTGTATGGCGCCGAACTCGAGTATCGGACGAATTTCAGCATGCCTATTTCGAACGCATGGTTTGATGCGCGCGAATGGCTCTTCTCAGCCAACTATACCTACACTTCGTCGGAAGTGCAGGCCAATGAAGGCGATCAGGTCTTCGATCCGATCTCGCGCTCGCTTCGTGATGCTGCCTTGTTCGCTCTGGATGGCTCGGATCTTCAGGGTACACCCCAGAACATCCTGAACGTGCAGTTTGGCTGGGAGAGCGATGTTGACCAGCTCACGCTGCTTCTTGGCTGGGTCGATGACAGGATCCTGCAACGGGGCTTTGGTGTTGGCGCCGCAGCCCTTCCGGACGTGATCGAGGAGCCAGGTGTCCAGCTTGACCTCGTCTTCAACCGGACCCTTACCCTAGGGGGCCGCGATGTGGAACTCGGCCTGAAAGGGCGCAATCTGCTCGGCACGAAACATTCCGAGTACCAGATGACTCAGGGCGATGTTGGCCGCACCGAGTTCAACACGTACGAACGCGGAACGACGATTTCAGCGAGCCTGTCGACGACGTTCTAGAAATTGTAGCGTACCAAAAAGAATACCCTGCGAGGCATTTCGCTTCGCAGGGTATTTTTATGCCGATTTACGGAAGTTCTATGCGGCCCCGAAGACGCGCTCGAAGATCGTGTCGACGTGCTTGAAGTGGTATTCCAGATCAAACAGCGCTTCGAGCTCTTCATCCGTCAGTTTGGCTTTGACGTCCGGATCGGTCTTGAGCAGGTCGAGAAGGTTGCCTTCGCCGCGCCATGTGCGCATCGCGTTGCGCTGGACGAGCGTGTAGGACTCCTCGCGGCTGACACCGTGTTCGACAAGCGCGAGCAGTATGCGCTGCGAATTGTGCAGGCCGCCCATGCTGTCGATCGTGCGCATCATGTTTTCCGGATAGACGACCAGGTTTTCCACGACGTTCGCGAGGCGATGAAGGGCAAAATCGAGATGGATCGTTGCATCCGGCCCGATGCCACGCTCGACGGAAGAGTGCGAGATATCACGTTCGTGCCAAAGGGCGACGTTCTCGAGTGCCGGGGTGACCGCCGAGCGGACAAGACGGGCGAGGCCCGTCAGGTTTTCAGTCAGGACAGGGTTGCGCTTGTGGGGCATGGCCGACGAGCCTTTTTGACCGGGGGAGAAGAACTCCTCCGCTTCCAGCACTTCCGTGCGCTGGAGGTGGCGCACTTCCGTGGCGAGGCGTTCGACGGAGGAGGCAATTACGCCGAGGGTCGCGAAATACATCGCGTGGCGGTCGCGCGGGATGACCTGCGTCGAGACCGGCTCGATGGCGAGGCCGAGCTTGGCGGCAACGTGCGCTTCGATTTGCGGGTCGATATTGGCGAATGTGCCGACAGCGCCGGAGATGGCACAGGTCGCGATTTCCTCGCGGGCGAGTTCCATACGGGCGCGGGCGCGCTTGAACTCGGCATAGAAGGTCGCGAGCTTCACGCCAAATGTGGTTGGTTCGGCATGGATACCGTGGCTGCGGCCGATCGTGGGGGTGAACTTGTGCTCGCGGGCGCGTGTTTCGAGAGCCTTCAGGACGCGGTCGAGGCCGCCAAGCAGGAGGTCTGCTGCCCGCACCATCTGGACGTTGAGGCAGGTATCGAGCACGTCTGACGAGGTCATGCCCTTGTGGAGGAAGCGGGCTTCTTCGCCGACATGTTCTGCGACATTCGTGAGGAAGGCGATCACGTCATGCTTCACTTCGCGCTCAATGGCGTCGATGCGGTCGACTTCGAAGGCTCCCCGCTCGCGAACGGCCTGTGTAACGCCTTCAGGGATGATCCCGAGGTTTTCCATGGCTTCGGCGGCGAGTGTTTCGATCTCGAGCCAGATGCCGAAGCGTGTTTCGGGAGACCATATTTCGGCCATTTCGGGACGGGTATAACGCGGAATCATGGGGCGCCTCTCTGCTTGTGGGGCCCGTATAGCCCGGAATCGCCCGATTGCCAGTGCCAGCGCGCCGCATAAGGCCTGTTCGCGTCTTGACTGAACAGGCTGGCCGCTACGCCCCGGCTGGGTTAAAACGGGTTCAGGAACATTCAGGCAGGTGGGGCTGCCGAATGCAGCCAAGGGGAATGATGATGACAAGACTGCTCTTGACCACGGCCCTGGCCATGACGATGGCCGGTATTGCGAGCGCCCAAGGCGCCGCCGACTATCCGCCGACATCGGACACTGGCTCCTGTTTTGCCCGCGTGTTGATGCCCGAGACGACAGAGGTCGTCACCGAGCAAGTATTGGACGCGCCGGAGCGGACGGAGATCAAGGTCATCCCGGCTGTCTATGAGACCTATACAAAGGACGTCATGGTGAAGGAGGCGACGACAACCTACACCGTGATCCCAACAGAATACGAGACACAGACCGACCAGGTTCTTGAAGCACCCGAGCGGATGGAAACGGTCGTGATCCCAGCAGAATACGAGACCTATTCGGAGAAAGTCCTTATCCGTCCGGCTTACACAACCTGGAAGCCAGGTGCGGGCCTCTATGGACGCAATGTGACTGCCGCCAGCGCTGACGCCAGCACGGTTGTGTCAACGGGCGAGCTGCTTTGCCGTGTCGAAGTGCCCGCGCAATATGACGAGGTGAAGCGTACCCGGCTCATTCAGCCCGAGCGCACAGAAACGAAGATTATTCCGGCAAAATACAAAACGGTGACCAAACAGATCGTGAAGACACCCGCCCGCGTTGTTGAAGAGGCTGTGCCCGCTGTCTACGAGACACTTTCCCTGCAGAAGCTCGTGACGCCCGCGCAGGAGCAGACGATTGTCATTCCGGCTAGCTACAGGACCGTCGAGAAACGTGTCGTGACGGGCGGCGGTAGCGTCGAATGGCGCGAAGTACTTTGCGACACCAACGCGTCGGCCGCCAAGATTGCGGAAGTGCAGAAAGCGCTGACCGCCAAGGGGTACAGTGTGCCCGCCGATGGCGATTTCGGGCCGGCGACCCTGAAGGCGATGGAAGCCTATCAGCGCGCGAATGGGCTGCCTGTTGGCTACCTGACAGTCAGTACCGTAGAATCACTAGGTGTATCCATCGAATAGCGACCTATAAGGTCTAGGTTAGTCAGACGCCGCTAGCGGCAAAGGATAGTCATGGCCCGATCCCATCATCATATTGAACGCCACCTTGTCTCACGTATAGGCTGGATGCGCGCGGCCGTGCTTGGTGCCAATGACGGCATCGTGTCGACTGCAAGTCTCATAATCGGGGTCGCTTCGGCATCCGCTGCACAGGGCGAAATACTGATTGCGGGCGTAGCGGCGCTTGTCGCGGGAGCAATGTCGATGGCGGCCGGCGAATATGTGTCGGTAAGCTCGCAGTCGGATGCCGAACAGGCCGATCTCGCGCGTGAGCGCAAGGAGCTGAAAGATGGGCCGGTAGCAGAGCATGCTGAGCTGGCCGGTATTTATGAAGAGCGGGGGCTTACGCCCGAAACGGCAAAAGAGGTCGCGCGGCAGCTGATGGCGCACAACGCACTGGAGGCGCATGCGCGCGACGAGCTGGGCATTAATGATCTGACTGCAGCCAAGCCTATTCAGGCGGCGTTCTCGTCTGCCGTTTCCTTTGTGGTTGGCGCATCGCTTCCACTGGCGCTTGTATGGCTCGTACCCGTCACCAGCCTGATCTGGGTTGAAGCTGTTGCGTCTCTGATCTTCCTCGCGTTGCTCGGTGCCGTCGGCGCGCGGGCAGGCGGCGCCAGCATCTGGCGTCCGACAATCCGGGTCACGTTCTGGGGGGCGCTGGCGATGCTGATTACCGCTGGTATCGGCAATCTGTTTGGCAGCGTGATCTAACGGCGTCTCGTTTCACACCGTCATGATCAGAAAAAAAGCCCCGGCGCCTTTCGGTGCCGGGGCTTCTGATATTTTGGCGCCGAAGCGCGGGCCTCAGGCCTTGGCCATCTCGGCTTCAAGGTTCTGAGCGACTTTCTCGATGAATCCTTCGGTGGTCAGCCATTCCTGGTCTGGGCCGACGAGGAGGGCGAGATCCTTGGTCATGTCGCCAGCTTCGACGGTCTTGATGATGACCGATTCCAGCGTTTCAGCGAATTTGCTGACTTCTGGCGTACCATCCATGCGGCCGCGGTGGCTGAGGCCTTGCGTCCAGGCGTAGATCGAAGCGATCGAGTTCGTCGACGTGGCTTCGCCCTTCTGGTGGTTGCGATAGTGACGCGTAACCGTGCCGTGGGCAGCTTCAGCTTCGACCGTGTTGCCATCAGGCGTCATCAGCACGGAGGTCATCAGGCCGAGCGAACCGTAGCCTTGGGCGACCGTGTCAGACTGGACGTCGCCGTCATAGTTCTTACAGGCCCAGACATAGCCGCCGGACCATTTCATGGCGGCTGCAACCATGTCGTCGATCAGGCGGTGTTCGTATGTGCCGCCGAATTCCTTGAACTTGTCAGCGAATTCCGCGTCGAACACTTCCTGGAACAGGTCCTTGAAGCGGCCGTCATAGGCTTTCAGGATGGTGTTCTTGGTCGACAGGTAGACCGGCCATTTGCGCTGCAGGCCATAGTTGAAGCTGGCGCGGGCGAAGTCGCGGATCGAATCGTCGAGGTTGTACATGCCCATGGCGATACCGGCCGATGGGAAGTCAAACACGTCGTATTCCTTGGAGTCGGACCCATCGGACGCTTCCCATTTCATGGTCAGCTTGCCTTTGCCGGGAACGAGGAAGTCAGTGGCCTTGTACTGGTCGCCGAAAGCATGACGGCCGATGACGACAGGCTTGGTCCAGCCGGGAACAAGGCGGGGAACGTTCGAGATCACGATAGGCTCGCGGAACACGACGCCGCCGAGGATGTTGCGGATCGTGCCGTTGGGCGACTTCCACATTTTCTTCAGCTTGAATTCTTCGACGCGCTGCTCGTCCGGCGTGATCGTGGCGCACTTGACGGCGACACCGTATTTCTTGGTGGCTTCTGCAGCGTCGACGGTGATCTGGTCGTCTGTCTCATCGCGCTTCTGGATCGAGAGGTCGTAATACTTCAGATCGATATCCAGGTAGGGATGGATCAGCTTGTCCTTGATGAGCTGCCAGATGATGCGGGTCATTTCGTCCCCGTCCATCTCGACAATCGGGTTCTTGACCTTGATCTTCGCCATGTTTTGAAATCCTTGCGGTTGGAGCTATTGGAGTGGCCTATAGCAGAGCGGGTCGCCGCGTCAAAACAGGTTCCTACATGTCAGATCAGCGCAGACCATGCGTCATCCTCCATTCTCCCCAACTTGGTGAAAACATAGGCGCGGCCGCGCGTGTCATGCGCAATTTTGGGCTGACCGATCTGCGGCTTGTCAGCCCGCGCGATGGGTGGCCGAATCCGGCTGCCGATACGATGTCGGCGGGTGCGTTTGATGCGGGTGTGGTCGTCAATGTCCATGAAACACTGCAGGATGCGCTTGAGGGTGTGACCTATCTCATCGCTGCGACGGCCCGGCTGCGCGGGATCGAAAAGCGGGTGACGGATGCTGTTGGGGCGGCTGAAGCCGCTTTCGGGCGCTCGGCAGGTGGTGGAAAGGGCGTTCCAGCGGTCATGTTCGGGGGCGAGAAGGCCGGTTTGCCGAACGAAGCGGTGGCATTGTCGGACCTTTTAATGACCTATCCGGTCGATCCGGACTTCAAGAGCCTCAATCTGGCGCAGGCTGTGTGCGTGTTCGTGCATGAGTGGGGCAAGCTGAACGCAGCGGAAAACCCGTCAGCCTTTCCATCGCAAAGCCAGGTCAAACCTGTCGAATTACCTTGGACGGCAGAAGCAAATCCATCGACGCGCGATGATGTGTTCCGGATGTTCGAGCATTTCGAGGCTGAGCTGGAGCGGGCCGGCTACTTCTTTCCGCCGGAAAAGACACCGCTGATGAAGGACAACCTGCGCTCGGCGCTGATCCGTGCCGACTGGACGGAGCAGGAAGTGCAGACTTTCCGCGGCGCGATAAAGGCGCTGGCCATCGGCCGCGGAAAGGCACGTGTTAAACGCGAGGACTAGGCTATTTGCCTTTCCAGACCGGGGCGCGCTTCTCGATGAAGGCGCGTGGGCCTTCCTTGAAGTCTTCCGTGGTGACGAGGCCGGCGAAGGCCGTGCCGCTGGCTTTCCACAGCTCATCGTCACCTTTCTTGAGTGCGTCCACGGTGACGGTCCGGCTGGCCTGAACGGCGAGCGGGGCGTTGGCCATGATGCGGTCGGCGAGGGCCGTTGCTTCGGCCATAACGTCGGCTTCCGGGACCACTTTGTTGACCATGCCGAGCTCATAGGCGCGCTGGGATGTGAGTGGATCGCCGGTCAGGATGACTTCGAGTGCCATGGGCATGCCGATGACGCGGGGCAGGCGGAAGAGGCCGCCAGCACCTGCGACCAGCGAACGCTTCACTTCGGGCAGGCCGAAATTGGTCGTGTCGGCGCAGACAATCATGTCGCAGGAGAGCGCGATCTCGGTGCCGCCAGCGAGGGCGCTGCCCGTGATCGCGGCGATGAGCGGCTTGGTGCGTTCGCGCCGCGCGATGCCGGCAAAGCCGCCTTTTTTCGTGCTGAGCGCAGCGCCATTGCCCGCGCTGATTTCCTTCAGGTCGGCGCCCGCGCAGAATGCTTTGCCGTTGGCCGTCAGGATCGCGACCCAGAGGTTCGGGTCTTCCTCGAACTTGTCGAGCGCGGACTCGATGCCCTGGGCCATCACGCCGTTGATGGCGTTCCGGGCGTCCGGGCGGTTCAGGGTGATGATCGCAAGGTGGCCCTTGGTTTCGAATTCGACTGACATCTTGGCATTCCTCCAGATTGATTTTTGCCAGACTAGGAGGGGTTACGCTGCGTCTGCCAAGCGTAAAGACGCCTTAAGGCGCCAAAGGTCAAAGCGCCTCTTGGCGGACCCAAGGGAAGGCCTGTCACTGTCACCAAAAATCAGGGAGACACGTCCGATGGACCTTTCATTCAGCCCGGAATATGAGGCTTTCCGTAAGGAAGTGGCCAGCACGCTCGCCGCAAATGCCCACCTCGCGCCGACACCGGAAGACCGGGGCATGAAGAACGCGAAGCGGCAGGCCTGGCAGAAACTGCTGATCGAGAACGGCCTCGCGGCGCGAACCATCCCGACCGAATATGGCGGTTATGGCGCCGAGCCGGATATCCTGAAGTCCCGTATCATTGCGGAAGAGTTCGCTCGGACGGGTCTACCGCGGGCGATGTCGAACCAGGGCATTTCCATGCTCGTCCCGACACTGTTGGAACTCGGCACCCCTGAACAGAAGGCCGCCTATATCCGGCCGACCCTCTATGGCGAAATGATCTGGTGCCAGGGCTATTCCGAGCCGGGCGCAGGCTCTGACCTTGCTGCGCTGCGCACGGCGGCTGTCAGCGACGGCGATGAGTATGTCATCAATGGCAGCAAGATCTGGACGTCGACCGCCAAGCAGGCCGACATGATCTTCTGTCTCGTGCGGACTGACCCAAGCGCCAAGAAGCATGAAGGCATTTCCTACATCCTGTTCTCCATGGAGACGCCCGGCATTGAGGTTCGCCCGCTGGTCGACATGACAGGGACGGCGAATTTCAACGAAGTGTTCTTCACTGATGTACGCGTGCCGAAGACCGGCATCGTGTTCGCCGAGAACAAGGGATGGCAGGTGGCGAATGCCACGCTGACGCATGAGCGGGGGATGCTGGGCGACCCCAACGCGACCAAGGCGCGGCTGGTGGAGCTGGTCGAGCTGATGAAAACGGAGCACGTGAACGGCGAACGGCTGATCGACAATCCGATCCTGCGCGATCGTTTGCTGAAGCTGCAGGGCGAGGTCTACGCGATGCAGGCGAACGGCTTGCGTATCACCACGCACAATCTGAAAAAGGAAAGCGCGGGGCTGGCTGGGCTTGTCGTGAAGCTGATGGGATGTGAGCTGAATCATGAGATCGCGCGCCTCGGCATCGACGCGCTCGGCGAACTGGGCGTCATGTATGAAGCGGGCGAGCATTTGCGGGCCGACGGTTCCTGGCAGTCGCGCTACATGTACGATCTCGGCCTGATCATTGGCGGCGGCACGGCGCAAATTCAGAAGAACATCATTGCGGAACGGGGCCTCGGCCTGCCGCGCGAACCCAAGCTGGCCAAGGCCTGAGAGGAGAAGATCAATGGAATTTGCACTCTCAGAAGACCAACGCATGCTGCAGGACAGCCTGAGCGGTTTCCTCAAGGATGCGGCGCCGCTCGATACGATCCGCAAGATTGCGGCGGGTGATAAAGTGGCAGCGGACGCACTGGTAACAGGTCTCGATGATTTCGGGCTGTCGGGCCTGCATGTGGCTGAAGATCATGGTGGCTTGGGCCTTGGCCTGCTGGACGCCTGCCTTGTACAGGAAGCGCTCGGATATGCCATCGCACCAAGCCGTTTCATGGCGACTACCGTAACGGCTCACGCCTTGCGAAATAGCGGTGAGGCGCACCAGCCTGCGATTGCGTCTGGCGGGATGCGCATGGGTCTGGCGCTGACCGAGCTTTCGTCGCGGCGCGATGGCGCAGGTGTGTCGGCTGATGAGGAGAGACTGACCGGCACGGCGCTGCTCGCGCTGTCCGCTGAAGACTCCACGCACATGCTGGTGGCAGATATGAGCGGTGGCCTTCAGATCGCCGAGACGCCTGATAATGTTGCCATGCAGACAATAGACCGGACCCGGATCTTCTCTGAAGTCAGGTTTGCGGGCGAGAAAAGCGAGCTGTCGCTGCGGTCGGATGACGAGGTTCTGGCGGTTGCCCGCCTTCTGACGGCCGCCGATACGCTGGGCGCGGCGCAGGCCATGATCGACAAGGCCGTGGCCTATGCGGCTGAGCGTCAGCAGTTCGGCCGAGTGATCGGATCATTCCAGGCGGTCAAGCATATGTGCGCCGAGATGGCAGCAAGGCTGGAGCCATCTCGGGCCCTGATCTGGCATGCGGCGCATGCGCTGGATACGGGCGAACCTGAAGGTCTCGTAATGGCCACGCTCGCGAAGTCGCATCTCGCCGAGGCCGGCACTTTCATCGCGCGCACGTCAACTGAAGTACATGGCGGGATGGGCTTTACCGATCTTGTCGGCTTGCATTACTGGTTCAAGCGGATTGGCGTAAACCGTCAGCTGTTCGGCAGCCCCGAGCAATGTCGAGCAGATGCCGCGCGTCTGCAGGGCTGGCTGGAACCCGCCTAGCCGTGTGGCGGGGCCGTGCCAGGTCGGATCAGGGTTTCGCGAAACCAGCGAGCTTCGCTTGGATCAAGCGAGGCCTTCAACCAGTCTATGACGGCCTGTCCGGGCTCCAGCCGGCGGATACGCTCCGTATAGGTCATCCAGAACTGGATTGAGGCGACTTCGGGCAGGGCGAGAGGCACAAGCTGGGGATAGGCGGCGCCGATATAGGAGGGCAGGATGGCGATGCCCCCATCGGCGAGGCATAGCGCAATCATGGCGGCCGCCGAGTTCGTAACCAGCGCAAAAGACATCAGCTGGCGCGCCAGGTATATGCCATTGGCCCAGCGTTCTGACTGGTTGATGTAGCCTTCGTGCAGCAGGCAGCGATGGTCATGGAAGTCCATCAGTGTCGCGGGGTGGCCGTGGCGCTCCAGATAAGGCGCTGTGGCAAAGCAGAGATAGTGCACAACGCCCATGCGTCGCCCGATCAGTTCACTGCGCGTGGGGCGCTCGAACTGAAGCGTGATGTCCGCTTCATTGTTGAGGAGGTCCGGGCTTGCCTCCGAGACCGTCAATGTGAGTTCGATGCCGGGATGCGCACTGTGGAAATCCGGCAGGCGGGGGGCAAGCCAATAGGGGCCGATACCGTCGCCGGTGACCAGGTGTACGGGGCCGGTGTCTGGCATATCACTGTCGGAAACATCATTGTGCGCAGCCGAAACGATATCCGCCATGACATTGGCATGGCGCAGCAGCATCTGGCCGGCGGCCGTCAGGTCCACGCCGCGCGTGGTACGTTTCAGTAGCTCTGTGCGCAAAGCAGCTTCGAGTTCGGTGATACGGCGGCTTATCGTTGGAACTGAACCACCGAGCCGTTCGGCAGCCGCGGACATGCTGCCAAGTTCCGCCACGGTGCGGAAGATTCGGATCCTGTCCCAGTCAAATGTCTCCGCGAGCACGCGTGTGTCCCCTTTCACGGGTGTAAGTCCCCGTTTCATTTGCCGGTAAAGCCACACGGCAATGCCTGTGGCATCACTCAAGTACGCTTGCAGTGGTAAACAGATATGAACACAATCACAAATGGTATTTCAACGCACGGGGTGATTGACCTCAACCGTGTGCCAGAAAAGGCGTCGGCATTCGGCTTTCGTCGCGGGACATTTTCCGAGCTGGAACAAGGTGTTGCGGTGGCCGAGACCTTGATGAAATCAAAGCTGGCAACGCCCGTCGCGATCGCCGAGATGGATCGGATCACCGGCATGACAGCCTGGGTGACGGGCGATCCGGTGGATGGAATCTTCCTGTCATTGCCACTGACGGCCGCTGGCGAATCGGCGGTCCGGAACGGCACATATGCTCCAGGCTCGCCCGATCCAGCGCATCTGTGTGCTGACGGACGGGGGTGTTCGGCATTTTATATCGGTGTCTATGCCGGTGCGAACCGGGATGCGCGCCGGAAGGTGATGACGGCTGCAGCTGTCATGCGGGTTGAGCTATTCAGCGCCTATCCATGCTTTGCGCGCGGCGCCACTGAAGACGGCCGACGCTCGATGGATAGTCTGGGCTTCAAGCCTTTCGAGGGCGGGTTGCCGGATTTGTATGTTCAGGAAGCTCTGGACCAATCGGGGTGGGAAGCCGCATGACAGAGCGTCCAGTCATAGGGGAGCAAGTGCTCTGCCGACGGGTGCCGGAAGGGGCCTTCGAGCGATATTGTGCGCGCCCTGTTCGGACGCTTGAAGATTATCAGAAGATGGCGGCCATCAGGGCGGCGGTCTTCATGTCTGAGCAGGACTGCCCTTATGAGGAAGAATTCGACGGCAATGATCTTTGCGCCACGCATTTCCTTGTGTTCGATGGGACGCAGGCCGTGGGCACATTGCGGATGCGCTGGTTCGCCGGGTTTGCGAAGCTTGAGCGCGTCGTGCTGTTGCGCAGTCAACGCGGCAGGCCTGCGCTGCAGGTGATGCTGGCCGAAGCGTTCGAACTGGCGGCCCGCAAGGGCTATGAGATGATGATCGCCCAGATACAGGCGCGACTCTGGCCTGTCTGGGCACGCACATTCAAGTGCCGAATGGTGCCCGGGCGGCCGCGTTTCTGGTTCTCGGACTATGAATATATCGAGATTGAAATCCCGGTGCCACATCACCCGCAAGCGCTCTCGGCACATGAAGACCCTATGGTCATGATCCGACCGGAAGGGCTGTGGGACAAGCCGGGCGTGCTGGATGCCTCTGTTGGGCGGTCAGGCCAGCCGGATGTCGCCGCCTGACCTAGATCACCTCTGACCATGGCTTGCTGAGCAGGGCGGCGGAATTAATGATGCCCACCATGCAATAGGTCTGGGGGAAGTTGCCCCAGAGTTCGCCCGTTGTGGGGTCGAAGTCTTCGGAGAGAAGACCGACATGGTTGCGGCTCGACAGGACCGACTCGAACATCTCTCGCGCTTCATCGACCCTGCCGACGCGATAGAGCGCGTCGATATGCCAGAACGTGCACGCCGTGAACGCAGTCTTGGGGCGCCCGAAATCGTCCTCTGTCTTGTACCGATAGACGTGATTGCCTTCTCGGAGTGTGCTGTCGATGGCGTCCACTGTTGCGACATAGCGCTCGTCGCTCGCGGGCACAAAACCGATCTCGGCCATCAGCAGAACGGACGCATCGAGCGTTTCCCCGCCGAAAGACGCCGTGAAGGCGCCGACGTCCGGATTCCAGGCCTTCTCCAGGATGGTCTTGTGAATGATGCCGGCGCGTTCCGACCAATAGGTTGCCCTGTCAGGCAGGCCGAGATGCGCGGCGATCTTCGACAAGCGGTCGCACGCCGCCCAGCACATGATGGCCGAGGATGTGTGCACTTCCGCGATCGTGCGGAACTCCCAGATGCCGGCATCAGGCGTATCATGCACGGCGAAGGCGCGTTCGCCCACAGGTTCCAGCTGCCGGAACTCGGCGATGCCGGGCCGCGAAATCAGACGGCTGTCGAAGAAGGATTGCGAGACGCCGAGAACGACCTGGCCATAGACATCGTGCTGGATATGTTCAGCGGCCTGGTTGCCGCGGCGAACCGGGCCGGTATGGCGGAAGCCCGGCAGATGCGTTGCGTGTTCCTCAGTGAGGTCTGATTCAAGGCCGATGCCATAGACGGGCTGGATATGCCCCCCCTTGGATTGGGCCACGATATTGCGGACCCAGCGCATATAATGTTCCAGCGTTCCCATGGCGGACAGGCGGTTCAGCGCCGTGACGGTGAAATAGGCATCCCGGATCCAGCAGAAGCGGTAATCCCAGTTGCGTTCGGATCCCTCATGCTCAGGGATGGATGTCGTGAGCGCGGCCACGATGCCGCCTGTCTCTTCGAACACGCAGAGTTTCAGCGTAATGGCAGCGCGGATGGCCGCCTCCTGCCACTCATAGGGCACAGCGAGGCTGCGCGCCCATTTTGTCCAGTATTGACGGGTGCGCTCTTCCCAGTCGAGCGTGATGACATCGACGGTGTCTGTCAGCGACTCGTCTGCGCCGAGGATGAACGACACGTCCTGCTCCAAGAGGAAACTGGTGCCGGAGAGGACATAGGAAACAGGCGCGTCAGTTGTGACGCGGAAAGCCAGCTCTCCATCATTGAAACGGATATGGTTCACCCCACGCACGGTCGGCAGCTTGCGATCGCCCCAGTCGGTCTCGGGTGTCAGCGTTATGCGGATGCGCGGTGTGCCTGAAACGACGTGGAAACGCCGGACAACAGAAGCGGGCCGGAAGACACGGCCCCGCGTTTCGAAGCGTGGGGCAAAGTCGATGATTTCCATAACTGAGCCGTCTTCGGCTTCAAGACGTGTGCGGAGGATGGCGGTATTGGTATCATAGGATTGCGAGCGCGATACGAGGCCGTCCATCCAGATGTCGAACTGGCCGCCGCCGCCAAGCAGCTTGTTGAAAACCGGCTCACCGTCGAAGCGCGGCAGGCAGAGCCATTGATAGTTTCCAACGGAATTTACGAGGCCCGCAATTGTTCCATTGCCGACCACTCCCAGATCCAGTCCGTTCATGATGATGCAAACTCCCTGAGTAGTGCGTGAACGTCTGCGACAGACGCAAGCCTGTGATGCGCCACTGTTGAGCCTTCGCCGACTTTTACAGCGAATCCGCCTAATGATTGCGCGGCCGAAAAGGCGTCTTCGTCAGTCGTGTCGTCGCCTATCATGACGGGGCGTCGGCCTTGAAATGGGGCGCTCGACATGGCGACCATGAGGCAGGCGCCCTTGTTAGCGGCGCTCGGCTTGGCCTCATAGACCATCTTTCCATGCTGAACCGAATAGTCAGCGAACGGCGCGATTGCGGCCTTGAGTGAATGTCCGAGCTCCTCCTCAACGTCAGGCGCAGCCCGGTAGTGGATGGCGAGGACAGGCCCCTTGGGTTCAAGCTGGACGCCAGGATGCCGTGTCGCGAGCGTTTGCAGCGCCGCGACAAGATCCGCCGGTGCAGCCGCAATTGTGCCAGCGGGTATCTCGTTAGGGGCAGCGCGACGCAGGCCGTGATTGCCGAAGCGCCACAATCCCGAAGGAACACGCTTGGAGAGATCGTCGAGATCACGTCCGGAGAGCACTGCGAGCGCTCCGCCCACGCGTTCAGCACACGCGACGAGCACGTCTTCCATTCCGGCAACAAGGCTGACGGTGTCTGCGTTATCCTGCAGACCGGCCAGTGTGCCATCGAAATCAAGGAACAAGGCATCGTCAGACGCCAGCGCAATGTCTCTGTCGGGTGTTACAGCCATACGCTGCACTAGTCGGCAGGTCCGGATGTGTCAAACGCAGCCAGAAAGTGGTCTCGCCACCAGTTGATATCCTGCTCGCATATGCCTCGATAAAGGGCACGCCAGCGCCTTTGGCGCTCATCCAGTGGCATCTGGAGTGCTTCCCTGACGGCCTCGGCCACTGCGTCGCGGTCATGCGGATTGATAATCAAGGCTTCAGTCATTTGTTGGGCGGCGCCAGCAAATTGAGAGAGCACGAGAACGCCCGGATTATCGGGATCCTGTGCGGCAATATATTCTTTTGCAACCAGGTTCATTCCGTCCTGCAAAGGAGTTACCAGCCCGACCCGCGCCAGGCGGTAAAGGCCCGCCAGCTCTTCGCGGTCATATCCGCGCGCAAGGTAGCGGATCGGTATCCAGTCGAGATCGCCATAATCGCCATTGATGCGGCCAGACAGCTCATCGAGTTGCTGTCGCAACTGGGCGTATTCCTCGACGACGGAGCGGGAGGGCGGTGCGATCTGCGTGAATGAGATATTGCCGTGTAGTTCGGGATACTTGTCGAACAGGGTCGCCATGCCTTCAAAGCGCTGGGGCAGGCCTTTGGAATAGTCCATCCGGTCAACGCCGATGACGAGATTGCGATTGCCGAGGAAGCGTGAGAGGCGGCCGGAGGCGATTTCAGCGACTTCACTCGTTGCACTCACGCTGAAGCCTTCCGCGTCGATGCCGATCGGGCACAGCCTCATCGTAAGGACATGGTCGCCGATGCGGTAGCGCTCATCATCTATTTTTTCAGCGCCCATCTCTTCATGCAGGTATCGCCCGAGGTTGGCGCAATCGTGCGGGCTTTGAAGGCCAACGACATCAAAGGCGCAGATGCCTTCTGCCAGAGTCATGTGGTTGGGGATCGATCGGAACACTTCCGGCGCCGGAAACGGGATATGCAGGAAGAATCCGGTACGCCGCTTACAACCGGCATCCTTCAGGTGCCGGGCCAGGAGGAAAAAGTGGTAATCCTGGACCCAGACAATGTCCGTCTCGCTCGTCTGGGCCTCAACCGCCTCGGCAAAACGCCGATTGATGGATTCATAGGCCGCAAAATATTCACTGTCGAAGACTGCGAGGTCGAGCCGGTTGTGCATGACAGGCCACAGGACGCTGTTGGCGTAGCCAAGGTAGAAGCCCTCATACTCGGCTTTTGACATGTCAACGAGGGCGAAGGAGACGCCATCTTCCTCAACGAGCTGTACCCGGCGGCGCGGGACGTCGAAAATCTTGCCGCTCCAGCCGATCCATAGGCCGCCCGATTCGGCCAGCGTATCCCAAAGGGCGACGGCAAGGCCGCCCGCGCGGGTTTGGCTGCCATAGGCCGTGCGATTGGATACGGCGACAAGGCGAGGTGGTGATGGTTGCTTCAAGTCTGTCATGTGAACCCGTTCATGTTACCCGTGACGTGTGACAAAGGTTCCGGCGATCAGAAGAAATACGAGATTATCCGCAAGTTGCACGGATCGGAGGCGGTCTGCGACCTTGTGGAGATGGCTTGGGCGATATCGGCTGCATCAGAGAGAATCGTTAGCGCTTCAGCGTGAAGCGCATACGCGGATTCAGTCTTTCTATAGGGGTTCGGCTGGCGAGGCCGTTCTAAAATGGTGCCCGGGGGCGGAATCGAACCACCGACACGCGGATTTTCAATCCGCTGCTCTACCCCTGAGCTACCCGGGCGGGCCAGCAGGGAAGGCGGGTTCTAACCAAGGCGGGCACGCTTGTCCATCGTGTTTTCAGTCATCATCTGTGATGTCGTCAGATGGAGAGGTATCGCGGGGGTTTTCCTCGAGTTCTGCTGGCGCTCCGGGGATCGTATAGCCACCCTTCAACCATTGCCCGAGATCGATATCGGCGCAGCGTTTGGAGCAAAAGGGCCTGTATTCCGGCGAAACCGGCTTCTTGTTGCACTGTGCGCATTTGGGCGTGCGCTTTTCGGGGGCGATGGGCTTGCTCATGTCTGGAATATGTCCGGTTTGGAATGGTCGTGCGGTAGAACGGTCAGGCGGGCCCCATAGGTTTCATCGAGTTGCCCCTGAAGGTCGAGTCGGCTGGCTGTCATCCAGTCAAAGGCGCGGCGTGGCAGTGCGAGTGTCAGGCGCGCCATCGGTTGTGATCTCGCTTCGCGCTGGAGTTGGCGCAGGCTCTCCAGGCAGAGCGTCTCATCTGTCGGCTCGCCGTCTGACCGTACCAGCCGATCGCCCAGCGGGGCGGCGCCCCAGGCGACAGACGCTTCCATGAGGCCAAAAGCGGAAGGCGCCAATGCGCGCACGTTGCGATGAGACAGGGCCTTGAAAGCGGACAGGAACGCATCGCGGACCTTGATGCCGCTCTCGCGATTGATAGGGGAGAGGCAATCCAGAACCATGGCGCCGCCGAGATTGCGCAAGCTGGCCTGACGGGCGAGTTCCTGCGCTGCCTCACTGTTGATGCGCAGCGCTCGCGCCGAAGCGCGCCCAGGATCATTGCGGCCGGACGTGTCCAGATCGACAGCAACGAGGGCATTTGTCGGCTGGATATGCAGTGTGCCCCCGCCCGGTAGCGTCACCGAGCCGGACAAGGCCTCATTCCATGCGGCGGTCATTATTGCGTCGCCAATGGAAACGTCCTCGACTGATCGAGAACCCGCGCCGGGCAGTGCCTTGCGCCAGCGCGCGTCGCGATCTTGATTCGGGGTGGCGGCAGTTGAAGCCTTCTGAACCCGGGCAAGTTTGTCGCGACGTGCTTCAGCGACGACTTCAACGCGCAGGCTTTGGCCTTCCGTCATCCCATGGCCTTCATCAAGCCGGATGAAGGCATTGTCGCCCGATGGCAGTTCCACGAAACCGCCCCCCTGCCGTGGATGGACGGCCCGCAGGCGGCCGTCGAACACGTCGCCGAGGTAGGCGCGGGTCTCCCGGTCACTCCATCGCTCGAGATGCAGCGCTACGGGACGTCCCGACGTGTCGAGGGCCAGCCAGCGTGTCTCGCCGATTGCCGTTTCGCGCAGGATGCGGGCAATCGGCATCAACTAGCGCAGCGCGGCAATCAGGGAAGCGGTGACGGGGTCATCCGCGGATGCGTCGCCTGTAAGCGCAGGTTTCAGGCGACCCGCCATGGTCTTGCCGCGCTCGACCCCCCACTGGTCAAACGAGTTGAGGCCCCAGAGCTTGCCGGCAAAATAGGTGCGGTGCTCGTACATGGCGACGAGCGCGCCGAACGCTTCGGGCCCGAATGCAGAATGGGTCATGAATGTCGATGCGCGCCCGCCTGCATGGACCTTCTGCCTTGCGACGGCGTCTGTCAGACCGGGTTCTTCCTTCTTGACCTCTTCAAGCGAACGGCCGTTGGCCAGTACCTCCGCCTGAGCCAGAGCGTGGGCCGTCAGCGCCGCAAGACCGGCTGAGTCGCGACCTGCGTCGGGTGCGAGAATGAACTCGCATGGCACGGCCTGAGACCCCTGATGGAGCCATTGGTGGTAGGAGTGCTGGCCGACCGACCCTTCGCCACCCCAGAGTGCCGGAGCAGTCGCCACCGCGATGGCCTCGCCGTCCGGACCGACGCTCTTGCCGTTCGATTCCATTTCGAGCTGCTGCAGGTAGATCGGCAGCATGCGCAGCCGGTTGGCATAGGCGAGGACGACCCGCATCTTGTCGCCCAGGATCGACGTGTTCCAGTAGTCCAGAAGCGCGAGGCGCATCGGCATGTTTTTCGCCAGCGGCGTGTCACGTGTGTGGGCATCCATAGCGGCGGCGCCGGCAAGAATTCGCTCGAACACATCGGCGCCGAGATAGATCATGCAGGCAAGCGAAGCGGCGGACCAAAGCGAGAAACGCCCGCCAACGGATAGGGGCATATCGAAGACATGCGCATCACGGCCATTCAGCCAGGCCTTGGCTTTTTCCGGAGCAGCGGTGACCAGTCCGAGATGCTGCGCGGCTTCATCGCCAAGGGCGCGCTCGAGCCACTTGCGGGCGCGTTCGAGATTGTAGAGCGTCTCTTCAGTGCCGAATGATTTGGAGACGCCGATGACAAGCGTGGACTTAGGATCAAGCCCGGTCAGGGCGCGGTCCAGATCCAGCGGGTCAACGTTGGCGCAGAAACGAAGGTCGATGCCTGCTGGCGCCAGGTCCTCGAAGGCGTCGGCGATCAGGCGTGGTCCAAAGTCCGAACCGCCAATGCCGATATGGACCACTGAGGTGAATGGCGCGCCGCCTGACGTTGTGACCTTTCCGGAACGCAGGTCGCTGGCGAATTGCAAGGCTGGCTGAATGCTTTGGCGTACCGTTTCGGCTTCGCCTTCAAGCGGTGAACCGGCGCGCAGGGCCCAGTGCAGTGCGGGGCGCCCTTCCGATGGGTTCACGATGGCCCCACTGAAGAGGTCGGACGCTGCGGTTTCGAGGGCATGAGTCTCGCCGAACGCCAGCAAGGCTGCTTCCGATTCCGGATCGAGATATTGCCGCGCCATGTCGATGCGCCAGCCCGCAGCGGTCAGCGTTGCTTTGCCTGCGCGACTTGCCGCGATGGCACCAAGGGAGCGATTGCGCACGCGGTCGCGATGAGCAGACAGGTCAATATCCATGTTGGGGCCCTTAGTGGCGAGGTTGACCTTTGGCATATCCGGCCTTGGGGCAGGTAGGCAAGTCGCGCCCATCTTGGCAGCCAGGATACAATTGCCCGCTTGAAACCCACGTCACACATCGGTATGAGGCGCGTTTAACGGGCAGTCTGGCTGCCAAATCAATATGAAACCCTGTCCGGCGGGCCGGACGACAGACACCTAAGGAGAGGCCCGATGGGCAAGGCAAAGTTTGAACGCAACAAGCC
>TARA_R110002020_G_scaffold325837_1_pt1 | contig 125266 bp, 127 predicted proteins | sample TARA_R110002020 | Tara Oceans TARA_R110002020 (sample SAMEA4396489) | marine metagenome | biome: Westerlies Biome; feature: [MES] marine water layer (ENVO:01000295) within the mesopelagic zone...; material: water (ENVO:00002006), including particulate matter (ENVO:01000060)...
AAATTGTGAGATAGCCACACCCTTCACGGGGTGTGGCTATTTTGCTTTAACGGCCCAACCCTGAAATGCATGCACGCGAGATCAGCCTCGCGACCGTTCAGAGTTACAACGCTCGTAGCCCAGAGCGTTGTTGTTGCTGCTGCGTGCTGCGTGAGCGAAAGCGGCCTAGAGGTCAGTACCTAGCTCCGGGGCATCCTTGATCAGCGCACGCAACAAGCCCGGGGTCATCCTCAGCGCACCTGAGCGATCGACCGTGATGACATCCACATCCCAACGCGAAGTCACATCATCGAGTGCGTCGTCGCTGCCGGCCACAATTGCGGTCGCCAACACATCCGCTGTCACGATGTCATTCGCGACAACACTCACTTGAACGAACTGCGTCGGCGCTATGCTGCCCGCGCGCCATATGTGGTCACCACGTTCCGCGCTGCCCGAAGTCGCGATGGCCCGCCGCGGGTGCCGCAACTCCAGAGAACACAGCAGCTCCGTAGGGGAGAGCGGCTCGATGATTCCCGCACGAACTAACCGTGGGGCGCGCGGCGTGGCCGATGCAGAATCGAGAGTGGCATCGCCGGTGGGGGAGACGAGAAGGTCGCCACCGACGTTGATACTCCACTCCGGGCATCCGGCCTCCGTGAGGTGAGCGCCGGCCTGCTCGATTGCTTCTGCCTTGACGATGCCATTGAGATCGATCGTGCCGTCAGGGCGGTGGGGACTGAAGTTGCCACCGGTAGTCGACCGCCACTCGAGAGCGCGCGAGTACGACGCGAGGAGGATTGTGCTTGCCGAAGACAGCGAGAGGCGTCCGTCAGCAATCCTGCTGAGTTCCGAGTCGGGCTGGTACAGACTGAAGCGGTCATCGATGGCTCGAAAGCCGAGTTCCAGCTCCGGCAGTTCCGAAGCCCACGCATCGGGTACGTCGATTGAGGCCATCGTTCCCATCGTCGAGAACACATGCCGCATTACGCACCCGCTTGATCGAGCGCTGACTGCAGTGAAGTTAGGTAGGCCTGAGTTGTGTAGGTCGCGCCGCTCACATTCGAGACGTGAGCCGACTGGGAAGAGAGTACTTCACTGCGCAGAATTGGCGCCGCATGGTTGCTGATCTGCACCGAACGGCCATCCTGATCAGTCAGCCGCAGCGGCGTGACATCGCTGATGCTGCCCGACGCGATCGTCACCGCAACCTGCACGTTGCCGAATCGAGTGCGAACGCTCGATCCGGTGTAGGTGCCGTCGGCGGGGCCCGAGGAGGTGGCGGTCTGAGCAGGGGTGCCCTGTGACGGCGTACTTGACCCACCAGCGTTGCCGCTTGTCGTGCTGCCGCTAGACGTGGGTCCGGCGGTGCCGTTGGTCGCGCCATTTACGGGCAGCGAGATCGATGTGCCGTCGCTCGTCGTGACGTTGACGCCCGCCTGGTAGCCGACGACGAGCACACTCACCGATGCGAGAATGCTGCCTAAGATCGCTCGTGTTCTCACCAGTCGAACCTTTCTGCGTGAATTTGGTGGGGGTGGATGCCGGAAGCTCGCACTTCAGCTTCGACGAGGTCAAGCCATGCTGTCGGACCGCACAGGAAAACGTCGGAGTCGGCGAGGTCAGGGAAAGCGCTCTGAAGGGTGACGCCGCGCTCATAGTCGGCTGAGGTCATCCAGCTATCAACGCCTCGCGGACGGTGACCAACCATGGAATAGCAGTGTGCGCCCTTGGCCTCGGCAATGGCCCGAATCTCGTCCCAGTGATAGGTCTCGTCCGGCGTGCTGGCCCGCAAAAGGATGGTCGCTTCGCCGGGAGCGAAGGACGAGTGCTCGAGTAGTGCACGCACCGGCGTCACACCGATGCCTGCCGCGATAATGGCAAGCTTCGGCGATGTGCGTGCCGCTTCAGAGAACAGCCCATAGGGGCCTTCGATGCTGACGCGAGTGCCCACCGGAAGCGTCGTCAACTGCGCGCTCCCTTCACCCAAGTTGCGTACCGTAATGCGAGCCGTGCTTTCGGTCGGCATTGCGGAGAGCGAGATGGGATGCGAATGCCACCAGGTGCGGGGCGTCCAGAACCGCCAAATGAAGAACTGTCCACCGGATGCTCCGAGAGAGCGCAGATCGTTGCCGGCGAGTTGGATCGTGGTGACGCCCGGCGCAATTTCGGTAACCGCTGCCACGCGCATCCGGTGTCGGAGGCTCGACACGAGAGGCTCGACGAAGCGGAAAGTGATGATGCTGCCGAGGGCGATTACGTAGAGTGCTATCCAGTAGACGCGCTGGGCGGTGCCCTCGGCGAGCACGCCGCCGACACTCAACTGGTGCGGAAGCGCAAACGCCACCGAAACGTAGCTGAGCAAGTGGATGAGGTGCCATCCCTCGTAGCTGAAGCGACGACGCACGGCGACGAGTGACGACACCACCACCGCGATCAAGAGGCCCAGGCCGATGAACGCGAGAGGCATGTCGGGAAGAGCAAGCATGGGGCCGATTTCGGCAATCGGGTTGATCCCCGACGCCATCCCATAACCGATCAGCAAGACAGCGCCATGCCCGAGCAGAAGATACAGGGCAGGTTTGCCGAGGGAACGGTGAACAGCGATAGCGCGGTCGTGACCGATAGTGCGATCGATGAGGGGAATTCTGGCTGCCAGTACGAGCATCACGAGAATGAAGTCGGTGCCAATGAGTCCGGCGATGATGCCAACGCTCGTGACGGCATCCGAGAGCGTGGAGAACTGGCCGATGCCTCCCGAGGCGAGGAAAAGTGCTGCCGCGGTGGCACCCGACGCCCACAACGCGATGACCATGAGATCGGAGCGGCGGGCGCGCCGAGCAAAAGTACGTTGGTACTCGCGGGCGGCCGAGAGGCGGTTGCGCGCCGCGTTCCGATCGTTCTGAGGTGTTGCTCGAGGGTGAGCCTGAATGGTCATGAGTTAACAGTGCTCGGGCTAGCTATCGAAAGGCTAAGAGAAAGTGCCCTTTTGCGTGAGGAAACTCACATGTTCGGAAAAAGAACTGTGGCTCGAAGCCCGTTTGGTGCATTCTCGACCGTCGCCGAGCCGCCAGCGGCGCTCGCAATCGCATTCACTAGCGCAAGCCCCAACCCGCTGCCGCCCGTCGATTCGGTGCGGGAACTATCGGGGCGCGAGAAGCGATCAAACGCGATCGGGATGAACTCCTCGGGCATCCCCGGTCCGCTGTCGATGACTTCCAAGCGCAACGACGACTCATCCTGAACGAGCGACGCCACCACCTCGCCCTCAGCCGAGATCGCAGCGAGTGCGTTGGCCAGCAGATTGTCGACGACCCGGCCGAACGACTGCGCCGCAACCGCATACTCCGTCGTCTCCTGAGCAACGTCCACTGTGAAATCCACGCGTGCCGACCGGGACATCCCCACCAGCCGAGCGCGATCAATGCACCCCATAAACTCATCGACGAGCACTCCGGCACTAGCCGAACCCCTGCTCACCTCGTTCTCCATACGACTCAACTCCAGCAAGTTGGTCGCCAAAGAACTCAGACGATCCACGGATGCCTCAGCCGACGTCACTTGGGCGGCGAGAGCCTCCGCATTGCCGAAGTCGCCGTGCGCTAGTTCGAGCTGGGTTTTGAGTGCCGCCAGCGGCGTGCGCAACTCGTGAGCGGCATCCGAGACCATCTGTTTTTCACGATCGGTCGATGCCCGAATTCGACTCAGAAAGTCGTTGAGGGTGGTGGCGAGGGCGGAAAGCTCGTCGCGCGCGGCACCGACCGGAAGCGCGGCACTCGTGTCGCCGCTGAGCTGTTCGGCTTGGCGACGCATCGCGTTGACTGGCCGCAGAGCTGCGCTGGCGAGAGCCCACGATGCGATGCCGAAGCCCAGCAGCAGTGCGATGCCCGCGATGATGAGAATGCGGTCGAGGCCGCGCAGAGCAAGTTCGCTCGATGACGTGCTGCGCGCTGCAAACAACTCCCACGTGCCCTCTGCCGTTGACACTGTTTGGCTCGCGACAATGTATGAGCGTTCATCGTCGTGATCGCCGTGGTCATCCTTCAGCACGAATGTCTCGTCGGTGGTGGTTGCGCGTTCGATTGCCTCTGTGATGTCCCGCGGCAGCGTGTTTACCTGCACGTCGCCAGCGGGATCGGTGATGTACACGAGCACCCCTGTGCCGGGATCATCCACTGCTTCATCAGGGTTTGCCTTGATGTCGGTAACAAAAGAAGTGAGGTCGCTCGCGGCGAGTGAACTATCCGCGTCGGCCAAGATGTTTTGCACGGCCACACGAACGACGACAAGAGCGAGCAGCAACAGTATCGTGGCTGCCGCGACACTGCCGAGAGTGATGCGTGCGCGGATAGAGAGGCGGGAGAACATCACTCCACCACCGTGAGGGAGTAGCCGACACCGCGCACCGTGCTGATGCTGACGCCCGCCGCCGCGGGGTCGAGCTTGCGGCGAAGGTAACTGACGTACTGATCAACCACTGTTGCATCGATATGGGCGGTCGTGCCCCAGACTTCGCCGAGGATTTCGGCGCGAGTCAGAGTCTCGCCGGGGCGGGAGCTGAGCATCCAGAGCACAGCAAATTCTTTTGAACTCATAGGAAGTGCCGTGCCGCCGGATGTCGCCCGCACGGTCGCACCATCGAGAACGAGGTTGCCAATTTTGCAGCTGGCCTTCGCGGTGGACGAGTCGCGGCGAACGAGGGCGCGGATGCGTGCGGCGAACTCGGCGAAGGCAAATGGTTTGGTGAGGTAGTCATCGGCTCCGGAGTCGAGGCCGAGTACACGATCTTCGACAGCGTCGCGCGCGGTGAGCAGCAGCACAGGCAGAGGATTGCCGTGCTCGCGCAAGTGGCGACAGATCTCGAATCCCGACATTTCGGGCAGCATGACGTCGATGGCCGCGGCGGAGTAGTCGTCGCTCGCGGCGGCAATGAGCGCATCCATACCGTTGGTGACGAGCGTGACGGCGTAGCCATCATCTTCGAGCCCGTGTTGAACGAGAGCGCCCATGGCGGCATCATCTTCCACCACCAAGATCTTCGTCATGAGTGTCAGACTACGCCGCAGAGCGGTCGCTCTGATCGGCGGAGGCGAAGTGGCACCGGTGCGTCGGCAGACCGACGGGCTAGCTGCAGGCGCTTCGTAGTGCCGCAACCGCATGAAGAGGTGGCTGCGCAGCAGATAAACAGGGACAATGGATGGAGATAGCTCACTTTTTTGAAAGGGACATACATGGATATCTTCGCCACCGGCGGGCTCGTGCTCATTATCGGAATCGGGGTGGTTGTCCTTGTTGTACTTTTCCTCGTTATGCTGCTGATCGCTCGCGCCTGGTTCAAGGTCGCTCGCGCTGACGAGGCGCTCGTCGTTTCGGGACGCTCGCAGAAGGATGGCGCAGGCAATGACTCAGCAGTCACTGTCATCGTCAATGGCAAGGCGCTCGTTAACCCGATCACGCAACGCCACGAGACGATCTCGCTGCGTTCGCGCCAGGTTTCGATGACGGCGGAAGCCCAGTCGGCCGACAACGTGACCCTTCAGGTTGAAGCTGTCGCGATCGTGAAGATTGGCTCAGACCCGATGCTCGTTCGTCGCGCGGCCGAGCGTTTCGCCTCGCAAGACAAGGCCATTGAGCAGTTCACGACCGAACAGCTCGAAGGTGCTCTTCGTGGTGTTGTCGCAACCCTGTCGGTTGTTGAGCTCATGCGTGAGCGCAAGAAGTTCTCTGACCAGATCGCAACGGATGTTTCAACTGAGCTTGCTGAGCAGGGCCTCATTCTCGACTCGTTCCAGATCAAGGGCATCGGCGACAAGGTTGGTTACATCCAGTCGCTCGGAACCCCGCAGATTGAGTCGAAGCGTCGCGAAGCTGAGTTGGCAACCGCCGACGCAAACCGCGAAATCTCCAAGCGCAACATCACTGTTGCCGAAGCAAACCTGATCGAGCAGACTGCTCTCGACAAGAACACTGCAGACTCCAAGGCCGAGGTCGGTAAAGCTAACGCTGAAGCCGAGCAGGCCGAAGCGCTCGCCCGTGCCCGCGCAGAACAGGGCGTTCTGCAGCAGCGTGCCGAAAACCGTCAGGCTGAGCTTGATGCTGACGTGAAGCGTCTCGCTGATGCCAACCTGTACAAGGCGCAAAAGGATGCCGACTCTGACGCTTACCGTCTCGTCAAGGGTGCAGAAGCTCAAGCCCAGATCGCCGCCGTCGAAGCAGAAGCTGTTCGTGTTCGTGCAGCAGCTGACGCGGATGCCACCCGCCTTGCCGGTGAAGCAAAGGCTGCCAGCATCGAAGCAGAAGCCGCGGCTCTCGCTAAGCACCAAGATGCTCTTCTCGCCCAGCGTGCGCTCGAGGCGCTCCCGCAGGTTATGGAGCAGTGGGCCAAGGGTTACGGCCAGATCGGTTCTGTTACCGTCATCGGCGGCAGCGGGGCAAGCGGTGGAGACACCGTCGGCACCGAGAGCGCTGTTGCGCTTCGCGGCACGTTCGAGTCGATCAAGGCTGCCACCGGACTTGACTTGGCGTCGATCATCCAGGGCCGCACTGTTGGTCAGGCCGTAGGAGAAGCTGCTCGCGGAGAGTCAGGCGACAGCACTCTGGCGGCCACGCTCGCTCAGGCAGCGAACACGGTCGCGGAGCCAGCTCCGGCTTCGGCCCCGGCTGCTACCGAGGCTGACGCCGCCGAGTAGCGTTCGCGCTCTTTAGTCACGAGGCTATGGCCGGGCATCCGTACGGATGCCCGGCCATAGCTTTTTCTCGTGTGTGGGTGCGCGCTTCAGCACGCAGCGAACGAAAGTTAGTTGTCGTCGCCGACGAGTTCTGAGCCCTCGGGATATACGTCGAGCTGGGGTTTGCGAGCGAGGAAGATGATGCTCGCGACAAGCCCGCCCCAGACGAGCACGGCGGCGATGATGAAGAATGTGATGGCGATGCCGCTCATTTCTTGAGCTCCTTCAGTGCTGTGGTGCTGGGCCAGGGGGTGAAATCGTCGGGGTCGTGCTTCCAGCGCAGGACGGTCATGGTGATCGCGCCGATCACAATCACTGCGATGGTTCCCCAGCCGGCGACAGCGAGATACCAGAGCGGGTAGCCCTCGTAGCCTTCGGTCACGAGTACGATGATGCGTTGGATGAGCATGTAGAGCAGCACGGCCGGAGCAAGAATTCCGACGAGAAGCTGCCAGACGCGGCCGACCTTAAAGGTGGAGACGGCGTTGAGGTGGCCCGCCAACTCTGGTCCCTTGCGGAACACCCAAATCACCAGAATGGTGGCCGCAATTGCCGCGGCGACGATTCCGATGTTGTTGGCCCACTGGTCGACAGTATCGAGGGCGATGAGGCCGGTCGTCGTCGAGAACAGGAGTACCGAAACGATCGCCAGCGCAGAACCCACTCGAATGGAGGCTTGGCGGGCCGTAATGCCGAACTTGTCTTGGAACGCGGATGACACGACCTGCAGTACCGATAGCAGTGACGTGAATCCGGCCATGACGAGCGAGCCGAAGAACAGTGCACCGAAGAGGGGGCCACCCGGCATTTGCGAGACGATCGCCGGGAAGGTGATGAACGAAAGCCCCACCCCCGTGAGCCCCTCGAGTTCGTCGATCCCGACACCCTGCTGGAAGGCGAAGAAGCCGAGGGTCGCGAAGACTCCGATGCCGGCAATGATCTCGAACGAGGAGTTCGCGAAGGCAACAACGAGCGCCGGTGCAGTGACGTTCGCTTTGCGGCTGCGGTACGAGGAGTAGGTGATCATGATGCCGAAGGCGATGGACAGCGAGAAGAAGATCTGGCTGTAGGCCGCGATCCAGACATTGGGGTTGCTGAGCGCGGAGAAGTCAGGAGTGAAGAGAGCATCCAGACCGGTCATCGCGCCGTCGAGGAAGAGGGCGCGAACCACAAGGATGAGGAAGGCGACGACGAGCAACGGCAAGAAGATCACGTTCGCGCGCTGCACGCCCTTGGCAATACCCGAGCCGAGAACCGCAAGCACGGCAACCCATACGAGCACGAGAGGAATGAGTACGGCAGGCACGAACTGAGAGCTGAAGCCGGGATCTGAGGTTTGCAGGAACTCCGTGATGAAGAATCCCTGAGTGTCATCACCCCAGCGCAGATCGAAGCTAAAGGTGAAGTAGCTGGCTGCCCACGCGACAACGGCGGCGTAGTAGATGGCGATGACAATGCAGATCCAGACCTGAAACCAGCCAAGCGATTCGAGCCACTTGCCTGCCTTGCCGCCGAGACGACGGAACGCAGTCGGGGCTGAACCGCGAAAGCGGTGCCCAATCGCATAGTCGAGAAACAGAATCGGGATTCCGGCCGTGACCAAAGCGATCAGGTACGGAATCAGGAATGCCCCGCCACCGTTCTCGTAGGCGACACCCGGAAAGCGCCAAATGTTGCCGAGACCCACGGCGGAGCCGATAGCCGACAGGATGAACCCGAGCTGCCCACTCCACTGTTCGCGGGGCCGCGAGGCTACCGTTGTTGATGAGGGAGATCCTTGTTGCGCTGACACCGTCGCTCCTCTGCGTGATGGCCACCTGAGTGGCCGGCGCTGGGGCCGCCCCGAAATTGCGGCCCACTACCCCCGAAAGGGTGTTCTCACGTTAACACTTGGGTGCAGCTCGTTGCGACATGTGACAGTGATTGTTCTCGCTCAACCCCTCAAGTGCAGAGGTGTGACGCGAGGGACCGAACAGTAACGAATGACGCTAGAGCGCAGTGACGAGGCCGCCAAAGGGGAGTGCGACGCCGAGAATTTTTTCGGCCGCGCGGTGACCGGAGCGTAGTGCCGCGGTGACGGTGGCAGGGTCATCCGTCCACGTTGCTTCGCCCGCAAAGTGCAGCACATTCTCGACCGGGGTGGCCAGAAGGTCGTGATCTTCGGGCATCGAGCCCGGGGTCATATACGCGTACGAGCCGTGAGAGTAGGGGTCGTCTTGCCAGCGCGTCACGAGCACGTCGTCGGGCTGCTCGACACGATCGCCGTACAGCCCGCGCAATGCATCGAGCACGGATGCGGCGATCTCATCGTCGCTCCATGTGCGAGTTTCGAGCGCGCTCGGCCCCGCCGCGAACGTGAGTAGCCGAGGAACGCCATGAAGGTCGGTGAGGTCGTACCAGGAATGCCACCACTTTCCGGCCCCGCCCTGCTGGCGAATCGCGTAGACGTTCTCATCCCAGAAGCGCGTGGGGAAACGGAGGAAGACCTTCTCGAAGTTATTCATCTCGAAACCGTCAATGGCCTGCGTGAGCCACTCGGGCAGGGCCGGCTCGAACGCGAGATCGCCGCTCGTGAGCACCCCAATCGGCACGGTCACGATAACGCGGTCCGCGGAGAATTCGCCCTGCGCGGTGGCGACCGTTGCGCCCTGCTTCGACCAACGGATGCCGGTCACGACGTGCTCGAGACGCACGTCAAGCCCCGCCGCCAAGTTCGTCGCCAACTGATCGAAGCCGTCGGGAAACACCACCTCATCACCATCAACGGAATCGTCGTCGAGGCCGTGCGCATCGAGGCCGCCAGCGTGCACGCCGTACTGCTCCTCGGAGCGGTGCAGCACGAACTCCCGCACGCGCTCCGCCCGATCGGGGTTCCAGCCGAGGGCGGAAAGCGCGGCATCGATCGCCTGCTCATAGGTTGTGCCGCGAGTGGAAGCCTGCACCGCGGTCGCAAGGTGCATGTCGAAAGTGTGTACGTCATCCGCGAACTGGGCGACAGCCTCGTCGCTGAGGCGCTCGCCGGTGGGGCTGTAATAGGCGATAGGCCGACCGGTGGGTTGGTAGCTGCCGACGGTGAACTCGACGGTGCGCATGCCGAAGCCATTGACGACCTCGGTGAGGGGGTTGTCGTCGATGCCGTGAATCCAGGATGCTCCGCGGTCGGTGGCGACGTCGCCGGAGCGTTCGGTGAAGGTGCGGCCACCCGTGCGGTCGCGGGCCTCGAGCACGAGCACGCGCTGGCCAGATTGGGCAAGAAAGCGTGCCGCCGTGAGCCCGGAGACTCCGGCGCCGACGACGATTGTGTCGAACGTTGTCGCGGCGGGGTCGACGGTGGGCGCGCTCTCGAAGTCGGTCATGGGGTCAGAGTAGCAATGCAGTGCCGTGCGAGCCCGAGCGGAACAGACGACAGGCGGAAAAATTCGAGAGTTTTATCGCTTGCTCAGAATCCGGAAAAACTACGCCCGGACGTAGTTTCTAAAATAGGCAGCCCCAACATAGGATCGGACTATGACAACGGGGCCGAAAATGGGGCGCGGCAGGCGCGTGCGAACGTCCATGATCGTTGCCGCGACATCCGCTGTAATGCTTGTGCTGGCTGGCTGCACGGCCGCTCCGGATGCAGGCGCGACCGTTGCCCCGAATGACACTCGTCCCGTGGTGCTCACGACCTTCACGGTGCTCGCCGATATCGCCGAGAACGTGGCCGGCGACAACCTGCGGGTGGAGTCCATCACCAAGGTGGGTGCGGAGATTCACGGCTACGAGCCCACGCCCGGCGACATCGCCAAGGCGGCCGAAGCTGACCTGATTCTCGACAACGGGCTCAACCTTGAGGCGTGGTTCGCGCAGTTCGTGGACGGTCTCGATGTGCCGCATGTCGTTGTGTCTGATGGCGTCGACGTGATCACCATTGCGGAGGATGCCTACGAGGGGCTGCCCAATCCGCACGCCTGGATGAGCCCGCTCAATGCGCAGATTTACGTCGACAATATGGCGGCCGCGTTCTCTGAGCTCGACCCGGATAACGCCACCGACTACGCCGCCAACGCTGAGGCCTACAAAGCCGAGCTCCAGCTCGTGCACGACGAACTCAGCACCGAATTGGCCGAACTTCCGTCAACGCAACGCGCGCTCGTGACGTGCGAGGGCGCCTTCTCGTACCTCGCCCGCGATGCTGGCCTCAGTGAACGCTACTTGTGGGCGGTCAACGCTGAGCAGCAGTCGACGCCCCGCCAGATCGCGTCCGTCATCGAGTTCGTGCGTGACAACGAGGTGCCTGCCGTGTTCTGCGAATCTACTGTCTCCGACCGCTCGATGCAGCAGGTTGTTGAGGCCAGTGACGCGACCTTCGGCGGCACGCTCTATGTTGATTCGCTGTCCGAAGCGGATGGCCCGGTTCCGACCTATCTTGAGCTGCTGCGTCATGACGCCGAACTCATCATTGCCGGGCTCACGGGAGACGCATCATGAGTGTGCCCGCGATTGAGGTGCGCAATGTCAGCGTTCACTATGGCGATGTTCTTGCTCTCGACAACGTCAGTCTGAGCCTGGCGCCCGATCGCATATATGGCCTGATCGGCATGAACGGTTCGGGCAAGTCCACACTCTTCAAAACGATTACCGGGATGCTGCGCTCCGACCACGGAACAGTCACGTTGGCAGGTCGGCAGCCTGCACTCGCGCGCAAGGCCGGAGGGGTTGGCTATGTTCCGCAGAGCGAAGAGGTGGACTGGGCGTTCCCGATTTCGGTGCGCGATGTCGTGATGATGGGCCGCTACGGGCACATGGGGTTGTCGCGTCGTCCGCGCGCAGCAGACCGTGCCGCCGTTGAGGAGGCGCTCGCCCGTGTCGAGCTGACTGACCTGGCCGATCGCCAAATCGGCCAACTCTCCGGCGGGCAGAAGAAGCGCGCGTTTGTAGCGCGCGGCATCGCCCAGGGCGCGACGATCCTGTTGCTCGATGAGCCCTTCGCGGGAGTCGATAAGCGCTCCGAGCGCACGATCACGACACTGTTGCGCGAACTTGCCGCCGAAGGCGCAACGGTTCTCGTGTCGACTCACGACCTCAACGCGCTGCCGAAACTCGCCGACGAAGCAATCTTGCTGATGCGCACGGTGCTGTTGCAGTCGACCCCCGCGGAGGTCTTGAAACCCGAGAACCTTGCTCGCGCTTTCGGCCTCGATGTCACGGCGGGAGACACGGAATGACCCCTCTCGACTTCCTGCTCGAACCGCTGAGTTATGACTTCATGGTGCGGGCTCTCGCGACGAGCGTGACCGCTGCGATTGTGTGCGCCGTGCTGTCGTGTTGGCTCGTGTTGATCGGCTGGTCGCTCATGGGTGACGCGGTCTCGCATGCAGTGCTCCCCGGTGTGGTCCTCGCCTACGTTGTCGGTGCCCCCTTCGCCCTCGGCGCGGTCATCTTCGGGTTCCTGGCGGTAGCCCTCATTGGTGTGGTGAGAAACACGAGTCGCATCAAAGAGGATGCCGCGATCGGCATTGTTTTCACGAGCCTGTTCGCGCTCGGAATCGTGCTGATCTCGGTGACTCCCTCGCAAACAGATCTCAGTCACATCCTCTTCGGCAACCTCCTCGGCGTCTCGTGGGCTGACCTCGTGCAAGTGCTCATCCTCGGTGCCATTACTCTCACGATTCTTCTCGTGAAGCGCCGCGATTTCACGCTTTTCGCGTTCGACGCCACTCACGCTCACGCAATTGGCCTCAACCCCAAAGTGCTCGGTGCTGCGCTCTTGGGCCTCCTCGCCCTGACAGCGGTTGTCGCGCTGCAGGCGGTGGGAGTCGTGCTCGTGGTCGCACTACTCATCATTCCGGGGGCCACCGCCTACTTACTCACGGATCGCTTCGCCCGCATGCTCGTGGTCGCTCCGGCGCTGTCGGCGCTCGCGGCAGTCACGGGGCTGTATCTCAGCTACTACCTCGACACGGCATCCGGCGGCATGATTGTTCTCGTCGAAGGCTGTTTCTTCGCGGTCGTCTACTTGTTCAGTCCGACGCAGGGCGTGATCGGCACACGCGTGGGTGCCCGTCGACGTCAGCGGATGCTCGCTGCTCGGTAGCGGCAACGACACCGCCTCCACGCCGAACCCGCGCGGTGCGACTCGCGCTACGGCGTGAGGGTGCCGCCTGATACGTAGAGTGCGTCGGTCGCGCTCCGGCCGAGGCTAATCGGGCCCGCGGATTGGCGCCCGCCGTCGTTGCTCGCCCCGCCCCTCGCCCCACTGATTTCGCCGACGACGACTCCGAGCACGACCACCTCGAGCGCATCCGAATACGGCGCACCAGCGTTCACGCTGAGGGTCGCTTCGAACACGATGCCGCGCTCTTCGAAAAACTTGAGTAGCTCGGGGTCGTCGTCGGAGATGCGTTCGACGATGACGGTGCTGCCGGGGGCGATGCGGCTGAGCTGTACGGCATCCGGAATCGTGATCACGCCGTCGGCGCTGGGGATGGGGTCGCCGTGCGGGTCGCGGGTGGGGTGTTCGAGAAACTCGTCGATGCGTTCGACCATGAAGTCGGAGACGGCGTGCTCAAGGTTTTCGGCTTCGTCGTGCACTTGGTCCCAGCTATAGCCGAGCACGCTGACGAGGAACGATTCGATGAGGCGGTGGCGGCGAACCATCGCCACGGCGTGAGCACGGCCCACGGGGGTGAGGGCGATGGAACCGTAGCGGGCATGGTCAAGGAAGCCTTGATCGGTGAGGCGACGCACGGCATCCGAGACGCTCGAGAGGGTGTAGCCGGTGCGTTCCGCGATGACGGTGGCAGTGACGGGAGCGTCGGACCATTCGGTGAGGCTCCACACGGTTTTCAGGTAGTTCTGGGTGCTGACCGAGAGCTCTGTAACCGACATGAGCCAAGTCTAGAGCCGAAGATTCAACTACGGATAGACGTAGTTAACGACGCTTGCCCCCACCCTGAGAACGGAGGGTGGGGGCAAGTGGCTGGGAGAAGTTAGTTGAACATTCCGTCGAGACCAAGGTCGCCGGTTATGTCACCAATGAGGCCATCGGTGTCAACGACGCTGTCGAGGATGTCGTCGACATTCACTGCGTCGGTGACGTCAGTAACAACATCGCTCGTGTTGTCTACGACGTCGGATACCTCGGTGACGTTCTCGACAACGTCGGTTACCTGAGTGGCGTTGTCGACGACGTCAGAGACGGTGTTGCCGTTCGCGATGTCGCTGACGTTGGCCGAGTCGCTGACATTGCCGACCGCGGTGTCGTTACCCGAAGCGACGGGGGCGTTTACTTCGTTGCCCGATGCGACGGCCTTGCCGTTGAGGAGGTCACCGTTGAGGATGCCGCCACCAAGAATGTCTCCGCCGAGTACATCGCTGCGCAGGAGGTCAATGTCGCCAACCTGAGGCGCGATGAGCACCGGAATGTCGGTGCTGCTGGAAGATGAGTAGGAGTAGCCCTTCGTCGAGGAGTCGCTGTCGCCGGTTGCTGCCATGGCGGGAGCTGCGGCTCCAACTGCGATCAGTGCTACTGCTGTAGCGGTTGCGCCGATCGTGGTCTTCTTCGTGAATGCGTTCATTTCTGAACTCCTTCTTACGTTGTTGGTCTCCGTGGAGGCCCTGCGCCTCGAGGCTTTCCCGAGCCGCAATGAGTACTCCGGAGCACTCGTGTAACCGGTTTGGGGGTCATTTCGAAAAATCACGAAATCGGGCAATTTGAGTCACGGATGTCGTTGGCAAGCGCTCAGAGATTCCCGGTTTTCCGGGGGAGATTTCGCTCTCTGGCAGTCAACTGAGTGGAGTCTGGCGAAACGCCCAGTGGTGCATCCAACGCCGCATCCAGCCCTGCATCCAGCCCTGGAGCGGCTCGCCTATTCGGTCGCTGCTGCTGCCTTCACGGCGTTGTAGGCCTCAAGGGCTTCGCGACGGGTTTCGGCAAGATCCACGATCGGTTCGGGATACGCGGCGGTGCCGAGTTCGGGAATCCAACGAGAAACGTACTCACCCGTGGGGTCAAACTTTTTCTGCTGCAGCACCGGGTTGAAGACTCGGAAGTAGGGGGCGGCATCCGCACCGGATCCGGCAACCCACTGCCAGTTGGCGGGGTTGCTGGCGTCGTCGGCATCCACGAGAGTGTCCCAGAACCACTGTTCGCCAGCCCGCCAGTCGATGAGGAGGTTCTTGATGAGGAAGCTCGCGACGACCATGCGCACGCGGTTGTGCATCGTGCCGGTGTGCCAAAGTTCGCGCATCCCGGCATCGACGAGGGGGATGCCGGTGCGGCCGCGTCGCCACGCTTCGACTTCGCTGATACCGGCTGGTTCGGTGACGTCGCCGATCTGGTCGACCGTGTACCCCCACGGGAAGGCGTTGTAGGCGGGGCGGTAGCTGTCGGTCGCTAGCCGCGGGTTGTCGAAGAGTAGGGCGGTGGAGAATTCGCGCCAGCCGACTTCGCTCAAGAATTTGGCGACGTTCTTGCGGGCGGCTGAGGGCAGGTCGGCGGCGGCGTTACCGCGTACCCGATGCCAGATCTGGGTGGGACTGATCTCGCCGAACCGCAGGTGTGGGCTGAGGCCGCTCGTGGCATCCACGGCAGGTTCATCGCGGCGGTGATAGTCGGCGAGACGTTCGGTGACGAAGGCGGTAAGGCGATCGTGGGCTCCTGCTTCGCCGGGGGTCCAGGTCTCGCGCAATCCCTCGGCCCAGTCGGGGCGGGTAGGCAACAGGTTCCAGTTGGCGAGGTCGTCGCTCGCGGGGGAGTCGGCGGGCCAGCTCAGTTCGGCTGCGGTCGGCGCGGGAAGTGCCTCCCGCACGGGGCGATCTTGCGCCGCACGCCAATACGGGGTGAAGACTTTGTACGGCTCGCCCTGCCCATTGCGGATGTGCCACGGCTCGTTTAACAAATTGCCCTGATGACTTTCGACCGTGAGCCCCTGCTCGCGCAGGCTCGATTTGAGTCCGGCGTCAATGTCGCGGGCGGCCGTGTAGCGGCGGTTCCAGTGCACCGAGGCGGCGTCGAGCTCATCCACGAGAGCAGGCAGTGTGCGCGCGGCAGGACCGTGACGCAGCGTCAGCTGGCCGCCTAGATTCTGCAGGGCGGCATCCAGAGCAGTAAGGCTGTGGTGCAGCCACCACTTGCTTGCTGCCCCCAGCGGGCGGATGCCGTCGCTGGTTTCGTCATGAATGTAGACGACAACAAGGGGTCGGCCTTCGCTCGCGGCTGCCGTGAGCGCAGGGTTGTCGGCTAGTCGCAGGTCGTTGCGCAGCCACAGGATGGAGGGCTGATTCTGGTTTCCGCTCACGGCCCAACTCTACGTTCGGTGGCTTGTGTTTGGGGTCGCCTGGCGGGGATGCGCTGCCGGCGAGATTGTGGGGCTACCGCGGTTCGAGCGGGTAAAAGTGTTCGCCTTGCCAGCGCTGGGTGCTCTGGGCTTGGCGGCTCGTGGTCTGCGACCACGGCGGGTACACACGAAAGCCGCGTTTGCCGCCGATGCCATCGACCGAAACAATCCCGCGATCTTTGAGGGTGCTGAGCGGGAAGATGAAAGCACCGAAGTTGGTGCCGTCGCGCACGATCACGACGAGTCGCTGGGTGCCATCATCGCTGCGATGCGGCGCGGTACTGCCATCGGCGGATCGGTGCCAGACGGTGACAAAGAGTCCGGATTTGGTTGGCGTGAGTTTCGCTACCCGCAACCGGGTGCCGACAGGGAGCGTGGTGAAGGCGCCGTATTCCGCGTTGTCGGGTTCGGACACGAGCTGAGTGTGCTCGGGCAGCACATCGCCGAGAGCATGGATGGCGTGGGCAACATCCGGCTGCAGCGGGGGAGAGGTCACTGTGTCCGTTCGGTTCAGGCGTCGTGCCAGCCTACGTCTAAGAGCGCGCGTTTAGTTTCGGCAGTGGCTAGCGCGGCGCAGTCCTCTGGGTAATACTCAGGGAATGACTTCGAGTGCTGACCGCATCCTCAATGAGCGCCACGAAGTGCTTGGCGTTGTGCTCTTTGTCTTCGCGGGCTGCGGATTTCTGGTGCTCTGCCTTGTGGCGGGGATGGCGACGATTATGGCAGCCCAGGTGCCGGCAACCGTTCCCGTCGCGTGGAAAGGTCAGGGTCTTCTCGTGGCGGCCGTCGCGTGGTGGACGGGGCTGGCTGTCGCGTTGGCGGGGGTGGCGGTCTGGATACTGCGAGCCAAATCGAAAAGATCACTATTGCCCTGGGCTATTGTCGACTTCGCTCTGATGGTTTTACTCATCGCGGTTGTCGGGTTTTTCGCTTTCTAGGGGCGCCCGTTAAATAGTTCGAGGGCCGGTTTCAGAGGCATGAAACCGACCCTCTCCCTTTGCACCAAGAGTGTCCTGCAATCACATTCCGCAGTAGCTGCCACAGCAAACAACTTCTGCTCTATGAATGTATAACGGAAAGATAACGCTGTCTAGTTACCGTTCCGTTATTTTTGGAAAATTTCCAGAATTGGTTGTCTACCGCCTGTATTTCTGGGCAAAACACGTGGAAATCTGATGTCTTTTGGCCAGATGAGCAGCAGCCGTGGTGCTGAGATTGAGTTCGGGCCGTTACCGGTCATTGCGGTCGTGAGCGGCGTGCTCGGTATCGACGCTGGCGACGGAGACGGCCAGCCCATGCGCCATCGGGCCGCCAACGCCCTCTAATTAGGGGGAGCGGCTAGAGGTGGCAATCGGTTATGGTTCAGGCGCACCTAGTTGAGGGAGATTCATGCCTGCACCAGGCTTCGCTGTGATTGATTTCGAGACGACCGGGCTTGCGCCTGGTGTGCACGACCGAGTTGTCGAAGTCGCGATCGTCCATGTTGATGCGCAAGGCGTGATCGAGGGCAGATGGGACACGCTTGTGAATCCGGGGCGTGACCTTGGCCCTCAACATATTCACCGGATTAGGGCAGCCGAGATCTTAGACGCGCCTACATTCGCTCAAATTGTTCCTCGACTCTTGGAACTGTTCGCCGGACGCGTGATCGTGGCTCACAATGCAAGCTTCGACTTGCGTTTTCTTTCTGCGGAGTTCGACCGTGCTGGAGTGTGGGGCATGCCGTCAGTCATTAGTCTCTGCACGATGCAGCTTGCGCGTGAATACCTTCCTGGTGCGGGCCGTTCTTTGGCAGACTGTTGCGATGCAGTCGATATTGTCTTGGACGATGCGCACCGTGCTTCATCCGATGCATTCGCGACTGCGCAGTTGCTGGCTGCTTACATCCGCGCCTCTGTCGATCATGCGACTTGGGCGCAAGTGTTGAACGAAGCCCTTGGCTTGACGTGGCCCGCGTTCTCGGGTGCCGCAGTGGAATGGCTTCCACGTGAGCTCGCCGCAGGCGAAGCTAACGACAGTAGTTTTCTGGAACGCATCACGTTGAAAATGCCAGAGTATGCGGGCCCCGCCGAATGTCTGGACTATCTCGCACTGCTGGACCGATGTCTTATCGATCGAGCAATTTCGGCGCATGAGGCGCACGCACTCGTTGCGTTCGCCGAGGAGTCGGGCATTAGCCGCGACACGTGTGAGGCGCTGCACCTCGAGTATTTTGACCAACTAACTGAGATCGCGTGGGCCGATGCCATCTTGACCACGGCGGAGGCGGCTGACCTAGTTCACGTTGCAGACTTGTTGGGTATAGCGACGGGCGCAATCGAGCGTGCACTTGCAAAGCGCACTCCATCACAGGGCAGAACGAAGGCTGCCACACCTAGCTCGTTCGCCCTTGCGGCGGGAGACCTAATTGTTCTTACAGGCGATATGGCTCGCCCACGCCCCGAGTGGGAGGCGCGCCTGGTTGCGCTCGGCTATGCACCTCATGGAGCGGTGACGAAGAAGGTACGGCTCGTGGTCGCCGCTGACCCCGATTCACTCTCGGGCAAAGCTCGCAAAGCCCGCGACTATGGCATTCCGATCGTCAGCGAGAAGTGGCTTCTCGAATTGGTCGGGTAGCGCGGACCGACAGGGTTCGTCGCCGATAGAGTCGTCTCAGCGCCGCGAAACGTACACGGTTCTCGGCAATAGTTTTGCATGCACAACGGAAGCCCTATGACTGCTATCCACGAACTTCTCACCTATTACGCCACGATGGCGCGGGCTAGTCGAGTGGAATCAGGGCCGTGTGTCGCTCGACTGGTTCGCTGAACAACTCACGGAGAGCCCTCTCCAAAACCCGCTGAAGATCCCAAAAGCGAACCCGGCCAAGCGGTGGATAATTCGTTCATCGGAAGGATTCATGTCTGGACTCTTTATCGCGCTAGGGCTGCTTACCGTCTTTCAGATCCGAAAAGAACTGCGCGAGCTCTCCGAGTAACACGCTGTGACGACCTAATGCTCGTGCCGTGAGGAAGCGAAAAGTGTTGGTTTAGTGCGCCGAGTCGACCAACTTGAGCCCAACAACGCAGCCGACGAGTCCCATGAGCAGCAGCACTTTGATCCACGACACGGGTTCGCCGCCGAACACCATCGCGTAGGTCACGGTCAGCGCAGCACCGATGCCGACCCAGATGGCGTAGGCGGTGCCGATGGGAATCTCGCGCATCGCGTAGCCGAGGCCAGCCATGCTCGCGAGAATCGCGACACCAAAGATCACTGTCGGCCAGAGCTTCGTGAAGCCCTCCGATTTGCCGAGAGCGGTGGCCCAGACGGCTTCGAGCACGCCAGAAAGAATCAAAACAAGCCAGTACACAACAGTCTCCTTGGCCAGTCTTGTCGCGTACCCGGTACTGATCCGTCGTCGGGAGCCGACTATCGCGGCTACAAATTCAGCGTAGCAAAGTGGGTGCGCCTTGGCAGCGCCGGGCAGCATCGAGCACAGCCTCGAGTGTGATCCCGCGTCGAGCCATGACCTGCGCCCCTGAACCGGATTCGCCGAACTCTTCCACGCTCACCACTTCGCCGCCGAGACCAACCCAGCGGTACCAGCCATCACCGCGTCCTGCCTCAACGGCAACACGGGCGGTGATCGCAGCGGGCAGCACCGACTCACGGTACGAGGCATCGCTGCCCGCAAACCACTCAACGCTGGGCATCGAAATAACCCGAACCCCAACGCCATCCGCAGCTAATGCTTCTGCCGCCTCAAGGGCAAGCGAAACCTCACTGCCGGTAGCGATGAGTGCGAGATCGAGACCGTCGCCGTGCTGCCACGCCACATAACCGCCGTGGGCGACCTTGGCATCCAAGTCGTCGCGTTCGTGCAGAACGGGAACATCTTGGCGAGAGAACACGAGAGCCGTGGGGCCTGCGGGTTGCGCGATCAGGCGCTTCCACACCGACACCACTTCAGCGGCATCCGCGGGGCGCACCACATCGAGCCCGGGCACCGTGCGCAGCGACGCCACTTGCTCAACGGGCTGATGCGTTGGCCCATCCTCACCAACAGCAACACTGTCGTGAGTAAACACATAAACGACGGGCAACTGCATGAGCGCAGCGAGGCGGATGCTCGGTCGCATGTAGTCGCTGAATACGAGGTAGGTCGACGCAAACGGTCGCCATGGCCCTTGAATCGCGATGCCGGTGAGTATCGCCGCCATGGCGTGCTCCCGAATCCCAAAGCGGATGAATTCGCCGCCGGGGTTACTCGCGGTCACGGCGGAGCCGGGCACCTCCACCCCGGTAGAGCCGGCGAGGTCTGCCGATCCGCCCCACAGCGATGACACGTTTTGGAGAGCTTTGATGGCGACGCTGTTGAGCTTGCGAGTGGCGGAGGGTGTGCCGACGGCGGGAAGTTCGATGTCGTTCAGCGCGGAGAGCGCTGCGGTGGCATCCGGCGTTCGGAAGGCGTGCCAGGCCCTCGCTGCCTCGGGGTTGGCTGCCTTCCAGGTGCCGAGGTCAGCGTTCCATTTGTCTTCGAGGGCCTGACCGCGCGTGAGGGCTTGGCGCGCGAAGCAGAGCCCGTCATCGGTCACGAGGTCGTTGAGCGGAGCATCCGCAGCGAAACCGAGTGAAGTTTTGATGGCGGCAACTTCGTCGTCGCCAAAGCCGCCGGAGTGGGCGGCGGGCTTGCCCGAGAAAGCGGCCGAGGGGGCGCCGATCACGCTGCGCACGGCCACGAACGTGGGGCGGCCATCGCGAGACTGCGCTTCAGTGAGCACCGCTTCGATCTCATCGAGGTTGCTCGCGTCGTTGATCTCGAGAACTCGCCAGCCGTAGGCGGCGTAGCGAGCGCGAACGTCTTCGCTGAAGGCCGCCTCGCCAGTGGAGTCAATGGTGACGTTGTTGTCGTCCCAGATCACGACGAGGTTGTCGAGACCGAGGGTGCCCGCCAGGCTCGATGCCTCGCCGCTCACGCCCTCTTGCATGCAACCATCACCCGCGATGGCCCAGATGGTGTTATTCAGAATCTCGTTGTCGGGCGCGAACAGTGCGCGCTCGCGGCGGGCGGCCAGCGCCATGCCCACGGCCGAGGCGACTCCTTGCCCGAGCGGGCCGGTGCTCATTTCAACGCCAGGGGTGTGCCTGAGCTCCGGATGCCCGGGGGTGCGGCTATCGAGGGTGCGGCTCTTGGCCAACTCGTCGAGCTCAAGCCCGTAGCCCGTCAGGAATAACTGCACGTAGAGCAGCAGGCTCGCATGGCCGGCGGAGAGCACGAGGCGGTCGCGACCCAGCCAGTCAGGGTTGCCGGGGTTGTGGCGCAGAATCCGCTGGTAAAGCACGTGGGCGAGCGGCGCCAGTGCCATGGCGGTTCCGCCGTGGCCGTGGCCCTTCGCCTGCACCACGTGGGCGGGAATGGCGATGGCGGCGCGCAGCGAATCCGCTTCAGTGGGAGTGAGATTTCCTGAAAAAGGGAGGGCTGTGTCTGACATACCTGACACTTTGGTCTACTTGTGTACTAAAGTCAATGTGTGCGGAAGGATCCGCCCAGTCACGAAGTAGACTTCCCTGACGGTAGGTCACAATGCGGAGGACAAAGCTATGGCGCACGTGATCTCCACCGGTTCTGGCGTCGTGCTCGACCTCATCCGTTCGGGTCAGGCCACAACGCGTACCGATCTCATCTCCCAGCTCGGCTGGTCGCGCATCACTCTCGCTCGTCGCCTCGACGAACTGCTGAACGCCGCGATTATCGTCAGCGCTGGCCAATCCGATTCGCGTGGTGGGCGACCGCCCGAAGAGTTCGTCGTCAACAAAGACGCTGGCCTGCTGCTCGCGATGGATATCGGCGGCTCGCACTCTCGGCTCGCCATCACCGACCTCGTCTCCACGATCCTCCTCGAAGATGAAGCCGACATCGGTCTCGAGCACGGCCCCGACGACATCTTCGACTGGAGCTGCCAAGTCTTCGACCACATGCTTGGCCTGCTCGGCAAGTCTCGTGCCGACGTGCGCGGTATCGGGGTTGGTGTTCCAGGCCCGGTCGATTCGGCCAGCGGTCGCATCGCCTCGCCGCAGCTCAACTCCCAGTGGGCGGATGTCGTGGTCAAGGATTATTTTCCGGATGATTACCGAGCGGTGTTCGCTGTCGATCGCGACGTCAACATCCTCGCGGTCGGAGAGCACCGTTTGGGGTGGCCCGAATTCGACGATGCCATCGTCTTGAAGGTGGGTATGGGCATCGGCTGTGGACTGGTGCTCAACGGTCGGGTTTATCACGGTGGTCGTGGAGGAGCGGGCGATCTGGCCCATTCGCCGTCTGGTGGTGCTGAAGTCTGTTTGTGCGGGCGCACGGGCTGCCTCGACACCGTGGCCAGTGGGCGAGCGATCAAGCGTGAATTGAACGCGCTCGGCGCCTCAGTGCGCACGAGTGCCGACATCGTGGCGCTCGCGGACTCCGGGCATGGCGGAGTCGCCGGGCTTTTGGCGGCAGCGGGAGATCATATTGGGCGAGCGTTGCTCGATTCAGTGGCGTTGCTCAATCCATCTGTCGTCGTCGTCGGGGGCAACATTGCCCAGGCCGGTGCGATTCTCTTGGATCCCATTCGCGACCGTTTGCTTCGCGACGCAACGGCATTTTCGCGCCGCGACCTTGTCGTGATTCCGGCCACAATGGGGCATCAGGCGGGTGTGATCGGCGCATCACTCATCGTTCAGGACGCACTGTTTGAGGCCGACCGTATTAGCCGACTAACTCGCGAAGACGGTGCCTCGCTTGCCCGCTACGGCGGCAAGTAGCCACTTACGACTACTAGTAGACATAAGTCCCTTGAGGGGACTAGGCTCACAGTCGTCGGGCACAGTCATCGTTGACGGCTCGAGCCACAAAGCGAGAGAGAAGGATGCAGTGACCGCGACTTTGGCAGACGAACTGAGCGACGACGCGATAGTCCTTCACGCTGAAGCGCACGACTGGCGTGAAGCTGTTCGCCTTGCTGGTGCAGCTCTCACCGCGACCGGCTCTACCACTGACGAATACACGAACGAAATGATTCGTGCCGTTGAGGAACTCGGCCCGTACATCGTAATCGCCCCTTCCATCGCCTTGGCCCACTCGCGCCCCTCACCCGCCGTGCTCAGAACGGGCATCAGCTGGGTCACGCTCTCAAGCCCCGTCGAATTCGGCCACCCCAACAACGACCCCGTTCGACTCGTTGTTGGACTCGCGGCTGTCGACCACGATTCTCATCTGGCCACCATGTCCAATCTTGCCGGTGTGCTCAGCGGCGACATCGAGCGCTTTCTCGAAGCGACCGATCCTGAACAACTCCGGGCACTCATCCGAGAGAACACGCACTAACCCACTCTCGAAAACGAAAGGCACACATATGAAGATCGTTGCGGTCTGTGGAATGGGAATCGGCACATCCGTTCTCCTCAAAATGAACGCCGAGAAAGTCCTTCGCACGCTCGGAGTGGACGCTGAAGTGGAGGCCGCCGATATTGGGGTCGCCCGAGGCATGGCGCGGGACGCGCAAATTGTCTTGACGTCTGAAGAGCTTGCACCCGAAATCGGTGACGTGTCGGCAAACGTCATCATCATCGACAACTTCTTCGATCTGGAAGAAATCACCACGAAGCTCAAGGCGGCGCTGCCCGACTAGCGTGCGGCCTCCAACTCATCAACTAACACAAGGGAGAACACAATGGAGTGGCTTGTTGTAGTCCTGAATTTCATCGGACAACAGATCCTTAATGTGCCGGCATATCTTGTCGGCATCATCACCGCGGTGGGCCTCATCGCACTCAAAAGACCGGCAGGAGCCGTTATCGGCGGCGGTCTTAAAGCAGCACTAGGTTTCTTGATCCTTGGTGCCGGCGCTGGCGTTGTGGTTGGCTCGCTGACTCCACTCGGAGACCTTATCTTGCGGGTGACTGGAGCTCAGGGTGTCATCCCCACCAACGAGGTCATTACGGCACTCGCCTCGGTTGAGTATGGTGCGACCAGCGCCTATGTACTCACCCTCGGCTTTATCGTGATGCTCGTGCTTGCTCGGTTCACGCCGCTCAAGTACGTGTTCCTGACGGGTCACCACATGGTGTTCATGGCGCTGCTGCTGAGCGTTGTGCTCTCGGTCGGTTTCGGCCCGGATCTCAACTGGCTCGTCGTGCTGATCGGGGCGCTGTTGCTCGGTGTGATCATGGTTGTGATGCCGGCCTTCGCTCACCCCTGGACAAAGAAGATCACCGGTGATGACACAATCGCGATCGGCCACTTCGGAACCCTCGGCTACATTGCTGCTGGTGCTGCCGGTCAGGCAACCGGCCAGAAGAGCCACTCGACGGAGAAGATCAACTTCCCGCAAGGGCTGAAGTTCTTGCGCGACTCGATGGTCGCCACCGCAATTTCGATGGTTCTCATCTACCTGGTGTTCGCTGTCTGGGGCCTCATCGCTCTGCCGCTGCAAGAGGCGCTCGACGTCTTCGGCTCTGCGGATGCCGGTGCCTACATCATGGCCGCATTTGCGCAGGCGCTGCAGTTCGGTGTTGGTGTCGCGATCATCCTCTACGGTGTGCGCACCATCTTGGGTGAGCTTGTCCCTGCCTTCCAGGGCATCGCCGAAAAGGTCGTCCCCGGAGCAAAGCCTGCTCTCGACATCCCGCTGGTATTCCCCTTCGCTGCCAACGCTGTCTTGATCGGATTCCTCGCGTCGTTCCTTGGCGGTCTTATCTCGCTCGCCCTGTTGGCGACCTGGCTCGGCCCGGTCTTCGGCCTCGCGCTCATCCTGCCCGGCATGGTTCCCCACTTCTTCACGGGTGGTGGTGCCGGTGTCTACGGCAACGCGACCGGTGGCCGTATGGGTGCTGTCGTCGGTGGTTTCGTCAACGGTGTTCTCATCACGATCCTGCCCGCCATCCTGCTGCTCGTTCTCGGCGAGCTTGGGTTCGCGAACAGCACATTCGGCGATGCAGACTTCGGCTGGTTCGGAACGCTCATTGGCGTCAGCCTGCTCAGTGGGGTCCCGGCAGTGGGGGTCGTCTTGACGATTGTCATCGCGATCGTGCTCGTCGTCGCGGCATCCATCTTCCAGATTCGTGTCGTCAACAGAGGCTGGCTGCCCGGTGCGAAGAGGGAGGCGTGGCTCGCGAGCGAGGCTGAGAAAGCGGAAGCCGACAAGGCAGAAGCGAAGGCCTAGCTCAGCGATTCGGGCTGTAGTTTCCTAGGGCGGGCGTCATCTCTTCGGAGATGGCGCCCGTTCTTCATCGGTCGACCAGTGCTTGAGTAGACCGCTACTCAAACGCCCTCACTGACTCAGGAACGCGGATGCCGGAGCGCAGGTCAGGGGCCGCAACCACTGTCGCGGCTCGTGCCGCAAACCGCACTTGCCCACCCCAGGCGTCTGCCGCTATGTCGGCTTCGGTGTCTTCTGGCCACTCGTCGGAGGTGCGCAACGACCATTCCGTGATGGGCAGCGCGAGCACGAGGGTGGCCGCGAGTTCTTTCTTGCTGTTCGGGCGCACTTCGGCGAGGCGGCCGGGGATCAGTTTCTCGGTGATGGCGTCGAGTGCGGCAGCTTTGTCGTCGCCGTCGAGCACGCGAAAGGAGCCGAACAGTACTGCGCTGCTGTAGATGAGTGATGATTCGAATGCCGAGCGGGCGACGACGATGCCGCCGACTGCGGTGACAGAGACGGCGACCGGGGCACCGGAGACGAGGCGCATCCAGCGCGAGCCGGTTGACCCGTGCACGATGAGTTCGTCGCCGCGGCGGGCTACGGCGGTCGGTAGCACTCCGGGTGTTCCGTCGTCATGAACGTAGGCGACGTTGCCCACGATTTCCGAGTCGAGGAGGGCGTCAAGTTCTGCACGATCGCGGGACATCTTCTCGGGCATCCTGGTGGCAACTGTCGTGGTCATGTGGTCAGTGTGGCAGGTCGTGGGCCCGTCCGTCTTCCGCTGCGAATGACACGCAGTGGTCACGTCTCCACGTTGCATGACAAGCTCGCTTGACATGTGCGCCGAGTGTAAAGCATGCTTGTCACATGGAATCAGAGATTAGAGACAGGCGCACCGCCGCCGGGCTTTCGCAAGCAGCCCTTGGTGCCGCGCTCGGCGTATCTCGCCAGACCATCAATGCCATCGAGACGGGGCGTTACGATCCTTCCCTGATTCTCGCTGTTCGACTCGCCCGATTCTTCGGGTCAACCATCGAGGAAGTGTTTCACATTGAAGACAATTAGTCGTTTGAAAGTTTCGGCGGTCAACACAGTTCTCTTGAGCGTGCTCGTCGCCGGCGCAATCGCCACAGGGCTATTCAACAACTGGGTTGAAATGAGTATCCTGCTGATCGCGGCAGTATTCATTTTCGTCAGCGCCGTCTATGCCCGCGGTCAGAAAGCGAGTGACGTCACTCGACTCAACGCGATCGAGTATCGCGATGAGCGTGATCGACTACTCGCCAAGAGCGGGTTCGCTGTCGTCGGCGTTGCCGCGCTGGTTCTTTCCATCACCGAGTTCGTGCTCGCTGCTGTGTTCCAGCAATACATTGCCATCGCGGCGGCTCAAGTGTTGGTGCTGAGCATTGTGTGGGGCATCGCTAACTCGATAGCCGCCAAGCGCGGATGACCGGCTGCCCGTCGTCGTGACTAATCGTCTCGCAGCCACGGCGTGAAGCTGATCCCCACCAGCAGCCCATCGGGCCGTTGGAGCCGCGCGATCACTTGGCCCCACGGCTCAGTGCGCGTGTCATGGATGAGTTCGTGGCCGGACTCGACGAGCTCCGCGACTGCACCCGCAACGTCATCAACTTCAAACTCGATGGTGGCGTGGGGAACCGGATGCGTCGTGGGCCAGGTTGCAGTGCCGAAACACGATTGTGCGGCGTCGCTGAGCGGCCAGACCCCAAAGTGCTTCGCGCCTGCGATGTCGTCGGAGAACACGTAGTCAGATTCCGGCCCGCCTTCGGGAGCCTGAAGTGGCAGCCCGAGGGCGTTCACATAAAAGTCGTTATCGCGCGTCGAATCAGTACTGATCGCTGCAAAGCCCGCGATGAATCGAATCTCCATCGTCTTAGTATCCTCCGCGCGCCACCCGCGGGCAACGCCGAGCCTCGCTAGATGAAGTCGGGGCTGGGCGTCGACGCGAAGCGTACCGAAACATCCGGATGACGATCGTAGCGGTAGCCAATGCCACGAACCGTACGAACAACATCTTCGTACGCACCGAGCTTGGAACGGAGGCGGCGGATGTGCACGTCAATCGTGCGCTCGTTCGGTGCTTCTTCGTCTTCTGACGACCATAGGGTGGAGATCAGCTGCGCGCGGTCGATGGTTTGTGACTCGCGCAGAATGAGAAACTGCAGCAACTCAAACTCTTTGTAGGTGAGCGCTGCGGGCTCATCATCGATGAGTACTCGCTTGCGAGAGAGGTCGACGACGACTCCGCTTGCTGGCTTCTCTTCTGGCTCTTCTACCTGGCGGTGCTTGGCGAGAGCAGAGGGGTCTTGCAGGGCGAGACGCACAACGTCAACGTCACGGCCACCAGCTCCCACCGGGGCGAGGGCGACGGCAGCGTGTGTCTCAGCGGAGGGCACAAGCTGCTGGGTGAGCAGCTTGAGCTGCTCGACGATGGCGCTCAAATCCGTGCCGGCGGCAGCGGCCTTCAGCTCGTCGATGCCGACATACAGCACAAAGCCGCGGGCTTCAGTGCCTTGCGGCACGGCGCGCAGTCGCGGCGCTTCAGCCGGTGGCGTTGGCGCAGGAGCTACGGGTGCCGGAGCGACTGCTGGTCGTGTGGCCCGCGCGGGCTGCACGGCGAGGGAAAGTTCGCGCGCCGGTGCGACGGGGACGAAAGAGGTGCGAGAAGTGCGTTCGATTGTTGCAAGTGACATGGGTCCAGAAATCCTTGGATAAGGGTGAAGGGCCTCTGATGATGAGGGTGTGATCCTTCGGGAAAAAACAAGTGTGACGAGCTAGATAGACGTCGTTATGAGGACGAAAATCTGGGGACATTCATTCTGGTGAGAATGCCCGGCGCAGGTTGGCCGACTAGGCACACATTCGACAACACGACATTGCGCTGGCCGACGCGGTGCCCGTGAGCATTGCGCCAGCGGTCCTGGAAGCCTCAAGGGCGGTCAGGTCGCGAGTTCGTACAGTCATGGTTGCAACTATGTTTCATCGAGCGCCGGTCTGTCAAGTTACGCCCGGCTACGCGGTGTTGCGTCGTGAGGCTAGAGCGCCACGAGGATGGTGCGTGAGAGCAGAGAGGCGTCTTGAGGCTAGGCCGCGTTAGACGAGTCCGTACAGGCGGTCGCCAGCGTCGCCGAGTCCCGGAACAATGTAGCCGTTCTCGTTGAGGCGTTCGTCGAGGGCGCCGAGCACGATCGTGACGTCGCGGCCTTCCATTGCTTTCTCTACAGCGGCGAGACCTTCGGGGGCCCCGAGAATGCAGACGGCCGTAACATCGGTTGCTCCCCGGTCGAGCAGATACTGAATGGCTGCGATGAGCGAGCCTCCGGTAGCGAGCATGGGGTCGAGCACGAAGCACTGGCGGTTCGACAGGTCGTCGGGCAGTCGCTCGGCGTAAGTGTCGGGCTGCAGGGTCTCTTCGTTGCGCACCATGCCCAAGAAGCCGACTTCAGCGGTGGGCACGAGCTTGACCATTCCTTCGAGCATTCCGAGACCGGCACGAAGGATGGGCACCACGAGAGGCTTGGGAGAGCTGATGGCGACGCCCGTCGTCGCGGTCACGGGGGTTTCGATCTCGACTGCCTCGACGCGCACTGAGCGCGTCGCTTCGTACGCCAGCAGGGTCACCAGTTCCTCGGTCAGCGCCCGAAAAGTGGGGGCCGCGGTGTTCTTGTCGCGCAGCACGGTGAGCTTGTGCGTGATGAGCGGGTGGTCGGCAACGTGAACTCGCATAGGCTAAATCTACTTGAGGTCTGGACCAACAGGAGAACCGATCGTGACAAAGTTCGATCAATGGATGACGCGGGCCATCGCTGAGGCGAAGCTCACGGCCGATTCTGCTGACGTTCCGGTCGCTGCTCTCGTCTTCGATGAGAACGACAATCTCGTCTCGGTCGGGCGCAATGAGCGGGAGCTTACGGGCGACCCCACGGCGCACGCCGAGGTTGTGGCAATCCGGGCAGCTGCCGCGGCCACCGGTTCGTGGCGGCTCGACTCCATGACTCTTGTGGTCACTCTTGAGCCGTGCACGATGTGTGCTGGCGCAATTCTGCAGGCCCGCATCCCGCGCGTGGTGTTTGGGGCGTGGGACGAAAAAGCCGGCGCATCAGGCAGCGTGAATGATTTGCTGCGAGACCGCCGGCTTCCGCACAAGGTTGAGGTTGTGGCGGGCATCCAGGAGGCTGACTGTGCTGCGCTGTTGACGGGCTTCTTCGAGGCCCGTCGCTAAAACTGAGCTGCGGTGTCGTGCGTTGGGGTGCCTAGCGCCAGAGAACGGCAACCAGCACGTTGATGATGGCGCTGGCCCCGGCGAGGTGCAAGAACGGCAGAGCAGCCTTCTTTTCGCTCGTTCCGGCCGTCAGCGCTTTAGCTTGACGCGAGCGAGCGACCAGCACCGATACGAGTACAACGACGGCGAAGACCGTTTTGACAGCAATCTTGGCGTTGTTGACGTCTTCGTCAGCGACTTGCAAGAGTCCGACGAGGGCGAGCCCCGTCACGAGCTGAGTGATGGCACCGATGAGCATGGTGCCGAATTCGAAGCTCTGCTTGCGGCGCATCTGCAGCGCAAATGATCCGATGATGAGCGAGAGCCCGAGGATGTGAAAGACGACGAGGACGGAAATGACAGGTTCAATATTCATGATGCGGGGTTCTTTCGTTAGTCGTTGCCCACGATGACAATAGTGTCCGTGGGCGGGGCGGCTTCCGCAGGGCGGCGATAGATGTCTGGCTCGATATAGATAACGCGGGCCATCGGTTCTGCTTCGCGAATCTCTTGCTCAACGCTGTCGATGCTCGCGGCAACATCTGCAAGCCGAGTTTGGCTGCCGAAATCAATCTTTGCCGCGACCATGAGCTCTTCTGGGCCGAGGTAGAGGGTCTTCATGTGAATGAGCGAACGAACGTCGGGGTGGGCGTTGATGGCATCGCGGATCAGGACACGCTGTGCGACTGTCGCACCCTCTCCGACGAGCAGACTCTTGGTCTCGATGCCGAGAACGATGGCGACCAAGACGAGCAAGATTCCGATTGCAATGGTGCCGATGGCATCCCACATCGAGTCGCCCGTAATGATCGTGAGGCCAACGCCGAAGAGCGCGAGTACCAAACCGAGGAGTGCTGCAACGTCTTCGAGAAGCACGACGGGAAGTTCGGGCGCTTTGGAGTGGCGCACAAATGCGATCCAGCTCCGCTTGCCGCGCACAAGATTTGACTCCCTTACGGCAGTGCGAAGGGAGAACGACTCCAGCACGATTGCAATGAGGAGCACCGTGATGGGCAGCCAAGCCTGCTCGAGAGGGTGCGGATCTTGCAACTTGCGAATGCCCTCGTAGAGCGAGAACACACCACCGACGGAGAACAAGATGATCGATACGACGAAGGCGTACACGTAGCGCTCGCGGCCGTAGCCGAAGGGATGCTCGGCGTCCGCGTGCTTTTTCGCCTGCTTACCCCCGAGCAACAGGAGGGCCTGATTGCTCGTGTCGGCAACCGAGTGCACACTCTCGGCCAGCATCGCACTTGATCCCGAAATCAAGAATGCAATGAACTTGGTCACAGCGATTCCGCCGTTTGCCAGCATTGCCGCGATGATTGCTTTAGTTCCGCCTGACGCGCTCATGCGATCAATCCTAGGATGTTCACGTGGCTACTTCCCTTCCTCGCATTGCAATTGTCGGCGCCGGATCAATGGGAGGTGCCATCCTGTCGGGTTTACTTGACCCTTCAGTGACCGTAAGTGGGGGCATCCGCGTCACGAATCGCACGGAAGCTAAGGCGGCTGTAGTGCGCTCTGAGGGCGTCGAATCGTTTGCCTTGGAGAACACTCCGGATGGCAATGCTCGCGCCGTGAAGGGCGCCAAGGTGGTCATGCTCGGCGTGAAGCCCGCCATGATCCCTGACACTCTTACTGACCTGAAGCCTTTTCTTGAGCCCGACGCCATCGTCATTAGTGTCGCTGCCGGAGTGACGACTGCTCGGATGGAAGCGATCGTCGACAACGTCGTGTTGCGGGCAATGCCCAACACTCCCGCCATCGTGGGCAAAGCAGTGACCGGACTCAGCGCCGGATCGCGCGCCACCGATGACGACCTCGCCATTGGCCGAGCTGTCTTCGAGACCGTTGGCACAGTGGTCGAAACCCCCGAATCACAAATCGACGCGCTCAGCACGATTTCGGGTTCTGGACCGGCGTATGTCTTCTACTTCATCGAAGAGTTCACGCGCACCGCCATCGATATGGGCTTCACCCCCGAGCAGGCGCTAACGCTGGTTGCGGGAACCTTCGACGGTTCCTTGGCGCTGCTTGCAGCATCCGAGAGCTCGCCGGAGCAACTGCGCAAGCAGGTGACAAGCCCCAAGGGCACGACAGAGCGTGCCGTCGAACAGTTTCAGGCCGCCGACCTCAAGTCGATCTTCGACAAAGCCACGGGCGCAGCCTTGGCTCGCGCGAAAGAACTCGCCGCGGGCTAGAAGCGACCGTGCAGGGCGCGCGAGCGTCGCGATAGCGAGTCAATGATCACGGCGAGCAGCAGCACCGCTCCCGTGACCATGTAGCGCACTGAGGAGTCGAGGCTCAGCAGGGTGAGGCCGCTTGAGATCGACTGAATCACGACGATACCGAGCAGGGCCGACCAGGCGCTTCCGCGACCGCCAAAGAGGCTTGCACCGCCAATGACGGCTGCTGCGATGGCGGTGAGGTTGGTATCGCCGCCACCACTGCTCTGGTTGGCGGCGGCCAGGCGTGACGCAGCGAGCACTCCGCCGAGTGCCGCCAGCGTTGCGCTCACCATGAAGACCGAGATGTACACCCGATCAACCCGGATGCCGGCACGCCGGGCGGCTTCGACGTTGCCGCCGACCGCATAAATCGATCGACCCCACCGCGTGCGCTTGAGCGCAAAATCGACCGCGATCACGAGGATGACGAAAAGCAAGAACATGAGCCCGATGCCGCGGTCAGTGTTGAGGTACCACGCCCCAAAGAGAAGCGCCACGATCATGAGGGCGCCCCGAAGCACGATCGCAGTGCGTGACTCGGGCAGCAGGCCTGCGCGGCGCCGGCGGCGGGCGAGTGAGAGGTGCGCGCCGACATACGAGAGCGTCGCGACTCCGGCCAGCAGATAGGAGAGCCACGCGGGCACGAACATGAGCTGGGCGAACTGCACGATCCATGAATCGAAGGGAATGTTGATGGAGCCGAGCTTTCCGAGCACCCACAGTTGCAGCCCCAGCACCCCGAGCAGGCCAGCGAGAGTGATCACGAAGCTTGGAACGCCGAACCGGGTCAACAAGAATCCGTAGAACCAGCCGAAGAGAGCGCCGGAGGCTAAAGCGGCAGCGATAGCGGCGACGAGGGGCCAGCCGAGTTGCGTGAACGTGACCGCGAGAATTGCTGCGGAGAGCCCGGAAAGTGAACCGACCGAGAGGTCAATTTGGGCGAGCAAGAGAACCAGCACGACGCCGAGCGCGATAGTGCCGAGAGCGGCCGACTGCATCGCGAGGTTCACGAGATTGGCGCTCGAGAGGAACGTCGGGTTCAGAATTTGGAAGATTGTCCAGATGATCGCAAGCCCGACGACCACAGGAATTGCTCCTAGGTCGCCGCCGCGCACACGCGAGCGAAAAGCCGCCCACGACTCGGCGATGCCGGATGCCGGTGGCAGATCCACCGTGGGGGTGCTGTTCGAAGGAGGTCGGTTGTCGGCACTCGTCATGAGCTGAGCCCCTCCTTCGCCCGAGTCAACGTCGCGCCGGTCATCCCCGCTCGCCGACTCACCGCGTTATCCGTGGCGCCGGTGATCGCCGCAATAATGTCTTCGTAGGTCACATCGGCCGCGGCAAAATCACCGTTGTTGCGACCCAGTCGAAGCACGACGACGCGGTCGGCTACGGCTTGAACATCCGCCATGTTGTGACTGACCAGCACAATGCCGTGGCGGCGCTCGCGGAGGTGCTCAATGAGGTTCAGCACCTCAGCAGTTTGAGCGACGCCGAGGGCGGCGGTGGGCTCATCCAACACCACAATCGACGGGTTGCCGATGAGCGATCGCGCAATGGCGACGGTCTGCCTCTGACCACCCGAAAGGCCAGCAACGGGAGTGCGCACCGACGGAATCTTGGCCGACAACTGACGAAGCAAAGCCCAGGTCTGCTGTTCCATTTCGACCTCGTTGAGGGCACCCGCGCCGAGCTCTCGGCCCAAGAACAGGTTCGAGACGACGTCGAGGTTGTCGCAGAGCGCCAAATCTTGGAAGACCGTCGCAATACCGAGGTCACGCGCATCCGTCGGGTTCGCGAGCGACACCTCATCGCCTCGGTAACAAATAGTGCCCGAGCTTGCCGGATGCACGCCCGCGAGCACCTTCACGAGCGTCGACTTTCCCGCACCGTTGTCGCCAACGATTGCGACGACCTCGCCGGGATAGATATCGAGCGAGACGTCGCTCAACGCCTGAATAGCACCGAACTTCTTGCTAATTCCTCGCAACGACAGGATCGGTTCATCATCTGAAGTGGTCGGAGTGACCGCAGTCATAAGATGCTCTCTTCCTTGAGGGTTGTGGGTGCAGTGCTTTCGGGAGTTCCGTTGACTCTGTTCGGCATTACTGAATCCCCGCTGCCGCACACGCGACAGCATATTCCGGTGTGCAGATCTGTTCGACCGTGTAAAAACCGTCGGCCACGACCGTCTCCATGATGTTGTCGATCGTCACGATCACCGGCGTCAGCAGGGTGGTGGGGATGCCGTTGGTATCGTCACTCTCGCCAATCAACTGTTCGCCGTTGAGCAAGGCAACCGCCTGAGTTGCGGCGATCTCGGCCTCCTGCTTGAGATCTTTGTAGACCGTCATGTACTGGTCACCGCTCACGATGCGTTGGATCGCCGCGAGCTCCGCGTCCTGACCGGTGACGGCGGGAAGCGGCCGAACTCCTCCCGCTTTAAGCGCCGCAATCGCGCCGCCAGCGGTGGCGTCATTGGCGGCATACACGCCGACAAGGCTGTCGCCAAACTGCGTGACTTGGCTCGACATCCACTCTTGAGCTTTGTCTGGGCTCCAGTCTGGAGTATCGAACTCGGCGACAATCGTAAAGGCACTGCCGTCGATCACGTTATGGGCACCGCGCTTAAAAAGGCGCGAGTTGTTGTCGGTGGGAGAGCCATTGATCATCACGATGTTGCCCGACGACAGCCCCTGATCGGCAAGGCGTTCCACGAGCGCCTTGCCCTGCAGGGCGCCGACTTGCTCATTGTCAAAGGAAACCCAGAAGGCAAGCTCAGGGCTGCCAATCAAGCGGTCGTACGAGATGACGGGCACCTTGTAAGACTGAGCGGTTGCGACGATTGTTACCGCCGCCGAAGAATCAACCGGGTCGAGCACGAGCACGCTAATGCCCTGCGCAAACGCTGACTCTGCCTGCTGCTGTTGCTTGGCCGGATCTTGATCGGCGTTGGCATAAATGACCTCACACTCGGGGCACAACTCTTGAACCTTCGCCTCAAAAAATGGGCGATCGTAGGCCTCATATCGTGCCGTCTTCGACTCCGGAAGGAGCAACGCGATCGTGCGAGAACCATCCGCACCGCTACTGGGCATGACAATGCCGCAGCCGCTCAGCGCAAGCACGAGCAGTGCTGCCGAAGCGATCACGCGAAGAATGCGCACACCAAGGCGGGTCATGAAGTGGCCGACTCCGACGGCTCCGCCGACAAGGTCGTGCCCCTGCCGATCGAGAGCTGGTCAATCGCGAAAGCAATCGTGCCGAGCAGTTCGCTTCGTGGCCCCAGCTGGCTCTGCACCAGATCGGCCGCCTGCCCAGAACCCACAATTACCGAACGCTCCATCGCGTGACGCATCGGCCCCAGCAACAGTTCACCCGCCTGTGAGAGCTCGCCGCCCACGGCAATGCGCTCCGGGTCGAACACATTGCTCAGATTGCCCGCCGCGATGCCGAGATGCCGTCCGGCATCGGCAATGGCTCGAATGCACGCGCTATCCCCGGCGATTGCCCGAACGACAACATCGTGAAGCTTGAGACCGCGACGGCCCGTGCGCACCGAATCAACGATGGCTTGACCCCCAGCAAGAGTTTCGAGACATCCGCGATTGCCACAGCGGCAGAGAGCGCCCTCTTCATCGAGCACCATGTGGCCGAATTCGCCCGCTGCACCGTGGTGACCACGGAACACCGCACCGTTCAGGATGAGGCCGGCACCGATGCCGTCGTCGACGTTCACGTAGAGAGAGTTAGGTTTACCGCGCAGAGCTCCAGCGTGGTACTCGGCCAGGGCCCCCAAATTGGCATTGTTGTCGACGTAGACGGGGCTGTTGAGGCGGATGCCGAGAGATTCCGCGACAGGAACGCCATCCCAGCCGCGCATGATTCCCGTGCGCGAGATCACTCCCGTCGCAGCATCCATTGGCGCTGGCATCGCTAACCCGACCGCCAGAATCTCGTCGTGAGTTGCTTCGACCGATTCCAGCATGTCGGTGATGAGCTGGGCGGCGCGGTTGAGTTCGTTGTCGGCGCGGTGGTCTTTCGCGAGCGGCATGTGATGTTCAGCGACCACGGTGTGCGCGACATCCGAGAGGGCAACGCGCATGTGGCGTTCGGAGAAGTGCACGCCAGCGACGAGGCCGAGCGCTCGAGCAAGAGTGACCAGGTGAGCGCGGCGACCGCTGCGCGTGCTCATGGCCGTTGCGAGCACTTCAGCGCTCACAAGCTCTTTGACAATATTGGAGACCGTCGCGGGGGAGAGCCCCGTCACGCCGGCCAATTCGATCTGCGTGAGGCCGCCATGGTGCTTGACCGCGTCGACGATGCGAGCGCGGTTAGCTTCGCGGAGCGAAGTCTGCGACCCCGGGGTCGCCCGTTTTTTGCTCACGGAATCAAGATACAGGTAGCGAGGGCCCGCAGTTCAGCACACGAACGGGGTTAAGTCGCGAGCGTCGCGAACTTTTCGATGTCTTCGGAGTTGCCGCTCACGATCACGAGGTCATGATTCGAGATCACCGTCTCGGGAGTTGCATAGGTGAACTCCTTGCCTGGAGACTTCACCCCCACGACGGTGATGCCGTACTTGCGGCGCACTTGCGACTCGCTGAGTGGCAGGCCGCGGATGGGCTTCGGGGGATACATCTTCACGATCGCGAAGTCATCATCGAACTCGATGAAGTCGATCATCCGGCCAGAGACCAAGTGAGCAACGCGCTCGCCGGCCTCTGCTTCGGGATAGATCACATGATTGGCTCCGATACGCGCCAAGATCTTGCCGTGAGAGCGACTGATTGCTTTGGCCCAGATTTGGGGAATCTTGAGGTCGACCAGATTTGCCGTGATGAGAACGCTCGCCTCGATCGAGGAGCCGACGGCGACGACAGCAATGGAGAAGTCTTCTGCACCAATCTGGCGAAGCGCGTCAAGGCTACGAGCGTCGGTTTGCACCGCATGGGTGACACGCTCCGACCACTTCTGCACGAGGCTGAGGTCTGCGTCAACAGCGAGAACCTCGCGGTCAAGGCGCTGCAATTGACCGGCAGTGGCCGCGCCGAAGCGACCGAGCCCGATCACTAGCACGGGCGCATTGTGCGGAATCTTGTCAACCAACGATCGGCCTCTCTTCTGCTCTCGTGAACAACTGACGGCGCTGACTGGCCGCAAGGGCTGCCGCCAGAGTAACCGTTCCCACTCGCCCTGCCCACATTGTGGCGGCGAGGATGTACTTGCCGCTATCCGGCAGTGATTCGGTAAGCCCTGTCGATAGACCACACGTCGCGAAGGCCGAAATAACATCAAAGAGCACTCTGTCGAGAGGCTCCTTTGTTATTTGAAGAATGGCAATCGTCGATACGGCAACGATGGTTGCTCCCCAGAGCGTCACGCTGACCGCGAGGCGGAGCACATCGGTAGGGATTCGACGCTCAAAAGCGTGCATATCGTTGTCGCCTCGCGCTTCGGCGAGGGCGGCCAGGAACAGCACCGCGAGCGTCGTGACCTTGATGCCTCCCGCGGTGGAAGCGGAACCACCTCCGACAAACATCAGCATGTCGAACACGAGCAGCGTTGAGCCATTGAGCTCATTGATGTCGATAGGAGAGAACCCGCCCGAGCGCGTCATCGTCGACAGGAATGTGGATGTCAGGGGCCTGGAGATAAGGCTCTGCCCACCGAGGGTGTTGGTGTTGTTCCACTCGAGAACAAGCACAGCTATCGCGCCAGCAAAGATCAGCAGCACCGTGGTGAACAGTGTGAGGCGGGCGTGCACCGAGAGGCGCGATCCGTGCTTGAGGCGTCGCACGACCGCAAAGATCACCGGAAAACCAAGGCTGCCAAGAAAGACGCCAGTGCCGATTGCTCCGAGCATCCACGGGTCTTGAGCGAATGCTTCCATGCCGCTCGCCGCCGGCACAAAACCGGTGTTAGTGAATGCGGATGCCGCAAAGTAGAAGCCCTGCCAAATGGCGGGCCACACGTCGTACCCCTCCACCAGCAGGCGCGGGATAATGACGAGGGAAAGCACAACCTCAATAGCCAGCGCGCTAATCGCGACCGTCGCGAGGAGCCCACCAATTTCACCGAGACGGATCGCTTGCGACTCGGAGACGGGCCCGACATGGATGCGTGAGGGGTTGGTGTCGCTGGCAGCGATGAGACGTTGGCGAAGGCCAAGCCGACGAGAGACGACGAGGCCGAGCATGCTCGCGAGAGTCAGCACTCCGATTCCGCCGACCTGCAGGCCGATCAGGATCGCGGTATTGCCGAACGCTGACCAGTGGGTTGCCATGTCGACGGTCGTGAGGCCGGTCACACAAATCGCCGAGACTGCGGTGAATAGTGCGTCAACGAGGGGAGTCGCTTGGCCGTCGCGGGCCGAAATAGGCAGAACGAGCAGCGTCGTGAGCACGATAACGAGGGCGGAGAAGATGGCAATCGCGAAGCGGGCGGGAGTAGCCGCAGCGAACCGATCGATCAGATCGCGAATCTGAGCAAAGAGACTGCGTTCACGAGGGTGTGCACGCATGGGTGCCCAAGAACTCATCTATTTATCTCCCCACGCACAGGAGGCCATGGTACTCCCCAGCAAGCCCCGGTAGCCTTATCTCATGGCCGACATCTTTGACGTAGTAGCCGATTCAACCCGGCGTAGCCTTTTGACGGTGCTGCTTGAGCAGTACATCGCCTCTGACTCTCCGAGCGGCGAGCTCAGCGTAAGCGAGATTGTCGAGAAGCTCGATTTGAGCCAACCGACTGTCTCCAAGCACTTGAAGGTGCTGCGCGACCACGGGTTGGTGTCGGTGCGTGAAGACGGCCAACATCGCTACTACAGCCTCGATTCTTCTCCTCTTGAAGAGGTCGAAGACTGGCTGATTCCGTTCTTGAGCGCGGACTTCCACGATGACTTCGACGACGAGTTGCGCGAATCCACCGGCGCCTTCGCAGCGTGGTCTGGCGCGGATGTCGGAGACAACTTCGGCCGTCAGGTTGCAGAGCGCACGCACCAGGCTCGCTCCGCGTTGCACGACGTTACCGAGGCCGCGAAGCAACTGCCTCGCTCGGTGCGTTCTCGCATCTTCGGCAAGGATTAGGCCGAAGGCGCGCCGCACGGGCGCGATTAGGGGTGGACAGTGAGTCACACCAGCCCCTATTGTTACCGATTAGCACTCCAGTCACATGCTGGGTGCGTCGTGAATTTTTCGAGGGCGCTGCGCGGTCGGCAACAATCGTGCAGTAGCTAAACCAAAGGGGCTGGTCCGATGGCACAGGATCTATCTGAGATGCGTTTTCTCACCGTTGCTGAAGTAGCGGACATGATGCGCGTCTCAAACATGACCGTGTATCGACTCGTTCACTCTGGTGAACTGCCCGCCGTTCGTTTCGGTCGCTCGTTCCGCATCCCGGAATCCGCTGTTGCGAGTGCTGTTTCGCCCGAGATTTCCGAGGTCGGCTAGCGGCGAAAGTTCGTTCTGGGTTGGTTCCCAGTTCACCGAATCTTCAAAACCCGCCCGGTGCGGTAAACTCTTCCGGTATGTCTTTCCGCGGTTCTGAATCGGACCGGGTCGGTTCGTTCAGAAATCAGTGAGGTCCCTATGGGTTCAGTCATCAAAAAGCGTCGCAAGCGTATGGCAAAGAAGAAGCACCGCAAGCTGCTTCGTAAGACTCGCCACCAGCGTCGCAACAAGAAGTAACTAGCCTCAAAGCTAGAGGCCGTCCTCTCGGGCGGCCACATCTCGAACACCCGAACGTTCACCTGAACGATCGGGTGTTCGAGGTTAACGAGAGTTCTTGCGAACGTTCTTCGCTTGCCGCTTCACACGTCTGCGCGCCTCTTTGAGGCCCGCGCGACTGAGCGGCATGATCTGCCAGCCCATCTTCTGCGCATGGTGGGCGAGGCGGGCATCCGCGTTGACGGCAACACGGTTGCCTACCGCGCTCAGCAGCGGGATGTCGTTGCTGGAGTCTGAATATGCCCAGCAGTCCGCGAGATCGGCTCCCACGCGCTCAGCGAGCTCTGTGGCGACCGTGGCTTTTTCGGGCCCGTGCAGCACGTGGCCATCGAGTTCTCCCGTCAGAAGACCGTCTTCGGCGTGCACGCGGGTGCCGAGTGCACCGGTGAGTCCGAGGCGTTCGGCAATCACTTGAGCGACGAACTGTGGTGTCGCGGTGATGAGCCACACTTCATGGCCCCTAGCGAGGTGTTCTTTCGTGAGGTCTACCGTTTCGGGCCAGAGGTTCGGCAGAATGTCACGTTCGTAAATGATCTCGGCGAGCTCGATGAGCGTGTGCACCGAGTGCCCGCCGACAATTTCGAGGGCACGTTCCCGCGCGCTAGCCATGTGCTTGTGATTCTCGCCCACGGAGACGAACCGAAACTGGTGCCAAGCGAAACGGGCGATGTCTCGCCAACCTACGATTCCCCGACGCCACGCTTCTTTGCCCAGGTAAAAGGCGCTCGCGCCCCGCATCAAAGTGTTATCCACGTCAAAGAAAGCCACAACCGCGTTATGGCTCGTTGGGGGCGGCGTTACCTCGTGCATTCGGATTATTCTAAGGTGGTGCTCACGAAACGACTGACATTAATCGCAAAACCGGGTTGTCACCTGTGTGATGACGCTCGCGAGACGATTAACGCCGTGATCGGCGAGCTATCCACTCAGTGCTCAGTCGACTTCGCTGAGCAGTCGATTCTGGATGACGAAGAACTTCACGCCAAATATTGGGATGAAATTCCTGTCGTGCTCATCAACGACGCTGTGCACACCATCTGGCGTGTCGAACCTGCGCGCCTGACGGCCGCCCTTCTGGAGGAAACCGAATGATCCGTCACATCGTGATGTGGAAGCTCAAAGCTGACAACGCTGCAGACCAGAAGGTTGCGGCGGATGCCATGGCGGCGGCGCTTGAACCGCTTGTTGGTCAGATCGAGGGTCTCGAGGCGCTGACGGTTCGTCAGGATGCCGGGGCCGTTGACTCAAACTGGGATGTCATCCTCGTCTCCGACCACACCTCGCCCGAAGCGCTCCTGACGTACGGAACGCACCCTCTGCACCTTGAGGCGGGAGCCGTCGTCAAGGCGCACACTCGCGAGCGTGCCTGCATCGACTTCGAACTCTCGTAGTCGCTGCGCACTAGTGAGCGGGCACTACCAGTTGTCAGCTATTTGCTGACGCTGATGGGGCCCGTCATGTGGTTCTTGATCGAATCACGCTCTGCCGCCAACGACGCGAGGGTTCCGCTGTCGAGTCCTGGCTGAAGCATGTCGTCGAAGGGGTTGCCCATACCGCTTTTGGAGTGCACCGCTTCGGCGTAGGCCGTTGCCGCCGCTGCCACTTTTGCACTCGCCCGCTGAGCCTTCTTGAGTGAAACAGCACTGCTCCCCACAACCTCAGCGTGCTTGTTCAGCGCCTTCTTGAGATCCTTCAGAGCCGCATCAATTTTCTTTGACATGGGGTCATCCTGCCTTAACGAGTTGCGTGCTGGCTATGGGGTCGGTGTGTCGGATGCGGCACCCAGCAGTGACTACGGGGTCAGTCGTGTCGGTCCGCGGAAGAGGTACGTCGCTTCGCGCAGGTTCGGCAGGCCGAGCAGCAGCATCAGCACGCGACCGAGGCCCATGCCGAATCCGCCGTGCGGGGGCACGCCGTAGCGGAAGAAATCGAGGTAGAAGTCGAGCTCGGCAGGGTCCATACCCTTGTCGCGAATCTGCGCCTCCAAGACATCGACGCGGTGCTCACGCTGAGCTCCAGTGGAGATCTCGACGCCGTTGAACACGAGGTCGTAGCTGTTCGTGAGGCCCGCATCATCCGCGTGACGCATGTGATAAAACGGGCGGATGCTGGCGGCGTAGTCGGTCAAGAATACGAAGTCGTGATCGAACGTTTCTTTCACGTAGGCGGCGATCTGGCGCTCGCCTTCTGGGTCCATATCGGCGTCGGCACGCGGCACGGTGTAGCCACGGTCGCTGACGATCTGCTTAGCCTCGGCGAGCGGGATGCGGGGGAACGGGCGAGTGGGCACCGTCATCTCGATGCCGAACAGCTTCTCGATCTCGTCGCCGTGCTTGTCTTTGACAGCCTGGAATCCGGCAACCATGAGCTCTTCGTGCAAGTTCATGACGTCTTCGTGGCTGGAGATCCAGCTGATCTCGCTGTCGACCATCGTGAACTCGGTGGCGTGACGCGAGGTGAAGCTGGGGTCGGCACGGAAGCTCGGGGCGATCTCGAAAATCTTGCCGAAGCCAGCGGACTGCGCCATCTGCTTGAAGAACTGCGGGCTCTGCGCCAAGTACGCCTTGGTGTCGAAGTAGTCGACCTCGAACAGCTCCGCCTTCGATTCGCTTGCGCTCGCCATGAGCTTGGGGGTGTGAACCTCGATAAAGTCGTTCTCGACCCAGTAGGTGCGCCACGCGTGCTCGAGCGTGGTCTGGATGCGGAAGATCAGATTGTTGCGCGGCACGCGAAGGTCGAGGAAGCGCCAGTCCATGCGCTTGTCAACGCTGGTGTCTTCGGCAATCGGGGTCTCGGGGATGGCCTCAGCCGCGATCTCGATAGCGGCAAGCTTGATCTCCACGCCGCCGAGCTTCACGCGCTCGTCGTGCTTCAACTCACCGCTCGCGGTGAGGAAGGTGCCCTGAGCGAGCCCCGAGATGATCTCGGCGAGGGGGTCCTCGGCCGGGGTGCCGTCTTCGTTGAACGAGCGAGGGTGAACAAGCTGCACCGCACCCGACTCATCGCGCAGTACGACGAACTGCACCTTCTTTTGATCTCGAACAGTGTCGACCCAACCCGAAACGGAGGTCTCTCCATCGCTTGCGGCGGCCAAGTTCTTAATAAGGGTGCGTGTAGTCACAGCGCCGAGTTTACAAGGGATAACGCGAGAGAAAGTGCGGCAGGGCTGCCAACGTAGACTGAATACCGTGCCAGCAGACCTCATCCATCTCGTCCGCCATGGTGAAGTGCACAATCCCGACCGCATTCTCTATGGCCGTCTTCCCGGGTATCACCTCAGTGAACTCGGTCACACGATGGCGGATGTCGCCGCCGCAAGCTTCGCCGACCGGCCGCTCACGGCGCTCTACGCGAGCCCTCTGCAGCGCGCTCAAGAGTCAGCGCAGCCCTGGTCGGAACGCTACGCATTGCCCATCGCGACCGAAGAACGCATCATCGAGCCGGCTAACTGGTTCGAGGGCGGTCGCCTGCAATTTCCGAAGGTTCTCACCCAGCCGCGGGCCTGGCCGCACCTCGTAAACCCGCTCAAGCCCAGTTGGGGCGAAGCCTACGTGAGCATCGAAGCGCGCATGCTCGCCGCTATCGATGACGCGTGGTCGGCTGCCGAGGGCGGCGAAGTGGTCATGGTCAGTCACCAGTTGCCCATCGTGATGGTCGCTCGTTCCGTCAAAAAGATGCGCTTGGCGCACGACCCCCGCAACCGTCGCTGCACGCTGTCGAGCGTCACGACGCTCGCTCGCGAGGGTGACCATTTCGTCGAGGTTGACTATCAGGAACCTGCGGGAGAATTGCTCGCAGCATCCATCGATCTAGGAGCAGTGTGAACCGCCGTCTCATTGCCGTTGTTGTGGCGTTCGCCGCTCTCACGACGGTCTCGTGTTCCAGCCCGAACGAGTCTCTTGCCCAGCAGTACCAAAACGGTTCAGAAGAGGGCTACATTTCGGGCGACGGTTCGACCGTCGAGATCCCGGCCAGCAATCGCGATGAACCCATCACGTACGAGGCCACGCTCGATACCGGTGAAGCGGTCTCGAGCAGCGACTTCGCTGGCTCGGTCTATGTCGTCAACTTCTGGTATTCGAGCTGCCCACCGTGCCGACTAGAAGCCCCCGATCTTGCTGAACTGAGCGAGGAGTACACCGAGGTGCCGTTCCTTGGCGTCAACGTGGCAGATACCGCAGATACCTCTCTTACGTTTGCTGATGAGTTCGGCATCCCGTACCCCTCTGTCGTGGATGCCACGACCGCGGGCGTGCAGCTGGCGTTTGCCGGCTCCGTGCCTCCCAACGCGGTGCCGACCACTCTCGTCGTGGACCGCGAGGGTCGCGTTGCCGCTCGCATCAGCGGCCTTGTGCGTGACCCGAGCATCCTCGCAGCGATGATCGACTCTGTCATCGCCGAGGAACAGTAAGTGTCTAATCCCGTCGGCGAGCTCATTCTCGGCGGCAACCTTCTTATCGCGATTCCGATCGCGCTGCTCGCGGGCCTCGTCTCGTTCGCGTCGCCCTGCGTTCTCCCGCTCGTTCCGGGCTACCTCGGCTACATCGGCGGCTTCACTAGCAACGAGGAAAAGGGCAGCACGAAGCGTCTTGTTCTCGGCGTTGGCCTGTTCATCTTGGGCTTCACCGTGGTGTTCGTGGCGTTCACCGTGTTGTTCGGCACGGCTGGTCTTCTGCTGCGGCCCTGGCTCGACCTGATCACCCGCATCGCCGGTGCTCTCGTGATCGTGATGGGTGTCGTGTTCATCGGGCAAGTCACTTTCGCGCAGCGCACGATCAAGCCGAAGTTCAAGGTCGCAACCGGCCTCGCTGGTGCACCGCTGCTTGGCGTCGTTTTCGCCCTCGGCTGGACTCCGTGCGTTGGCCCCACTCTCATCGCTGTCGGCAGCATGGTTTTGGATGGTGGCGACCCCGGCCGGGCCGCTATCGTCGGTGTTGCCTACAGTCTCGGTCTCGGCATCCCGTTCCTGTTGGTGGCCCTCGGCCTCAACTGGGCGACCGGATCGGTGGCGTGGATGCGCCGCCACATTCGTCTTATTAATCTGATTGGTGGAGCACTGCTCGTAATGATCGGTCTCCTCATGGTCACCGGCGTGTGGCGTGCAATCGTGACAAGTTTGGGAGCGGTAATCGGTGGCTTCGACACACTCCTCTGATTCAACGAACGGCGACTCGGCCTCGGATAACTCGATGACTGAGGGCGATGCAACGCGCCCGAACGACCACATGGATGCTCCGGCACCCGCGCCGCAGAGCAAAGTTCAGCAACCGCGACTGACTCTCGCGGGCTACGCGCGGTTCTTCTGGCGTCAGCTCACGAGCATGCGCACCGCGCTGTTCCTGCTGTTGCTGCTGGCTGTCGCGGCGATCCCGGGCTCGCTTGTTCCGCAGATCACCTCGGACCCCAACGGCGTTATCGCGTACCGCACTAACTACCCCGATACCGCTGCGGTGCTCGATTTCTTCCAAGTTTTCAACACCTATACCTCGGTGTGGTTCTCCTCGATCTACCTGTTGCTCTTCATCTCGCTGATCGGCTGTGTGCTGCCGCGCACCAAGCACCACTTCGATGCTCTGCGTGCCAGCCCACCCAAGACCCCCGCTCGGCTCTCGCGCCTGCAAGGCTTCACGACGCGCACGACCGATGCGGATGTCGACACGGCCATCGCCTCCGCCCGCCGACTGCTGCGCTCGCAGCGCTACCGCACCGAGCTCTACGGTGACTCGGTCAGCGCCGAACGCGGCTACCTGCGCGAAACCGGAAACCTCGTGTTCCATGCCGCGCTCGTGGGCGTTCTGGTCACGGTCGGAATCGGTGGTGGCTTCGGATACACCGGTCAGCGCGTTGTTGTCGAGGGCTACGCCTTTAGCAATTCGCTCGCCAGTTACGACTCGTTCAACCCGGGCCGTTTCTTCACCGATGATGCGCTCGATCCGTACACCGTCGCGCTCGATTCGTTCGAGCCCGTGTACGAACAGAACAACCGCCAAGCCATCGGTCAAGCGATCGACTTCACGGCCAACGTCACGACCACCGTGCGTGGCGAAGAACCGCAGCAGTCGCAAATCAAGGTCAACGAGCCGCTCAGCCTCAGCGGAACAAACCTGTACCTCCTCGGTAACGGCTATGCGCCCGTGCTCACCGTGCGTGACGCCGATGAGAAGGTCATCTGGTCGCAGCCAACGCCGTGCCTTCCGTTCGATGCCAACCTCGGCAGCACCTGCGTCATCAAAATTCCGGATGGTCTCGACCAGCAAATCGGAATGCTCGGCTTTCTCTACCCGACCACCGGCACACTCAGCTCGGGAGCGCTCGCGTCTGTCTATCCCGACCTCATCTCACCCGTACTCACGTTGGAGGTGTACGAAGGCGACCTCGGCCTCGACAACGGCCAAGGCTCCAACGCCTATGCGCTCAACACTGACTCCCTCGAGCAGGTAGCAGGGCGCACCTCCGAGGCAGAAACACTGCGGTTGACTCCCGGCGATCGGCTCGAGCTACCCAATGGTCTCGGCAGTGTCGAGTTGACGAGCATCCCGCGCTTCGTGTCGCTCGATGTTCACCACGACCCCTCGCAACTGCCCGTGCTCTTGTTCTCCGTCTTGCTATTCGCGGGTCTCATCACCAGCCTCTTTGTACCGCGTCGCCGCATGTGGGTTTCAGCCCGCACCGACGCTTCGGGAACCACAACAATCGAGTACGCCGCACTGGCTCGCGGCGATGACCCTAACCTCGAAGCTGCGGTCACCGACTTTGCCGAGAAACATTCCCAGCAACTCGGGGTTAGGATGGATTCGTGACTGAGACCTTCGTGTCGTATTCGCTGATTGCGGTCTATTCAGCGATGGCGATCTACACCCTTGCGTTCGTGTTGTTTGCTGTCGACTTGGCGCGCCGTTCAGCAGAGTCGAGCGACGCTTCCGCAGCGCGTGCGACCGGTCTTGCTTCGGCATCCGCCCAGCAGGCCAGCGTGATGGTGAACGGCTCCAGTGTGAGCGGCACCGACACCCTGACGACGGCAGGGGCATCCGAGTCGAAGATCGTCGCGCACTCGCCCAAGTCGCTCAAGCTGGCCATGGCGATGACGGTGCTCGCCTGGGTGCTGCACGTCGGTGCGGTCATCTTCCGCGGCGTTGCTGCAAACCGCGTGCCGTGGGCCAACATGTTCGAATTCACGCTCACCGCCACCGCGCTTATCGTCGGTGTCTTTCTCATCGTTCAGTTCTGGCAAGACCTGCGCTTCCTCGGTTCGTTCATCACGGGCTTCGTGCTGATCGCCTTGGGCGTTGGCACCTCCAGCTTCTACGTGGATGTCGTACCCCTGCCGCCTGCGCTGCAGTCGGCCTGGCTGGTCATCCACGTGTTCGTTGCCAGTCTCAGTACGGGGTTCTTTGCCCTCGCCGCCAGCCTCTCGATCGTGCAGCTCATGCAGGCACGCCGCGAAGCCGGCAAAGCGCTCAAGCTGCGCTTCCTCGACACCTTGCCCGCTGCTGACCGCCTCGAAACCTTGGCGTACCGCCTCACGGTTGTCGGCTTCGTCATGTGGACCTTCACGCTTATCGCTGGCGCTGTCTGGGCCGAGCGCGCGTGGGGCCGCTACTGGGGTTGGGACACCAAGGAAGTCTGGACGTTTATCATCTGGACCATCTATGCCGGTTACATTCACGCACGGGCGACTCGCGGATGGCGTGGCTCGCGTTCGGCGTGGCTCGCCATCGTTGGCTTCCTCGCGATCGTGTTCAACTTCACCATCGTGAATCTCTTCTTCAAGGGACTGCACTCCTACTCAGGACTGTAACCACGCGCTGCGGTTACCGACCGCGAGTGAGCCGCTTTCCCTGCCCTGAGCAGAAGGAAAACGCTGGGGCCGCACCGAGCACACCCCAGCGTTTGCTTAGTAGAGCCACACAGCGGCTCAAGATTGTGAGATCTAGGCAGCAGGAGTTAGCTGCATCGGCACTGTCGGGGAACCCTCACCCGTCTTGAATTGGATGATCGGACCGTCCGCCCCGCATTCGTAGGGTGCAGAGTTGATCGGCGCGCTGTCCAAGATCGAATCGAACAGTCCCGCTCCATCTACCGTAATTCCCGAAACGGTGACCGAGAGTGCAACGTCGCTCACGTCGTGAGACGTCGTGATTTCGTTCTCTGTCGCGGAGTAGTCACCGGTGACTCCGCCCGTAATGGTGCCGGTGCCCTCCGCGCCCGATACTTGAACGAGGATCGAAAAATCGGGGGTGTACGCATACGTCGACTCAGTGAAGGAAAGCCCCGTTCCACCCTCAACGCCGATATCGAGCCCGGCATTGGCGGCGCTCAGCGCGGCGTAATACGCCTTCATCTGGTCTTCGGCGATATACCAGTCGCCGATAAGGCACTCCGGGCCGCTTACTGCCTCTTCTTCGGGCTCTGCCGGAGCCGCGGCATCCGTCTCCTCGGCGCTTTCGCCGGGATCGGCGGTCGGCGGAGCACAGGCGGTGAGAGCGACCAGGCTGAGCAGGCTTACGGCGGCTAGTGCACGCACACGGCGCAACTCAGTAGACATTTTCACTCCTCGGCACAGGATCACCCTCGGTGGCGACCAACGGATCCAGATTACTGAGCGACCGAGCTACTGCTCTGAGTAGTTTTTACCTAGTTCGTGGCAGCGCATGAGCCGATCAAGCCACCACTGGGTGCGCTCAGGACTCGCGCCCCATCGGGTGAGTAATGCCTCATCCGCTTCGACGCGACGCACTTCGAGCTTGCCGTCACGGGCACGCAGGGGCGAGGCGGTGACATCGGCGGCGAGAAGAGATGCAGTAGCAAGCCCCGAGTCGTAGTCGAGCGGATCGATCGCCGCAGCCAAGTGCGCTCCCATGGCGAGCCCCACAGAGGTCTCTAGAGCGCTCGAGACCACGACGGGCAGTCCCGCATCTTTCACGATCGCGAGAGCGCGAGAAATGCCCCCCAAGGGCTGTGCCTTGATCACCAAGAGGTCGGCTGCCCCGGCACGCGCAACAGCGAGCGGATCGGCGGCCTTGCGCACACTCTCGTCGGCCGCGACCGGGATGCCCATGTACGCAATGCGGCCACGTAGCTCACCCAGTTCTTCGACAGTCGCACACGGCTGCTCGACATATTCGAGGTCGTATTCAGCGAAAGCATGAATGGCGCGCTCGGCCTCATCGACCGTCCACACACCATTCGCATCGACGCGGATGCGGCCAGCCGGGCCCATGACGCGACGCACTTCGGCGACGCGCGCGACGTCATCCGCGAGCGTCTGGCCGGGCTCAGCCACTTTAATCTTGGCGGTGCGGCAGCCGTGGAAGCGTTCGAGCACAGCCTCGACTAAGTCAGCGGGCACGGCAGGCACTGTGGCATTGACCCAGACATGATCGCGCACGACGGGCGGCTGCTCGTTCCAGGCATAGTCGATCGCGGCGAGGAGCCAGGGGGTGGCTTCGGCATCGTCATACTCGGCGAAGGGAGAAAACTCGCTCCACCCCTGAGGCCCGCGGAACAGCAGAGCCTCGCGTTGATCAATGCCGCGAAAGCGCGACGTCATCGGCAATGACACCACATGGGCGGTATCGAGAATTTCGTTCACTGAAGGGAACATGTTCCCAGTCTGACAAGTTCCACTGTCAGTTAGGGTAATTGCGTGACTAATCCGGGGGATATTGAACGCGTTGCGACCAAAGTCGTGCCGTATTACGTCGTTGGGGTCGTAGACGACGAAGAAACTGTTCTGCCCGATGACGCCGAAGAGGGCGCCTATACAGACGCAGATGACGTGCCTGTTGCGCGACGTGCGCGCCCACGCTGGGTCGGATTCATTGCCGCAGCCCTCGGGGTCGCGACGCTCGTGCTCTTCATCATCGCGATGATCGTGTCATCCGGCGGGGATTACCCAGCAGGCACAGCGCTCGCCTACGCGACCATCGTTACCTCGATTGCGGCAGCGATTACCGCGGTGCTCTCGCTCATTCTTGGCCTACAGCGTCGCTGGGCAGCGTTTGGATTGGCGCTCGGAATACTCGCCAATCCCCTTATCGTGCTGAACGTTTTCCGGTTCTTCGGCGGCTAAACACTGTTCGGTGCCGAGCGAAAGCTGAGCATCCACGGTTCGGCATCAGCTTGCTCGGCAGCCCGATGGTTATGGTGGAGCCATGGCGCCTGTTTCTGAAATCTTTGACGAGAAGTTGTGGCGATCAGTCGCCGGGTTCGACGACCTGACCGACATCACCTATCACCACGATGTGACAGGAACAATCGCGCGCATCGCCTTTGACCGGCCAGAGGTGCGCAATGCCTTTCGGCCGCACACGGTCGACGAGCTCTACCAAACACTCGACGACGTTCGCCAAAACCCGCGCATCGGCGTCGTATTGCTCACCGGCAACGGTCCAAGCGACAAAGACGGCGGCTGGGCATTCTGCTCGGGCGGCGACCAACGGATCCGTGGCCGGGCCGGCTACGAGTACGAAGGCCAAGAAGGCGCCACGAACCCCACGGCCGCAGCTGAGCTCTCCGAAGCCGAAGCTGCCGCCGCAGCGGGCAAGCGCCGTGCCGCTGCCGGTCGCCTGCATATCCTCGAGGTGCAGCGCCTCATCCGCTTCATGCCCAAGGTCGTTATCGCCGTCGTTCCGGGTTGGGCCGCCGGGGGAGGGCACTCGCTTCACGTGGTTTGCGATCTCACGATTGCCAGCGCCGAGCACGCCCGCTTTAAGCAGACGGATGTCGACGTCGGGTCGTTCGACGCCGGCTACGGCAGTGCCTACTTCGCCCGCCAGGTCGGCCAAAAGTTTGCCCGCGAGGTGTTCTTCCTTGCCCGGGAGTACGACGCGCAGCGCGCCCTCGACGCGGGAGCGATCAACGCCTCCGTGCCGCACACCGAGCTCGAAGCCACGGCCTACGACTGGGCGACCACGATCATGACCAAGTCGCCCACCGCCATCCGCATGGTCAAGTTCGCCCTCAACGCCGTCGATGACGGTCTTGTGGGCCAGCAGGTCTTCGCCGGCGAAGCCACCCGCCTGGCGTACGGCACCGACGAAGCTGTGGAAGGCCGCGACTCGTTCCTGCAGAAGCGCGAACCCGACTGGTCGCCCTTCCCCTGGCAGTACTAAGCAGAGAGGTTTACCCGTGACCGCTGAAAACACTCCGACCCGAGAACTCTGGTCTGTTGACGCCCGTGATCCCCGCAAGGTGTGGGCGGCGCTGAAGCCAGCACTCGATGGATCGGGAGCCGCGATTCTGCCGCACCCGACCTCCCCCTCTGGCCTGCCCGAGACCGTGCCCGCGAACGTTGCGGTCATTGTGGAAACGAGCGGATCGACCGGCCGCCCCAAGCGCGTAATGCTCAGTGCTGCGGCGTTGAAGGCGAGTGCTGCGGCATCCGACGAACTTCTGGGCGGATCTGGCCAGTGGCTGCTGGCCGTTCCGGCGCACTACATCGCGGGCATCAACGTGCTGTCGCGCTCGTACTTTGCCGGCACCGAACCCGTACTCATGCCTCCGAAGGGGTTCACGGCGGAGACCTTCGTGGCTGCTGCGGCCGAACTCACTGCCGAGCGTCGCTTTGTCTCGCTCGTGCCCGTACAACTCTCGCGACTGCTCGAGTCGGATGAAGCTGTCGCGGCCCTCTCTCGTTTCACTCGGATTTTGGTCGGCGGCCAGTCGACGCCGATCGCTCTGCTCGCTGCGGCTCGCGCTCGCGGCCTCGCCGTCTCGACGACGTATGGGTCAAGCGAGACCAGCGGCGGTGCTGTCTGGGACGGTAAACCGCTGCCCGGTGTGGGCCTACGACTCGTGGATGACCGCATCGAACTTTCGGGGCCGATGCTCGCTGAGGGCTACCTCGACGATCCGCGCCGCAGCGCCTTCTCATTCCGTCTGCACGAGGGCGTGCGCTGGTACCGCACCGACGATGTCGGGGAGATTGTGGACGGCGTGCTGAGGGTTCGCGGCCGCGCCGACGACATGATCATTTCGGGCGGGGTGAAGGTTTCCCTCGCCGAGGTGGAGACCGCTGTTCGGGCGCTTCCCGGGCAGAGTGCCGCGGTAGTGGTGGCGGCTCCGCATCCAGAGTGGGGCGAAGCTCCCGTCGTCATCACGACGACGGCCATCGAGCTGGATGTGCTGCGCCAGTCGGTCGCTGCCCAGCTGTCTTCGACGGCAGCGGCTCCCGCTCGCGTCATCCTGATCGATGAGATTCCTCTGCTTTCGACGGGAAAACCCGACAAACTCGCCTTAGCGTCAGTCGTGCTTAAGTAGAATCCCTCCGTGGCCTCTCCCAAACAGCAACGCATCGATCCGAAGACCGTCTCGCCGAAGGCGGGCTCGAAGTCGAGTTCGGCGGCGGGCAAGAACGGCAACAAGAATGCCGGCACCGGAAAGAACAAGAGTGGCCGTCCGGGTGGGCGCCCGCCGAAAGCGCCCAAGATTGCCAAGGCAACGGCGCGCGACTGGATCAGCGGCGCTCGCATCCAGACGCTTCCCCTCGCTTTTGCTCCCGTGGCGCTCGGCACCGCTGCCGCCTATGTGCTGCCGCATGAAGAAGACGGTGCTGGGTGGCACTGGCTGCGCGCCCTGCTCTGCCTCGTGGTCGCGGTCTCGCTGCAGATCGGTGTGAACTTCGCCAACGACTACTCCGACGGAGTGAGGGGAACGGATGATCACCGCGTTGGTCCTCGTCGGCTCACCGCCTCGGGTGCCGCTCGTCCGCGCACCGTCATCACGGTCGCGTTCGTCTGGTTCGGCATTGCCGCTGTTGCAGGGCTCATCATTGTCGTGCGCAGCGAGCACTGGTGGCTACTCGGGGTGGGAGCGGCCGCGATCGTCGCCGCCTACTTTTACACCGGCGGCAAGCGCCCGTACGGGTACCTCGGCCTCGGCGAGATCTTCGTCTTCATCTTCTTCGGCCTCGTCGCCACGGCGGGAACCACCTACGTGCTCGCGGATACCGTGAACCTAGAGTCGTGGCTGGCCGCCGTCGCCGTGGGGCTGTTCGCGGTCGCGACGCTCATGGTCAACAACATCCGGGATATCGCTCAAGACAAGATCGCGGGCAAGCGCACGCTGGCTGTTCGAATGGGCAATCTGCCGTCGCGAATCTTCTACGTCGTCGCGATGCTCGTACCGTTCGGCATTCTGGGCGTGTATACCCTGCTCTACTTCAACGCCTACCTCGTGTACTTCGTGCTGCTGGCAGCGCTCCCGGCCTGCGTGATCGTGCTCACCGGCAAGACACCGGCCGAACTGATCTTGGCGCTAAAGCTGACGGGGCTCACTGCTCTGCTGTTCGGCATCGGCCTCGCTCTGGCTATCGCCTTCTAGCGAAGACTCGCGAGCGTTGTCGTCAGCAACAGGCTCGGCGGCAGAGTCGAAGTCGGCCTCGGCATCTTCGGCATCGCGATCGGGATCGTGGCTCGGGCCTTCGCGACGAGCGGCAAAATCGAGAGCAACAGCATCCCGAAGCTTGCCAAAAAAGACATAGGAAACGGCGAACCCGAGCACTGTCGCAATGACGGCGGCGAGCCACGGCTCAGTGTCCGCAATCATGAGAAGAGTGAACGCAGCAGCGAACACTCCGAGGCGGAGCAGCGTGTAGGCAATCCAAGGTTTCACGGCATCAGTCTAGGCTCGCATCCCGCGCGCAGCCTGCGAGCGTAGAATGGTGGCATGACTCGTCTATTGGTCGTTCTCGCCTTCGCACTCGTTGCGGTCGACGTGTTCTCCATCGTGGATGTGGCTCTGACTGATCGCAGCCGCGTGCGCGCATTGCCTAAGGCGCTCTGGATTATCGTGATCCTGCTCTTGCCCGTCATTGGCGTAGTGCTCTGGTTCATGCTCGGTAAGGCACGTAGTTCTAGCTCTGGTCGTCCGCGCACCGTTGCGCCTGACGATGACCCCGATTTCTTGCGCAACATGCGCGCCAAAGAAGAACAGGATGAGCGCATTCGCCGCCTCGAACAGGAACTAGCAGATCTCGACGATGACGATAAGATCAACTAACTCTCCGGCCACCAATTTCTCGGTAGCCCTTCTCGAAGAGTTCGTTCGTCTCGGCGTTCGAGACATCGTGCTGAGCCCCGGCTCGCGCTCGCAGGCTATTGCGCTTGCCGCTGCCGAGTTCGAAAAGCACGGCTTGTTGCGACTGCGCGTGCGCATCGACGAGCGTGTGGGGGCCTTCCTTGCTCTCGGTCTCGCGGTCGAAACGCAGTCGCCGGTCTTGGTTGTCACGACCTCCGGCACCGCGGTAGCCAACCTGCATCCGGCGGTGCTCGAAGCACATCACTCTGCTGTTCCGCTCATCATCATTAGTGCCGACCGACCGGATTCCCTGCGCGGCATTGGCTCCAACCAGACCACTCAGCAGCCGGGAATTTTCGGCACCGCTGTTCACCAGACGTGGGATGTCGAGGCGCCGACCGGTGCTGCCGGCGAGATGGATGCCGCGGCCCAACTCGCGCGCGACGCTGTCGCCGCGGTCAACGGCCCCGTTCATCTCAACCTGTCTTTCGACGAGCCGCTGTCTGCGCCGTTCGTCTGGCATCCTACTGAGAACGAGGTGGCCCCCGAACCGGCGGCTCACCGCGAGCCCGTGTTCCCCGATCTTTTTAGTGACCTCGACCCCGTGGTGGAAAACACCACGCACCAGTCGCCTGGCGCTCCCGCGACGCTCGCGCTGAGCCCGTCTCCCGCAACTGTGGTGGTGGCCGGAACCGGCGCTGGCCCGCGGGCTGAGCAGGTTGCTCGCGAGCTGGGTGCACCGCTCATCGCCGAGGTTTCGAGTGGCGCCCATTTCGGCCCGAACCTCGTCGTTGCCTATCGCGAGCTGTTGAACACGGCCAACTTCGGCGACCGCGTCGCTCGCGTGATCGTATTCGGGCATCCGACTCTGAGCCGCGAAATTCCGGCGCTCATTCAGCGTCGCGGCGTCGAGACTGTCGTCGTGCGGCATCCCTCGGCAGACGACTACAACCCCGGCCGCTGCGTGCGACTCTTCGTCGATGAGGTTTCTGTTTCGGGCGAAGCTACCGACCGCGCCTGGCTGGGGCGCTGGGTAACGACGAGCCGCCAGTTGCTCGAAACCGAGAGCATTGCGCCCGATATTGATGCGGATGCTGGAACTCACGCCAAGTCTGAGCTTGCGATTGTGCGCACCCCCGTCGATCGGCGGATGCTCGCCGAGGCAGTGTGGCGCGCGACGTGGCCGCACGATCGCCTCGTGTTGGGTGCTTCGCGCCTCATTCGCGAGGTAGACCGCGTTGCGCCGGGCAAGAAGATTTCGGTTCATGCCAATCGTGGTCTCGCGGGCATCGACGGCACCATCTCGACGGCGTTAGGTATTGCCCTCGCGAGTCAAGCGGAGAAGGGCAACGAGGGCGTCACTCGTGTTCTTCTCGGCGACCTCGCCATTTTTCATGACGTGGGCGCGCTCATGTTCGGCGCGGGAGAACCTCGTCCGCGCATCCAAGTGATTGTCGGCAACGACGGTGGTGGCACAATCTTCGACGGACTCGAGGTCGCAGGTCAGGCCGGCGAGAGTTTCGACCGGGTGCTGCTGACTCAACAGAATGCATCTATCGAGGCGCTCGCTGCTGCCTACGGTTGGCGCTATATTTCTGCGTCGACGCGGGGCGAGCTTGACCAAGCCCTTTCGGCTCATCCCGAGCCCACAATCATCGAAGTTCCGCTCGGTCGCTAAGGCCATAGACGACGGCTGTCGCAGAGGGCCTGAGAGTAGCCTTGGGTTATGAGCACTCTCACGCCTGTCACCGCTGACTTCGAGCTTGCGAGCATTGACCCGTCATCGACTCCTGGGTTCGATGGCGACAAGAAGGATGCCGAGAAGGCGTTAGAGAAAAACGGCGAGAAACTCGCTGACCTGCAAGAGCGACTTTTTGCCGAGAGCAAGTTCGGTGGCGAACGCCGCGTTCTGCTCGTGCTGCAGGCCATGGATACTGCGGGCAAGGGCGGCATCCTGCGTCACGTCATTGGTGGAGTCGACCCGCAGGGCGTGCAGATTCACGCGTTCAAGGCACCCACGGATGAAGAGAAGTCGCACGACTTTCTGTGGCGCATTCGCAAGGAGCTGCCGGAGGCGGGGTTCATCGGTGTCTTCGATCGCTCGCACTACGAGGATGTTTTGATTCACCGAGTGCGCGGATTCTCTACTCCGGAGACTGTTGAAGAGCGCTACGGCATCATCCGGGAGTTTGAAGAGGAGTTGGTGGCGCAGGGAACAACCCTCATCAAGGTGATGCTGCACATCAGCGCCGACGAGCAAAAAGAGCGGCTACAAGAGCGACTCGATCGCCCCGAGAAGCACTGGAAGTACAACCCGGGTGACGTGGATGAGCGCCTGCTCTGGGAGGAGTACCAAGAGGCGTACGAGATCGCTCTGCGCCGCACGACAACCGAAAGTGCGCCCTGGTATGTGATCCCGGCCAACCACAAGTGGTACGCCCGTTGGGCTGTTCAGCAGCTGCTTCTCGACGCTCTGCAGGGCATGGATCCGCAGTGGCCGAGTGCTGATTATGACGTTGAAGCGGAAAAGAAACGCTTGGCGGCTAGCTGAGGTTTTGCGTTGCGTGGTGAACGGTAGGTGAACCTCGTTCGTTGAACAGTGCAAAAGCATAGACAACCATCTATGCTTTTGATGTTCGAGCGAAACGAGGAATTGTGCGATCAGCAGCAGCGGGCCAATTGCCCCTTAACGATCCTGACAACGTGCTTCGCCGAAGCGCTGAGCGCTTGGCGGCGCAGTACGCGGGGTTGGTGAACGAAGAGACAATCGAACGAACTCTCTTTGAGTCGTACGCGGCCCTTGCGCGTTCGGCGAAAGTTTCTACTCATCTCCCGAGCCTCGCCTACCGCTTTGCTCATGACCGGTTGGCAGCTCTTGCGCAGGCTAAAGGTGTCATTCCTAAGCCGGTTCCCGAAGTGCTCTTCGTGTGCGTGCAGAACTCTGGTCGCTCGCAGATGGCTGCGGCCTGGTTGCGTGAACTCGGCAAGGACCGTGTGCATGTGCGCTCCGCGGGCTCTGAGCCCGGAGTGACGATTCTCGCGAGCGTCGTTGAGGCGATGGCTGAGGTCGGGATCGATGTGGGTCAGGACTTTCCGAAGCCCCTCACCGATGACGTCGTGCGCGCCGCCGACGTAGTGATCACGATGGGGTGTGGTGACGCGTGCCCGATCTATCCTGGCAAGCGCTACCTTGATTGGCGGCTCGTCGACCCCGCTGAGCTCGATGCCGCTGGAGTGCGCCGCGTGCGCGATGAGATCCGCTCTCACGTCGAGGCGCTGCTGCAGGAGATCACGCCTTAACCTCACACGCTGGTCACTGCTGTGCTAGCTGAAGGCCTCCACGATGGGGCGGAACTTGAGTTCTGTTTCCGCGAGCTCTTTCTTGGCATCCGAGCCCGCGACTATTCCAGCGCCGGCATACGCGGTGATGCGCGCGCCAGCGACTTGGGCACAGCGCAACGCAACGGCCCATTCACCATTGCCATTGGCATCCACCCAGCCGACCGGGCCAGCGTAGCGGCCACGGTCGAAGCCTTCGAGCTCGTCGATGAGTCGGATGGCGTCGGGCGTGGGTGTGCCGGCTACGGCAGCGGTGGGGTGCAAGATTCCAATGAGGTCGAGTCCGCTGGAGCGCTGGCTGAGTTGGCCTTCGATGTCGGTGGCGAGGTGCCACAGGTTCGGCAATTGCAGGGCGAACGGTTCGGATGCCGCGTGCAGTTCGCTGCTGAGCGGTGCGAGAGCATCCATGACGCTGGCAAGCGCGAGCGCATGTTCTTTCTGATCTTTGGGCGATTTCATGAGGGTGTTTGCGGCTCGCCCGTCGGAGATGCGGTCGTTGCCGCGCGCGGCACTTCCCGCGAGCACGCGGGCGCTGACGGCACCGTTCTGCACACGAACTAGGGTTTCGGGGCTTGAGCCGATGAGGCCATCGACGGCGAATGTGAAGGTGTCGGGGTAGCGGCTGGCGAGCGCGGTGATGGGCAGTCGAAGGTCGGCCTCGGCGGGCAGCTCGGCCGTTTGGTCGCGGGCGATGACGATTTTGGCTGCCGCTCCTGAGGCGATCTTGCGCAGTGCTGCCGTGACGGTTGCGGTGAAGTTTTTCGCGCTCATCTGGCCGGGGGCGAAGTTGATATGAACGGGGTCGCCTGCGGGCTCATGTGCGCCTTCGGGCAAGCCGCCTGTGGCGCCGGGTTGCCCGCTTGTCTCGGCGGTGGTGATGGTGGTGACCCACTGAATTCCGTCGCGGCTGCCCACAACGATGCGCGGCACGATGAGCACGCTTACGGAGTCGGAGGAGTCGGCGAAGGCGAAACTGCCGAGGGCGACGAGGCCGGTGCCTGGGCGCTTGACGCTGTCGTGAACGACGGCTGCGCGCGCAAGTTCGCTCCACGCGGTTGCTGCGGCGGTAAAGCGGTCAGCGCCGCGAAACTCGAGGCGCAGCAGTTCGCCGATGCCGACGAGACCGTCTCCATCTCGAACGAAGGCGATGGGATGCTGCGGAGTGATCCAGTCGAGCAGTCGGTCGACGGCGGCTGTCGGGCGAGTGACAACGGTGAGAATCTCGGGGGTGCTAACCATCGCAGTGTCTCCGATTCCGCCCGTGAACGGACCGCTCTATAGCCCCTTTTTGTCCCACAAGTATCAGAGTACCTGTCAGTTGGGGCCTAGAAAGTGAGCATCGGCTCTGAGCGCCCTAGACTAAAGGGGTGGGTAAGGCTGACATGAACAAGCGACCGGAAGACGTAGCCGGAATGTTCGACGGTGTCGCAAAACATTATGACCGCACGAACAACGTACTCTCGGCCGGAAATGCAGTGTTGTGGCGGGCCGCTACCGTCCGTGCGGTTGCTCCGGCGGCAGGCGAGCGCATCCTCGATATCGCGGCGGGCACGGGCACAAGCTCGGCAGCGCTTCATCGCAATGGCGCTCGAGTTGTCGGCCTCGATTTCTCTACGGGGATGGTCGAGCAGGCCCGCAAGCGCCACAAGAAGATCGAGTTCATTCAGGGCGATGCGCAGCAGTTGCCGTTTGGCGACAACGAGTTCGACGCCGTGACGATTAGCTTCGGCCTGCGCAACATCAACGATCCGCGCGCGGCGCTCTCGGAGATGTACCGCGTGCTCAAGCCGGGCGGCCGTCTCGTGATCACCGAATTCTCGAAGCCGCCGGTCGCGATCGTGCGCGCCGGTTACTTCACGTACCTCAACCGAGTGATGCCGATCATCGCTGATCGCTCAAGCTCTAATCCTGAGGCGTACACCTATCTCGCAGAGTCGATTCGTGAGTGGCCCGATCAGGGCGAACTCAGCCAGTGGATCCGGGCAGCCGGGTTCACCCGTGTCGCGTACCGCAATCTCACCGCAGGCATTGTGGCCATGCACCGTGGGCACAAGCCCGCTGATGCCACCGTTCTGGCATCGGTTGCCAAGCGCAAGGGCAACGCCACTCGTCCGATCAAGACGATCAAGACGACAAAGACCAACTCCGACAGCACACCGAAGCCGTAGCGCTTCGCAAAAGAAACCGGTTGATTAGTGAACCCGAGCGTTCCTCCTGCTCGTCGCAGTAACACTCTGAGCTCCTCTCTGGGGCTGGGAGAGAAACTGTTCGCTTCGAGCGATGAGCGTCGTTTCGCGACGGCGATTGAAAAGGGCCTCGACGAGGTCGAGGCTGGCCTGCTTTCTCACATGGCTTTTGCCGACGAGATTGCGGATGCCACGAGCCGCTACCTGCTCGAAGCTGGCGGCAAGCGCGTGCGCCCCGTGCTGGCGCTGCTCACCGCTCAGCTTGGTGACGGCAATAACGCAGATGTGGTGACGGCGGCTCAGGCTGTAGAGATCACTCACCTTGCTTCGCTCTACCACGATGACGTTATGGATGAGGCGCAATTGCGCCGCGGTGTTCCGAGCGCCCAGAACGTGTGGGGCAATTCGGTCGCGATCCTCACCGGGGATCTGCTGTTCGCGCGGGCGAGCAAGCTCATTGCAGGGTTGGGCTCCGAGGCGCTCATCTTGCAGTCGAACACTTTTGAGCGACTGTGCTTGGGCCAGTTGCATGAGACGTTGGGGCCGAAGCCCGACGAGAACCCCGTTGAGCATTACCTTCAGGTGCTCGCCGATAAGACGGGTTCGTTGATTGCTACAGCGGCTGAGGTCGGTGTGATGTTCTCTAACGCGCCCAGGGAGTACACGGTTCCCGTGCGCGACTTCGGCGAAAAGATCGGTGTCGCTTTCCAGCTCATTGACGACGTTATTGATTTGTCGGCGGAGACCGGCAAGACCGGCAAGAAGCCCGGAACTGACCTGCGCAGTGGCGTTGCGACTCTGCCTCTCTTGTATCTGCGTGAGCTTGCGCTTACCGACAGTGACGCTGCTGAATTGCTCACCCGCATCGAGCGCGATGTGAACGCCAACTTCTATGGCGAGGGTGATGAGGCGGCAATTGATGCTGCCGTGACCGATCTGCGCGAGCATCCGGTTACGAAGAAGACTTTGGATGAAGCCCGTCGTTGGGGTCGCGAAGCTGTAGAAGCTCTTGCCCCGCTGCCCGATGGCTCCGTCAAGAAAGCCCTGACGCGTTTTGCCGAGAGCATCGTCGAACGCTCCAACTAGTACGCCCACTCGCCCGCGCCCCGGGCGCACCGAGATGAACGGAAATCGCAACAGATGAGCAAGCTACGACTGGCCATTGTTGGCGCAGGCCCTGCCGGAATCTACGCCGCTGACATCCTCCTGAAGGCAGAACGCCAGTTCGAGGTGTCGATCGACCTGTTCGAGCAGCTTCCGGCGCCGTATGGTCTGGTGCGCTACGGTGTGGCTCCCGATCATCCGCGTATCAAGGGCATCGTCAATGCGCTTCGTGACGTGCTCGACACGGGCAACATCCGCCTCTTCGGCAACGTGACGTATGGGCGCGACATCACGCTCGACGACCTCAAGAAGCACTACAACGCCGTCATTTTCTCGACCGGTTCGGTTCGGGATGCTCCGCTGCCGATTCCCGGAATCGACCTGCCAGGCAGCCACGGTGCTGCCGACTTCGTCAGCTGGTACGACGGCCACCCCGACTACCCGCGCGAGTGGACGTTGGATGCGAAAGAGACCGCGGTTATCGGCAACGGAAACGTTGCACTCGACGTCGCCAGAATGCTGGCTAAGCACGCGGATGACCTGCTGCCGACCGAGATTCCGGCCAACGTCTACGAGGGCCTCAAAGCGAGCCCTGTGACCGATGTGCACGTCTTTGGCCGCCGTGGACCCATGCAGGTGAAGTTCACTCCCCTTGAGTTGCGTGAGCTTGGTGAACTCAACGATGTCGACATGGTCGTCTATGAAGAAGACTTCGACTACGACGACGCCTCGAGGGCTGCGATCGAGTCGAACAAGCAGATCATGGTGCTCGACCGCATCTTCACGAAATGGCGTGGAGAAGAGAAGGGTAACGCGTCGCGTCGTCTGCACTTGCACTTCTACGCCGGCCCCGTTGAGGTTCTCGGCACTGACCGCGTTGAGGGCTTCCGGTATGAACGCACTAAGCCAGATGGCCAGGGCGGGGTCGTCGGCACCGGCGAGTTCCGCGAGGTTGCGGTGCAAAGCCTGTATCGCGCTGTTGGCTACTTCGGATCGCCTCTCGACGGCATCCCGTTCGATGAGAACCGCGGAGTCATCCCGAACCGTGAAGGTCAAGTCATCGACGACAACGATGAGCAAGTGCACGGCGTCTATGCGACCGGCTGGATCAAGCGCGGACCTGTAGGCCTCATCGGTCACACCAAGTCAGACGCGATGGAAACCATCAAGCACGTCATGAACGACCAGGCCAACTGGTGGAGCCCCGAGAACGCCGACGAGCAAGCCATCGTCGACCTTCTGAAGAGCCGTGACGTTGAGTACACAAACTTGCAGGGCTGGCAGTCGCTGGATGCCCACGAAATCGCTCTCGGAGAGCCGGAAGGCCGCGCGCGCATCAAGCTTGTCGATCGCGACGAAATGCTCGCGGCTTCCCAGGGTTCCGACGCCAAATAGCGTCCGCAGCGTCGCGCGTTCCTGAGCCAGCAGGGCGAGGGAACGGCGGCGACCGCCGAGCATCCGCGGCTACTGAACGGCTGCGGTGAGTCTCGCGATGTTGTCGAGGACCTTGGATCGCCGTGGCCGCGTCATCCACTCCTCAAGAGTGAGTTCACGGCTGACGCTGCGGTACTGAGCTTCGAGTTCGCGCATGTCGGCGATGAACTCGGCACCACGCACCATCACCGAGATCTCGAGGTTGAGGCTGAACGAGCGCATGTCCATGTTGCTTGAGCCGATCACGGCGACCTGATCGTCGATCGTGAAGTGCTTGGCGTGCAGCACAGTCGGCGACGGGAACAGCCAGATCTTTACGCCCGCCCGCAGCAGCGTCTCGTAGTAGCTGCGCTGCGCGTGATACACGAGCGCCTGGTCCCCGACCTCGGAGACAAACAATTGCACGTCGAGCCCGCTCTGTGCCGCCGTCGTAATGGCATAAAGCATCGAGTCGTCTGGCACAAAGTAGGGGCTCGTGATGATGACGCGGTGTTGGGCGCCATAGAGCAGCGAGTTAAAGAGTCTGAGGTTGTTCTCGCCCTCAAAGCCCGGGCCGCTCGGCACAACTTGAGCATCAAGCGATGCGCTCGTGCGAGCGAGCTTTTGTACGCTCTCGCGAACGAGTAATTCGTCAGTCTCGCTGTACCAGTCAGTAATGAAGAGCGAGTTGATTCCGGCAACGATGGGGCCCTCAAAGCGCACCATGAGGTCTTTCCACTTGAGACCGCGCTTCTTATTGACGCGCTTGTTGTAGGTGGAATCGACCATGTTCTGCGAGCCCGTAAACCCGACTTGCCCATCAATGATGAGGAGCTTGCGGTGGTTGCGCAGATCGGGGCGCTGGAACTTCCACTTGAAGGGCTGAACCGGCAACATCAACTGCCAATCGACACCGATGCGCTTCAAGTGGCGGATGGTGGTGAGATAGCCCGGCGAACGCAGCGAGGCGATGTGGTCGAGAAGCACTCGCACCCGCACTCCACGTTTCACTGCAGCCTCGAGGGCATCGAAGAACTTCTTGGTCGTGGGGTCGAGGCTGAGAATGTAGAACTCGACGTGCACGTAGCTTGTTGCCTCACCGACCGCTTCGGTCATGGCATCCAAGGATTCTTGATACTCAGAATAGAGTTTCGCTGAGTTGCCACCCACGAGCGGCATCGCGCCGAGCGTGCGGTTGAGTTCCACCACGGGTTGCAACCAGGGAGGCCAAGGCTGGTCGCGGCTCACGAGATCCATACCCTCGGTGGTGTCGAGAATGAACTTGTTGATCTCAAGTTGCTTATCGCGGCGGCCTTTGGGCAGTTTGCGGCTTCCCAACAGTAAGAACAGCAAGACGCCAACGTAGGGGATAAAAAAGATCGCTAGCAGCCACGCCATGGCGGTCTGGGGGCGCCGATTGCGCGGAACGTAGATGATCGAGAGCACTCGAATCGTGAAGTCGACAGCCACGAGAATGAAGGCGAGAATCGCGGTGTAATTGAGGGTGATATTGACCGCGTCCATGGGCGAAGTCTAACGAATCCCGCTGACCAACTTGGTGATGTTCGCGGTCCGACGCGCGGCTACCAGCGCGGAGGCGGGCCTTGCCACGCTGGTGTCTCCTCGGGTTCCGTGAAGGACCGGGCGACGATGACATCCGTCGATGAATGGGCGATGATCGACAGCGCAATCGTGAGAGCCACAATGTGGAAGATCAGGTCTCCCGAGGGGATGCCGGCGGAGACGACCACGAGCACGTATACGACCGAGGCGAAACCCTTCGGGCCAAACCACATGGCGGCAAGCTGCTCTCGCATCGACAGCCCCGAGCCCACGAACGAGACAGCGAGTGCGATGGGGCGTGCGGCGATGAGCGCGAGAATGGCGAAGACCCAGCCGGTCCACGCGATCTCGCCCAAGAACTTGAACGACAAAAGCGCACCGAAGATCATGAGGGCCAAGAGCTTGAGAAGCTCCGAGATGATCTCACCGAACTCCTCGAAGGCCTCACGTTCTTTGTGGCCAACGGTGGCGACGGTCACACCCGCTGCAAAGGCGGCCAAGAAAAGGTTGGCGTGGGTGTAGCTCGACAGAGCAAACACGAGAAGCCCAATAGCGATAGGCACGATGGGCTCGAACACGCCTGCCGCCGCGAAGATGCGGGTGTGGAGAGCCTTGATGACGATCCACGGAACGGCGATACCGATAGCGGTTCCGGCTAGAAGCTCAAGGCCAAGTTCTCCCAGATGCAATTCGTCTGATCCGGAGCTGACCGCTAAGAACACCACGACGAAGGGCAGCGCCAAGCCGTCGTTGACGCCAGACTCCACATTGAGAAGCTCGCGTAAACGCTGCGGCACCCGCATATTGCCCACGAGCGCCGCAGCAAATACCGGGTCAGTGGGGGCCAATATGGCGCCGATCAGCAGCGACTCCGCCCAGCCGAGCCCCAGAAGGAAGTGCGCGAGCACCGCCGTGATGGCGAGCGTTAACGGTAAACCCCAGCCGAGAGCGCGACCGGGAAGTCGCCAAGCCCGGCGCAGGTCAGGCCAACCCATCTTCATGCCATCCGTGAATAGCACTACAAAGAGGGCGATCTCAGCGATCGCCGATACCTCAGGCGATGATGAATCAAACTGCAGGATGCCTGTGGTTTCGGAACCGATCACGAAGCCGACCACCAAAAACAGCACGGCAGCCGACAGCACAGTGCGTCCCGCGAGAGCGGAGAACAGCACAGCAACCAGCAGGGTTGCCGCGAAGATCAGCAGGAAGACATCCATGCTGGGGGAGGTGTTAGCGGAAGTTCACAAACTGGAGCGCGACTTCGAGATCTTTGCCCTTCAGCAGCGCCATCGTGGACTGAAGGTCATCGCGGCTCTTGGACTGCACACGCAGTTCGTCGCCCTGAATTTGTGACTTCACGCTCTTGGGAGCTTCGTCGCGGATGATCTTCGAAATCTTCTTCGCGTCTTCTGACGAGATACCGTTCTTCAGGCTGATCTCGATGCGGTACTCCTTGCCGCTCGGGAAAGGCTCACCTGCGTCGAGGCTGCGCAGCGAAATTCCGCGCTTGATGAACTTGGCCTCAAGCACCTCAAGAACGGCCTTCACGCGCTCTTCGGCGCTTGCCTTCAGGAGCAGGTTTTCGCCCGTCCACTCGACGGAGGCACCAACACCCTTGAAGTCGTAGCGCTGAGCGAGTTCCTTTTGCGCCTGGTTGACGGCGTTTTCCGCCTCCATTTGGTCAACTTTGCTCACAATGTCAAACGAAGAATCAGCCATATCCCCATGCTACCCGGGCTGCGGCAAGAACTCTCGCAGGCCAGTTTTGCCGAAGTGGTCACGCGGCGCTCAGATTCCTTGTATCCTTGTCCAGCGCGTTCGGTCAGATGAATACATGTGGCCGGAGGCGTCTTGGCGAGTTACCCAAGTGGCCAAAGGGATCTGACTGTAAATCAGACTGCTTCGCATTCGGGGGTTCGAATCCCTCACTCGCCACCACAAAAGGGCTGGTCAGCGACATTATTTTTCGCTGACCAGCCCTTTTTCATGCCTACTTATTGCGGGTTCACCGAGGTTGGGGCGTGCGGCCTCGGACGAATCGCGCCCGGCTAGCTCTGGGCGCTGTCATTCCAAGACCAGATGTCGTCGCCGCGCAGCACGGCATCGGCGCCGCCATCGCAGTAGATAGTTTGGCCGGCCATGTGGGTATTGCTGGGGCTCGTCAGCCAGACAAGCAGCTCCGCGATAGAGGATGCTGGCTGGTGGTAGTTCAGCGGCATAGGAACAGCCCCATCCACCATCTCCGTACCCTCCGGCGTCGCAAGAAGTTCTGCTGTCATGGCGGTGGTCACTGTTCCGGGCCCTACCGCGTTGAGGGGAATCCCTGCACCCGCCCAGTCTTCGCTCACAGATTCGCGGCGCACCCAGCGCGAAAGGGCTCTCTTGCTTGAGGGGTAGTTGAGGTAGCCGGCCTGGGGATCTTCGGCGAGAGTGTCGCCAATGCTGAGTGCTGCGGCTTCGTCTCCGCGAAGTGCTGCGTCAACGAGTTCCGCGGATACTGGCTGCAGTGACGCCATCGATGACACTACTGCGGCGCGGGGCGCAGATGACGACGCGAGTGTTGGACGAAGGGCGGTCAGGAATTCGGTGACCCCAAAGAAGTTGATCGCCACTGTCTTGGAGATCGGTGCTGCAATTCCGGCGCACGCGATTACGGCATCGATGGAGCCATTGGCCTTGCTGATGGCCTGTTCTGCCGCTGTTGATCGGCCGAGTGGGGTGGAGAGGTCTGCTTCGACATCCGCGTTCTTGAGGTCGACACCAATGACGGTGTGGCCGAGCTTCGTTAGTAGCTCTGCGGTGGCGGCTCCGATTCCGGATGCTGATCCGGTGACGATATACGTGCGTGACATGGTGTCTCCTTTTTTCAGGTGCCGTGGTGTTTCGGCTATGGGGTGGCGGTTATGGCGTCGACAAATCGCGTCAGGTGTGAGCGGAACTGCTCAAGCTCGTCGGTGCCCCATCCGGCTGTCGAGTCTGCAATTACGCGCTTGCCGGCGTCCACGAGGCGGGTGTAGACCAGCCGCCCGGATTCCGTCAATCGCACGTCGACCGTGCGCCCGGTGCGATCTCGATCGACGAGACCATCGCTGGCGAGTCGCGAAACGAGCTTCGAGGTGGTCGGGCGTGAAGTGTGGCACAGCTCTGCTAGCTGCCCAGCGCTCATGGTGCCGCCGTGGAGGCCCAGAAGGTAGAGAGCGCGAATGGCGGTCGCATCCAGTTCAACACCGACGCTTCCGGCGAGGTCGCGTTGCACGTCGCTGGCTGTCCACGCGGCAATGAGCTGAATGAGTGAAGAGTAGATGTCCTCATGCTCGGCGACGTTGACCATACTCCGATGCTACTCGCTTAGTTGCCTGGGGCAACAGTCTGTCGTTCAGCCACTGTGCTCACGGCCTCGTGCCCCTGGAATCGGGCCTTTCCGGAATAATGGTCGCGTGACTCAGACTCCTCTTCCCGAGAGCGCGACCTTTCGTCGTCAATTAGCTCGATTCGTTGACTCCTCCGCCGTTCAGAACGTCGTTCTTGCGGTGATCATTGTGAACGCGGTCGTCATTGCGCTCGCCACCGCGGCAGTGGAGGGCACTACCACTTACGCCGTTCTGCATGCACTCGACTCGATCGCACTGGTCGTCTTCGTAATTGAGCTCGTGCTCAAACTGGTCGCCTATGGCCCGAAGCGTTTCTTTACTGACGGATGGTCGGTGTTCGACTTCATCGTTGTCGCCATCGCTCTCGTGCCCAGCTCGGGGCCGCTCTCGGTGCTGCGTGCGCTGCGGGTGCTAAGGGTGTTGCGGGTCATCAAGTTTCTCCCGCAAGTGCGGATGGTTGTGGATGCGCTGCTTCGCTCGTTCCCGGGGATCGGTGCCATCGCGTTGCTGATGTCTCTCGTCTTCTTCGTGGCATCCGTCATGTCGACCGAACTGTTCGGGGCCGCCTTCCCGGAATGGTTTGGCGACATCGGCAAGTCGACCTACTCGCTCTTTCAGATCATGACTCTCGAGAGCTGGTCGATGGGCATTGTGCGACCGATTATGGAAGTCATGCCGATGGCTTGGCTCTTCTTTGTCCCGTTCATCTTGATCGCGGCCTTCATCACGCTCAACCTCTTCATCGCCGTCATCGTCGACACCATGCAGTCGTTGCGCGTGGAACGCCAAGAGGCAGCGGATGCTCAAGCCGAGAAGGAGAGCCCGCCGGTGGTGCTCGATTTGAGCGACGATGAACTTGCGATGCTCTCGCGCGGATTGGATCGGCTGTCAGCATCCGATTCGGCACGGCCAGAAGTGCTGCAGATGTGGGGCGTGGATACTCCGGCGGCTCTGCACGAAGAGTTGCAGCGACTGCAGCGGGCGCTAGTGGGGAGTCACGCGATGTCACACGCGGACTGGGCTCGCACGCTGTTCGCCTCCGACCTGGCTCTGATCAGAGGGCTGTCGGGCGGCATGACGGATGACGGTGGTGCCGCTGACGATCAAGCCGCCTTGGCGCTCTCGCGGTCGATTCGCGCGCGGTTTGACGCGCACGGCCCGGCGATCCCGCTGGCGAGCGGGCGATAGAGAGTTCTCCTGCTTGTTGCTGCTGGGTCGCTGTTGAGCGAGTTGTCATCCGTTGCGCTCTAGGCTTGAGCAATGCCTCACGATGAACTTTTGGATCTCGCCCGCACCGTTGCAACACAGGCTGCCGAGCTTGCTGCCCGTCGCCGTATTGAGGGCGTTGCTGTCGCTGACCTCAAGTCGTCATCCGTGGATGTTGTCACGCACGCTGACCGTGAAAGCGAACAGCTCATTCGAAGCCTGCTCGCCGATGCCCGACCCGATGATGGCTTTCTCGGTGAAGAGAGTGGGGCAGAACGCGGGTCCAGTGGCTTGACCTGGGTTGTCGACCCCATCGATGGCACCGTCAACTATCTGTACGGCATCCCGCACTACGCCATCAGCATCGCTGTTGTGGAGGGCGAACCAGACCCCTCGACGTGGCGTTCATTGGCTGGGGCTGTCGTGAACCTCGGTGCGGGGGAGACCTACACCGGAACGGCCGGTGGGGGATCGTACGTGAACGGGCAGCCATTGCGGGTCGCTGAAGAAGTAGACCTCTCTGAAGCCCTCGTCGCGACGGGATTCTCGTACCTCCAAGAATTGCGCGTCGAACAGGGCCGCGTGATTGCCAGTCTGCTGCCGCAGGTGCGGGACATTAGGCGGATGGGAACGGCTTCTCTTGACCTCTGCATGGTGGCATCCGGTCGAGTCAATGCGTACTTCGAACGAAGCCTTAATCCATGGGATCACGCGGCTGCCGCTCTGATTGCCCGTGAAGCTGGAGCGACGGTAAAAGGTCGCGGCGCGGAAGCCGAAGGCAAGGACTTTATCCTCGCTGCGCAACCAGCGGTTGCCCAGAAACTTGAGGCAGCATTGAGCCAATTGAAGGTGTGAGTAGACCACTTGAAAAAGGTCGGGCCACTAGACCACTTGGGCGCTAGCCTTTATGAATCTGTTACCCGCGTACACCCCGTACGTGCGCGGCAAGTCACCCGAATTATGCATTCACACCTAGCAGGTGAATCGCGTGGAGGAGAAGAATGTCACTGACGAGCGCTTACGCCGCAGTGACATTCTCCTCCCGCCACCACGGGTGTGATCTGTGAGCAACGACGCTGTGCCACCGCTGAACTCCGCATCCGGGCAGACTCCTCCGCTCACGCGTAGAGAGATGCGCGAACGCGAACGTCTCGCTCAGCAGGGCGCAAATAACCAGCCGCCAGCTGTGATGCCCTCCGCGGAGGATTCGCACACTCCTGTTCTCGCTGATTTGTTTACGCCCTCTTCCTCAGCGACACAACAGCCCGAACCGCGGCCCGCAACCGTCGAAATCGCGGTCGCGCTGCCCAGCCGTCGCTCGTTGCGCGCTCAAGTAGCAGCGGATGCCGTCGCTAGTGTGCCGGCGATTCCCGCAGCGCCTCGAGAGCTCGAGGTCGTGACTGTACCCGTTTCGACGAGTGCGAAGTCGAACAAGGCACCCCGGCGTGCTCGCGCGCTCAAGCGTGCGAAGGTCTCGACTGCTCCGCGTTCTCGCAAGGGGCGTGGCGCCGAAGAAGTTAAGTCGAAGCGCGTGCGGGTTTCACACCGGGCACTCGCGACTAGCGGAGCATCCCAGCCTCGTGGCCGGCGCAAGCGGCTCGGGTCTCAGGTTCTCTCCCTTGTCGCCATGCTGTTTGCGTTTCCGATCTTCGTCGGTGTTTCGGTTCCTTCGAACGTCTTCTTGAATGCCGACTCGGCAACTATTGCCGCCGGGGAGAACGAGGCTGATGTTGCTGCGCTCAGCGCAAATGTCCGAAGCAACCAATCGTTAGCTGTCTCGGATGATGTGAAGAGCGAGGTCGCTGCGCACGACAACATTAAGGTCATTTCGTATGCCGAAGTTCTCGCGCTCAAGTACGCGGGTATCAGCTACGAATACAACGCCACTACTGGCGCGGTTCGTTGGCCGTTCCCCTACTCGGTGCCGATCACTGATGGCTATGGTGACCGCATTGGTGGTTTCCATAAGGGAACCGACTTTGCGGCTCCCTCAGGCACCCCTATCTATGCCATCGCCGATGGAACTGTCGAACTGATCCAGTCGGACTGGTCAGGGTACGGCTACCACGCCATCATCAGTCACACCATCAACGGTCAGCAGGTCAAGAGTCTTTCGGCACACATGGTGACCGATTCAAGCCCGATCGTGGTGGGCCAGGAGATAAAGGCGGGCGACTTCATCGGCCTAGTGGGTGAGACTGGCATCGCTTATGGCGCTCATTTGCACTTCGAAATCCACCTCGATGATGTTCCGGTTGACCCGTTCGCTTGGCTCACAGCCAATGCGGTCAACTAATCGCACTTCGGGGCCATTTTTAGGCCGAAAGCGTACTTAGCAGGCCAAAACGGATGCTAGTCTCTTACGGTGCCAATCGCGCGTTCTGCGCTTTTGTGTGCCCCCTTAGCTCATTGGTAGAGCACTTCCTTGGTAAGGAAGAGGTAATGGGTCCGATTCCCATAGGGGGCTCGCTCGTCCAGTAATTGGATGATGCGGCTGAGTAGCTCAGTTGGTGAGAGCGCACGACTCATAATCGTGAGGTCGCGGGTTCGAATCCCGCCTCAGCTACAGTCGGTTTCTTCTTCGTAAGAGGCTCCTGGATGAGCCTGCGCCCGACGCGTGCCCTTCCGGTCGAATCGTGTGCGGACTGGCCCGAAGTGCCTTACACCGATCAAGCGGCAGCGCAGGCCAGACAGCTCACCCTGAATCGCTGATTGGAAACAGGGAGGCTCGGTTCCCGGTGGAAACTTCTTCAACGATGTGGACTCAGGCACCTAACCTGTGATTTTTGCCAGACGTTGGCCGAGCCGGGTCTGGTCCCTGTCTTTTGGAGGGACGAAGGATAGCCAACGCTTCAGGACGGCAATCTCCTGATCCTTTTGGCCGAGCTTGCGATGAATTATCGCGGACTGTTCGGTGTACCAGGGTGCGGGCGCCCTGCCGTCGCGGCTGTTTTCAGCGCCCTTAATGGCGGCTTCACACAGCGTTAGGGCCTCGAGGATTCTGCCCTCCCGTTTCAGCTCCTTGATGGGTTCAACCAGTTCAAGATAATGGACTCCCTTGACCATCCCAGACTTGAACTGCTCAGCACGCGTGCCGCCACCAGCGATGGCATCCTGGACCATCGCGGAACTGGATTCGTGCGCAGCCATCCGCTTTTGCGCTGGGGTCATGGCGGGCGGATTTTCCGTGCTGTATTGCCACTGCGGGTCGTCGTTCCCCAACCAAGCAAATGCCTCAACTCGCACTCCCTTGCCTAAATCCGCGCGGAACAATTGGACCGGCACGGTTACGCTGGCGCCCACTCTCAATGACAGTTCTTTGGCGACGTAGCCGGGAACATATCCAATACGGTCACCTTCAACCAGCAGAGCGATTGCTTGGGGATCGAAGGTGTTTTCGGGCTCCCGTTGCAGTGTGCCCGGGATGTACAAGGCGACTCGCTCGCCGAGTTCATGACGTCGCACAAGCGCGACTGCTGCTTCCTTCGAATTGGTCGTCGTACCCGCGACCTGAACGAGTTGGCTCGTACCGAAGTGCAGTGTGAGTTTTGATGCCGCTACTGGCCCATCGCTCTGCTTTGAATATGCGTTTTGAGAGTGTATGAGCTCAACTGACTTTGACCGTTTGAAAACATCAAAGAATCCCATCATTTACCTCCGCTTGAATCTTGTCACGCGGCTGAGGGTGAAGTGAATACCCAGAACGGGAGCCGCACTACGTGTCCGCTCGACGGTCCTAGTTTCCGTGCATAATCGGTGGGCGGCGTATTGCCAACATGGCCGATTTGTGAAAATTCACCTCGCATTCTTGCGGTCGATTACCATCGGTCTATGGAAATGGCAACGACACCGAAGGGCCTCGCGCAGGAGCTCGGCTATGACGACGATGGACGGGCGGTGCGCACTGTGCTTCGAAGGGGATTCCCAGACCACCCACAGTATTCGAGGTGGGAACCATTATCACCGCAACAAATTGACTATGTGGTGAACCATCTGATCTCCCGGCGATAGCGGGAATGCGGATCGACCATCTCGGACATTGGCGCAATACATCGCCGGGCCGATGGTCAGCGCAGTTACCAGTGAAGACCGTTATCCGTTTTCACACTACAGTCGGCTCAGCGACTCAGCCGCTGTGCGGAACGTCGGCACACGTTTGGGGAGCCATGGCCTAAAACCTAGGGGTGTGAGCTTTGCTGCCGAAGGCAACGGCGTTGTCCAGGAAGCCGTCTAATCAGCCCATACCCGGTCCGAGCTGAGCTACCAACTCCGCGGGGCTATCCGACTTTTCGAGCTTTGCGGATAGCCTGCGGTTCGGCATGTCACGGAGAGAAAGCACATTCTCGGGTGCGATCAATTCAGGGAGAGCGCGAGCATTCACACTCTCCTTGACGCTCTTCAAGAAGGCGTGGAGCGCGGGATTCGTTGTTAGGAGCTTCTCTAATTGAGCAACAACGTCGTCCATCACCGCATCAGTCAGCGACTCACCACGCTTGGTCGAATCAACGAGTCGGCTGATCTCTTCGATCTGATCCTGCTGTGCCTCGGTGATTTCCGTGCTGCAAGCCTCTCGGGTGGTTTGCGTTGTGGAGCCGACTCAAGGATGCGAACGGAAGATATCCGAAATCTACCGACCGGGCGGACTTCTGCCATCGGAGGGGCAGCGCCCACGAGAGTTGGAGAACGGCGCAGTTTGCGGGCAGGCTAGCCGACTGCCCGCAATCAGTTAGTTGGTGCGCTTGCTGACCCAGCTGCGAAAGTCGCTTTGCGAAGAGAAGGAAACCCCCTCGTTTCATGCTCTGTTCCATTGTTGTCGATCACCGTGGCGTTGCTCATGCTCTCGCTCTGCACGTCCCCGGTGGCTTTCCAATGACTCTTCGGATCTATCCAACTTTCAATCTTTCTCCGCATCTATGAGAAAGATGAAAACTCATTTTCCTCTAGCGTAGCGACACCGAACCGTATTGAATAGTCCTCGACACCGTTGCGTCGAATGCACCTTCCGCAATCTCAAATTCGGAGCCATCACGAGGCGGCGAAGGTGTTCCCTTTTCATGGCGTAGCCAGCACCTAGGGTCGTCTAGATGGATGACAAGGCCAAATTTTCCGGAGGGTGTTCGATGAGTGCTGAATCGGCTAACGGCACTGACGCCCTCGCTGCGACCTCGAGGCTCTGGTTGGGGGCAGGCAAGCGGCTTCGCGAGCACGACTCGGACCCCACCGCCGACAGCACCGCGAAGAGCGACCACCTGGCACGCATCATGCCTGAGTCGCCACCGTGGGTCGCTTCGGGCAAGCTTATGGCCGCATACGACGCTGCCCGCGCGGCAGGCGTGCTGTGGCGTGCCGGCGAGGTTCACCTCGTCGCTGACTACGCGCTACTTCGGGTGATCATCGAAGCCGCGGCACTGAGCTGGTGGATCACCCGGGCCCCACCGCCGCTGACCGGGTGACCCGCGCGTACCGCGTCACCGTCGACGACCTCACTAGCGCGGTTGCACGCGAGGCAGCGGCCGTGAAACACGCGCGGACTCCGCTCGCGCGAGAGAAACGGGCCAAGGCCGGCGCACATGCCGCTGTCGAGCGCGATCGCGTCATTGGTGCCATGCGGGACTCCGCGATCCAGCTCCCGGTCAGATTTCTCGAACGGGAGACGTCCCTGCGGATGATGCCACTGCTCGTTCATGCAGAACAGCACATTTCCGATGCCGGGGACCTGGGCTACTCGCTCCTGTGGTCGATCACGAGCAACAGTGCCCATGGCTCGCTGAGCGCTGTGAGCCAATTGGGCGCGCCTGCCGGCCACGCGGGGGACCCGATGGTGTACTCCAACCCCGAGTCCGTGGCGACATTCGCGCTCCAGACAGCTCACCTGCTAAACGCCGCCCACGAGAGCTGGAACCGCTACGCGGGCCACACCACTGCCAAATAGATCACGTGCGTCCAATTTCAGAGAGAGGGTTATGATTCGTGCATGACCTTCACTAACGACCGCGCGGGCATGCTCATCTACACCCTTAATGCCCTTGCGTCGAGGGAACCGGACTATACCGTCCACGATGCGGCACGTGACGCCGAGGCCGGGTTCGTTGACTCATTCCTTGCCAAGCTGCGGCAGCACGACCTCGACACGTCGATGTTCGAGTTGTACTTCGCGGACGGAACGGCGGGTGACGAGCTTGACGACATGTTCGTCCGATGGACCAACGCCGCTGACAGCCACAAGTTCCTCTTGTCCTACGAGTCCAACGGGTGGCTCTGGCTCTCATCGATCGCCGTAAACGTATTCCTCGTCAGCCCCTACGGTGATCAAACCGCCATCCTGAACTGAATCGCGCCAAGGGATGGGAAGCGCAGGCCAGCCGGTGTTCCTCGTGGATCTTCCGACCGCGGACTCAGACCGCGACATGGTCGACCGTGGCGGCAGTCTCGCCGAGTTCATCGCCCTCCCCTCTATCGCTCGCCTTGGGTGGCCGAACGCCGTGGTCGAAGACTGGCTGTTTGACCACGGCGCCCACGAAGCGTTCCGGAACGACTACCGCGACCTGGATCTCAGCGCGATCGCCTGGGCGCTCGAAGATGTGCCGTCAGCGTCCCTGCAGGGCATCCGCACCGGCCCGTCCGAGCAGGAGTTCCTCGAGAGCGTCGCCAAGCACCACTCTCATTTTCTCGGCCTGAGGCGAGAGCCAATCCGAGACGGGTGGGAACGTAAGGGGACATGGCTGGACGCACCGCTACTGCTGGATCTGAAGCTGATGAACCGTGACGAAGTGAGCCTCCAACTCGTGGAGGGACGGATGCGCGTCGGCATTCTTCAGGGCAGACTGCGCGGCGGGTTCCGCGTTGCGTCGACCCACAAGGCCTGGGTCGGTAGAAAGCGACCGGGTGGGAGCTAAGAACGGGCGGGTGCCAATCGAGGGGAGAGCCGCAGCGGCCTTTCCCACCACCTCCGGAGAGACACACTTCCCAGAACATGGGGGAGACACCAGCGTCAGGCTACTAGAGGCGATAGACGTCTGTCTTCCGCGCCACCTGTCGTTAGATCCAACCAGAAGCAGGTACCGCGCAATTCTCTGCGATCATTGCTCATGCTCTACACCGCGCTGCATCGCCTTCTCGGCTTGCCCCCTGGCCCCATCACAGATGAGATGATCGACGCCGCCGTGGCGGGTCAGCTCGCGGAGACGGACGACTTGGATTGGAAGAGCAAGCTGATCCCGGTCAAGGAGCTGCCTACCAGCGAGTTTCCGAAGGATGTAGCCGCGATGGCCAACAGGGGAGGGGGCGTGCTCGTCTATGGAGTGAAGGAGGCTACTAAGCGCGCTATCAGCAGGGTCGATGTTGGCGAGTTCGATGAGCGCTACGAAGCCGCACTAATCAGTGCAGCCGTGTCTGCGATCTCTCCGCCGGTATTCGGCGTTCATGCTTATTGGGTGGGTGACCCCGGCAATAAGGTGGCCGCAGTCGTAATCCCTGCCACCTCCGACGTGCCGCACCTGATCTACAAGAACGATTATTTTGGCGCACCTGTTCGAAACGATGCCATGACGGTGTGGATGAAGGAACGCCAGGTGGAGGCGATGTACCGAGCGCGTTTCGATGGGCGCCGCCACTTGACCGAGGCTCTGGACAACCTCTACGCCGAGGTCGCCGCCAACTGGGCCGCACCCCAACGGGCATGGCTAATCGCGGTGGGCCATCCGCAGTTGCCCTCGACCGCCGCTGTGCGACCGTCACGAGACCGAGCGCGCCAGGTGTTCGAGGAGGCTAGAACGAACACCTTGATCTATTCGGGCAGCGGTGGAATCCACCCGCTGGAATCGGTCGAGTATCTGAATCCTCGTCCAGGCCTACGACGCTGGGTCGCCGCGAACAACGCTCTGACGGACTCGCGAAAGTGGCGCGAGTCCTGGGCGGCCCTGCACCACGACGGCTCGGTGACGCTGGGCACGGGCGTCGGTGGTCAGCGCACGAGCACTGGCCATCTGGAGGAGTATCAGATTGACTCGGCAGCTATCGAGGTCGCCGTGTCTGACTTCATGGGGCTGGTGAGAGCTTCGAGCAAGAGTCTGGGCCTCGCGGAGTACGACGTGCGGGTGGGCATTCGCTGGGGCGGCTCTACGCCGCTCAGCGTGCAGAACGTGAACAGCCGAGGGTACGCGTTCGACAGCATCACTCCACTCGCCCAGTACACACCGGTGGAGCGCACCGTGGTGGCCGATGCCGACCCGGTCGACTTCTACTGGCAAGTTCATGACTTTGCGGAAGACTGTATTAACCAAGGAGGCATTGCCGAGGTTCAGATGATTCGCCCGCCAGCACGCCCCGAATCCGAGGTGTAAGCCATCGAGCAGGCGCATCATCCGCAGCGTCCCGCCACCATGAAGTTGCGTTTTTTCGGCGTGGGGGGAGTGAAAGTCCTTGCCAGTGGGCGAGCCGGAGTGTAGCTCGGGTGCTACTTATCTCTGCTCTTTTTGAGAAAGCGCAATTGGAGCAACTTCCAAGCGACATATCGGGTCTGCTGAAAAACCCGCTAACGGGTCAATTCGTCACCCATTCAAATAGCGGACCCGATACTCGAATATTTGCCTTGCGCGCAGACGTTAGGTCATCGCCACTCACGCGTCTCCTCGGACTAAGTCGGCGAGCAGAGATGGATAAAGCTTCTCAAGCGCCTTGTCGTTACGAAATCTCGGAAGTGGTAACTGGAACACAGGGCGCTGCCCATAGTGCAATTCGAGAGTTGGGTTTCGCGGGAGGAGTGCTTCCGATCCCATGTCCTCATCTGAGTGCGGACATAAGTCGATGACCGTGAGTTCAGTGAGACTAGCCCTGGACCATGCGGTTGTCCGCACAGTGGCGTTCTGGCGGCCCGCGTTATCAGCTAAGCCCGAAACCTGCGCATGAATTGCGAGATTCGCAGTAAAAGCGTAAACTTCGTCGCCGTCGATTCGGGAGTCTTGGATACTGCTGGTGACGTATTCGATGGGGGATCTCGCCGCGAGAGCGTGAATCTGATTCAGTAGCTGTTGGTACCAGTGCGGCCACTTCTCTCTGCCCCAAAGCAATATTCGCAGGTCGGCGGACTCGTTGGAGCTGGTGATCGCTTCGCTGATCGCTTCAAGCGCGGTCCACGTAGTGGCCTGGTCATTAGACGGCACTGAGGACCCTTCCGGTTAGTGGTTCAATGAGTGAAGGTTAGCGTTGACGCGATTCCGTGAAGTTCCGAATTAGTGAGCGAACTAAAGTCGCAGCTACTTCGTCCGCTCCTCGGTCCAGCGCAGCGCGGGACACAGACTCGTCAGGCAACACATGTACGGGCCCGCTCTCCATAGTCATTGACGCACTGTTACGTGGGGGGTGCCCAGCCACGCCGATCGTCACCATTGATTTCGAGCTCAGCCCGATGCCGATTGCAATTTTGGTTGCTCTTGTCATGTCGAGCTGGCCCACAAGACGAAGCGCTGACGCTACGCGAGCGGTCGCGTCCGCTGAGTCCAAAATCTGGCCCATCTGGTCGCTGGGGAGGCGAAATGCTACGGCTGTCTGTCCGTCCGTTGACACTCTGACGGTCGCGAGTGACCCGCTCCGTACACTGTTCCAACCTCCCGTCGCAGTCGGGGGGACGTTAAGCCGAACTGCGTCACTCGCTTGGTCGATATCGAGCGCTTCAGTGGCACTCACTAACCCTGCGGATCGTACGTGGGATGGGACCCCGGTGAAAACCTGCTCCAGCATGCGCGAGGACAAGAGCTGACCGTCTAAGGGAACGACATGCACTTCCAAGAGGGGGTCACTTGATGAACTTAAACCCCTGTTTGCGTTATTGCCCTCTAGCCAAGCGACATCCACGATGCCGTCGAGTGGTTCGAACTCTAGTAGCCCCGGAGACTGCTCCAAGCTTCTGATTGCTCCAGCCGCAGCTTGCTGCGCCTCAGCGACTGTCTCAAAGAACTTGAAGAATCGACCCGATCCGTAGTCGCCGAGCGCTCTCTCAAACACTTGCTGCTGTTGGTCGAGCTCGACACCTGTTTTCCGAAGAACAAAGCGAGGTTTCCCTAAGCGTTCGGCAGTAGTCCATTCGTCGTGAGTAGCGGAGCGTCCTGTCTCAGGAAAGACGGTGCCGTAGTGCGGGCCGAGAAGAAGGAGGTAGGCATCGCTGGACTCGACCGCTCGAATGCATGCCTCACGACTAGGAATGGGCTGCGCGGTGAAATCTTCGAAGCGCACTGGCTCGTGGCCCATGGCCATGATTAGGCCAGGAAGTGCGTCGCGTTCGGCTTCGAGTCCGTTGCGGACGCTGCTTATAAAAATCTTCACTCTTATATTGTGCTTGAATCCGCCGACAACGTCTCAAGTTCTTGTCGGTACGGATCGTTGTTGCGGCTTCGTGCCCACAACTGCAAAGAGAACCGCGCCGACAGCGTTATAACGCGAGAAGGATAGTTGGCATCGCTGAGCAGTTGTGGATCAAAACCTGTCGTAGCGTGGAACAAGCATAAGTAAATTCGAATATTCCTCAATGACTGCGGCTCTGCTTCGACTGAATGGAAGAGCCGCAACTAGAGATGCCTGAGAATTCGCAGACGGGCCCCCGAAATATGGCCTCACGATTCAAGCGCGCGCTTTCAGCGCGCCAACTACGGATGAAGCCCGCGCAGTCGCTAACTTCAATACGTCGTCGAGGATCACCTGAGCATCTTTTTCAAAGACGGAACTTACAAATGTGTCTAATTGCTTCAAGAATTCCCCACCTTCCACGTAGTGGATCTGATGGCTATTGGACGAAACTCGACGCTCCTCACCTGCTTGTGTCCTGCTGAAGTGGCTTTTGACATCTTCAGACACGGAGTCAGTCGTGACGATAACTGCGTGCGAGGGACTAGTAATGCCCATTTTTGCCCCGAAGGAATATGCGTTGCCGATGCTAAATTCTTTATCCTTGAGTTCAAAAATTGTCAGTTCACCGCTAATGAGAGCGATGCAGTCGATCTCATCCGATCCAAGTTGACACTCAAGCAATATGTAGTGGTTTGGAACGCCCAACGCCTGTAGGCGGTCGCGAACTAGCACGGACATCCATCGGCTTTTATTTAGGAGAACAATGCCCATCGGTGAGACAGAATACAACTCCTGCGCAACTTCTTCGTTGATAGGCTTTCCGCATGCGCACCGCAGTCCGAGGTTGCTGAGCGCGTCCAAATTCGCAGCATCATCATCCAACCGGGCGACCTGGTTTCCACTCGTGCCGCACACCACGACCATCTCCGTGGAAATTATGCCTGCGGTGTGAAGGGCGTCTAGGACGTTTGGAGCTTGCTCTGGGTCGACGGGAACCCGCTTTAGGGCATCCGCCTTAAGGAGCCCTCTAGAGCTTTTGATCGCGATGGCCGTAGACCGCGCGTGTGCGTCTGAGAGAACGAGAGACGCGGCGACGTACTTTTCCTCTGATGGCACCTCCTCTATGAGTGCTTCACTTCGGAGTGCGTCGAAGGAGGAGTTTTTGTAGTGAAAATCAACAGGCGCAATTTCGAAATGTTCAAGGCACAGGGCGCCGATCTCATCGAGATATTCAGTCGCGTTCTCTTCGGACACTGAAACAACCGACACCCTCAAGATGAGTTCAGCGCTTTCATCCAACACTCTCTCGAGGCCACCATCACTAGTTGGAACGAACTTCACCCGTGCACCACGAGTATTCCGGGCGACAGTCATAACCACGAGAGCACTGTCGAAGACGAAAACCTCGCCGTCGATCAGTTCGGTGCGTCGGGAAGAGAACAGGTCTTCGGTGTGCTCAGCACCCCAGTTAAGTGGACTTGACGACGCGCCGAGAATGCCTGCTTGGGATTCCCGCAATGGGCGAACGAGTGGCTTCCAGCGATCACTGAGCGCTGAAATCAACGATACGAACGCGGCTTCGCGTTCGGCTGGAATCTCGGCGCGTCGCATGAGGAGTTTGAGCATGCTAAAAGAGTAGTGCGCTCTCTGAGCGAATATCGGGTTGGAGTTGAACACTTGCTTTGGCCGCGACGTTAGGGAAGGATCCCTGCCTTCGCGCTCCGGCTACGCTTGGTTTTGTGGCTGGATCCCCAGCGTGGCGGGTTCGATTGACCGGCGTGCGAGGGGTGGCTGAGCGGGGCCGCGTGTTCGCCCCTCCGCTGCAACCACGCGCGACACCCGCCCGGCCCGCCACATTCATGGCCCGCTACACCTACTAGTCAGACGCAGTAAAGTGCACAACGCGCGCCCAAACAGATCACGCTCTTCTTTGCGCGGGGTGGAATTTCCCCACGCATCACACACGCGAAGGCCCATCATCGCGCAGATTTAGCAATCAGCTTCCGCCGCCCGGATGGGGCAGGCCACGGTCACAGCGCTTAGGGTGAGGTCAATGGATCATCTTCTGCTCAAGCAGTTCGTCGCCGCCTCGCACGAATTGCACTTTGCGCATGCGGCACGGTCGCTCGGGGTGCCCCGCTCGCAAGTGATCCTCGCCGTCAGGTCGCTCGAAGCGCAGCTCGGATACGCGCTGTTCGACAACGCCGCGCCCACAACGCAGCTCACCCCCGAGGGCGAAGTCTTTCTGGTGGATGCCGAACGGCAGCTCGACAAGTCAGCGAAAGCGGCCTCGGCATCCGTTGCGAAGCCCGGAGGAAAGGCGAAAGCCAACAAAGGCAAAGGGCGGGCGCCCGCTGTCAAAGGAAAGTCGAAGCCAGGCTTTAGGCGTCAGGCACGCTAGCCACCACCGCCACGCTGTGATGGCGTCGGCGTAATTTACTTCGTGTTTACAGCGCTGGAATACCGGTGACCAATTTGTGTCAATAGCTGTGTCAGACTTCAGCAAGAACGAAGATAGGTCCGCTCGACGCATTCACCGGTTCGGTAGATTCATGCTCAGAAATGACGCTCGTCCCGCCCTCACATCGCCCCTGCGCGTGCCGACGATGCACACCGAGCGTCTGCTGCTGCGATCGCACCGGCTGTCAGACATCGACCGCTGGCATGAAATCCAATCAAGCCCTCACATCCGCCGATACACTGCGTGGCCGCAACGCACGCGTAGATCGTCCGTGCGGCAGCTCAAACTGCGAACACGGCAAACACAACTGCGTCGTGTGGATGATGTGCTCGCGATAGCAATTGAGTACGAGGGGGAACTGGTGGGCGAGATCAGTTTGCAACTGCGATCCCTCACGGCGGCGACACGCTGTCTCGAAGTGAGCTGGCTCATCCACCCCGACCATCAGGGCCGAGGATTCGCCTACGAGGCCATGCGCTCAGTTTTGAGCTACGCGAGGGCCACCATCGAGTCCTTGCTTCTCGTCGCGGTTGTGCATCCGGAGAACGCTGCCTCGGTCGCGTTGGCTCACAAACTCAACCTTCACCCTCTGCCGGGCACAGCCGTTCGCACCGTATTCGTAGGCAGGAGTGGGCCGCTTGCTCCCGTTGCCGAGCAGTTCGCGAGCGCACAAAGGGTCGGACTCAACACAAGGAGCAAAAAGCCCGTAGATGCTGAGATGCACTCACTCTCCTCAAGGGAAATGCAGAGGTAAGTCTGATTTCATTGGCGAATGAAGACACCCCCTAAGACTCGTTTCAAGGTCATGACGCGACCTAATGTGACGCAGCAGAGTGCCTTCTCTGCGCCCGGCCGAATAGTGACGACGGGCGGTTACTAATCAGTGTCCCCAGTCAAGCGACCCCGGCTACTCCGAGGCCCTTCACTGGCCACCCCAGTAGTCGTCGAATCAATCAACACAGAGCGACTTGTTCTGCGCCCGCACATTGTCGAAGACAGTGAGCGCTGGTTTGAGATTCAGTCGAACCCCCAAGTTCACGCCTTCACGTCGTGGCCAGAGCGAACTGCTGAAGAGTCCCTTCAGCACCTCAAAGACCGCACCAGCCACGTCGTTCTGAAGCAAGCGGATGACTTTCTCGCGCTCGCCATCGAACACGATGGCGTGCTGGTGGGCGACATCTCTTTGCACTTGAGGTCAGTCGCCTCAGTGACGCGTGCTGCAGAAATCAGTTGGATCCTGCATCCGGATGCTCAAGGCCACGGGTTCGCGCTCGAAGCCGCCACGGCGATGCTCGAGGTCGCGTTCACCCGTCTTGAGGCGCGATTCGTGTACGCCCTCGTGCACCCCGACAACGTGGCATCCGCCGTTCTTGCCACCAAGCTGGGCTTCAGTCTGCTCGTTGAAGCAGCGGATGAGAATGTGTACATCGCGACGCATTCACCGAAGGCATAACGCAGAAATGCACGCCACAGTCTGACTGTGGCGTGCATCCCGCTAGGTGAGGCTCAGTGCTTAGAGGCGCACAAGCGCCTTACCGACGTTGGCGCCCTTCATGAGGCCATTGAAAGCATCCAGAGTGTTCTCGATACCGTCGGTGATCGTCTCGTCGTAGGCGATCTTGCCTGCGCCAAGCCAGCTCTGCATTGCTTCAGCGAACTGAGGAGCGAGGTGGTAGTAGGCACCCATCGTGAAGCCCTTGATCGTGAGGCCACGGGTGACAATGTTGGCGCTGTTCTTGATGCCATTGTCTTTGCCGTTAATGAGAGACATGACGCCACAAATAGCCGCGCGGCCGCCATCCTTGAACGCGCCAAGCGCTGCCGAAAGGTGATCACCACCGACGTTGTCGAAGTAGATGTCGATACCGTCGGGCGCCGCAGCGGCGAGCTGACCATCGATGTCGCCATCCTTGTAATTGAAGGCGGCGTCATAGCCGTACTTGCTCGTCAGCAGCTCCACCTTTTCGGCCGTTCCAGCACTACCGACGACCCGAGCAGCACCAAGCTGGCGTGCGATCTGACCGACCATCGTGCCCACGCCACCGGCTGCACCGGAAACGAAAACAGTATCTCCCTCCTTGATGTGCGCGATCTGCGTGAGTCCCGTCCAGGCGGTGATGCCGTTGAGGCCGAGAACACTCAAGAAGAGCGAAGGCGACATGCCGGGAACGGTGGGGAGCGCCATGAACTGCTCGGCGGGGCCCTGCGCGATGTCGCGCCATCCGAGTTGATGTTGCACGAGCGTGCCAACAGGAAGAGCCTCGACGGTTGACTCGACTACTTCGCCGACAGCAGCGCCCGTCAAGGTCTCGCCCACGTTGTACGGAGCGACATAGGAGCGGCCCTCGTTCATGCGACCGCGCATGTACGGGTCGACAGAGAGGAACGAGTTGCGCACGCGAACCTCGCCAGCGGCGAGTTCTGGCAATTCAATCTCAACCATGGAGATGTTCTCGTTCGTGGGCTCGCCAGTGGGGCGAGAGGCAAGCTGCCATTGGATGCTTGTGGTGGTCATTTATTGCTCCTTGACACGTAAAACGGGTTGGTGGGTGGTGAAGTGTGGGCGCCGTTACGACTTGTCGGCGACGATGCGCTCGGCAACAGCGACGGATGACGCGGGGTTCTGTCCCGTGTAGAGCTGGCCGTCGACTACGACATACGAAGCGAATGGCTCAGAGGCTTTGGAGTACTCAGCGCCGAGTTCGACGAGGCGAGTTTCGACGAGCCACTTGGCCTTGTCGGCGAGGCCACCGATTTCTTCTTCGCTGTTCGCAAAGCCGGTCATTCTGCGACCCTTGAGAACCCAGTCGCCGGTCTTCTTGTCGTTCGCGGCGAGCAGCGCAGCGGGGGCATGGCACAGCACACCAAGAGTGGTGTTGGACTTCACGGCTTCCACAATGAGCTGGCCAGAATCTTCGTTCACTGCGAGGTCTTCCATGGGGCCGTGGCCACCCGGGTAGAAGATGACGTCAAAGTCGCCAGCATTGACGGCATCCAAGCGAAGCGGATGCTGCAGCACGGGCTGCAAGTCGGCAATGCGTGATTCAAATTCTGCGACACGCTCGGTCGAGCCGGCGCCGCCTTCGCTGAGGCTGGCGGGATCAAAAGTGGGGGCTGCACCCGACGGGCTTGCGAGCTGGATCTTCCAGCCGGCTTCGCTGAAGATGCGGTACGGCTCGAGGAATTCCTCTGCCCAGACGCCGGTGGGGTGCTGCGTTCCGTCGGCGAGCGTCCAATGAGAGGCGGCCGAGAGGACCATCAGTACGTTTGTCATAAAAGCTCCTTACCGAAGACAGCGGTTCGTGACGAACCTGTGGTTCTTTACCGAACCATTTGGTTCGACACTACGTCCGCGTGTAGGCTAAGTCAAACCAAAAGGTTCGATTTGGAGGTGTTTAGTGGTTTCGACAGAAATACCGCGTGATCAACTCCGCGGTCGCGAAACAAAACAGCGCGTTCTTGAGGCTGCGGCAGCCGAATTCGCCGAATATGGTGTTGCGGGCGCCCGCATCAACCGCATCGCCGAAACCGCGAAAGCCAGCAAAGAACGCATCTATGCGTGGTTCGGCGACAAGGATGCCCTCTTCGACCACGTCATGCAAACCGGCCTCGATCGACTCGCTCACGCCGTGCCCATTGACGCCGACCTCGTTGAATACACCGTGCGCCTGCACAACTACTTCGTCAACGACCCCTCCGCCGAACGAGTCGCGATGTGGGCCTGGCTGCACGACGCCGCGACCCTCGGCTCGTTCTCCGAAGGGCGTGTCGAGGGATACCGTCACAAGCTCGCGGTGATCGCTGAAGCGCAACAGCGCGGCGTCGTCGACTCATCATGGAAACCCGAAGAGCTGCTCGCGCTGCTGCTGGCCGTCGCCAGCAACTGGGAACGCGCACCGGCAGAACTGCGCTCCATCGGATGTGCCGAATATGCGCACAGCGAAGAAGCTCGGTGCGCTTCAGTGCGACAGGCAGCCCAGCGACTCGTGCAACCGCGCGACTAGAGCGCGAGCATCCGGCCGACTGCGCTGGGAGAGTCGGCTACTCCGGCGGCCGTGCGGTACTTGAGCGCACAATCAAGTCGTAATCGAGAGGAATGTTCTCGGGCACTTCGGCGTGCTTGCCCGGTCGCAACTCGTTCAGAAGGATGTCAACGGCGTGCTCACCCTGAGCGCCCGGATACTGCGCGATCGTCGTGAGCCCAAAGAACGCAGAAAGTTCATGGCCGTCAATGCCAACGATCGAAATATCGCGCGGAACAACCAGCCCGAGGTCACGGGCAGCCAAAATGCAACCGATCGCCATCTCATCCGCCGCCGCAAAAATAGCTGTCGGGCGATCCCGCGGATCACCCAGAAGCTGCTTCGCCGCGTGGTAGCCACCCTCAATCGTGAAATCGGCCCCCGAGAAGTACTCAGGCTTCGGCTCAATGCCCGCCTCGCGCAGCGCCATCTCGTAACCCACCCGACGGTTTGTCGGAATATGGAAATCGAGATCGTACGTCTCGGAGCCACCCATGTGCGCGATGCGGGTGTGGCCGAGCGAGAGCAGATGCTCAGTCGCCAGCCGAGAAATCGCAATGTCGTCGAGCGTCAACGTGCGAATACCCTCAAGCGGCCCGCCCACCCCCACGACAGGTTTGCCGAGCGCGTGTAAAGTTGCACTTTCTTGCGGCGAGAGCTCGAGGGCGATCGCAATAATGCCATCAATGCGTTGGCGCTGAAGCGACACCTCAAACACACTGTCACGCTCAGCGGTGCCGCCAGACAGGTTATAGAGCGTCACGTCATAGCCGTGTCGCATCAATGCTTGTTGCGCGCCCTCCACGGCTGCGGTGAAAAACCAGCGTGCCAAATACGGCACCATCAGGCCAACGTTCTTCGTGCGACCGGAAGCCAAGCTTGAGGCACTCGACGACACCACATAGCCCAGCGCGTTCGCCGCATCCGCCACTTTTTCGCGTGCCTTCGCGGAGACCGGGCCATTGCCACTCAAGGCCCGCGAAACGGTCGCTGTCGACACCCCGGCACGCCGAGCAACGTCTTCGATGCTGACCATCAGTTGCCCTTCATTGGATGCTGACGAGAACGGATGCCGCCCCGAGAAGCGGACTCGCCGTTGCTGATTCTATCGACCGGTATTCATTCGCTGGTATTCGGTGCGCGACTGGTTCAGGCTCTCAGCCACACTGTCGTGTCGGCGGGCAGCTCGTTGTCGCCGAGGGGACCGCTTGCCAGCAGCACGTCGCCGGCAGGCAAAGTGACCGCAGAGTCTCCCGTGTTGGCGTAGACGAGCACATCGGAGTTGCGCAACGCAAGCACGGTGTCGGCACCAGCGTCGAGCCATTCGATGGTTCCGGTGGCGAGTTCGTGAGCCCGGCGAAGTGCCAGCGCGAGCCGGTACATCGTGAGCGTTGAGCCTTCAACGCCGCGCTGCGAGTCACGAGCGAACGGCGCCCAGTCGCTCGGCTGCGGTAGCCACGATGCCGCGGTGGGGCCGAATCCGAACGAGGGGGAGTTCGCCTCCCACGGGATCGGCACGCGGCATCCGTCTCGACCATAGCGTTCGCCATTGGTGCGGAACCAGGTGGGGTCTTCGCGGGCGTCATCAGGAAGGTCGATAACCTCGGGAAGGCCGAGTTCTTCACCCTGGTAAATGTAGGCGCTGCCGGGAAGAGAGAGCATGAGCGCCGTGGCTGCCCGAGCTCGACGAAGCCCCAATTCAGGAATCGGAAGGCCTGCCGACTTAGGCCCGATGCCGTGTCCCTGTGGGTTCTCCGCAGTCAGAGCGAGGCGCGAGGCGTGACGCACAACGTCGTGGTTCGACAGCACCCAGGTGCTTGGAGCTTCGACCTCGCTAAATGCGCTGATCGAGGCGTCAATGACGGCGCGGAGAGGTTGCGCTGTCCACGGGGTCTCAAGGTAAGGAAAGTTGAAGGCCTGATGCATTTCGTCGGGACGAACCCACTTGGCCATATCGGTCAAAGGGTCAACCCAGGCTTCAGCGGCGAGGATGCGCTCACCCTCATAGCCGTTGAGAATCTCGCGCCATTCGCGGTAGATCTCGTGCACACCGTCTTGCGCCCAGAAGGGTGCGCGAGTCGCGTCGGAGCCGCCCATGCTTCCCGCCGCGTCGGGGGCAGTCCAGTCGGGGAGCCCGTCGGCCTTGACCATTCCGTGGGCGACATCCACCCGGAATCCGTCGACACCACGGTCGAGCCAGAAGCGAAGAATGTCGCCAAACTGATCGCGGACCCAGCGATTCTGCCAATTGAAGTCGGGCTGGGTGCTGTCGAAAAGGTGCAAGTACCACTGGCCGGGCGTTCCGTCGGGGTTGGTTGTGCGCGTCCAGGCGCGACCGCCGAACACCGATTCCCAGTTGTTGGGTGGAAGCTCGCCGTTCTCGCCGAGGCCGTCGCGGAACACGTAGCGGTCGCGCTCAGGGCTGCCAGGGGCAGCAGCAAGCGCTGCTTGGAACCAGACGTGCTCACTCGAGGAGTGATTGGGAACGAGGTCGACAATGACGCGCAGCCCCAGCTCGTGGGCGCGACTCGTCATCGAGTCAAAGTCATCGAGGGTTCCGAAGAGGGGGTCAACATCGCAGTAGTCAGCAACGTCGTAGCCGGCATCCTTTTGCGGAGAAGTGTAGAACGGCGAAAGCCAGACGGCATCGATGCCGAGTTCTGCAAGCTCGGGAAGACGATCGCGGATGCCGAGCAGATCACCCATGCCGTCACCGTTAGCGTCGGCGAACGACCGAGGGTAGATCTGGTAAATAACTGCGGAACGCCACCATTCGGTGTGCTGAAGCACGGAAGTCATAGCCGCCACACTATCGCTATCAGGCTCGGAATCTAAGCGCTTCCACATCGTTGTGTCCATTTCTTCCTCGGAAACTAAAGAAATTTCCTGAGGAGGTGCTTGCTGAAAAGTGTCTACAAGAGGTATACATGGAAGCGCTTGCAGTTTGCAATGCTTTCACTGACGAAAGGCAGCACCAATGAGGGTGAACAACAAAGGACTGTGGGCCGTAGGCGCACTCACAGTTACTGCATCGCTGGCACTCACCGGATGCACAGCAGCATCCGACTCAGCAGATAACGGCTCCGGCAACGGTGGCTCGCTCACCGTGTGGGTCGACGCCGACCGCGCCGCCGTGCTCAAAGACGCCGCAGCAGACTTCACCGCCGAGACTGGCGTCGAGGTCAAGCTCGTACAAAAAGAATTCGGTGACATTCGTGACCAGTTCATCGCCCAAGCCCCCACAGGCAAAGGCCCCGACATTGTGATCGGTGCCCACGACTGGCTGGGAACCTTCGTGACCAACGGTGTCGTTGCGCCCGTTGAACTCGGCGACAAAGCGGATGCCTTCCAAGACGTCGCCATCACCGCGATGAGCTACGAAGGCCAGGTCTACGGCGTTCCGTACTCGATCGAGAACATCGCTCTCGTGCGCAACACCGCTCTCGCGCCCAGCACCCCGGCGACCTTCGATGAGATGGTCACGATGGGAAATGCGGCCGGAACCGAGTACCCCTTCCTGGTCGGACTCGACCCCGAAGCTGCTGACCCGTACCACCTGTACCCCTTCCAGACCTCGTTCGGTGCTCCCGTGTTCGGCACTGACGCCGACGGAAGCTACGACTCAGACGCACTCGAAATCGGCAACGCCGGTGGCGACAAGTTCGCTGCGTGGCTTGGTGAACAGGGCGCAGCAGGAGTGCTCAACACGAACATCACCGGCGACCTCGCCAAGGAGAAGTTCATTGCGGGAGAAGCACCCTTCTACCTCACCGGACCGTGGAACGTACCCGCAGCCGTCGAAGCAGGCATCGACGTTGCGATCGACCCGATCCCCTCAGCAGGTGGAGAAGACGCCCAGCCCTTCGTCGGGGTGCAAGGCTTCTTCGTCAGCGCCAAGAGCGAAAACGCCCTCGCCGCAAACGAGTTCATCGTGAACTACATGGGTAGCGAAGAAGTGCAGACCGCTCTCTTCGAAGTTGGCGGACGCGCACCCGCGCTCATGGCATCCTTCGAAGCAGCAAGCGCCGACCCGATCGTTGCCGGATTCGGTGCCGTTGGTGAGAACGCAGTGCCCATGCCCTCGATTCCTGCCATGGGAGCCGTCTGGGAATTCTGGGGAGTAACCGAAGCCGCCATCATCAACGGTGGTGACGCAACCTCGCTCTGGCAGAAGATGTCGGGCGACATTCAGACCGCTATCGCTGGATAGCGCACGGTGGCCGTCCGTCTGCAAGCGGGCGGCCACTTCCTTCCGCTCGTGCACTGACCAAGCGGTGCCGCGCTCGCGGGCCGCCCCGCGCACCACGCACCACGCACCCCACGCCGCACACCACACGCCTTCAACGGAGAACTCTTGTGACGACACCCCCCGAGACTGACCCCGGCCCCCTCCGGCAGTCTGCCCGCTCGAAGCGCGCAACCAGAATTGCGGATGCCGCATCCGGCGGTTGGAAAGTCGTCGCCGTCAAGATCCTCGGTCTCGGCATCGTCGACGCGATCGCGATCTATGCGCTCTTCGTGCTCGTGCGCAGCGAATCGTGGCTCGTGGCTGGACTCGTCGTTGCGGTCACGTTGCTCGTCAACTGGATCTACTTCTCCCGCGGCAAGCTTCCCGCGAAATACCTCGCGCCGGGCCTCATCTTTCTTGCCATCTTTCAGATCTTTGTGCTGCTCTACTCGGGCTACATCGCCTTCACGAACTACGGCACGGGTCACAACTCCACCAAGGAGGATGCGGTCAACGCGCTTCTGCTGTCGTCGCAGAACCGAGTGGATGACTCACCCACCTATCAACTCACCGTGGTCGAACAACTCGGCGAACTGTCCTTTCTCGTCACCGAGCCCGACGGCAGTGTCAGCCTCGGCGGCGAGGAACGCCCACTGACCGAGGTGCGCAACGCCCAGCTTGAAGGCGGTGTTGCGGTCGGCCTCGATGGCTACACGACACTCGGATTTCAAGACATCCTCGCGCAGCAAAGCGCAATCGCGTCCATCAGCGTGCCCCTCACCGACGACCCCAATGACGGAATGCTGCGCACCCCCGACGGTTCAAGCGCCTTCCTCTACACATCATCACTGGAGTACGACGAAACCGCAGGCACGATGCGGGACACGAACACGGGCATCACCTACTCCGATATCGGTACCGGTGCCTTTACTGCTGATTCCGGCCAAGAGCTGCTGCCGGGATGGAAAATTGAGGTCGGGCTCGACAACTTCGTGCGCGCGTTCAGTGAGGAATCCATCCGTGGTCCCCTGATTAGCGTCACCGTGTGGACCTTCGCGTTCGCGTTCCTTTCGGTCTTCACTACGTTCGCGCTCGGCCTGTTCTTGGCGATCGTGTTCAACGACAAGCGGATGAAGAGCCGCAAGTATTACCGGATCATCATGATCTTGCCCTACGCCTTCCCGGGGTTCTTGTCGGCGCTCGTGTGGGCCGGAATGATGAACCAAGAGTTCGGCTTCATCAACACTGTGTTGTTGGGCGGGGCCGAAGTGCCCTGGCTGACGAACGAGTGGCTCGCCAAGGGGTCGGTGCTGTTCGTGAACCTGTGGCTCGGCTTTCCCTACATGTTCCTCGTGACGACCGGCGCTTTGCAGGCGATCCCCGAAGAACTCACCGAAGCCGCGACGGTCGACGGCGCCAAACCGTGGGCCATCTTCCGTTTCGTGAAACTGCCCCTGCTGTTGGTCTCTGTCGCCCCGCTGTTAATCTCCTCGTTCGCGTTCAACTTCAACAACTTCAACCTCATCTACATGCTCACCAACGGTGGGCCACGCGATGTCTCCGCTGGCGTGAATGTTGGCGCAACCGACATCCTGATCTCGATGGTCTACAAGGTTGCCTTCGTGGGAGCCAATCGTGATTACGGGCTCGCGAGTGCGTTCGCGATCATCATCTTCATTCTGGTGGCGGGCATCGCAATCATCAGTTTCCGTCGCACGAAGTCGCTTGAGGAGTTGAACTGAGATGACAACAACAACTCAGAAGCAGAACCCGGATGTCGCAGCCGTCGGGAATCCGAAGCGACCCTTCACGCGCTATTTCCGCGAGACTGGCTGGCGACACCTCATCGGAATCGCCATGTCGATCTTTGCGGCGTTCCCGCTGCTCTATGTCTTCAGTGCATCTCTCAACCCGGGCGGCACTCTTGTGACGGCCAACTCGCTCTTCTCGAACTTCAGTTTCGAGAGCTACGTGGATCTCTTCAACCGGCCTCAACAGCCCTACGCAGCCTGGTTCGGCAACACCCTGCTCATCGGCGGGATCTCTTCCGTCGGCACCGTCTTCCTCGGGGCTCTCGCGGCATATGCATTTTCGCGTATGCGCTTCATCGGGCGTCGCGTCGGGTTGTTGACGCTGCTGCTCGTGCAGATGTTCCCGCAGTTGCTCGCCGTCGTCGCGATCTTCCTGTTGCTCTCCGGAATCGCCGACATCTTTCCCGCGATCGGGCTCAACAGCCAGATCGGACTCATCATGGTGTACCTCGGTGGCGCGCTGGGAGTGAACACCTACCTGATGTACGGGTTCTTCAACACTGTGCCGTCATCCATCGATGAAGCGGCGAAGATCGATGGCGCGGGCCATGCGCGTATCTTTTTCACGATCATCCTGCGCCTTGTCGCGCCGATCTTGGCGGTCGTCGGTCTGCTGTCGTTCGTGGGCACTACGAGTGAGTTCGTGATCGCCAGCATCGTGCTGATCGACCCGGACAAGCAGACGCTCGCGGTGGGCCTCTACCAATTCGTGTCGCAGGAGTTCTCCCGCAACTGGAGCATCTTCGCTGCGGGTGCGGTGCTCGCCGCGATCCCCGTGATGACCCTGTTCTTGTTCCTCCAGAAATACATCGTCGGCGGTCTCACGGCAGGAAGTGTGAAGTAATGGATGCCCTCCTGCCGCACCACGATGGATCGCCACTCCACGTCTCCACCCAGACTCCCGCGCTCGGCGACACCGTAACGGTGCGGCTTCGCGTGCCTGTCGGCTATGGCCCGCTGAAGGCGGTGCGGGTGCGCGAGAACCCCGACCATGAACCGCGCTGGACGGGTGCTCGCCTCACGGGCACCGCTGCTGGTTGGGACTGGTGGGAGGCCGAGCTCGTCGTAGAGAATCCGCGTCACGGCTATCGCTGGCTGCTCGTTCATGACGCAGCAGAAGCGGGGCGGGGAAATGCGGGACGCGTTGAGTGGCTCAACCAGAGTGGTGTGCACTCGATCGAGACGCTCGACGCTGAAGACTTCGCGCTGCTCGCGACCTCTGCCGCTCCCGACTGGCTCCCGGAAACAGTGATGTATCAAGTGTTCCCTGATCGCTTTGCGCGGTCGGCCGCGGCCGACACTCACGCGAAGCCCGAGTGGGCGATTGCTGCTCGCTGGGATGAACCCGTCGACCCGGTGCTGCCGGGGCGGTCGCAACAGTTCTATGGGGGTGACCTCGACGGCATCACCGACCACCTCGACCACCTCACCTCGCTCGGCGTGACGATGCTGTACCTGACGCCGATCTTTCCCGCGCGTTCGAATCACCGCTACGACGCCTCGAGCTTCGTGGATGTCGATGAACTGCTGGGCGGCCGCAAAGCGCTCATCCGGCTGGTGGGGGAGGCCCACGCTCGCGGCCTCAAGGTCATCGGAGACCTCACGACGAATCACTCGGGCGATGCGCACGAGTGGTTTCAGGCCGCACTCGGAAAGCCGGAAGCGCCCGAGGGCGACTTCTACTACTTCACGAATGATGAACACACCGAATACGTCGGCTGGTTGGGCACTCCGACGCTGCCGAAGTTCAACTGGAACTCGACCGAACTACGTCGCCGCTTCATCGAGGGTGACGATTCGGTCGTCGCGCATTGGCTGAAAGAGCCCTACAACTTTGACGGCTGGCGCGTAGATGTCGCGAACATGACCGGTCGGATGGGGGCGGAGGATCTCAACGAGGAAGTGCGGCAGATCATCCGTCGCACCATGGAAGACGTGAACCCCGACACAGTGCTGTTGGCGGAGTCGACGAACGATGCCGCGAGTGATCTGCAGGGTGATGCCTGGCACGGAGCGATGACCTATCCCTCGTTTACCCGCCCGGTCTGGGGCTGGCTGACTGAACCGGGTGACACCGCGCATGTGACGGCGGACGGTTCGGTAGACCCCGAGGCATGGTTCTTTGGGCAGCCGATCGGCGGCATTCCTCGCTTGAGCGCGCGCGACTTTGCGCAAATGACAGTGCGGTTCACGGCTAGCATTCCGTGGCGCATCCGGCTCGGCAACATGAATGCCCTCAATACTCATGACACCGCCCGATTCCGCACTCATGCTCCCGCGGAGAATGTGCCCTTGGCGCTCGCCCTCTCGGCGACGCTGCCGGGAGTGCCCGTTGTATTCGCAGGCGACGAATTTGGGCTGAGCGGCGACGACGGCGAAATGTCTCGCACGCCTATGCCGTGGGGAACCGAAAACGATCCCGCGGTCGCTCCTGTCCTTGAGCTGTACCGTCAGTTGATCGGGCTGCGCCGTGAACTGCCGGCGCTATCGCACGGCGGTCTGCGCTGGTTACACGTCGACGACGATGCTCTGGTTTTCGTTCGCGAAGATGCCGATGCGACTGTGCTCGTTGTGGTGGCGCGGTCGCCGCTGACGGTGACGCTGCCGTCGAACGCGCTCGCCGTGGCTGGGCTTGCTGTGGCGACGGACTCTGCGCACGGCGCGGCAGCTGTATCCGGGCACGCTTCAAGCGGGGCGGATGTCGCAGCACCCGCGTTCCTCGCCGGCGACGCGACTCTGGCATCCACTCCCGCCGGACTCTCGCTCTCGGCGGCCGCCCACACTTGCGCTATCTGGACTCTGCCCGGCGTCGAGCACCCCGTCGCTTAGACAGAACCTGGCGCTTACCGAGCGGAATTCACGCGTCAGAGGCCAGCGCGGTCGCTTCGTCGTCAGTGCTGAGACCCGCCTTGCGAGGTCGACCCCTGCCGCGCGATAGTTCGTCGTCGAGAGTGCGAGCAGTTGTTTCGTGAAGTGGTCGCAGCTCGCCGCCCGCCGCGCGATAACGCTGGTTGCTCCGTTGCATGAAGCCAGCGTCGCTCAGCGGAATCCACAGGGGGAGCGATCGGGGTCCTGCCCAATAGTTGATGTCGCGATCGGTGAGCCAGGCGTCGTCGCGTTCGTTGAGATCTCCCGTGAATCCGGCAATCGCAGCGGTCAGCTTCAGAAAGTTCTCGAAGGTGACGGTGTCGCCCACGGCATTGATCGTTCCTGTCGTGCCTTCGAGCCCGGCGTGCACGATCCACTCAGCGAGATCGTCGACGTCAATCACTTGAACGTAGCGACCAGTGACGCTCGGTGTGAGAACGGTACCGCCGCGGTGGAGTCGTGCCGGCCAGTAGCCAAAACGGTCGGTGGGGTCGCCGGGGCCCACGATAAGTCCGGGCCGTGCGATGAGCAGGCGCTCGCCGCGGTGTCGAGCACTGGCTAGTTCTGCGGCGACCTTCGCGTGCGCGTAGTCGTCCAGATCGACGGGGTCGACCACTCGTGCGTGCTCATCGGCATCCGGTTCATCGTTGCGTTCGTAGACGGAGACGGTAGAGACGAAGGTCCAGTGTGCGGCGTGGGCGGCAAGCGACTGCAGCGCCGACTCGACCTGCGCGGGATCCCTCGACAAATCGATCACGGCATCCCAGTCGCCGGCCACCTCGTCGTAGGCTCCGGGTTGGGTGCGATCGGCGCGGATGAGATGGGCGCCCTCGGGTGCCGAGCCAGTTTCTCCGCGCGCGAGACACGTCACCTCGTCCCCGCGCCGCAGTGCAGTCTGCGCTATCGCTCGGCCCAGCCATCCGGTCCCGCCAAGAATGAGTACTCGTCGCATGAGTCCATGCAACAGCACGCGGCGCTCAACCGCCGACGTGTTCGCTCGCGGCGCAGGCCTCACGCTAACGAGCCTTACGCGGCCGTGACGTCGATGAGCACTTTGCCGACTGCTCCGCTCTCAACAAGAGCATGAGCATCCGCAGTGTGGGCAAGATCGAAACGGTGCAGTGGCAGTCCGGTCTCGTCGCCGATGCCGAGGGCACCATCCTCGAGAGCGACGTTGATGGCTGCGCCCGCTGCACGAATCGCATCGATACCGACGGTGTAGAGGAGCACGAACTGGTACCGCACGTTGAGTGCGAAGTGGCGGCGCACATCAAGAGTCACCTGGTCTCCGCCGTTGTTCGCGTAGACCGAGATTGAGCCGCGATTGCGGATGACGGCGAGATCGAGGTCTGCGTTCTGGGCAGGGGAGACTTCAACAATCTGGTCGACGCCATCTGGAGCAATGGCGCGGATCTGGTCGACGATGTCGGCGTCGGTGTAATTGAACACGTGGTGGGCACCAGCGGCGGTCGCGAGCGCCGCTTTCTGCGGGCCGCTCACGGTCGTGATGACTGTCGCGCCAGCCCACCGAGCAAGCTGGATGGTGGCATGGCCGACTGCACCGGCTCCACCGGCGACGAGCACAATCCTGCCGGTGAGCGCGGTCGGATGCAGCTGGTCTGGTCCGCCTTCGGCCACCGTCAGCGCGCGGTACGCGGTGATCGCAGGAACACCCATGCTGGCCCCCTGATCGAAGCTCGCGCTCGCGGGCAAAGCGAAGACGCGCTCGGCGGGCAGCACTGGCTGTTCTTGACTCGAGCCACTGTTCGGGCGCTGGTAGGCGGCGAGAGCAAGCCACACGCGGTCGCCGACGCTGACATGCTGCACGTCATCGCCGACTGCTTCAACAATGCCGGCACCATCCTGGCCGGGAACAACCTCATCAAAGGGCAACGCCTGACCGGATGCCGCACCGCGCCGTGACTTCCAATCGGTCGGGTTTACCCCGCTCACCACGATGCGCACGCGCACTTCGTCTGGCCCCGGTTCGAGCACCGGCCGATCAACGAGCTGCAATACGGAAGGATCACCGGTCTCGCTGTACACAATTGCTTTCATAGTGAGGTCAACAGGGTGCGGCTGTCGGAAAATTCCCGGCTCGCGACGCGCAGCATCCGACGTTCGCTCCTCGCTACTGCCCGGGGATTGCACTCCCCGGGGATTGCACTCCTCGGGGATCGCACTACGCGGCGATCGACTCCCGCGCCGCCACGAACGCTTCAACGCAGCGTGTGATGTCCTCGCTCGAGTGCCCAGCCGACAGCTGCACGCGAATTCGAGCTTTGCCCAGCGGCACGACGGGGTACGAGAAAGCGATCACGTAGACGCCGTGCTCGAGCAGAGCATCCGCCATGGCTACCGCTTCGTGTTCATCAGTGAACATGACCGGAATGATCGGATGCTCGCCCGGAAGCAACGTGAACCCAGCCTCAGCCATCCCGGCGCGGAATTGTTCGGCGTTCGCCTTGAGCTTGTCGCGGCTTTCGGCACCTTCGGCCACGAGGTTGAGGGCCTCGATCGAACCCGCAACCACGGATGGCGCGACGGCGTTCGAGAACAGGTACGGGCGGGCACGTTGACGCAGCAGCTCAACTATCTCGGAGTGGGCGCTGATGTAACCACCGGATGCCCCACCCAAGGCTTTGCCGAGCGTGCCCGAGATGATGTCGACGCGGTCGGAGACGCCACAGTGCTCGGGGGTTCCCGCACCGGTCTCGCCGACGAAGCCGACAGCGTGCGAATCATCGACCATAACCATCGCGTCGTACTGCTCGGCAAGGTCGCAGATCGCTTCGAGTGGGGCGAGGTAGCCGTCCATCGAGAACACGCCGTCGGTGACGATGAGGCGACGGCGGGCATCCTTCGCGGCAATCAACTGCGCCTCAAGGTCGGCCATGTCGCGGTTCTTGTAGCGGTAGCGGGCGGCCTTGGAGAGTCGAACGCCGTCGATGATCGAGGCGTGGTTGAGTTCGTCAGAAATTACGGCATCCTCGGCTCCAAGCAGCACCTCAAAGATGCCGCCATTGGCATCGAAGCAAGAGGGGAACAGGATGGTCGCCTCCATGCTCAGCAGGGTCGACAGCCGGTTCTCGAGCTCAACGTGTTGGGTTTGCGTGCCGCAAATGAACCGCACACTTGCCATGCCGAAGCCCCAATCGTCGAGGGCGTTCTTGGCGGCGGCAACCAAGCGCGGGTGGTTGGCCAACCCAAGGTAGTTGTTGGCGCAGAAGTTGAGCACGGGCTTGCCGGCCGACTCCACGTGCGCTGACTGGGCGGTGTCGAGCTGGCGCTCGGTCTTGTAGAGACCGGCCGAGCGGATCTCGCTCAGGGTGTCATTGAGTTGTTCGCGAACTGTTCCGTACATGGTGTTCTCCTCTAAAGCTGGGGCCGCGCGAACGCGGGTGATGGGGTGGTCGCTTAAGACCAGTCGATGATGACCTTGCCGCTAGTGCCGCGGCGGGCGGTCGCGAAAGCTTCTTCCCACTGTTCGGCAGGGAAACGATCGGTGACGACGGCCGAGACATCCAAGCCGGTATGCACCATCGCGTTCATGGCGTACCAAGTCTCGAACATTTCGCGGCCGTAGATGCCCTTGATTGTGATCATGTGGGTGACGACGGTGGCCCAGTCGATGCCAATAGGTTCGGCGGGCAACCCGAGCATCGCGATGCGGCCGCCCTGATTCATGTTGCTGATCATCTCGGGAAGCGCTGTGGGATGGCCGCTCATTTCGAGACCGATGTCGAAGCCTTCCACCATGCCCAGTTCGGCTTGAGCGTCGGCGATGCGCGTTGTCGCGACGTTGATCGCGAGGCTCACCCCCATGTCGCGGGCGAGCTGAAGTCGCTCTTCATTAACGTCAGTCATGACAATGTGGCGAGCGCCGATGTGGCGAGCAACCTTCGCGGCCATGAGGCCGATCGGACCAGCGCCCGTGATGAGCACGTCTTCGCCCACCATCGGGAACGAGAGTGCCGTGTGCACTGCGTTGCCGAGGGGGTCGAAGATGGCAGCAAGTTCGGGGTCGATGTCGGTCGGATGCGCCCAGACATTCTGTTCCGGAATCACCACGAATTCGGCAAAGGCGCCGTCGCGGTTGACGCCAATGCTTGACGTGAATTTGCAGAGGTGACGGCGGCCGGCGCGGCAGTTGCGGCAGTGGCCGCACACGACGTGGCCTTCGCCCGAGACGAGCGCGCCAACCTCGACCGAGGAAACTCCTTCGCCCAGTTCGACGACGTGGCCGGAGAACTCATGGCCGGGAATGAGGGGAGCGTTGATCGCTGAAGCGGCCCACGCATCCCACGATTCGATATGGAGGTCAGTGCCGCAGATTCCGGTGCGGGCCACTCGAATCTTCACTTCGCCGCGGCCGGGAGTGGGTTCGGGGCGTTCTGCCAGTATCAAGCCGGGTCCGGCTTTGTCTTTAAAGAGGGCTTTCATCGTTGATTGCTCCTAGTTGTGAGGGGCCTCATCTCCGGTGGGCTTGTGGCTTAGCGGTGATGTGATCTCTGCGATTGTGTCCTAGTGGTGGTGCACGTGCTCTTCGTCGATATTACTTTCGGGTTCGATCTGGAATGTTGAGTGTTCGATGCTGAGCTCGAAGTGTTCCGCTACACACTGTTGCAGAGCGGGCAGCATCTCGGCAGCGTGACCGTCGCGGAAACACGAGTCGTCAACGATGACGTGCGCTGTGAGCACGGGGAGGTCGGAGGAGATGCGCGTGATGTGCAGGTCGTGCACTGCGGTCACGTGATCCATTTCCATGATGTGGGCACGAACGGCCTCGGGGTCGATGCCACGGGGGGTCGATTCGAGCAGCACGCCAAGACTGGCCTTCAGCAGAATGATGGTGCGGGGCACGATCAGTAGGGCAATGAGGATGCCGGCGACGGCATCCGCTTGATACCAGCCGAAGAGCGCAATGACGATGGCGCTGAGGATGACTCCCACGGAGCCGAGAGCGTCGTTGACGACCTCGAGGAACGCGGCCCTCATATTAAGGTTCGAGTTGCGCCCGCTCGTGAGCACGATCATTGCGGCGATGTTGGCGAGCAAGCCGATGATTCCGAAGATGACGAGACTGCCTGCCTGAATCTCAGGCGGATCGAACAGCCGGCGCACACCTTCGACGAGGGCGTAGATTCCGACAGCAAAGAGCAGGCTTGACTGTGCCATCGCGCTCAACACTTCAGTGCGCTTGAGGCCCCAAGAGTGCTTGTTGGTGGCGGGGCGTTGCATCAGACCGGCGGCGATGAGTGCCATGAGCAGCCCGGCTGAGTCCGTGAGCATGTGCGCGGTATCGACGAGTAGCGCGAGGCTGCCCGTGACGATCGCGCCCACTGCCTGTGCAATGACGACGCCAACGGTGATGATGAACGCAATCAGCAGCCGAGTGCGGTTGTTGGTGCCGCTGGCGTGGTCGTGCCCGGCCCCCATCAGCTGGCTCCGCTCGCGCTAGCGACTGCGGTGCTGGGGATGCTGCCAGCGGAGTGATGGCTGTGGCGCACCGTGTCATCCACAGCATGCTCGGCTTGGAAGACAGCAACCCGGATGAGTTCAAGGGCGTGGTCGTTGCTAAGGCGGTAATACACGCGTGCACCTTCGTGGCGCGTCGTGACCACTCGGCTCATGCGTAGTTTTGCGAGGTGTTGCGAGACAGTAGCTTGAGGCTTCGAAACCCGTTCGGCGATTTCGCCCACGGCGAGTTCTCCTTCGCGGAGGGCAAGCACAATTCGAAAGCGCGTGGGGTCGGCGAGCAGGGAGAAAATCTCGACGGCGACCGATACGTAGTCGTCGCTCGGGTCTGTCCACTCGGAAATATCTGCGCTCATGCGAATATAATTACATGCGCAGATTCTAATATCAATAGCGCGTGACGCATTCTCAGACTGCGCTGGTCGACGGTGGCGGGACTAAATCGTGCGCTTCTGCGCTGATTGACTGAGTTGAAACTGCCGTTGGTGGCGAGCTTTGGCTTCGTCGAGAGTTGTGCACGTGCCGAGCGGGCGGGCGCGATGGTCGGTAATGAAGAACTCTCCTGCCGCGCTCCGCTCGATCATGCCCGCGAATTCACCAGCAGCATTGCCGACCCAGAGTCCCGCTTGGATGGTCGTCCACGCGACGGTGGGTCGTGCTTGACCTGCTGAACCTTCGGTCGGCCGGGGCGCGGCAATCGTCATAGTTTTCTACTCCTTCGAGTTCACACTATTGAAGACCTCAGACACTGCGGGAATTGTTTCCACGGCGGTGCGGTTATGTTCGTCTTCGATTCAACCCCTCCCGGGGCGATCTGTCGAGGCCTCGTGATGGCATTTTCGATGTTCGTAACAATCACCGCTCAGTCGTGCGTGCCCTGCTCTTCTGCGTGCACGTCATCGAGCATTTTTCGGCGTCCGATCAGGAACCAGCAGATGGGGCCAGCGATCGAGATGGCGAGAGAGATCGCTACCCACGCAGCTAACTCGATGCTGCGCAGCTTGTCGCGATTGCGATAGAGGGAAACGAGAGCGAGAACAGAAACTACTGCGGACGCGAGCCCTACCACCACGAAGAACCCGAGATAAGAGAACCATATGGCCATGAAGATCACGGCGGCCAGTGCCGACTCGGCTCCGCCGTTATTGACTGCTGCAAAAATGCTCATATTCCTAGAGTATCGGCGCACCGCGACGAACAATAGCCCCACTCTGGCGTCGCGTCGTTGCGTGTAACGCAAGAAAGCTGCAGGAACTCGGCGGGGAGCCGCGATACCTATCCGGCACTGTTCACCGGGCGATATCATCGACTAAGAGTGGCTCGGAGCAGTGCTGATCGTTGCCGAACACTCGATCGATTCGCTTTCTGCGGTGGTGATTCGGTCTAGTAGCGGTCGTGGCCTGAGGCCCGCACCGCATCCGATTGGCATTCCCTATTTCTCGTTTCAGAAAGCTGCCATGACCCCCACCGATTCCATCTTGCGCGGCTATCTCAGTGACAACGCTGCCGGCGCTTCACCGCAGATTTTGGCTGCCGTCGTCGCGGCATCCGCGGGGCCAGCTGCCCCGTATGGAAACGATGCGCTCACGGCTCAAATGCGGGCCAAGATGGCCGCAGCATTCGAGTGCGAGCTCGATGTCTTTGCGGTCGGCACGGGATCAGCGGCTAACGGTATCGGGCTTGCTGCTCTAACGCGTCCCTGGGGCAGCATCCTCGCGCACCGCGACAGCCACATTCAGAATGATGAAGCAGGCGCCCCCGAGTTCTTCACTGATGGCTCAAAGATCGTGTTGCTCGGTGGTGAGCACTCCAAGATCGACCCCGACGAACTGCGTGCGGCTGTGAAAGCGGGAGTCGGAGACGTGCACAGCGTTCAGGCCTCCGTGCTCAGCATCACTCAAGTCACCGAGACGGGCAGCGTATACACGATCGACGAGTTGCGCGTCTTGACGGACATTGCGCGAGAGGCTGGCCTGCGCATCCACATGGATGGTGCTCGTTTCGCTAACGCTCTCGTGGCCCTCGATGTGAGCCCGGCCGAGATGACCTGGAAGCTCGGCGTCGACATGCTCTCGTTCGGTGCAACCAAGAACGGCGCACTGACGGCGGATGCGATCGTCTGCTTTGACCCCAGCCTCGCCACCGAGTTGTCGTTCCGCCACAAGCGCGGTGGACAGCTGACCTCCAAGATGCGCTTTCAGACGGCCCAGCTCGACGCCTACCTGACCGACGATTTGTGGTTCGACAACGCTCGCCAAGCCAACGCCATGGCAGCACGCCTACGCGCAGGAATCGCGGATGTCGCAGGGGCGACGGTCATGAGCGAGCCCGGCAGCAACATCCTCTTCGCTAACTTTTCATCCGAACTCACGACAGCACTCTTCGATCGCGGTTTTGGTTTCTACGCCAACCGCTGGGAGCCCGGCGTGGTGCGCATCGTGGTTTCCTTTGCGCACCAGCCCGCCGACATCGATGAGTTCGTAGCGGCAATCAGAGAGCTGGCTTAGCTCTTCTTCGGGTCCTCGGGCGATTCCGCGCTCGCGGTTGGCGCCATGCCGATGGTGCTGCGCAGTTCTGAGCCTCGCGCTACCGCGATGGCGATGGCGATGACGGCGGTGGCGGTAACGAGCGCCGCGATCATGAAGACCGACCCGAAAGCGTCTGCGTAAGCGTGGTGGAAGGCGGTCTGAATGGCATCCGGGAGGCCCGTGATGTCGAGCCGGGTTTCACCAGAGCCGCCAGAGAGAGCGCTCGGGTCGACGCCGATTTCGGCCAGGTCATCTGCAATGTTGCTGCCGACATGGTTGGTCAGCACGGCGCCGAGCACGGTCACGCCGACGGCGCCGCCGAGCGAGCGGAAGAAGGCTACCGCTGCGGAAGCGGAGCCCACATCTTTTACATCGACAGTGTTCTGAACTGCGAGCACCACGTTCTGCACGAGGGCACCGATGCCGACGCCCATAAGCACCATGTAGATCGCGACAGTCCAGTACGCGGTGTCGTGGGTGATGGTGCCGAGACCGGTGAGGCCGGCGAGCAGCAGAATGCTGCCGATAAGCATGACGGGCTTCCAGCGGCCAATGCGGCTGACGATGAGTCCACCGATCGTTGCGGAAAGAAGCTGGGCGATGATCATGGGGATCGTCATGAGGCCGGCTTGGGTGGGCGTGGCGCCCGTGCCGAGTTGGAAGTACTGGGTTAAGAAGACACCCGAGCCGAACATCCCGACACCGATTCCGACGCTGGCCACGATCATCCAGATGGTCGTGGAATTGCCGAGGAGACGCAACGGGATCATCGGGGTGGGAGCGCGCAGCTCAACAACAACGGCGAAGAAGCCAACAATCAAGAAAGCGGCGAGGAAGACGCCCGACTGCCAGGAGATCCAGTCGTAGTCGCTGCCGGCGAAGGTGACCCAGAGCATGGGGAGAGCGGCGGTGATCGAGACCAGTACGGCACCGAGGTAGTCGAGTCGCGTTTTGGCAGGGGCGTGCGTCGGCAGGTGAAGTTTGAGTTGCAACACGATGAGGGCGATCACGGCGAGCGGGAGGCTCACGAAGAAGCACCAGCGCCACCCGAGAGAGTCAGTGATCAGGCCGCCCAAGAGCGGACCGGACACCGTCGCAACGGCCATGACAGCACCCATGTAGCCGGCATAGCGACCACGCTCGCGCGGCGCGATGATCGATCCCATGATCGACTGGACGAGCGCGGTGAGGCCACCCATCGCAACGCCCTGCAGCGCGCGGGCAATCATGAGCACGCCGATCGAGCCGGCTAACCCTGCGGTCAGTGAGCCGATGAGAAACAGCACGATGGCGAGCTGGGTCAGCATCTTCTTGTTGTAGAGGTCAGAGAGCTTTCCCCAGATCGGGGTAGTGATGGTCATCGTCAAGAGGCTGGCGGTGATGACCCAGGTGTACTGGCGTTGGGTTCCATCAAGCTCAGCGATGATCGTCGGCAGAGCTGTCGACACGATCGTCGTCGAGATCATCGCGGTGAAGAGGGCGGCTAACAGGCCAATCATGACCTGGAGGATCTCGCTATGGGTGTAATTGGCGGTCTGGCCGGCCGACTGCACGGGAACGGGGGGAGGTTGCTGTCATGCGTAATTCTCGATTTCTTCTTCAGCTGAGGCCGCGGTGGGCTCGTCAGCGCGATTGTGTGAGTCAGTATCGGTGGGCAGTGAGTGTTCATCGGGCTCAAGCACCACGATCAAACGTTCATTGAGGTCGCTGAGCAAGCCGACGGCATGTTCGGCATCCTCGGCCGACCAGTCGGCAAAAGCGTCAGCGAATTTATGGATGATGCGGCTCTCCGCATCGCTCAGCCTCGCGCGCCCACGCTCGGTGATGGAGATGAGAACTGCCCGGGCATCTGCCGGGTCAGTGCGTCGCTCAACCAAATTTTCGGCCTCGAGCGCTTCCACGGCGCGCGAAGCAACCGGGGCAGAGACGACGAGCTGGTGGGCGAGTTCGCCGAGGCGGGCATCCGTTTCGCGAAGGTGTCGCAAGAAGCCATACTTTGTGCCGGCAAGACTGCGCTCGCGGCTGCGCTGCCCTGCCTTGCGGAAGGTGCGGCTGATCGTCACCATGCCCGCGAGAAGTGCAGCGGCATCGTGGTCGTCGATCATGTCCATCTCCTTAAGTGCTTAGAGAGACTAACGATATTGCTTACCTTAAGCAACTAAGTGCCGAACGTGCTGTATCGCGAAACGGTGATCGCTGGCGCAGTGCGGCATTCGAGGAGTAGCGTCGAAGCGTGAACGACACTGTTGTGGCTGAGGTAATGGCTGAGCTAGCCGCGCTCGAAGATCCGGCAATGCGCGCCGTAAACGAACGCCACGGCGATGACCACGGGGTGAATCTCAGCAAGCTTCGTGCCATCGCGAAACGGCTCAAGACGCAGCATCCGCTCGCCACTGAATTGTGGGCGACCGACGACACCGCTGCGCAATTGCTGGCGTTGCTCATTTGTCGCCCCAAAGACTTCACCAGTGACGAGCTGGATGCCATGATGCGCCAAGCGAGGGCATCAAAAGTTCGCGACTGGCTGATCAACTATGTCGTCAAAAAGAGCCCCCACTCCGAAGACCTACGCCTCTCCTGGTCGGCTGATGATGATGCTTCGGTGAGGAGCGCCGGTTGGGCGCTCACGGCTGAGCGTGTGCGCAAAAACGCCGACGGGCTCGACCTGCCCGGGCTGCTAGACATCGTCGAAGCTCAGATGAAGGATGCCCCGGATCGACTGCAATGGCAGATGAACAATACCCTCGCGCACATCGGAATCGAGCATGCCGAACTGCGCGACCGCGCCCTCGGCATCGGGGAGCGACTTGAAGTGCTGAAGGACTACCCGACACCGCCCGGCTGCACCTCACCGTATGCGCCGCTGTGGATTGCGGAGATGGTTCGCCGCCAGGAGGCCGGTAGCGTCAAAGCATGAGCGAGTCATCGAGTGCGATCATGCCGCCCGAGGTTGCGGCCACTTTCAACGACTGGCCAGAGCCCTTGCGCCGAGAACTCTTCATTCTTCGCGACCTCATTCTGGCTACGGCATCCGAAACGGATGGTGTTGGTGAGATCACTGAAACACTGAAGTGGGGAGAACCCGCTTACCTGACGAGCGAAACGCGCAGCGGAAGCACGATTCGCATCGCTCCGACCAACGCCAAGTCGGCGCACGACTATGCGATGTTCTTTATTTGCAGCACTCATTTGGTCAACGATTTCCGCGCCAGGTTTGGCGACACTTTCGAATACGAGGGCGAACGAGCGGTGCTGTTTAACGTCGGCGACAGTGTGCCGGTTGATGAGCTTCGCGAGTGTGTGCGGTCAGCGCTTACCTATCATCGGCGTGCTGAGTAGGTGCGGCCGTGAGCGAGCCAGCGGGAGAGTGGCTGCCAGCTGGCTGGCAGCATCCATCCATTATTTTTCTGCCAACCGGCCATCACCTTCGGCCTATCCGCGCCACTGATACAGAGCTTGATATGGATGCGGTGATGGGGTCGCAAGAACGACTCTGGTCGATCTATGGCGATGCGTGGGGTTGGCCGCCAGCAACAATGACCGCGGAACAAGATCGCGCAGACCTGCAGCGTCACGCAGATGAAATGGAAGCGCACGAGTCCTTCAACTTTGCGCTTTTCGACGCGGACGAGACTGAACTAATTGGGTGCGTCTATATCGACCCGGGTGAGCTGCCGAAGGCTGACGCTGAAATCTCGTGGTGGGTGCGAGACGAGTACGTGGGCAGCGAACTTGAGGCAGTGCTCGACACGTTTGTGCCGACCTGGATTGAGCGTGACTGGCCGCTCAGTGCGCCGCGTTACAACGAGTTCTAGGCTGTACTCTCACGTTCGATATGCACGTTCACTTCGTCGCCGACGTCTTTCTTGAGCTTCTTCCGTAAGGCGGCACTCACGGAGACAAAATGGTCGCCCTGCCCGGTGGGCATGAGCGCCGAGGTCACCGCTATTCCATCAACGGTCGTCTTCGCTTTGACTGACTTTCCGGTGCCAAAGAAGTCTTTGGATCCAGGAACCTCAGTAACCGACCAGCTGGGCATCCATTCCGGGTTGACGATAGTTCCCGTGAAGGTGAGTTTTTCTGTCATAGATTCAGGCTATTGATGTGGGCGGTGCGCGTCACTAGCGGTGACTAAGAAAAGTCGGTCGCGACCGCGTTGCGGTGGTACTCGAAGATCATGCTCGTATTGGTGGATGCGACGCTGTGTCTCGCCGATAAATGGTCGACAACGAAGAGTCGCACTTGCGAGGAATTCTTGACCGCGATGTGGACCAGAAAGTCGTCGCTGCCACCGACGAAGAATAGCTGGATAACTTCGGGCAACCGGCGAATCTCGTCAGTAAACGCCTGGATGCTCTCTTGGCGGGCGCCCGGGCGCAGGGATACTCCGATGATGGCTTGCAGGCCGCGGCCGAGCTTCTCCTGATTGAGTGCTGCGTGATACCCCGTGATGAGGCCGCGGTCGAAGAGCGACTTGATGCGGGTGTGAGCCGTTGATGCCGCAATGCCTACCGTGTTCGCGATAGCCGCATTGCTCATGCGGGCATCGCGCGACAGAAGAGTGAGAATGTTCGTGTCGATCGAATCAAGGTCATCAGCCATGCGAAGATCCTTCGGTCAAAGCGGTCATAAAAGGCAAGTTTGGCACGGCAATAGACCTTCTTCGCCAATTTGCCGATTAAAATTCTGACTTTTCCACAAAAGACAGAATTTCTGACAGGCTATGCCCACAACTGCGAAAGGTAAGTCGATGCAAATTTCTGTGCCTGCTGAAATCAAAAACAATGAAAATCGTGTCGCGATAACCCCTGCGGGCGTCGACACCTTGGTAGCAAGCGGGCACACCGTGACGTTGCAGGCCGGAGCCGGTGTCGGCAGCGGCTTTTCTGACGATGACTACGCGGCAGCTGGCGCACGCATCGTCGCCGACGCTGAGGAAGTGTGGGCATCCGCCGACCTCGTCGTGAAGGTTAAAGAGCCGATTGCTTCGGAGTACGGCTACTTTCGCAAAGACCTCACCCTCTTCACCTACCTCCACTTGGCGGCGGATCGTGCGCTGACCGAAGCTCTTGTGGCCTCCGGTACGACCGCGATTGCCTACGAAACCGTGCAGGGTGACGACCGTTCACTTCCGCTCCTCGCTCCCATGAGTGAGGTCGCCGGTCGACTCTCGATCGTTGCTGGCGCACACGCTCTGCTCAAGGCTGAGGGTGGCGGCGGGCAACTGTTGGGCGGCGTTGCCGGAACACCAAAAGCGAAGGTTGTCGTGATTGGTGGCGGTGTCGCTGGTGAGCACGCCGCAGCCAATGCTCTCGGTTTGGGCGCTGACGTCACGATCATCGACATTTCCTTGCCGCGATTGCGCGTGCTCGAAGAACGCTTCAACGGTCAGGTGCAGACTCGCGTTTCGACGCGCTACGAAATCGCCGAGCAGCTTCTCGATGCTGATCTCGTTATCGGTTCGGTGCTGATCCCTGGCGCGGCAGCCCCCAAGCTCGTCACCGACGCAATGGTCGCCTCGATGAAGCCCGGTTCTGTGCTTGTCGATATCGCTATCGATCAGGGCGGATGCTTCGAAGGCTCCCACGCGACAACCTACGACAACCCGACCTTCGCCGTACACAACTCGCTCTACTACTGCGTCGCCAACATGCCCGGCGCTGTTCCGCGCACCTCTACGCGCGCGCTCAGCAACGCCACTCTGCCGTTCGTGGTCTCTATTGCGAACATGGGGTGGGACGCAGCTGCTGCAGCATCACCGGCTCTCGCTCGTGGTTTGAACGTGGCCGGTGGCGAAATCGTCAACGAGGGCGTTCGCGCCGCGATGGCGGTTCGCTAGTCGCGAATGGCTAGCCGACTGCTTGGGTCACGAGTGCGCGGACCTGGGCTTCGACAGCATCCGTCCACTCCACTAGGGCATAAGCGGCAGGCCACATCGGGCCGTCGTCGAGCGCAGCCTCATCGCTGAACCCAAGAGTCGCGTAACGCGCCTTGAACTTGACCGCGGCTTGGAAGAAGCACACGACCTTGCCATCTTTGGCGTAGGCGGGCATCCCGTACCACGTCTTCGGAGCGAGGTTGGGAGCAGCAGCGAGCACAGTAGCGTGAACGCGTTCGGCGAGAGTGCGGTCAATGTCAGGCATCTCGGCAATCTTGGAAAGCACATCTTCTAGGTCTTCGGCAGCAGATGCTTCACGCTTTGCTTCTCGAGCGCGCTCCTTCATCGCTGCACGTTCGTCTGCGCTGAAACTCTCTTTTGCCATAATGGGGCCTCCCTGTCTCGAGATTACTCTCCGATCGCACCTCTGTCTCGAGACGGTGGCCAGCTGTTACCTCGTGACGGCGAGTTGAGGGCTCACGCGTATCCATCCGGCCTTGAGTGCTTTGTTGTAGCCAGGCGGGAGGAGATGAGCACCACCGCTGCGACCGCTCATGCTGAATGAAACGATTGCTCCTCTATCGGCAAAGATTGCCAAGGGCACGCAGCTGGCGGAAGCGCCCCAATCGTCACCGTTACCGCTCGGGGACGGTGCAAGAACGGCGACAACGCACCAATTGTCGTCATCACGGCTCGCGTACGCGAGCATTTCGCCGTCATCGCGCAGTAGCGTCAGCTCGGCAGTCGGCAAGTTGAGGCTTTCGTCGAGCCACTCCGGATACTCGGCCGCTCCGCCTGCGACGCCTGGCAGCGCATCTGCCGACGTGACACAGCCTGAGAGCGTGAGGGCGCAACCGATCGCAATGATGGCAACCACTGGTGTGCGCATAGCTCCAGAGTTGCACTCCGGGCATCCGCCCGCAAGGGTCCTTCAGCCTTGTAAGTCCTCCCGGCTAGGCGCCATAATGCCGCACGTCCTCGGCGGGATTGTCAGCTCGCGTGCAACGGTCGCAGTTCGCCGGAGCGTGCCCTCGGCTGGCGCACGAGCACGACGGTTAGAACTATCGCGACGATGGGGGAGACGAACGCCGCAGCCAGCGCAACGATCATCCCGAGCGTGCCGGCGAGTGCGAGGCTGATCGCGACGACGAGGAGTGCTTTGAGCCAAGGGCGATTGGGTAGCACCGGCAAGAACAGGATGCCGAAGGCCAACCCGGTCAGAATGCCCGCGCTGACCATTAAGGCCCACGAAGTGGGGTCGTCGATGTTCATGGCGTAGCTCAGCGCGAGCACGAGGAGCGCTGCGATAAGAACAGCACCCGACCAGGCGCCGATCGTGCCTAGGCGAGCGAACAAGAGGATCGCACTCGCAGCAACAACAAGTGTTGCAGCAAGTGCGCCGAGAAGAATGCCGAGGCGCATGGCCTGCGTGGCATCGGGGCTTCCGGCGGCCCAGTTGCTGCCCGTGAGCGCGAAGGCCACGCAGCAGATGCCGAGCAGTGCCGCGGCCCCCGTGACAACGGCAAGCTGGCGGCGCGAGTTGCGATCCAACGGTTGTCGGGGTTGTGGAGCGACAGTGGATCGTTCGCGAGGTTTACGCAATTGCAGGCCGGCGAGGAGAAGGATAGTCGCGGCCGCGAGGAGTGTTGTCGATTGCACGACTGCTGAGATGCCAATGAAGAGAGAACTGACACCAGCAATTACCACGCTGAGCGTCCAACGCCACGATGATGTCGACAGAGTTCTGAAGACGGTTAGGTAGAGCGGCATGAGGGCGATAGCGCCCAACAGCACTGCTGCCCCAATGAAGAAGATCGTTGCGCCGCCGAACCACGATGTCACTCCTCCGGCATCTGCTTCATCGAATCCGACACTCCATGAGGCGGCGGCGAGACCGCCGAAAACCCAGGCGGGGATGGCAATAGCTCCCGAGAACAGTGCTTGCTCGGCGCTAATGAAGCCCTTACGCAGAATGAGCGCTCCCGCCGCGATGCTCATCAGAAGGTCGCCCAAAAATTGGGCTCCGAAAAAGGCGCCTTGTGCCCAGGGGCCTCTAGCAACTCCGCCGAACCAGAGCACAACAACGGTGCTCAGGCTCAGTGCCAGTGCGGTCGAAGCGACGACGATAATCGCCGGTACCGTTGCTCGTTCCGCGAGCCCGTGTGCGCGCAACGACCACGCTTCTGCGCGAGAGGGGCGCGTGCGACCGCTGGCATCCGCATGCTCTTCTATGGTGTCGAGCATGAGTTGACCGTTGGTTTGCCGCCACGATGGGGGATACCAGCGCAGCAGTCGCTCATACTGCGAGCGGCGAGTTGCGCTCACGCTGTGACCGCCGACACTGATCCAGGAAGAATCGCTGCGCCGCGCGTGCGCGCAGGTTGGCTGGCCATGCTCGCTTGTGCCACCGCGGCGCGGTGAGCCAGGCGTTCTGCTTCTGTCTCGAGCTGTGCTCGCCCCTCATCGGTGATGTCGTAGTATCGCCGAGCTCGGCCATCGACCACTTCTTCACTCGTGATGCGGATGCGGGACTCACGTTCGAGGCGTTCAAGTGAGGCATACAGCGTGGTGACGCGCAGTACCATCACGCCATTGCTGAGCTCTTTCACATCGCTAAGGATGGCGTAGCCGTGACGAGTGCCCGCCGAGAGGGCAGTTAAGATCCAGAAAGCGGTTTCGGTCATATCGGGAGTATACCTACAGTGGGAATATGAAGCGCAAGTGGCACCCGAGAGCCTGCCAACGATTCTCATCTGCTGCGCTTGCCCCGCGGGCCCAGTCGATAGACTTGCGTGAGAAAACTTCACTCTGATGGGGGCGTCATGGCAGTGGTACGCGAGGAAGCGAAACCAGAGGCGGTCACACCGGCGGCAGCACAACCGATCGCGGTAATCGCCGGGGCGAGCGGCTTTGTCGGGCCAGCGATAGCGCAAGCCTTTCGTGACGACGGCTACGACGTTCGGTTCATCGGTCGTCACGCCGACATCACCTGGAGTGACCCTGAAGCCATCGCCCACGTCATTGACGGCTCAGCGATTGTCGTCAACCTGGCAGGCAAATCCGTGAACTGTCGCTACAACGACGCCAACCGAAACGAGATTCTGCGCTCGCGGGTCGAGACGACTCGGGCTCTGCGAGTTGCGATTGCCGCGGCATCCGCCCCGCCCGCCCTCTGGATGAATGCCTCGACCGCAACGATCTACCGGCACTCAACTGACCGCCCCAATAGCGATGACAACGGAGAGCTCGGCAAGGGCTTCTCGGTGGATGTTGCCCGCAACTGGGAGCGCGAATTCTTCGAAGGCGATCTGCCGCACACTCGCCGCGTCGCACTCCGCATGGCGATTGTGCTCGGTGATGGCCCGGCAACGAAACTGTTGTTCCGGTTGGCACGCGTCGGCCTCGGCGGGCCGCAGATCGACGGCTGGTGGTTCCCCCACAGCAGGTACCGCGGCATTGGACCAACTCCAACGGGCACTGGTCGAGCCGAAGGCCACAAGACGGGCGCGCGCCAAAAGTTCAGTTGGGTGCACCTCGACGACGTGGTCAGCGCGATTCGATTCCTGCGCGACACCGAGGCAATCTCGGGCCCCGTCAACGTCGCAAGCCCCAACCCCTCCGACAACCGCACTCTCATGCGCACACTGCGCCGGGCGGTCGGCGCACCAATCGGGCTGCCAGCCTGGCGATGGATGCTCGAGCCCGCCATGTGGGTGCTCAGAACCGAACCCGAACTCATCCTCAAAAGCCGCTGGGTCGTTCCCAGCACCCTCACCGAGGCGGGCTTCACATTCGAGCACCCTGATCTCGCGGATGCCATCGAAGACATCACGGCAAGCTAGAAACTCCCCAAAATAGGGAGGAGTCTACTGACTCGTCTAGCCCTACCAGTGGGGGGCAAAGTTTTTCGCGCAGGCCAACCGTGACGCCGCGAAGTCTTCTAGTGTGGATTTCAGGCTTCGTGAGTTCTGCTCCAGGAGTTCTGCTCCAGCGTGGCCTGTAATACCCGAAAATTCCTAAACCCGATTTCGCTAGCCCTGCATCGCCGAGACCCGACGGTAGCCAATTCGTTGCGCCTACCTCTCTGTCATGACGGTGCGACGTGAGGTGCCAACTGATGCTGACCCGACGCTCTCATTCGCGCGCGCGCAAGAATGCCGATGCTGGTTTTGCGCCACTGCGCAGAATCATTTCAGGCGGCACAGCGCTTCTCGTCGTCGCAGCGACGCTCATCCCGACTACCGCTGCATTCGCCTATGAGCCAGCGGCTGTTCGGAACGTGAAGTCGGCTAATGCGACTGTCGTCGGTCCTGGTGACACGTTCAACTGGATGATCGAAGTCGGTTGTTCCGTACTCACCGACGAGTGCGTTGATGCGGTCTTGACTGATGAAATACCAGCGGAATTCATCCTTCCCGATGCGTCAGAAATTCTCTTGACGCCGGCGCTCGCCGCCTCGGAGCGCACCATTACTGTGAGCGGGCAAACCGTCACTATTGCTTTTCTGCAGGACTTGTCCATGCCGAGCGGAAAAAAGGGGCTGACGAACGGCACCGTTACGGTGACCATTCCGGTGACTGTGCGTTCAGACTTGGATTACACGCCGAGCCCGCGAACTGTTGAAAATACTTCGCAAATGGTCGCCGAGAATGCTCCGATGAGGCCCAGTACGGCATCGGTTCAGCTCGTTGTCCCTCTGGAACTCGCGACCGAGTCTTCTAAGTCCTTCTCGCCGTCGACGAATATCGCGGTGCCCGGACTTGAAACTCAACTCACTGTCGGGGGCGAGAACGCCTCTAACGCCGCCGTTTCCTCGCTGACGATTCAGGATCCCGTCGACCCGACCGCTGCGGGAAACATCTTTAGCGCGGCGCTTGAAATGAAGAACCTTGACGCAGTGACGTGGCCAACGGGCGCGACCTCTGCCGTTGTATCCCTCTGGGACAGTTCTCTGCCGACCCCGGGCTGGGTGGACTCCGCACCGTTTGGTGTTGGCGACACTGTTGCGTTCCCAGTGGGAGTCGACCCCGTTGCTGCCACAGGAATCCGCATTGTGTTTTCATCGGGCACAACTGCTGAGATTCCTCGACTGGCTACCGCCAGCATGGTGCTTGATCTTGAGAACCGCGCCGGAATAACCGCGAAGACTTATCCGAACACTGCGCAGTCGACCGTCAAGCGCGACGCACTCTCGGCAACGAAGTCAGCAACAGCAAACTACGTAGTAACAGCGGCAACGAGTTCTGTTTCGGCGGGTAAATCGATCACTCCAGACCGCATGTCGACCGTTGCATTCGGTGAGAACGACCTCACGAGCGGCACCGTGACCTTGACCGGAAGCAACTCTGGCTCGGTTCCGCTCACATCGTTGACGATCTCTGAACCCGCTGACCCGACACTGCTTGATAGCACCAATCCGTTCGCGCCGGCGCACACTGGTGGTGGCCTGATCTTTGATGGGTTCACGTCGGGAGTCTCGTGGCCCGCCGGTGCAACAACGGCGACCATCACCTACTACTTTGCCGACGGCACAGTCAGTGAGGCCCTCGAGGCGACCGCACCCGGTCTTCCCGCGGCGGGATCAGCCAAGCGCATTACTGGGTTCAGCGCGACCTTTAACGGAACGATGGCTCAAGGGGTGTCGGCGAAGCTGCCGTTCACGATTTCCTCTAATCCTGTCCAGGCTTCTCCTGACCTCGCTGTGCTGTACACCAACCGAATTATGGTCAGTGCTGTCGATAAGTACAGCCAGGCGGTGCCGCCGAAGTACGCGTCGGATACTGTCACTGTGCTCGCGGAGCAGGTCAATCTAGAGACCTCTAAGTCGCTTTCTCGAGGGTCGTTGCGGGCAGCTCCAGGTCAGTCGACCACGGCGACGCTCACCACCCATGTGCTTGACTACCCCAGCTCCACTCGAGCGCTCGACATCATTGAGATGACGGACCCGTCGGACTCGACCGGTCTCACTGACTGGTACGAGAGCTTCAACGCGACTCGGCTAGTTGCGACTGCGGTTCCGGGGGATGCGACGCTGACCATCCTCTACCGCGACTCAGCGGGAAACTACACGCCTCTCACCGTTCTCGGTCCGGGCGTACAGAACTACGACATCCCCGCCGGCGTTCGTGACGACATCTACGGTCTGAAGTTTCAGTGGGAAAGCACTACGGGTTTCCAACCCGACCAGACGCTGATTGCCAATGTTGAGTACTCGCTTCGATCCACGCTGAGAGGCACCAGCACCGCGTTGCCGAATGCAGCGGCCGAGCTTGAGAACTGCAGCGCGACCTACGGAACGAGTGGCACCGGAACAACAGGTTTGACCTCCAACCGCGCAGTAGCTGACCCCTGCCCTACGGTGAAGTTGGTTCCCTATGACAGCTCGGGCAGCGGCACTGGTGCTGCCAACTTGCTCGATAAGAAGTTCATCACAACGAACAACACAACGAGCCAGGGTGTGATGAACACTCGTAACGGTGAAAGTACTCGGGCGCGACTCTCATGGTCGACCGACGGATACTCCGGTGTGGACTCCATGGTCGTGTACGACGGCGCAGTTGATTCCTCAGGAAACCCGGATCCCGCAGCCTGGGCTAAGGGCATGTACGACGCGTACAACCTCGTTCAGATTCCGCGCCTCAGCACAATCGACCCGCTGGTGAGGTACGACAAAGTTGCGATCGAGTTTTATAGTGCAGCGGCATCTGACTGGGTAACCATTTCTGGGTACTGCACGACGTCGGCACCGTGCGATGGCGGAAACGCTGCCGCCCGCACTCTGACCTCGGCTCAACAGGCTGATTTTGTCGCCATCCGGTTTACGTTCACCGAAGGAACCAACCGCCCAGGTCTAGCTCCAGCCCCCGGTAGCGGAGTCGCAGACTCGCTGGGTAACAACCGTGACATCGACCTCGTATTTCAGATGCGAGACACTCTGCGCAGCAACGCCGCAGCACCCGTTGTGGATGGTTATCGGTACAACGCCGATGTGACCTCCGCGACCCCGCCAGCACTCGGGCACAGCGTCATCCGGAATGATGCCTGGTCACAGGCGACCCTCGCAGTAGGCGGTCCCCTCACAGACCGCGCCTCCGACACCCTCCAGATTCAAAACCCACCACTTGCTGTTGCGGCCAGCAAGTCCTGGGCCGGTGGCCCAATTCCCATTCCGGATGCCTCGGTAACGGAACAGCCGTCAAGCCGAGTGACCTTGACTGCGGTCAATCAGACAGCCGCGAAGGTCGAGGGTCTGAGTATCAGTGAACCCAACACATCGATAGCGACACCGAATGATTCGCCCTTCGAAGACTGGAACCTCACCCGGTTCCAATCGATCACACACCCCTCGGGTGCTACGGGACTGACCGTCACCGTCGTTCGATCGGCTGGGGGAAATCTCACTGCCTCGGGAACAAACTTGGCGAACATCTCTTCGACAGTTCTGGGCTGGACTGCTGCGCAACTTGCCGATGCCACGGCTTTCACCTTCGACTACACCGGCCAGATTAAGGCCAGCAACGGCACAGCAACCATCGTGTTTGACTTGGGGCTGCGCTCAGAAAAACGAAGTGGTGGCGCGGTCGTTGCGGGTACGGACTACAACTCGACACAAGCGACCGTCACTGACACCCGATGGGATGCCTCTAGTCCCACCACCGCTCCAGTGTTCCGCGCTGAGTCGCTCTCTGCACGTAAGGGTGCCAACATCGTTCTCGTGGCGAGCACGATCGGCGTGAACACGACGAAGAAGTTCGCGAAAACGTCGGAGACTGAGCCGAACCGTAGCGCCTTCGCTCTCACTCTCGAAGCAACGCCGAGCGGCAGCGAGCGAGTGAGTTCGCTGACCATTACCGACGACCGTGCCACTTTCTGGAACTCTTTCGACTTTGTCGGGGTCTCGTCAGGCACGCCTACGTTGCCTGTGTTTAGCCCGACCTCCTCCGCTAGCGCGACAGTGATTCAGATCGAAGCGTGCGTGAGCGGTACGTGGACGGATGCTGACGTTGCCGATTCACCTGACGCCAGTTGTGAAGATCGCGGCGGTTCATGGGTCGGTGCGGGAACGTGGAAGACTGCCGCTCAAGCACAGTCCAGCTTCCTGCCTGCCGGTGTGACTGCTAGTGCAGTAGAAGGATTGCGGTTCACGGTGAAACGCCTCGACGGCTCCCAGTGGGAGAATCCGCAGGCGCCGAAGGTGAGTATTCCCGTTCTCGTGCAGCGGCGAGTCGACCTCCGCACGGGCGGACCGGTACTGAGCGATCTTCTGGGCAACGCGGCATCACCTGGTGAAGCGGATGCTGGCACGACAACGAACTCTCTTCGAGCCGACGTCATTGGTATCTGGGGCAAGAGCGCCACCGCGAGCAACTCGGCTAGCTACCAATTCCTTCACGCCACGACTGGGGTCAAGGTTCAAAAGCGCCCCGCGGGCGTCAAGGCACCCGGTCGACTGTTCGATTACACCCTTTCGGTGACTAACACGGGATCGTGGCCGATCATTAACCCGGTAATCACCGACTATCTCCCCAGTGATTCGACGGGTGCACAGCTAGTCTTCGATCCGGACAAGCCGTGGACATACAAGTACGCGCTCACTGGCGCAGCGCCTTCTCCTTCGAGCGGAGCATCGCTTCCGACAGGAACCAGCGGGCCGACTGTAGACGTCACCGCTGACTCCTACGGACCTACTGAAATCGAATTCACCTTCCCCGCTGGTTCAGTGCTGGAAGTTGGACAGGTCTACGTCATCACCATTCCGATGATGTTCCGCCCCGGCCTCAGCAATGATGCGAACGTAACCAACCGCTTCGGAATTACCGGCGATCGTGCCTTCGATACCTGCACGGCGCCCGCGGGTTTCACCGCCAGTTACGAAAGCGCGACGGGCGAATGCTCCACGGAGACCACCGTGCGGCCATCGGAGCAAGCAGCTCTGCGCGCCTTGATGACGGTGCGTGCGGAACTTGATGCCGATTTCCCTGTTGACCAGGGCTTCATCGGCGGAACGCTTGCCGACTGTACAGCGGCTAAGGACAGCGACGGTTTCTCACGCAATCCGTGCGTCCCCGTGACACTGCCTGGCCAGAAAGAAACATGGCGACTGACTGCCCAAAACACCGGCACGACCAACATGCCGCGACTGGTGTTGTCTACACGCCTTCCCGCTCTCGGCGATCAAACAATCCTTGACGCCTTCGTACGAGATTCGAGTTGGAACGCCAGCTTTGCCGATGAGATCACTTCAAAGATCGGGATGCCCGGCGCGACGCTGACCGCCTACTACACGACAGCAGAAACCCCGTGTAAGGCAGTTCTGCAGACGCCAGCCAATCTGGATGCCTGTGGCAGCGATCCCGCAACGGGATGGGCGGTGTGGACGGCAGGGGAACTCGCCGACTCAACCGTCATCACGGGACTTCAATTTGTTATTGACTTCCCTGACAGCGCACTGTTTAAGCCCGCAGACGTCGTGAGCATCGACATCATCACTCGTACTGCGGCGTTGTCAGCCACACCCGGAGCGAACACGACAGCGCGTAACTCTTTGTCGGCTTCAGCTATTACAAGGACGGGAGCGAGAGACACGGCCGTTACGGCACTGGACTACTCAGATGTTTCCGTTGCATTGGCAACAGGCAGCCTCCGTCTGGAGAAAGAGATCACCGGGCCCGCTGCATCGTTCATCCCCAACGGGCAGACCTTCGCAGGAAAGCTGGTGTGCACGTCGTTAGGCGAGACGATCGAGCGTGACTTCACGATGACTCTCGACACAACAACCACGCCGGCCACGGTTCCGGTTGTGACCTTTGATGACCTTCCCGGCGGCGCGAGCTGCACGGTCACCGAGACCGCTGCGAGCGGCCAGTCGAGCTATACCGCGACTACGGTCACGGTCGATCCGCAGATCACCGACCCCGCTTTGCTGCCCACAGTGACCTTGACCAATGACTATCAGCTGACTGGTTTGACGGTCTCGAAGACTGTGACGACAACAGCATCCGTCGTTCCCACGGAATTCGAGTTTGCAGTGAGCTGCACGTTCCTAGGCGTTGCGGTGCCTCTTGCAGCGGCGGATGCATCCTTCACTCTCGACGCCGATGAATCTCGCACGATCACTGGGTTGCCGGTCAACTCGAACTGTGTCGTTACCGAAACTGACCCGAAGAGTGCCGACACGACGATCATGACGGCGAGCACGGACTCCACGCGCACAGGAACGAGTGTCGCTGTGGATAACACAGCTCGCACGACTACCTTCACTCGGTTGAGCCCAAACACTGCCGCTGGTGTGGTGACGAACACGACTAATGCCAACAACCGATTCGATGCTCCCGCAGCGCTCATTGTCACCAAGAAACTGCTCGGTGATGGTGCTGCACAGTTCGGCGAGGACAAGACCTTCACCGTTGCTGTACTCTGCACGTTCGGCGCAACTACTCAATACGACGGTTCAGTGTCGCTCAATGAAGGCAACGCTTGGCAAGCTGTGCTTGAGAACATCATCGCTGACTCGGACTGCACCTTCAGTGAACCGAGCCTTCAGGGTGCGGATGCTGTAGTGATCACACCTAACGACGGCAGCGATACGACGCTGGGTCGGCTCACGGTTCCTGGACCCACTGTCGCCGAGCCTTCTCCGGTCGTCAATATTGACGTCACCAACTGGTACCTCACGGGTTCCGTCGAGGTCACGAAGACCTTCGCGGGAGACTCCGGTGCGATTGATAAGTTCGCTCGCAATCCCGTACCTGAGGTTGAGTTTGAATTCAGCCTTCAGTGTGTTCGGGATGGCGAAGACGTCAGCATTCCCGGTGGTGCCATTCGCACCGTGACGGCAGCGTCTCCTGTCGCCGACTACACGGGCATTGCCTCCGGAGCCGAGTGTGCGCTCTCAGAAACGCGAGACGGCGGAGCGAGCATGACACGGATCCTGGATGAGCGATCCGACGAGGTCGTGGATGGTGAGTTTACGATTTCTGTCGACAGCACCGTGCTTTCAGCGGATGATCAAGCGCAGCCTGATCTCTCCATCGAAAACACGTACCGCTTTGCAGAGGTCGTAGCGGCTAAGAAGGTCATTGACGGGGGATCGCAGGCCAGGGGACCGTTCGAACTGACACTCACCTGCACGCTTGACGACCGATCAATCAGTGCCGCGGAGGATTCCGCACGAGCGATTCGCGGCGGTGACACTGTTGTGTGGACAGAGCTGGCCGAAGGCGCAGATTGCACGATTGTCGAGACGAAAACGGGAGGGGCCACTCAGACGACGTCGACCCTGACGGCAGCAGACGGCAGTGCTGGCGCTTCTGTTATCGGCACGTCAGTGACCATGCTTCCATTGCGTTGGACTGGCGCGGATGCTGCGAACTCGATCACCTTCACGAACTCGTTCCGTCTTGCCTTCACTGGCGCGGCGTCTGGCTCGAACATTCTGCTTCTGCCCATCGGACTTATCGTGGTCGGAGGAATGCTGTTTGGATTCGTCGCTCTGAAGCGTCGTCGTCAGCGTCAATCGTGACAAACCGGTAGCGGCAGCCTCGGTGTCGAGGCTGCCGCTCTACTGCAGTCCATCGCGGAGATCTACTGATAGGTCTTAACCGTGTTGAGCCGTTGAAAAGTGCAGACGATACAGCGCAGGATGCGGCGCAACGCGGTGCTGTCGGAAGGTTTCAAGCACGAAGCTCGTGAAGCTCCGTTTGGCGATCAATGAGGGCACAACGTCGATCAGATGATCCCAGCGACAGTGGTTGACGAGAACAAATGGGGAATTGTTGCTGAGGTCGCCGAGCACGGTTGAGTTATCGAGGTTGGTCTCGTCTTGGAACCACCCCGCGGTGTATTGCCAGGCGTGAAGATTGTGTTCCTGATCGTCAGCGGTAAAGAAGTTGAACAAGAAAACTCCCTGCCGTTGGTGATTGACGTCAGCGATACGCCGCACGTTTCGGCCAGCTGTGGCAAGTACGTTGGGTACGCTTTCGGACACTTCTCGCACGCGCTCGTCGTCGAGGAGCGCCCGTGCTGCTTGCGGAGTCGATGTTCGCACCAACATCACGGCGTCATACTCGACAGGGCCGCTCCACTGCCCGGCAAGTGAACGGTTTCCGGGAGGTCGCAATGTTCCTTCGAAGACAGAACTCTCTTCAACTTCAGGCTGTGCTTCGAGAGCAATCGCGAGCTGGCGCAATTGAGCGAGAACCTTTCGGCGCCGCGGTCGGGGTAGGGCGGGCGGCACGCGCCACGGACCCGTGCTGATGGCCACAAGAAGGAAGCCGTCTGGTGTCGGCTCGATCAGTCGAACGGGCATCCACTTCGTTGCGGTGGCGGGGTTAGGGGTGTCCGATGATGTCATGGTGGGTCTCCTTTGGTTACGGAACGAGTGTGTTCTCTGACGCTGGCACTCGCCACCGTGAGGAATTTCTTGGAGGTTAGGCTGGCACGAGCGGTGAAAGGCAACGAGATCTCAATGAACCGAAAACCAGGTCGTCCCATCGGCGGCAGCAGCGAAGCACGCGGACGGATACTCACGGAAGCACGGACTCGATTTCACACACTGGGGTATGCGAAAACCACGATGCGGGGAATTGCCAACGCGAGTGACGTTGATCCCGCGTTGGTGCGTTATCACTTCGGTACGAAGAAGCAGTTGTTCGCACTTGTGCTTGGCCTCGCGGTTGCTCCGGCCGACGTGCTCGAGCGAGCATTAGATTCTGGATCGCCAGAGAGAATGCCGGAGCGCCTTGTCGCGCTCGTGATCCGCAGTTGGGAAAACCGCACCGCGATAGAACCATTGATGAACCTTGCGGGTGCAGCGCTGCGCGATGCGGAGACCATGACACTATTCCGTGGATACATTGACGAGGAAATAGTGGCCACGCTCGAGTCTCGACTGACCGGCCCCGGTCGAGCGGATCGCGCCGCTGCCGCAATCGAAGTCGTCGTCGGACTGGTCTTTTCTCGCTACATTCTGCAGATACCTTCCATCGCACAGGTCTCAGCGCAAGACGCCTACCGCAGAACCTTGCCGCCGATGCGTGCAGCTCTTCTCCATCGCCTGCCGAGGAGCTAGGGTTCCGGATGCCGAACCCTCGGCGGGCTAAAGGTGGTCGTCGAGAATAACCGCCCGCACTGGCGCACCGTCGGCATCGATGGGCAGTGGGAAGAAGCCGACGCGAACGCGCTCAGACAGGTCAGCGAGACCCGTGACGTTTTCGATGATGAGTCCGTCATTTCCCAATACGACCTCATGCACGGGGAACTCGGTTGAGCCTTCCCCCGTGGGGTCGGGGCTGAGGGTGTCGACGGCGAGCACGTGCATTCCGCGGCGCATCAGTTCTGCTGTGGCATCCGCATCAATGGCGGGATGATTTAACGCCTCGACTGATCCGAAGTGCTGAGCCCACCCAGTGTTGATGATCACGATGCTGGGCACGGCGATCGGAAGCTCGTCGGCGAGAGCGTCGATGATGTCATCGATGCCGTACACGGCGTTGGCTGCTTGCGGGGCGAGGTGCACAACGAGAGCATCACCGACGAGTTCGTCAAGAGCAATCGAGCCAGTGGTGCGGCCACCAGTGACGGTATGAGAGGGGGCATCGAGGTGGGTGCCCGTGTGTGACCCCAGGTGGAGCAGGCTGACGTCGACGCCATCCCGCTCCACGCTGAGTGCGCTTTCGACTGAGACCGCAGGGTCACCGGGGTAAACCTGCATTCCATTGGTGATGAGGTGACTCAGTTCGCGCATTGGGGTACCTGATTCCTGGTGAGGCTTAAGGCGAGTTAGGCAACGGGACTAGCCGCGTTGTCAGCACCGGCAGCATCGGCATCCGTAGAGTCCGCGAGGTGCTGGCTGCGAACGGCTTCGTGACGCTTTCGTTCGGGAAGCATGACTGCAAGATAGAGCACGAAGGTGAGAACGAATGCGGGAATCGTGGCACCGATCGGCAGCGGCCACACGTAGGCCCAGACGTACGACATGGTGGCGCCGATGACCCAGATGGCGACAGCAAACCAGTTGATGCCGGCCCTGTACCAGTAGCGACCGCCGCGGGCTTCGAGGATGTCCTTTGTGTAGGCGCCGCGCTTCACGATGTAGTAGTCGACAATCATGATCGCGAACACCGGAACGAAGAAGGCGCCGATGACGACAAGGAAGTCGGTGAATTGGTTGAGCAACTGCAGCCAGGTCGAGCCGATAATCGAGATGCCGCCCAGGATGAGCGCGGTCGGCAAGAACTTCGCCTTGCTGTTGACCTTGGCGTTGACGACCGAGGTCACCATTCCGTAGACAACCATCGTGTTTGTGGCCATCACCGAGAGGAAGATGATGATGGCGAGCGGTGCACCGAAGGCGCCGACAATCGTGGTGGGGTCGAACGCGGCCGCTTCGTCGCCTTTGAGAACCACGTAGACGAAGGCGGTGAGGCCGAGCGTCATCGCAACAACAGTCGAGACGGTGTAACCGATGCCCGAGCCGATCACGCCAGCCTTGGTGGTGCGAGCGAAACGGTTGAAGTCAGCGGACAGCACCGTCCAAGAGACGGCAGTGGCAATCACGATGTCGAGCACAATGATCGGCGTGAAGCCGAGGCTCTCATCAGGCGCAACAGTCTGGAAATCGCCAAGGTCGAACGCGGTGAATGCGGTGATGAAGACCCACGCAATGATGCCGAGGATCAGAACGGCAAGCCACGGCTCAATCTTGGAGATACCTTCGTGGCCCAAGATCGCGAGAATTACGACGATGCTCTGGCAGAGCACGGAGAAGAGGATGGGGTTGGAGTACCCCGTAGCGCTCTCCACCAAGAAGTTCACGGTGACGCCCGCCAACATCGCCTGCACCCAGCTCCAGCCCATGAGTACGATCACGTTGGCAGCGACGGGCAGCAGGCTGCCGCGCGTTCCGAAGGCGCCGCGGGTGATTGCCATGGTTGGCAATCCCGTGCGGGTGCCAATAGCGCCGATGGCGGTGAGCACGATGGCTCCACCGAGGGTTCCCAGCACGATCATGAGGAACGCGGTGGCGAAGTCGACGCCGGGAACGAAGAGCGTTCCCGTGAGCAGGGTCGTGACGACAAGGTTGGCTGCGAGCCAGATCATTCCGATACGCAGCAGTGAGTAGGTGCCCTTGACGGGCTTGCCGCCATCGGACTGATCTTGGGTGTGTTTGCTTAGACGGGAATAGAGCGACATTGCTGCAGTCTCCTCAGTAGGGTGCGGTTTGGGGTGCGTGATCGGGTAGTCAGTGAGCTATTCCGCGGCAGAGGCGGCGTCGTCGGGCACGGGCGACAAGTGCTCGTGCACGGCTACTAGCCGGTCGTTGTCGAGGCGGAACACGATGGTTTCGCGCTCGCGATAGGAGTCTTCGCCGTCGCCGGTGTCGACGCGAGTGAAAACGTTGTGGCTGAACACCGCGCCGCCGGGGAACGACTGCACTGCGGCATCCGAAGATTCGCACTCAAGCACTCTCCAGCCGCCCTCAACCCAGCTGGCCCACAGGCGCTCGTACTCGGCGCGGTCGTTCAGGCGAGCGGGTTCGGTGTGAAAAATGAAGGTCGCTTCGGGGGCAAAGCCGCGAAAATAGCGATCGCCGTCGGTGGCTGCGAAGGCATCGACGATGGCGGATGCTGCGCTGAGCACGTCATCCTCGTGCGGTGTTGTCATGCTCATGGTGTACTCCTCTAGCTCTCGGGCTGTTCGGTCGGCTGCTGATTGTCGCGGGGAACCATCGCGCTGAGCAGCTCGTACGCGACGTGGCTCGCGGCGACGGCGGTGAGCTGGGCGTGGTCGTAGGCGGGAGCGACTTCGACGACGTCGGCGCCCACAATGTTCTTGTCGGCCAGCGCGCGCAGCATCCGCAAGAGCTCACGGCTGGTGAGACCGCCGGCTTCGGGCGTGCCGGTGCCTGGCGCATGCGCGGGGTCGAGCACGTCAATGTCGATGGAGATGTACAGCGGCTTGTCGCCGATACGGTCGCGGATGCGTTCTATGGCGACGGCAACGCCTTCTTCTTCGATGTTCTCGCTCGTGACGACCGCGAAACCGAGGCGGCTGTCGTCGGTGAGGTCTTCTGCGCTGTAGAGCGGCCCACGGGTGCCGACGTGCATGCTTGCAGTGAGGTCGATGAGTCCCTCTTCGGATGCCCGGCGAAACGGTGTGCCGTGCGTGACGGGTGCGCCGAAGTAGGTGTCCCACGTGTCGAGGTGGGCATCGAAGTGGAGTACGGCGACGGGGCCGTGTTTTTTGGTGACGGCGCGCAAGAGGGGCAGTGCGATGGTGTGGTCGCCGCCGATGGTGAGGATGCGGTCAGCGCGGGTTGCGAGGTCGAGTGCAGCAGCTTCGATTTCGAGGATTGCGTCGTCGATGCTGAAGGGGTTTGCGGCGATGTCGCCCGCGTCGGAGACTTGCTGCGCGGCGAAGGGCGAGACATCTTGCGCCGGGTTGTAGGGGCGCAAGAGGCGCGAGGCTTCACGTACGTGGGACGGACCGAAGCGGGCTCCTGGGCGGTAGCTCACTCCGCTATCGAAGGGGATTCCCACGACGGCGATGTCGGTGTGTTCGACATCTTCGATGCGCGGCAGACGAGCGAATGTGGCGATACCGGCAAAGCGCGGGACAATACTTGCATCGATCGGCCCAACAATAGGTTTCGTCATAGTAAACTTTCGATATTCAGCAGTAAACGTGAACTCACAGTAAACCGGCTCATCCCAATCGGGGGTGTAGGAGTTGGGGTCTGAAGCCGCCGGTCTCGAGCAGGCTTCGGGCGATGTAGTTGGTCAGGTTGCGGAACCCGAGTGCGGAGCCGCGCAGGTGTTCGAGCCGTCCGTTGAGTGCCTCGGTCGGCCCGTTGCTGGTGCCGGGTCGTTCGAAGTAGGCGATCACGTCGGCGGCTCGCTTCTTCAGGGTCCGGCCCAGGGTGGTGAGCTCGGTGAGCACCTTGGGGACGCCGGCGCTGAGGTCGGTGATCAGCTTCTCCATGAGCTCGCGGCCACGTTGCCGGTCCTCGTGGCGATAGGCGGCGATCATCCGCTGGTAGACACCCCAGGTCGCCTCGACCTCGACGTGAGCGTCATCAACGAACAGCGCGCGTAGCCTGTCGCTCTGCTTGTCGGTGAGCAGGTCCGAGCCGGTGTGCAGCGTGCGCCGCGACTTGTAGAGCGGGTCGTCCCTGAACCCACGGTGCCCGTGGATCGCGAGTTGGACCCGGCGCCGGCACCTGTCGAGGGCGTCACCGGCCAGGCGCACGACGTGGAAGGGATCCATCACCGTGACCGCGTCCGGGATCTCCTCTGCAGCGGCGGTCTTGAACCCGGTGAAGCCGTCCATCGCGACCACCTCGACCGCGTCACGGAAGGCGTCGTCGCGGTCGGCGAGCCAGGTCTTGAACGCCGCCTTCGACCGGCCCTCGACCATGTCCAGCAGCCTTGCTGGGCCGGCGCCATCGCGGACCGGGGTGAGGTCAATGATCACGGTGACGTACTTGTCGCCACGCCTGGTGTGGCGCCAGACGTGCTCATCGACGCCAATCACCTTCACGCCCTCGAACCGCTTGGGGTCGTTGATCAGCAGCCGCTTGCCTTCGGCCAGGACCGCGTTGTTGGCGGTGTCCCACGCGACCCCGAGTCCCTCGGCGACACGGGCGACGGTGAGGTGTGCGACCACGATCCCTTCCAGCGCCCACCGCAGCCCGGTGCGCGAGAGCTTCGCGCGTGGCTCCGCCGCGGCGTTGGTGTCTTGGCGCCACACGTGTCCGCAGTCGGCACAGCGGTAGCGGCGCACTACAACTTCCAGCACGGTCGGTCGCCAGCCCAGCGGCTCGTGGGCCAACCGCCGGATCACGGTGTCACGAGCGGCGCCTTCGCTGCCGCACCGTCGGCACCACTGATCTGGTTCCACCACGCGGCACGCGAGGACCGCACGATCCGGTTCAAGTCGTTGCCCGATCACGCTCAGACCGAGGCCGTCGAGTCGAGCGAAGGCGGTCAGGTCAGGGCGGCCGAAGCCGGCCGGCGGGGTA